>Ga0315295_10001234_pt1 | contig 21987 bp, 21 predicted proteins | sample YL17G14_0_MG_FD_204453 | JGI IMG/M metagenome (GOLD analysis project Ga0315295, IMG submission 204453) | Sediment microbial communities from Yellowstone Lake, YNP, Wyoming, USA - YL17G14_0 | ecosystem: Environmental > Aquatic > Freshwater > Lake > Sediment | place: USA: Wyoming | collected...
ATCTTGAGGGTGTGGTAGGAAGGAGCAAGCGCCAAATCCCAAGCACCTGCCCTCGTCTCGCAGGGCGGGACTTCGCGCAGGCAGGCCCGATAACAAACAAATTCCCCTGCCTACCGGCAGGCAGGAATGACCGAAATTCGAAGTAGTTTTAAATTCTCTACCTTTATAAATTTTAGGCACTTTAGGCACTTTAGCTCACTTTAGGCACTCGTGATTTAGGTTTTACGGTATGTTCCAGTATATCGTCATCGAGGGACCCATTGGCGTCGGGAAGACGAGTCTCGCAAAGCTCTTGGCAGAAAAATTTAACGCCCGATGTATTCTCGAAACACCGGAAGAAAACCCCTTCCTCTCCCATTTTTATAAGGATCGGAAGAAGTATGCCTTCCAGGTTCAGGTCTTTTTTCTATTGACCCGGTTCCAACAGCAGCAGGAGATCGCTCAGCTCGACCTCTTCAACCAGGTCACAATCTCCGACTACCTCTTCGACAAGGACCGTATTTTTGCCCTCTTAAACCTTGATGAAAACGAGTTGACCCTCTACGAAAAGATCTTTCAACTCCTCGGAGGACGGACCCCCATTCCCGATCTCGTCATCTATCTGCAGGCTAAGCCGGAGGTCCTTCTCCAGCGGATCAAATCGAGAAATATCCCATACGAGAAAGAGGTCGACTTAGACTACCTAAAACGATTGACAGAAGCCTATAATTACTTTTTTTTCCACTATGACCCGTCGCCTCTCTTGGTCGTCAACACGAGTGAAATCGATTTTGTTAAGCGACGAGAGGATCTCGACCAACTTCTTCGGGAGATCAAAGGGATGAAGAAGGGGACATGGTATTTCGCCCCCATGCGATCCGAATAATGGCGGGGTCAGGGATTGGGCATTGGGGATCGGAGGTTTGCAAACCTACCCCTCATCCACAACCCTCATAAAAATCAAGGTTTCAAGCGCCAAATAAATTCCAGTGAACAAAATTCAAGAATTCGAACTCCTTTTGGTCATTCGTAATGGATCAATTGGAACTTATTCGGTCCTGAATTAGCGGGATTGCAATTTAGATATTGGAATTTGATCCTTAATCTAAACCCTAACCCCTAACCCCCGATCCCCGATTTTAACAATTTACCCCTCAGCCTTTGCTGGCTCAGGAGCCGTCTTCGGCGCCTCGGGAGCCCCTTCCTTGGGCGCCTCTTTCTTCACTTTTTTCTTTTCGGCCTCTTTGGGAGCTACGAAGGTTTCTACGGGAGGCAAAAGACCCTTGGCCCGGAGTTTTCGTCTCTCTTTTTTCCGCTTTCTGTTTCTTGCAAGTTCTCGATCCTTTTCACGTCTTGGCATCTTAACCTCCTTCTCAGATATTTCAGAATGCAGATTTCGGACTGCGCAGTTTATTCCGAAATCCGCAATCCCAAATCTAAAATTCATCTTGACTTACTTGGTAACTGGGACAACCGGCTGATCTCTTCCATGATCTGTTGGGTCAATGGAATCGCCTCGGGTTCTCCTTCTCCAAAGAGGGGAGAACCCACCCTGATCTCGACCCGCCTCCGAAAACCCACTCTGTCCCCATAACGGATCCCCACAGGAATGAATGGGATCCGTTCCTTGAGATCCGCTTGAATTCCAAGGATCATCTGGATCAACCGGTTCTTACCAGACCCCACTGCTCCTCGAACATAGGTCCCCTCTGGGAAGATCACTACCTTCTCAGCCGCTTTCAGCGAAGAGAGGAGATACTTCATGGCATTGAATGTCCGTATGGACCGATCCCGATCTAACGGAACCCCACCCAGAAGGGAAAGATAATACCCGATCCCTGGTAAACGAAAAAGCTCCTTCTTGGCGACAAAGAGAAGGGGAAAATGAAAAGAAAGGCTCACCAGAGGGATATCGGTCCAGTATTGGTGCTTTGGAAGGATGACCGCAGCGCCTTCGAGTGGAGATTCTACCTCCCTTTTTATTTCAATATGATAGAGGAGAGAGAAAATAAGACGGGCGATCCAACGAGTCACAGAATAGATGAAGGGATTCCTTCTCACCGCTGCCCTATCGTCTCTGATCTTAATAAAAATCTAACATGTCTTCCCGGGGAGGCTCTGAAGGGATCTCCTCTTCCTTCCATTCCTTCTTTGCCCGTTTGGCGGCACTGATTCCGGCCTTGAGGGCATCTCGGTTCAATTTCTCTGTGCCTTTGGGCACCCGTCCCAAAACCGCAGCCTCCATGGCCTTAGAAGAGACGAGCGGTGTGAGTTGAGTCAACGCTCCCAGGGCAACGATATTGGCGACCATCTCCCGTTTCAATTTCTCCCGGGCAATCCGGGTAAAAGGAATCTGGAAGGCTTTAGATGTGGGGGGCTGTTTGACAAAGGTGGAGTCGACGATGAGCACCCCATCCGGCTTGAGATCAGGGTAAAAATCATCACAGGATTTCTGATTCATGGCAAGGAGCAGATCGGGCTTCATGGCCTTAGGATAGTCAATCTCCTCATCGCTGATCACGACCTCTGACTTGCTCGACCCTCCCCTGGCCTCCGGCCCATAGCTCTGGGTTTGTGCAACAGATTTCCCTTCATAGATTCCAATGGCCTCCGCCAGAACAATCCCCATGAGAATGATCCCCTGTCCGCCTGAACCGCCCAATCGAATCTCGTATCGGTATCCCATGGTTATCTCCCTGCCCCTCCCTTCGCGCGCTCCCGGATCCTCTCGTATTCGCTCTGGAAAACGGGGAGTTCCTTGTCTACCAACACGCCGATAAGAATCTTATCCTTGACTTCCTCGGGCTTCAGGGTCGCGGCCTTTTCCACGGTCACGGCATGGTCCCGCTGCCATTCCATCATCTCAACGGCTCCTCCCAACCGATTTTGCCGGCCATACTGGGTATGGCAATGGGCAATGACCTCCACGACGGAAAATCCCTGTTTCAGGAAGGCCTTCTCCATGAGGCTGTCGAGAAGCTTGGCATGATAGACCGTTCCCCGTCCTACAAAAACGGCACCGGCGGTCACCGCCAGTTCTGAAATCTTAAAGGACTGCTCGATGTTGGAGTAAACCGATGTCGTCGACCGCATTCCGTAAGGGGTGGTGGGTGAGTACTGGCCTCCCGTCATTCCGTAAATGCTGTTGTTGAGGATGATGGCCGTCACATCGATGTTTCTTCGGGCGGCGTGGATGAAATGATTGCCTCCAATGGCCACGGCGTCACCATCGCCCATGATCACGATCACCTTCAGATTGGGTTTGGCCAGCTTCACCCCTGTGGCAAAGGTCAGGGCCCGACCATGGGTCGTGTGGAGCGTATTAAAATCGACATAAACGGGAAGCCTTCCCGAGCATCCAATCCCCGAAACGAGGACGATATCGTCCTTCTCGTAACCGATTCGATCAATGGCCCGGATGAGGGCGCCCAACATGATACCGATGCCACACCCCGGACACCAGACATGGGGAAACTTCTTGTCGTGGCGGAGATATTTATGGATCAGTTTCGTGATTTCCGGCATCAGGCCACCTCCTTGATCCGGGTCAGGATCTCTTCCGGCGTGATGATCGTCCCATCCACTTTGTTGAGGGCAAAGACCTTCGCTGTCTCCCGGTTGACCCGTTTCACCTCCCGGGAAATTTGGCCCATATTCATCTCCGGAACGATCAACATCCTGGAGGTTTGGAGGACTTTCTCCACGGCAGATCGCATAAACGGCCAGAGCGTGATGAGTTTGAGGAGTCCAACCTTCCTTCCCTTTTCCCTTGCCATGATCACGGCCCGTTTGGCTGAACGGGCAACACAACCATAGGCCACAATCGTGATTTCCGCATCGTCGGTCTGGAAAAATTCGGCCATCTGAATCTCGGAGAAGTTCTGATTGACCTTTCGGAAGAGGCGATTGATGAAAGGGCCGATCTCGTCGGGCCTTGACGTTGGAAACCCGCGAATATCATGGGTCAACCCCGTCACATGATACCGGTAGCCCTCTCCAAAATTGGCCATGGCTGGAACGCCACTCGGTGCATCTTCATAAGGAATATACCACTCGGGAGGCACCGTCGGTTTGATCCGATTGACGATCTCCACATCTTCCATCTCCGAGAGGGTCATCTTCTCCCGCATATGGCCTACCACCTCATCGATGAGGAGGATGACGGGCATACGAAACTTCTCAGAGAGGTTGAAGGCCTTGATGGTGATGTCATAACACTCCCGGACGGTTGAGGCAGAGAGGACAATGGCCGGATGGTCTCCATGGGTCCCCCAGCGAGCCTGCATCACATCGCTCTGGGATGGAAAGGTGGGAAGGCCTGTGCTGGGACCTCCCCGCATGACATTGACAATGACACAGGGCACCTCTGCAATAACGGCAAAGCCAAGATTCTCCTGCATCAGTGAAAATCCCGGACCGCTGGTGGCGGTCATTGCCTTGGCTCCTGCGAGGGAGGCCCCGATGACGGCTCCCAGACTGGCGATCTCGTCCTCCATCTGGATGAAAGTGCCCTCCACTTGAGGAAGTCTCACAGACAGAATCTCTGAGATTTCCGTAGCAGGAGTAATCGGATACCCTGCGAAAAAACGACATCCTGCTCGAAGGGCTCCTTCAACCACAGCCTCATTGCCCTGCAGCAACAGTTCTTTCTTCTGACTCCGCTTCTTCACCTTTTCCCTCGGCTTTCCTCTTGTTCTTTGGCCCGACAGTGATCGCAAAATCCGGACACCGGATCTCACACCAGCCACACCGGATGCATTTCCCAATATCCTTCACATAGGGATTACCCGCTTCATCTTTCGCTAAGGCTCCGGTCGGGCAAAAGGCCACACAGATCCCGCAGGCTTTACACCACGCCTTGAAAATATCAATCTTGGCTTCCTCTTTCTTTTTCTTGGTTTCTCCGGTCATCCCTGGCCTCGTGACGGACCTACCCTCTATTCATCTCAGAGGAAAAAACACCGCGCCGGGGCAGATCCATTAAACTTCTTGCGCTCTTATCATACACTAAGACTACAAATTTTGTCAAAGATTTCCAATCAGAGCAGAGGCAAACTCAGAGCATTTTACTTTTTGGGCTCCTTCCATCTGGCGGGCAAGATCGTAGGTCACGATTTTCTGAGAGATCGTCTTCTCAAGGGCCCGGAGGATCCCCTGAGCGACTTCACCCCAGCCAAGATAATCAAACATCATCGCACCGGAGAGGATGAGGGAGCCGGGATTGATCATATCCCGATCGGCATATTTGGGCGCCGTTCCATGCGTGGCTTCAAAGACGGCTGCTTGATCCCCAATATTCCCCCCGGGGGCCATTCCCAATCCACCGACCTGGGCGGCCAGTGCATCCGACATGTAATCGCCGTTCAGGTTAGGCATGGCCAAAACATCATACTCTTCGGGTCTCAAAAGGATCTGTTGAAACATGGCATCGGCAATCCGGTCTTTGATCACTAATTTCCCGGGAGGAATCGCCTGCTGTCCTTCTTCGCCGAGTTCACTCTCTAAAATGATTTTATCGCCAAACTCCTCTTTGGCCAGTTCGTACCCCCAATCCCTGAAGGCCCCTTCTGTAAACTTCATAATATTCCCTTTGTGAACCAGGGTGACACCCTTTTTCCCATGGGCAAGGGCATATTGAATGGCCATTCGAACAAGACGTTTGGTGCAAAACGAACTGATAGGCTTGATTCCAATCCCCGAACCTTCACGGACCTTCTTCCCCAGCTCCTTCTCAAGGAACTCCATGATCCGCACTGCCTCTTTGGACCCTGCCTTCCACTCGATTCCTGCATAGACATCTTCGGTGTTTTCCCGGAAGACAATCATGTCTACTTTTTCCGGATGTTTCATCGGACTCGGAGTGCCAGAGAAATACCTTATCGGCCGGATGCAGGCATAGAGATCGAGCCTCTGCCTGAGCAGAACATTGATGCTCCGAATTCCCCCTCCAACCGGAGTGGTGAGGGGTCCCTTGATGCCGATGCCATATTCTCGAATCGTCTCTATCGTCTCCTCCGGGGCCCACTCCCCTTTCAGTTGAAAGGCCTTTTCTCCTGCATGGATTTCGAGCCATTCGACCTTTCTTGTACCCCCATAGCATTTTTCAATGGCAGCATCAAAAACACGAGCCGAAGCCTTCCAGATATCCGGTCCCACCCCATCTCCTTCAATGTAGGGAATAATCGGCCTATCCGGTACAACTCTCTTCCCATCGGAACGGATCTCAATCTTCTCACCCATGGTTTTCTCTCCTCAATGGTCGCACTGCATAGTTATAATGATTTCTGCAGGCTGCTCAAAAATGCCCAGATGCAAGGCTCCCGAAATCCTGAGAGTGGCGTCGCGACGAGTAAGGAGCGACTTCTTGCCACGCCGGCGAGTTGGTGAGCCGGCCACAAGGCGTACTTAAACGTACGCCCCAACAACGAAGGATGAGGGAAACGCAGCAGATGGGTGTTTTTCAGCAGCCTATCCAGTCCTCTTCCGTTTCACACAAGACAAGGCCCCGCCATTTTGCACCAGTTCTTTTTCCCTCTCGTTCAGTGGAACCATCAATGGAATCGTCTTTTTCCTGGTCTTATTGATTAAATTGATAAGGGTGACGGCGCTCTCTAACCCATCCACCTCGATCTCAATTTCATCCTCCTGATGGATCGTCTGGTAATCTCCTTCGTCCTTGAAGGTCAGGGGAAGGATGCCAAAATTGATGAGGTTGGCCAGATGAATGCGGGCAAACGACTTGACGATGACGGCTTGAATCCCTAAATACATGGGGGCAATGGCCGCATGTTCCCGGCTTGATCCCTGGCCATAATTGGCCCCTCCCACGATGAATCCTCCCCCCGCTTCCTTTGCCCTTCTGACAAAAGAGGGATCCAGGTTTTCAAAGGCAAACTCCGAAATGGCAGGAATATTTGAGCGAAGAGCAAGGACCTTGGCCCCGGCAGGAAGGATATCGTCTGTCGTGATATTGTCCCCCACCTTGATCAATACGCGACCCATCAACCGATCGGGCAAAGGTTCTTTAAGAGGAAGAGGTTTGATGTTTGGACCCCGAATCAATGCGATCGCTTTGGCTTTATCCTCCGGCATGGGCGGTAGAATCATATTATCTTCCACTGGATAGATCTCGGGCAAGTGCACCGGGGGGGGCTCGCCAAGGGTTCGAGGGTCTGTCACCACGCCCTTGACGGCAGAGGCTGCGGCAGCTTCAGGGCTGACGAGGTAGACGTTGGCGCTCTGCGTCCCGGATCGGCCTTTAAAATTTCGATTGAAGGTGCGAAGGGAGGTTCCCTCAGTACAGGGGGCTTGCCCCATGCCGATACATGGGCCGCAACTACACTCCAGAATCCTGGCACCCGCTTCAATCAGATGAGATAAGGCGCCGCTCATGGATAACATTTTTAGAACCTGCCTCGATCCGGGTGCAATCACCAGGCTAACGTTGGCCGGAACGGTCTTTCCCTTTAAAATCGCTGCAGCAGTCATCAAATCCTTAACGGATGAATTCGTGCAGCTCCCGATGACCACTTGGTCCACCTTCAAACCCTCCAATGTCTTCACCGGACAGACGTTGTCGGGGCTATGAGGTTGAGCCACGAGGGGTTCCAGGGATCCCAGGTCAACCTCCCAGATCTCGTCGTAAGAAGCATCAGGGTCCGGGCTGAAGGGAACCCAATCCGATTCCCTTCGTTGAGACTTTAAAAAGGTCTCGGTCAGTTCATCGCTTGGAAAGATGGAGGTGGTGGCCCCGAGTTCAGCCCCCATATTCGTGATGGTCGCCCTCTCGGGAACAGTCAATGTTTTCACGCCTGGTCCACTATATTCCAGGACCTTTCCAACCCCGCCTTTGACGGTGTGACGCCGAAGGATTTCAAGGATGACGTCTTTGGCGCTAACCCAGGGTGACAATCGACCCGACAATCTCACCTGAACCACCTTAGGGACCCTGAGATGAAAAGGCTCACCGGCCATGGCCAGGGCCACATCCAGTCCCCCTACTCCCACTGCAAACATCCCCATTCCCCCGCAGGTCGGGGTGTGGCTGTCTGCCCCCAAAAGAACCTTTCCCGGGATGGAAAACCTCTCGAGATGGACCTGATGACAGATCCCGTTGCCGGCCCGTGAGAAGTAAATCCCGAATTTTGCTGCGAAGCTCTGAAGAAACAGGTGGTCATCTGCATTTTCAAATCCCACCTGCAAGGTATTGTGGTCGATGTAGGCAACCGACAGTCCTGTTTTGCCCCTTGGCAGGGATAAGGCCTCGAACTGTAAAGAGGCCATAGTTCCTGTAGCGTCGTGAAAGAGCGTTTGGTCCACAAAGAGCGCAATCGTCTCTCCGGGAAGGACCTTTCCTGACACCAGGTGGGAATTCAAAATTTTCTTCGTTAAATTCTCGCCCATTTGTGGGTTTTTCCTCCTTATTTGACGATTCTGGAGTCATTATTCCATTTTTTCAAGAAAATCTGGATGCTTCGGAACCCACGTCTCACCCTCCTGGGGTTCCTGTTCTCTCTGTGTATAAACCTTCATCAATTCTTCAGTCGATAATTGAGTCAACTTCTCCAGGATCTTACCGTATCTGCCCTTCTCGATCTCACCGATCCTCTGATAAAGACTTTCGGGAACGGAAAGGACATGCCGGCCATAAATCCTCCTGGCGAGGAGGGCTACATTGGGCTGTGAGATCTCCGCCGGGCATTTCGAGGCACAGGCTCCGCACTGGATGCACTGAAAGGAAAGGACGGCCACCCCCTCCACATCTCCTCGAATGGCATGGGCGATATAATCCATGACCTGGATCTCCATGGGGCATACACGGGTGCAGGTATTGCATTGGAGGCAGCGGTAGACCTCCGGATAGATCTTTCCCAGTATCCCAGGCTGGTTCTTCAGTTTCTCAAGTTCATATTGGGCCCGATTCATGGGCACAGAAGGAGACTGGGTGATCTGCATCTCCGGTTCGGTCAGGGCCTGGCATGCCAGAACAACCTTAAGCGGATAGGCGCCGGGAATTCGGTATTCCGTCAGGCATGCCCCGCAAATCCCACCCCGGCAGCCACAGGAACGGATGAACTGATATCCTGAAAACTCCATGGCCTTCTGGATCGTCAGGCCTTCAGGAACCTCATATTTTTTTCCGAAAATAGAGATAGGAATAAATTTCTTATCCCGGCCTTCCATCGTCTCCTCTACTGGTGAGCCTGAGTCAATGCCTTCTCGTATCGATAATCGGGAAGAATCATGGGCCCTTCGATCCCTTTTTTCAGCAGCCCCGTTCTCTCCAGTTCTTTTTCGTATTCTACCCTGTGGGCCAAAGAGAGGTTACCCACGGTTACCTCTCTGGATCGCTCTGCGGCAACAATTCCGGCCCGTCGGCCAAATACAAAGATATCGAGAAGGGAGTTTCCCCCCAGGCGATTTATTCCGTGGACACCTCCTGATACTTCTCCCGCCGCGAAAAGATTCTTGAGCGTGGTCTCCCCGTATTCATCGATCAAGATTCCCCCATTCTGGTAGTGCTGGGTAGGATAGACGAGGACCGGTTCCAGGGTGATATCGATTCCGAACGTATGGAATCGATGAAAAAGGTGAGGAAAAATCCGGTGAATCGTTCCCTTGCCCTTATTGATCTCCACCAGTGGCGTATCCAGCCAAACCCCCTGCATTCCGGTTGGCGTCGAGACCCCGTTTTTTCGATCCCCTACTTCACGGATCGTGGCTGAGGAGGTGATATCCCTTGTCTCAAGCTCGTTGATGAATCTCTTGCCTTCGCAGTTGACCAATTGGGCGCTCCAGCCGCGAAAGGCCTCTGAAACGAGAAGTCCGAGGAGCTGATCGGGATAAGCGGTTCCTGTGGGATGGAACTGGATTGCATCCATGAAGATGATCCTGGCTCCGGCCCGATTGGCAATCACCAGACCATCTGCTGTCGCTCCATAGTGGTTCGTTGTCGGAAAACCCTGGATATGGAGGCGGCCGATTCCACCGGTAGCCAGGATGACCGTTTTTGAACGGATCACAAACTTCTCTTTCGTATCCAGGTTGAGGAAGACAGCCCCGGCACATCTTCCCTGATCATCCAGAATCAGTTCAACGGCCGGACAGAATTCAATGACCTCAATGCCCCTGCTGTAGGCTTCATCCCGCAGGACCCGCATGATTTCCATGCCCGTGTAATCAGCTGCAGAATGGACTCGTCTCCTGCATTGTCCCCCTGCGAAAGATGCCAGAAGCCCTCCATTATCCTTCCGGTCAAACATCATCCCGAGCCGGGCGAGCCACTCAAGGATCATGGGGGCATCGTGAACAAGGGCATGGACTAAATCGGGAAGATTCTTGAAACCTCCTCCACCCATGGTGTCGAGATAATGAAGGGCCGGAGAGTCATGTTCCCCGACAGCCGCCTGGATTCCCCCTTCCGCCATGAGGGTGTTGGAATCTCCAAACCGGAGTTTGGTCGTGATTAAGGTCTTCGCTCCAAGCTCCGCAGCAAAGAGAGCTGCAGAAACACCTCCCCCCCCTCCACCGATGACCAATACATCGACATCCCGTTTCGGTTTGGAGAGGTCTATCCTTTGGGAACGAATGGGGCTTACGCCTTCAAAGAGGTCCGCCAATTCATTGGGCACTCTCTGCCCCTGGTTGACACCCACCTTCACTTCGCGCCTTCCCCCTTCCCGATGATCGGGGTGATATTTTTGGAGGAGTTCTTGGCGTTCTCTCAATGAGAGCCTTGGGAACTCTTCTGTCGCGCGAAATGACCGAGTCTCCTCAATCCTGCGAATCGATGGTTGCATGCTCTCTGGGTAAACGGACATACTCCCTCATTCCAATTCAAATTCCAATAACCAAATTCCAAATAATATCCAATTACCAATTTTCAAATGATTTCAACAATTACAACCCCTTGCCTTTCCCCTCTTTCCTCAGAGACTGTGTCATAATCCCTTTGTCATTGCGGCACAATCTCGCAGGAGAGAGGGGAGGGTGAGGGAATTCATGGTAACGACTGATGTAGGGCCTCAGCATATACTTTCTTCGAAATATAGACTCGTCCTTCCATGATCCTTCGGGCTGTCCGGCCGATCGTGCATTGGACGACATGAATCCTCTTTCCATCCTGTTTTGCCTCGACTTCAACATCAAGAATCCCCGATGGCTGACCGATATTGAATCTTCTCTTCAGCGGCAGCCCTCCGGATCCTTTTCCAGCGATTTCATGGACGACTGACCCCGGAAGAAGGGCGGCAATGGCAGCCGGAATGCCGCCCGTGATCGGAAAGACCTTGTGCATCTTGCCCATGGCCATGGCTCGAGCGATGAAGTCGATTTCCCCCGCCTTAATCTCTTTCTGATTCAATGCCTGGTAGTCCTGGGGCGGAGCGATAAAGGCGACCTTGGGAATCGATGGATTGAGGGGAATCTTTATCAATTCAGACACCCTTTTACGAATGGCCTCCAGTCTCATTTTATTTCGTTCGTCCTGATCAAATTCTGCCGGAAGTTCCGTACCTGTCAGTCCTATATCCTTTGCCTGAAAGAACGCCGTGGGATTCCCGGCATCGACGATGGTTAAAGAAACCTTTTCACCCGAATCGAGAGTGATCTCGTCTACCGCATTCCCTGTTGGCAGGAGACGCCCGGTTGTGGCTCCGCCGGGATCAAAAAAGCTCAGTTCAATTTTTGCCCCTGTTCCGGGGACGCCGTCAATAACATAATCACCCTCAGAAACAACCTTCCCTCTTTTAACTGGCACCTTTGCGTGGATCATCTTTTGGGTATTGGTATTAAATATCTTTACAAGCGTGAAAGGCTCTTCTGCCTTAACCAGCCCCTGATCGATGGCAAAAGGCCCCACGGCAGAACTGATGTTCCCGCAATTGGCCGAATAGTCAACGAAAGGCCTGTCAATGCCCACCGCACCAAAGGTATAGTTGACATCCCGACCCGGTTCTTTGGCCGGGGAGATGATCGCCAGCTTGCTCGTCAACGAGTCTGCTCCTCCCAGACCATCGATTTGACGGATATCCGGACTTCCGAAGATGCCCAGGATGATTTGATCGCGTAGTTGAAAATCCTGAGGGAGATCCTTCTCCATAAGAAAGATCCCCTTGCTCGTCCCTCCCCGCATCATCGTGCATCGGTAGACCAACTTTTGTTGCATGAGATAAAGACCTCTCTATATTTATAAAATAGGATTAAAGAAATCGCCTCTTCAGGGGAGGGAAAGGATAGATTCGTTTGGCCTGGGAAAGTTTCATGGTGACTAAGGCCTGAGCCATCTCAAGCGCGGCAAGAGCGGGATCAATCACTGGAATTTTCACCTGCCTTTGAACCTCCTCCGCCATTCCTTTCATGCCGAGACAGGCCAGGATGGCAGTATCCGCCTGATCCCTCTCCTTCGATTTCAAAATAATCTCTACCAGGGTATCGATCGTCTTTTCCACATTCATCTGTAACTCAACCACAGGGATGTTCACGGGATAGATAAAGAACTGAGGTCTTGGAATAAAGCGGGTGACCTTCTCCTCGATGGAGGGAATCCTCTCGGGAAGAGTGGTCAATAAGACCACTCTCCTCCCGATCAACTGGGCTATCAAGAGAGAGGCTTCGCCAGGGCCCACAACCGGGATATGGGCCGCCTCTTTAGCCGCAGCAAGACCGGCATCTCCGGCACAACCGATGATGCACGCGTCAAATCCCTCTTGTTCCGCTTTTAAAACCTCTTCGATAATAGGAATCGTTGCATAGGCCTCGTCCACACGGGACTCAATCGATTCCGTCCCTCTGCTCACCTTCCTGATGATGATCTCTGTTCCAGGATAGGCATGTCTCTTTAACAAGGAGGCTGTCTTATTAATCTGGGCATCTCCAGGGCTGGTGATGGGAACAATCCAGAGTATCTTCATTCATTCACCTCATCCGTATTAAATTATGTTTGGCCTTTGCTTTCATTCCTGTCCCATAAAAACCTATGAAACGTGGCGAAGGACCTGCCCCGGCCGCAGTCCTGTGATCATACCCCGGTTGTTCACGATGATTCCATTGACAATAGTATACTCTATCCCGATGGGATAGATGTTATGGTTAATCCCCTGAGATAGTTCAAGGCAGTTCTTCCAGTTTGCCCGATGGGAAACGGTTTCAGGATCAAAGATACAGACATCGGCCCAGTAACCCTTCTTGAGTTCACCCCGTTCCCGGAGACCGACGGCCTTGGAAGGATTAGAGGTCATCTGTTTGACCGCCTCTTCCCACGAGATAATCTTCCGCTTTCGAACATACTCGGATAAGATCAGGGGAAAGGTTCCGTAGGCTCTGGGATCGACAGAGGTAATGGTCACCCCCCTGGGCGAAGAGATGGGGCTGTCCGATTCGATCGAGCCATAAGGAACCTTTAAACACTCCTCATACTCCGGATGATACATATCCTCAAGATGATCCGGACCCAGAAAATTGAGCCACCGGGCATAGCCTTTTTCGCCACAAATGATGTCAAACCAGGCTGTCCAGGGATCAACATCCCTGATCTCAGAGATCTCTTTGAAGGTCTTCCCAATATATTTTTTGTTCTTCGTGGTCCACACCTTCTGGAGTTGCATCTTATCCCAGCGCGGAATGGACCACTGCCCTGGCTCCGCTTCATATTCGATTGTTCCCGGGATCGACCGGGTGACAGCGATCCAGTCCGGGTAATCCTTCTTTTTGAATCGCTCTCTGATCTCAGGCCTTTGAAGCTGCTCGATGATAAAATCGAACCCCTGATCCCTGTGCCTGGTCAGCCAGTGAGGGAGCATGTAAACGATATTCCCGGCGATAGACCCCGGGTAGGGAAACATGTCAAAACCGACATCGGTTCCCCTTGACCGGGCTTCATTGAGCATTTTTAAAATCTTCGGGTCGATGCGGATATGGGAACAGACGGTCCGCACCCCGGCCTTCTCTGCGATTTCAATCGACTCCCTGAGGGGGACCTCTCCTCCCTCTGCCCCGTATTCTCCCCGGCGTTGGTGAGGCATATACACCCCGTTGTAGCCCTCAACCACTCTACAGAGCTCGATGAGTTCAGACGTGGGGGCCCAACAGCCTGGACAGCCGGTCAGGCCTGCAGACATTCCAAACGCCCCCTCTTCCATGGCCTGCTCAGCCATCCTTTTCATCAGGTCGAGCTCATCCTCCGTGGAGGGCCTCGCCTCCAGTCCCATGGTCCAGTAGCGGATGGCGCCGTGACCAAAGAGCATCCCGTAATTGATCCCCAGCCGGGTTTCTTCAAGCCTTTCCAGGTATTGACCCATGGAAGACCAGTCGACTTCGATTTCCCTTCCATAGGGCAGGGGCCAGGAGTTAAAGGCCGCTGCCGTATAGTGCATGGACCACCCCACGGTCATCCGGACATAGAGGAGCTTGTACCATTCTTCTTTCCGAAGGGGCGCAGCCGCATAACCGCAGAGGCCGTTGATCTCGGTCGTTACGCCCTGAAGCATCTTGCTGTCGCCTGTGGGGTGAAGGAGGATGGACCAATCGGAGTGGGCGTGGCTATCGACAAAACCCGGGGTCACGTAGAGCCCCTGGGCGTCGATGACGTTATCAGAGGTTGCCCCTTTCAGAATACCGATTTCTGCAATTTTGCCGTTCTTGACGCCGACATCAGCTTTAAACATCGGCGATCCGGAACCATCGATCACGGTACCATTCTTAATCAGTAAATCAAATGCCGACATGAGAGTTCCTCCCTTATTTCTCCATACATAAAAATCCCTCCTCCCTTCCTTTGCTAAAAGAGGGGCGGAGGGATTAGGTTATATCCCAAGGTAAGCCTTTTTGGTATGTTCATTCTCCAGGAGCTCCCTGCCGGTTCCCTCTAAAACGATCCTTCCATTTTCTAAAACATATCCCCGGTGAGACATCTGGAGCGAGGCCTTCAGGTTTTGCTCAACAAAAAAGAGGGTCATCTCCTCTTCCTGATTGATCCTCTTCACCGTCTGAAAGATCTGTCTGATCAGGAGGGGCGCAAGGCCCAGGGAAGGTTCATCGAGAACCAGCAGGCGGGGCAGGGCCATCAATCCCCGCCCAATAGCCAACATCTGCTGCTCTCCGCCGCTGAGAGTGGTTGCCTTCTGTGTCTTTCTCTCTTCAAGGATGGGAAACAGCCGGTAGACCCTCTCAATGGACTCCTTCCTCTTGAGGAGGGCCCGTTCATTGATCCCTCCCATCTCCAAATTCTCCAGGACGGTCAATTTCCCGAACAATTTTCTCCCCTCAGGAACCTGGACCAGGCCTTTTTTAACGATCTCATCCGTCCTCGCCAGCTCAATGCGATCTCCTTCGAAGGAGATCGAACCCCTTTGGCACCGGAGGAGTCCGGTAAGGGTCTTGATGAGGGTCGTCTTTCCTGCGCCATTGCTTCCAACCAGGCAGACGATCTCTCCCTTTCTAACTTCGAAAGAGATCTCCCTGAGGATTTGAATATCCCCATAGTAAACATCGATCGTTTCAACCCTAAGCAAGACTGTACTCCTCCCCTAAGTAGGCCTCAATGACCTTCTCGTTGTTGGTAATCTCCTTCGGTGTCCCAATGGCAATCATTTCTCCGTGGTGAAGAACCATGAGCCTGTGAGAAATGGTCATGATGGCGTGCATGATGTGTTCTACGATGAAGATGGAAATTCCTTTCCCTGCAATCCTCCTCAAGATCTCGATGATTTCGTTCAGCTCGACGGGATTCAATCCTGCCATGACCTCATCCAGAAGCAGGAGTTTGGGTTCCGTTGCAAGGGCCCTTGCCAGTTCGAGCCTCTTTCTCTCGGGAACGCTCAGGAACTTCCCTTGAACCGAGGCCTTTTCAGCAAGATCCAGCTCGGCCAGGATCTCTCTCGCCTTCTCTTCAGCCCTGCGGACGGAAGGGGTTCGATTGAGAGCCCCAATGACGACATTTTCCAGCACGGTCAGCTTGAGAAAGGGTTTCGTGATCTGAAAGGTTCGCCCCACTCCTTCCCTGCAAATGAAATTGGGTTGCAGGCCCGTGATATCCCGGCCCTGGAACCGGATGGACCCTTTGGTTGGAGCATAAATCCCGCTCACCAAATTGAAAATGGTGGTTTTCCCGGAACCATTGGGCCCAATCAAGCCGAAGATCTCACGGTCGTGAATGGAAAAACTGACCTCGTTGACGGCCCGAAGGCCTTTGAAATTCTTACTGAGATGTTGAATCTCGAGCATCGTTCCCATGGTCTCTCTTCTTCCCGGCAGGGTCGTTTTATACCAACCTGAAGTCCTTCCTATTTGAATTTCGGTTTGGGCCAAACGGGCTTTTGGGTCGCATATTCCGGGGGAAAGACATTATGCTTGACCCCGGCCTGGACCTGGAAGACCGTGGCGGAAGCATTTTGATTGTCGCCCTTCTCATCAAATTTGCATCCAAACTGTTGGAAATAGTAGCCATCCCCGTATTTGACCTCGAGCGTTCTGAGCGTCTGGGCGATCACTTTGGGATCCTTTGAGGCACACCTCTCCAGAGCCCGATACAACAACCAGGCCCCGCTTGCCCCTCCGACAAAGGTCGAGGGCATCTCTTCGCTATATTTTGTTTCGTATTCCTTCTTTAACTCTGCAAATTTACCGATTTTAACATCCGGGGTTTCGGTAGACGCAATGGAAATACCTTCGGCAAGGGAACCGAGGTTTTTTAGAAATTCGGCTGCTACCCAACCTCCGCTTACCCCTCCGATCATGACAGGATTGTAATCAATCTCCTTACAGTTTCTGACAATCTGGATGGCATCCGCTGGCTTATTATGGCCCACAATCAACTCCACGCCCTGGGCTTTGTATCGGGAGAGGACCCCGGTTAGGTCTTTGGTCGTGGAGGCATTATACTTCACCACATCGATCAGAGTATACCCAATATCCTTTGTGTATTTTTCGAGGGCTTTGGCTGCGCTGTCTCCCACAATCGAATCCTCACACAAGACCCCGACCTTCTTGAAGTTCGTCCCGTTCGCTTTGTTCATAGCTTGAGCAAATACGAGGACGGTCTTTGCAAGGTCTTTCATGATGGGGGTCGTTCGAAACATATACTGGAAGCCTCTTTCTGTGATCAACGGATCGAAGTCTGAGACACAGATCAGAGCTACCTTTTTTCTCTCGGTCACCTGGCTGACGACCAGAGTCGCTGGACTTTGATTGCAGCCGAAAACACAGGAGATGTCTCCGGACACGACCTTCTCGGCCTGGGATTGGGCGACTTCCGGTTTGCTTTCCGTGTCAGACACCGCGTACTTGATCTTGGCTCCTCCCAGGGATTTCACCCCTCCTTGGGCATTAATCATGTCAAAGACATATCTCATGCCTCTGTCATTCCTGATCCCCCAAGAGGCTACGGTCCCGGTGAGGGGAAGGAGGGCGGCAACCACCACCTCATTCGCAGCCTGGGCCTTCGCTGCAAGCGAACCCATGAAGTTAAAACCAATGCACAAAGCGATGAGAAGGGTCAAACCCGCATTTGTTCTTTTCTTCATCTTGCCCATCTTAGACCTCCTTTTTCATTATGATTTGCGACCTTTTGAACCTGTTTTTGATCTTACCTATCCAGGTGATCAATCCGCCCGGCAAATAAAAGATGACAAGGATCAGGATCAACGACCAGACCATACGTTCCGCAGTAACGATCTCCCGGCTGTGAACAATAGGAAGGCTCCTTAACAGTTCTCCCAGGAAGCTGAAGACCAGAGAGCCTAACACAGGGCCCGCCAGGGTCCCTGCTCCGCCGACCATCGTTCCGATCAGCATGGTCATCTGGCTTCCGAAACCAAACATGATCTCAGGAGAGATGTAGAGAAAAAACTGGGCGTAAAACGTGCCTGCGAGGGCGGTCATGAAGGCGCTGATGACCATAATTAAAATCTTGTAACGGGAAGTGGGAACCCCGCTCACCTCGGCCGCTTCCTCATCTTCCCGGAGCGCAATGAGGTAGTAGCCTATCTTCTTTTTCTTGATGAGGAACGTGATCCAGAGACCCATAACAAGCAGGCCTAACATGATGTAATAGTAGGGGTACCGTTCAATAAAAAACATGTTCGCCGGAGAATTCTTGAGGAGGAGCAGAATCCCTGCGGGTCCCCGGATATAATCCCAGTTCATGGCGAGCCCAAGAACGACCTCGGCAAAAGCCAAGGTCATCAGGGCAAAATAGACCCCTTTGATCCGATAGCGTAAGATGATGATGCTGATGAGAAAGGCAAATCCCGCTGCCACCAACCCTCCAACGAAGATCCCGATCCATGGGGTGATGCCAAAGTTGATGAAGAGGACCGTGGAGGTATAAGCCCCAACCCCCCAGAAAAGCATGTGCCCCAGAGAAAACTGTCCGGCAAATCCAAAAACGAGGTTCCAGCAGACGCACAGATAAGCCCACATAAATCCGGTAATGGCCACGGTCATGAGATGATCATTGAGGACCAAGGGAAGGAGGAGTAAAAGGATCCCTCCAAAAGCAATGAAAAGAAACTGTCTTTTAGGGTGCACGACGTGCTGAACCACCGCTCTCCTCCTTATTCACCAAACAACCCGCTCGGTTTGAAGATCAAGACCAGAATGACGATAAAAAAGGTCAAGGCATTTCCCAAAGAAGACTTTAAAAAGACCCCGGCAATCGATTCCACGACGCCGATGATCAATCCTCCCAAAATGGCGCCCGGGATACTTCCCAGACCGCCAATGATGACGGCTGCAAAAGCCTTCCCCAAAAAATCCATCCCCGTGAAAGGGTTCATCAGGTAGAAAGGAATCATGACAGCCCCGGTCATGCCTGCAATCATAAAACTCAGTCCGAAGGCGATCAGGTAGACCCGATCGACATAAATCCCGACGATCTTTGCCCCTTCCCGGTTGTCTGCCGCCGCTCGCATCGATTTGCCGAGATTGGTATGCTTGAGAAAGAGGAAGAGGCCGATCACACACACCCAGGCGATCAGACTGGCCCACAGCCTTGGATAACTGATGATCAGCGGGCCTAAACGAATCGATTCCGAGGTATAGGAGGTCACCGCGCTCCTCAGATCCCCGCCCGCCAGAAGCAGGATACTGTTCTCGATGAAGAAACATAACCCGAGGGTCACAATGATGTGAGCGGAATGGGGCTCATCGAGCAAACGGGCCCCAACGCATTTATAGACCAGCAGCCCCAGGATAAAACTGAGGGGAATAACCAGGATCAACGAAACGTATGGATCGATCCCCCAACTGGTAAAAAGCAGAAAGGAGACATAGGCCGGGACCAGAACGAAAAACCCCTGCGCAAAATTGACAAAGTCCATCACCCCGAAGATGAGGGTAAACCCCAGGGCAATGACCCCCCAGATCGATCCATATAAAAAACCATTGATCAAGGCATTCAAAGTAACTTCAACCATCTGATCCCTCTCTCGCCGGTGACCCCATACTCCCCTGCCCCCGCTTCAGGCATAGGGAAGGGTCACCCTTTGACGTCAAACGTGAACCGTTGATAGGCATATTCGCAGGGAGGTCCGATCGTCAGCCATAAGACCTTAGACTTTAGATCCATGATCACGGAGGCATTGGTCCTCCACTGATCCTTCCACGCCTTTTTCCCGTCAGCATGGCGGCAAATCGACCGGGGATGTCCGAAATGGTCCTTGAGCACCTCCATCATTTCCCTGGCGCCGATTTTTCCGTTCTTTTTACGAAGCAATTGTTCGGCACGCCGGTCCCTGTAGATGCTGTTTTCAATTCCTCTCCTCATGATTCCGACATACCCCGGACCCGCCCCTTTAAAATGGTTTGAGTGGGTAAGCAATCCTTCCTTGGGAAAGAGGAAGTAGGCTGTCTCCGGGGTGGCCTCGATATTGATCGCATCACCGTCGCCTTCGGCAGTGGCAATGAGGTAATTGGCGGAAAAAGACCGGGGCGTATGGAGGATCGTCCCGAGCACGTCATAATATTTCTCATGTCCCAGGGCCTTTCGACGGATAAACGTCGTGGGCACCCCCTTCTCCATATTCTTCCCGTCGGTCTCGCACTGAATAAAATTGTTGCAGATCCCAATGCCTGCGCTGTTCATTCCAAAGCGAGCCAGCTGCCCTGCCTCGACAATGGTGAGGATGTCCGGTCCTTTCCTGCAATGGATCTGGAGGAGGAGCATGGTTTCGGCTGCCCAGGGTTTGTAATCCCAATTCTGGGCCAGGAGGGTCTTTCGTTCCCGGGTGGTTTCAGGCAGGGCACAGAAGGAGGTGCATCCTTCCTGACTCTGTTTTAAACCGTTGAGGATTTCGGTCCGGAGATTAACCGTCATGATCTCTTCGAAGGACCGACCCGCCCCTTCCGCAATTCCCCTGATCTCCTCCACCATTCCCTCGTCATAATTCTTCACACCCCTGGTAAATCTTTTGGAAAAATCGATCGCCTTTTCCCAGGCAACACCGGATTCCTCCAGAAAGACCTTTTGGTAAATGCCAATCGCCTTCTCGATCAGAGGTTTGGCCTTTTTCCCGTACTGGATCCCCCTGGAATGAGGATCGCCTGTAATCACGATCTTCTTAAACTTCCCTTGAGTTCCCATGACGTTACCTCAATTCCACAGAATGAATGGACAATGACCCTAACAAGACCCATTGGGACATTGAAAATTATTTGGAGATTGGAATCTGGTTGTTCGAATCTTCCTTCTTCACCCAGTGCTGGGCGATCTCTTTGGCAGTGGCATACCAGACATTGGGAAACTTCCTCATGTAGGCGAACAACCGGTCGAGAAGCATGATGCTTCCGGGTTTGCCAATCACCTGGGGGTGAAACATGGTTGTGTAACAGAGGCCGAATTTATAGTAGCCATCGAACGCGTTTGTCCAGATCTCATAACCCGTCTGAGGACTGAGCATCCGTGCATGGTAGGCAGGGATGCCAGGATAATCGGCAAAGAGATGGAAGTCATCCATTTCATAATAAGACGGAACAATGACCAGACCCTTCTCCGTGTTTGAGCCGGGCCTCTTTAATCGATAGGGCAGATCGCTCCCCCTGAGGCTTGAATCGTAGAGAAAACCGTTCTCCCAGAGAAGGTCCAGGGTATGGGGAGACAGCTCTCCTCCGGCCGTCCGGTTTCCAACGGGCCGGACGCCTACCGCATCTTCGATGGCCTTTACCGTCATCAGGATCCGCTTCCCTTCCTCCTCTTTGGGCAAATCGGCGATATTCTCGTGTTTCCAACCGTGGATGGCCAATTCATGCCCCCTCGACTGAATCCTTTTCATGACATCGGGGTGATTCGCTGCGTTGATTCCCACAATAAAGAAGGTGGCTCTGATCTGATATTCGTCCAGGACATCCAGAATCCTTGGAAAACACTCTGTATCCCATTCATACCGCCCCAGGGATATCCTCCGCGGCATATTGGCCGTTTCGGGCTTATTCCCCATAAAAACCCATTCTGCATCGACATCGAACGATACGCAGACACAGCACTGTTTCCCCTCAGGCCAATTCTTTTCTGTTTCCATCCTTTTCACCATCCCTTTTCTGATTTTCTCTGCAACTGCGGGTTAAACTAATGCTTTGCCCGACAGAGTTAGAATGATCCCTTCAAACCGGGGCGTCCGTTTGAACGGAAGGTCATCCCACTACCATTTTGCGCCGGCCCACCGGGCCTTCATTTCCCGCACGTTCTTGGGCCTTGCTTTGGCTGGAATCTTGAACGGGCGTTTTCCAATGGGGCACATACCAAGGCACATGCCGCACCGAAGTTCCACGGCGGTATCTTGTCGAATATAGTGGCTAAATTTACCATGCTCCCACAACAAAGTCAACGTTCAGAAAAAGAAAAAGGCAACCATTGTAAGGTTGCCTTTTATGACTCAACAGGAAAAATTTCAGATTTCTAAAGATTCCCTATTTTTATTTCTTTGCAGACTCCTTTGCATAGTCCACCATCCCCTGGAAATCAACCACGACCACAGGCTCATTCCCGACAACCCATGCATCATGGCCTGGTCCAAA
>Ga0315295_10001235_pt1 | contig 21973 bp, 35 predicted proteins | sample YL17G14_0_MG_FD_204453 | JGI IMG/M metagenome (GOLD analysis project Ga0315295, IMG submission 204453) | Sediment microbial communities from Yellowstone Lake, YNP, Wyoming, USA - YL17G14_0 | ecosystem: Environmental > Aquatic > Freshwater > Lake > Sediment | place: USA: Wyoming | collected...
ACGTTTGTTATCATCCAGACCATTGAGGGTGTTATCATCCATTCTTCACCTTCTCGATTTTGACTATGATATTATTACCACAATGATTACACTTCCCACTATACCCTACATTCTGACCGCACACATCACAAGCCACACGCTCATAAACATACCCCACACCCACACCCTTCTGAAAATACGCAGTCAACTGCGCCTGAACATGAATGCCAGCTTCCATTCTTACTTTAAATACCATGCCACGCCTTGCCCCGCCATGCCAAGCCTGGCCTTGCCTTGCCTTGTGATTGTGAACATTGTTATGTTTTGGGGGAAGGTATGGTATTTCGTATAGCCCCCCAACCTTCCCCGCTATGCTATCTTCTACTTCTGAGGCTGCTGAAGTAATACGCAGGGGCTGTATAGGTATAGGATATGCCATAATGCAAGGTGGCTTATGGACCCTTTAGAACCCGTAGGGTTCTCGCTCCTCCCCATCATCATCTTTCCAACGCTTCTGCCGAACACTTAAAGCCCTAGCCTCACAACTTCGACAACTGCAACCATCCTCATACCTACTACATACCCTCAACCGTACCGCCCCCACCCTCAATTCCGGCAGATTACTCACAATCCTCCGGGCCGCCGGACTCAAACCCTCCAAAACCTGAGCATTCTGAATTACGTCCATTGTCCTACTTCCTCAGGATAAGCATCCCCACTGGAATGCCAGCACCCACACCGCAGAGCCATGACATCTGCATACTTCCTGTGCCGGCCACCAGCGTGAAGACGCTAACTGCGCCGATGCCTATCGCATAGGCCACCATAAAAAACCCTTTCCAATTTTCCATGATTTCACCTTCCATTTTTTTTGAGGCCGGCTTATTTTTACTTCCACGCCGGCCAGGTGGAAGACGCACCTTCGTTTAACTAAGTTCATCCATTAGGATTGTGCGAACCTGAAAGTGGATAATACGCCAGCAGTGGGAACAGGCTGCACCCTGAAGCCCATTCCCACTGCCATCACATCACCCACCACAATACAGCCGCCACCGCCACCACACCCTTTAACCATCTTCACTCCTGTATGAAGTTTATGATGCCGAACCTAAGCTGTTCCATTCCCCGAATCTGACCGGCGGCGCGAATCATCGCCAAGTCATATTCAGCCTTCGCCTTTTCATCCTTCCCGTCCTTCGGCTTTTCCGGCGTGGCCGGATAAGGCACGAAGACTTCGATGATAAAACCAGCCTGCTCACGCCTTAAAGCGTATATGTCTCCGACCACTATCTGCTGCTGTTCTTCTGCCAATCTAATCAACCTCCCTAAATTTTAAAATCCTGTTCAACTTGACGACATCAAAAGCTGTCTTCTTTGAAGTGCTGTGCTTTTTATTCAAGAGAAAGAACATGCCATTCAAAGAAATCCGAAAACAACCACGCTTCCCAAAGATGGGTTCAATATTGAAACTGAAAGCATGCGCCAGACGACAGTAATAAAGAAAAGCGCCAATCACCTCCCCATTATTGTCAAAATTATCAGGCGACAACAAAGCACTTCCAGAAGCTAACACCTCGAAAAAGATTTTATCATAAGGCTTCCGCACCATCATCCGGCCGACAACCTCATTGTTCGAATCCATTCTTAAGAGCCTCATCACGCACGATAGCACGAATCAAAGCAGTGTCCACCACTTCAGGAACATGACCAGCCTTAATACATTCAGCCCGAATGGAACGCAGAAGAAGAATATCAACCACCAGAACCACCCCCAAGCGCTGAAACATACAGCTTCTTATTCTCTTTGCGCAGCACTAGCTTATCGGAATGCTTGAATGGCAGCTTTGCGGCTAATGCTTTTGGGATGGCTATCTGCGCGCCACCATAAGAGGTTTTGTAATATTTCCCTATCTCGACATTCTTGCTATGTGTTTCCACGTAGATATATTATACACACGTGTTTAAATACTTATTGTTTCGCCATACGTAGAAGGTAGAAACATATAAACCTGAAAGAACTACATATATGAACGTGACAAACAAGGATGTCGGAAAATTGTATATAACCCCGTATGGTGGCGGTCAAATCTCAATCCCTAAATTTCAGCTTCTATCTCTCCAATAATCCTTAACACATTCTCCTTGAACTTTTTAGGCACTACAGAATCCTGATAAAAGGCCTTGGAATAATAGCCTACATCTTGGCGGTAAAAACCAGCCCTTAAAACCATTATACGCAAACCTCCAAACCTTAGAGATGCCTATATCCTGCTCTATATAGTAGTGCGGGAGAGTAATAAAGATAGGGTTATGCGGGGGAAGCAGGTAATAACAAGGTTATGCCCTACAGGGAACACTTACATACCACCCTTTCCACTACCGCGCACGTTCCTTCACGCTGTAGGGGGTTCTTCTTCTTCGTCCTCGGCGTTGTTAATCAGCCAGATGAGTAGTAGGATAACAACCAAGACCAGTATCCAGGGAATGCTGGTCACGACATCGAACTGCCTGAAGAAAATCCGCATATAGAAGTGGCTGGTGTCAGTCACTTCGCACACGCTATCCTGTGCGTGGACTGTCAGTGTGATATTGCCTGAAGGGAAGGTCACAGTATCGTTCACGCAGGTGAAGTAATTGCCGGTGGCATTCCCTGAATTGATTGTGAACCAGCAGGTGATATTGCCCTGGCCGTCGACCACAGTGGTATTGATGACTAAGGTATTGTGATAGAAGGTGGTATTTTGGATGGGATAGTGTAGGATGATGGATAGAGTACAGTTTCCTGAAGAAGAACGATAGAACGGATTCCTGACTGCCATCCACCCATCCGTAATCCAATCCATCAAACCGGCTGAAGCCATGCTGGACAAGCACAGTAGGATGATGAAGGCCGCAGCTTTCATGGTCAATACGAATCGGTGATGATGCCGCCTGTGATGTTTAAGCACTGTGAAACATTGTAATAATTCGACCAGCACTTCACGCCAGTATACCCTGGGATGGATGAAGTCAGATTCCCTATGGCAAAACCTTCAGCCGTCACATTACCTTTGAACGTGCCGCTTCTTCCAAGATAACCCTTCGACTGGTTGAACGGCACAATCACACTGCCGCTATCATCCACCGCACTATACCAGTACGCCTGATTATAGACTGAAGAAAAGCCGGTCAGATAGTCCATGAATGAAGTCCTGGATGAAGATGACGTATAAGACTGATTCCACCAGTCACTGCACACCGCATTATACGAACACACTTTAATGGTCACATTATAGAAGCTGGATGAAGAACTGAAGAATACAGGCTGAAAATTATCGAAAGAATAACCAGACGGCGGCAAGGTGATCGTAGTAGTCGTAGTCTCTACGCTTAGCCAACCGTCAATACTCCAATTACTTAAACCTGCAGTGTCATTAACCCAACATTTCACACTCCAATTACCCAAACTAACGATAGTAGCACTTAAACCATTCGTGCCATTCACCGCCGCCTGTGCTGACAAATTAGATTCATTCAAAGCAATCCAGAAACTCTGTAAAGGATTACTCATGTTCTGCACGCTGGCGTTAAAGTAGACTGCACTACCATTCACCACCACACTCTGATTGACAGCGCAATTACTAATCTGTGGGGCGATTGTCGTAGTAGTCGTGGGTATTGTAGTTGTTATGACATCCACCCACCCATCAGGTTCGGTTGCTACCGCGCCCATAGTATCATTCACAGCGCATTTTACGCTATAGTTCCCTAGCCATCCGCTATTCGTATTCCAGATTACCGTCTGTACTCCATCGCTGGCTGCGTAGTATCCTGTGCAGTTTGTTTCATTACACCAAGCGTAAGCCTTGTCTAAGGGGGCTTCTGTTCCAGTGGCTATGAAAGTTATTTTAACCGCCGCACCCTGCAAGACTATGCTTTGGTTGGCTGCGCAGCTTCCTCCTTGAATGTAAGGCAATAATGTTGTGGTCGTGGTTGTTGTAGTCGTTGTGGTCGTAGTAGTGGTTGCGCTGTTTATTCCTATGCCTCCGGTTAGTTTAGGTTGTGAAGCGTATACAGTAGGATTATACGTAGACAACCAAGCAGGATAAGTGTTAGTTCCATAGATTTGTTGACTGCCGTCTACTGCTCCTGTATGGTAATAGAATTTCACGTAACTGGTATGAGGCTGGTATAATACGCAATATAAAGTATTGTCTGCTATTACTGGATTCTGGGCTAAGTTGTCATAGTACCATCCAAGAGTAGCCGTTGGGATGGAGAATAGGCTTGTCGCATTAGCCTGCCAGAGTATAGTCGTTGAATTAATCCTTTTATATAACGCCCATGTAACATTCACGGGATAACCGTTAGTGTTGGAAAGGTACATGGAAATATTTACGGCAGTACCGCCATTTGAAACATTAGTGGAGTTCCAGCAACCGCCCACATAATTTCCGGCATTCCAGTAATCCCACGCGCCGCCAGTATTATTATCATAACCTATTGTCGGGTCGAAATCCCAGAACTTTTTAGACAAGTTCATATAAACCCGAATATCCGTCTGGTTGAATTGTTGTACGGTAAAACCTGACTTTATCAAATCTGAATAATCAACGCTAATATTATTAGGAAGTTTCCCAGAGCTTCTTAATATAAGGTATTGTATCGTGTTTCTTGCTGATACAGTCATAGAAGAAGTGTTAGCTGAAACGCTGAATTTAAAGCCGTTGATTTTCTGGATTCTATTACTAACGCCTAGATTAGCCACATTAGGCAGCTTGTATTCTCCCGCACTCGTTTTAAGTATGGGTGTTATCTTGAAATCATCTTTGCCCCCCATCTTCGTGGCATTAAAAACGAACTCTCCATTGATAAAAGTTAAGTCGCTTACGTCCTCCAGATTCTTCAACACTCCCTTATCATTCCAATAACAAACTCCACCCGCACCCAAATCCTTATCCTGACTACAAACCACCTCAGCAGAAGCCAGGCTACTCAACATCAATACCACTGCCAGCAATACCTTAACATTCATCCTTCATCACCTTCCATCATCTTAGTCCGTGTGCTTCGGCGAAAACACCCTAATCAACATCGCGAACACACCGAACGCGATAAGCAATACAATCACCGGCCAACCTACCTGCGGCAAATACTTCCGGTACAGCCACGCCTGCAATCCTAAAATCATACTGGCAGGAAACAAATCCTGCGTGCCAATCCACACCAACGTGAAAGGAAGCAACGCCAGCAGAAGATAAAATATCTGACCTTTCACGCCGCCGCCGAATGCGTGTTCGAACGTGACCAGCCAGGCCGTCAAAGGATTGCCGTGCGTTAATTGATAATAGTCTGCGTTCATGCTACTATTATCCCACGCCGCAGCCATCGGCAGCATCAACAATACCAGACCTAAAACTACCACCACTTTCATGCGCCACCCCTTATGTCTTTTCCTGACAGCCACTGCCACAATACGAACAGGTGTGTGACATTCACCAGAAGGCTGGCTGTCAAAGCCAGATATTCAGGAACGAAAAGATAATCCTTCGCAAACCAATAAAATCCGGCTGTGGAATAGAACAGCGTGCTTAATATCAGCTTCGCCGCCTGATACGCGAAGCCGAAGAAGCCCACGACTTCAGACACGCCTACGAACTGCTGCATGACATTCATTATTCCGATACTGCCATTCAACCCTTCACTACCAGGCTTCACGTTCGGAATGTTATCGCGCGTCAAAGGTGGTTCAGGCGTTCGCCACATCAGGAAGTGGTCGCCAGTTTCAGCTAATACCGCATCATCCACATCATAGACTACCTGGACTGACAGGCAGAAGAACATGATAGCCAGCGAAATCATAATACCCCTCATTGTGTCTTCCCCCGGCCTGCTGAAAAATAGTTCAGCGAAGCCATCACCATATAAAACAAAGCCAAAGCCAAGGGAATGTTCAGGAAGCCTAAGAAGGAAAGCAATCCTGCGCCGAAGGCCACGAACAAAGCCGCGAAGCCATTGAAGAACGCGCCAAACATCAGCACGCCGAATATAAGGATGTTCAGGCTTAACACATCGAAGATGTTCTGCACGTCCACGCCGCCTATCTTATCAGGAAGCATCGGCATTTCAATGAACCTGCCGCTGTTATTGTACAATGAATAAAGCTGCCTGAAAGTCTTCGCGCCATACTCTGAAGAATAGATGCTGGCCGACAGGATATAGGAAGCGTTCACTGTCACCGACGTGCTATATGCGCCTGAAGAATATCCGCTGGTCGAAGACGAATATATAGTGTACGTGCCTGAATCGTTTTGATACTGGACTGTGAACGAACTGTTCACCACGCTGCCTGAACTCACATTGTACGCAAAGCCGACTGAAGCAGAACCGAAGTCGCCGGTGAAGCCGGCTGTGGAATGCTCGCCGTAATCCACAGGCGCTGAGATGTATGGTTCATTGATGGTGATGGTTTGCGTGGTCGTATTGCAGGAATTCAGAAACCAGTTGATGTCACGCATCTTCGCTCCTGAAGTCACCTGGATTTTATAGTATTTGTTCAGCGTCAGTTGAACATCGGTTATTTCCACGCCATTCCACCTTTCCTTCCAGATAGTCTGAAGCGTGCTGTTCACGTCCGTGATAAGCGACAGATACCCTGACGAACCCTGAAAGTCCATCACATAGTCTGACAGCTGAAAGGTGTCGGTACACATACTTCCGGATGAAGGGATGATGAAGAAGCTGATTGACTCGAGGCCGGACGAAGGCATAATCTTCCTATTCACAGTCGCATTGTTAATCAGATGGAAGATGAAAGGTATTTCCTTAGTGGCGATGAACAACGAAGTCTTATTGATAGCCTTCAGATTCAATCGTTCAGGCGCGTAAGTATTGCAGTAGATGTCCAATGTCATCACGTTCGATTCGTTCAGCAGCCAAGGCATTGAAGTGTTTTCACTATACAGATTCACTAGGTACGCAGGCGAAGCCTGCGTGAAGTTCGCAATCGTCACGGAAAAGCGCCCGTCAATCGAAGCGGATGATGAAGCACGGCTGACAGTCCGACCCATGCTGCCAACGTACACAATGAAAGACTTCACAGTGGACACGTCAATCAGGATGCTGTTAAACCCATAATTGTATGATGCGCCACCTTCCACCCACACGTTCGAAGCGTTAGCATCCACCAGATACGCAGTCATCCCCGACATATTCAATAGGACATAGTTTTCAGTCGTGGCACTTCCAGCCATCCAGTACCCTGTAGTGGACTGACAATTACCGCCGCCGAAACTGGCTGAAGCAGAAGCAGAAGAAATATTCAACGTGAAATTACCTGTGGTCGAATACTGGCGCGTTCCATTCTTCCAGTCAAAGCCGCAGTTCCACTTCCACAGGCCATTCGCGCTGAAATTCCACAGGAACGACTTCACGCCGGACGTGACCAATGCCGTGCTTTGATTGACAGTCGGCGCAGCATATACTTCAGTGAACACATCAGACACGTTCGAAGGATTCCAGGTGGTGAAATTGCACTGAAGGTTCAGGGAATTATAGCCGTACACAGTATTGTTCAGCGGCCAGTAGTTATACACATTATCATTGTCCACGCAGAAGCCTGTCGCATTACAGTATTGATTAACCAGGCAGTCTGCTGAAGTGGTGCAGATATTGCTTTTAGTGGAAGCGCTGACATTAAGAACGTATTCATTCGGATTGTACGCATCCATCGCCACCACCCAATCAAAGCGGATGTCGCAGTTATTGTTATTGCCGCACGCCAGCTTCATGACATCATAAGGATAAATCGGATTACCCCCGGCAGTCTGACCTTTGTACGTTAATCCTGCGCCTTCAAACCCAAGAAGCTGGCCTGTGCTATTACCACGCATGGCCACTATCTGATAGGATGTACCGCCAATGACATCAGCCGTCCAGGTGGTAGTGCTGGCCGGCGCTTCAAAGACGGCATAGGACACATAGTCACTAACACCATATACTGCCGCACACTGATATGTGGTAGACCACGCATCACACGTCTGCGTATTGTTCGCAGCTATCAGCCAGGACGATGACGAAGATGCGATACTGCTGTTCACCCACATGCGCGTGACATATACCGCATCTGAAATGTTATATGTAGGGGTGTTAAACTTCACAGCGCGATTGGTATATCCGTTCATGTCCTGGCAGCGGCCAGTCAGATGAAGCGTGCCACCTTCTTCAGCAGACCTACAGGGATAACTGCCGCCTGTCGCGTTCGTCCACTTTGTCGCGTTCAAAAGATTGTCATTGAAGTCATCGCCGAAGCCGACTGAATCAATGCTGGACACTAATGACACGCTGGCATTGTAATACATTTTGATGATGCTGGTCACGCCAGGCTGTGAAAGGATTCCGATATTGTCCTTCAAAAACCAATAACACTTCGAACTATTCTGAAAGTATAGGTATTGACCCTGCACTGGCGTGTCATTCGAAAGCGTGAACCTTTGCTGTTCGCAGCCGGTATAATTCTGAACCCACACTGCGATGACTGAATGACTATTCGGATGGACGTTATTTGATATGGTGATGTTCACCACATTGATGAACGTGTAATTCCACCACGCCCACTTCCTATTATACACGTCCACCCTATCAATGCCGGCGGCAGGATTCATGATGCTGGTGACTGGAATCCAATCCACATACCGCTGCTTATTATCCGACAAATCACGCACATAATCAATCCTGATTCTGACAGATTTTCCCATTGGTAAGACTTCATCCTTCCAAGGCCGGAAGTATGAAACACTTTGTTTTTCCATACGCACATCAGACACCCACTGCTGGATTGTGCAGTTCGCAGTGAAATTCATGCAAGGAATCAAAGCAGGTTCATATCGTGAATAATCCGCAGGCACTTCCATGTCATGAAAGTCTTCTATAGAATATGCGACTTCCTGATTCACAGCCAACTGCTTCAGGCTGATGTCATCAGGAAAAGTATTTGTGACGGTGAAGATGGCATGACAGTATTTAATGCACTCATCAGTGTTTTCATCCAGCTTCGCATAGAACCCTGTCTTATTATACTTCAGCCAGATGTCATTTTGCTTTGAAAGCGAAGCCGATGCAGCTGAAGTGATGACAGTACCACCATCAGGCGAAACATAAGTGTACGCTGAAGCAGCCGACAACAAAGCGACCAGCGCCACCATCACCCACAGGTTCGTATGCTTCATGGTCATCCCCTTCTTTGAAACGTAGTGTCCTTACCGCTGTTCGCAATACCCCAAAGAAACAATGCGATGAAGAACATGATAGGCCATATCTGCCAGCCAGTCATCAGGATTCCAAGCGTTTCAGTGTTCACACCCATCTGCAAAGCCAGGTCATAGAACGTATGGGATATAAGCTGATTGAACAGGATATAAACTGTCGTCACCACAAACATCCCGATGATGATAACAATCCACACGCCAGGCAACGTCTGACCACGCCTTCCCCGAAATAAACTTTCAAACATTTTGTATCACCCTCTTTAAAGCCACTCCAAAAAGTCCAAAGCGTCTTCATCCACTTCCAGACCTTTATCGAAATCAATCGGCATCATGCCACCTTTTCCCTTCCCATGCTTCTTCTTTCCTTTGCTTCGCGGCTTCGGAATCCGCATCAAATCATCAATCGTGTTAATCTTCACGATGAACTTTTCCGGCGCGAAGCCAGTGGTGGCCGACAGCACTTCCTGCGGCGTAGCCAGCTTCCACTTCTTTCTGCCGCCTTTGAACTTAGTCCACTTACCCCACGCGCCGCCACTGCCGCCTAAATCCATGTTAGGCAGCGTAAAAGGAATCGCAAAATCCCAGTCGAACGGCGGCGGCGTGACATTCGGACTGAAAGGAATCTTATTCACATCAATGATGTTATTGATGAAATCGTTCGTGTAGATGTTCTTATTCAATTCTTTGTTCGTGTTTTTGTTCGGATTCAGATTCACATTATCATTCAGCATCCGATTGATGTTCATGACACCAGCATTCTTCAGGCTGCCTTTAAAGAAGTTCATATTCTTCTGACCCTGCGCGACCTTACTGGCGACACCCTCACCCAAAGCAGCGTCCATCACATTCCCATAATCGCCTGCAAAAAGATTAGGATGTATAGACAGAATTTCCATCGCATCAAACTGACTGACCTTCTGCCTGCTGGCCACACCCATGCCGCCAGTGAACATACTGGCGAACGCGGCCTTTGAAGCCAGCTTCGAAGCTGGCGCTTCAGCGAACATGCCGCCGAATCCGCTGAAGAAGGATGAAGCCTGCTGATTCTGATAAGCAGGCGCATTACCATACGCCATGCCAAAGTCGAACCCTTCCATCATGCCAGACTGCATACCACCACCAGAAGACCTGCCGCCTGCCATGATTCTACCAGCTGGCGTATTCTGTCGGACTGCACCGCCAGAATAGAAGCCGCCGAACGCCTGCGTGAACTCTTTCCCCAGGCTGCCTGACTTCCCACTGAAGCCTGAAAGAACATCGCGTTCCAAACCACGACCACCAGCAGACCCTTCCTTCATTAACACACTAATATCGAACATGCCAGTCTTCTTCAAGTCTGAAGGATATTTCAAAGCATCACTGATGATATTCCTAAGTGAAAAAGCATCACCTTCATAGGACACACCCTTTGCACGTTCCAAGAAAAGATTCTTCGAAAGCCGCGTGGACTTCGTTTCACCGATGAAGGAATACAACTTCTGCGTAGCCTTATCAGTCAGGACAGTCGTAGACCTCGAAGACTGCGAAGGAAGCGATTCAAGATGCGAAACACCAGCACCTTTTCGAGAAGGAAGCGAAACAGACTGAACATAATCAGTCACTTCATAGTTCGACAAGTTCATATCTTCTGGTTTTAATTTCTGTGGTTTAATCACAGAAGCCGGTGGACGCGACCCCATCAAATCCTCATACGCCTTTCCAATGCTGTCTTTGAACCCTGATGTGGAAAGACCAGGATAATTCTTCGACTGCATCAGATATTCGGCTGAAGACTTCGGCGGCGAATACTCGCCATACTTCAGGACATTAATTCTTCCAGCAGTCTTATCCCACACCTTACCAAACATTCTGTTCATGTCATCAGTCAGACCGGTTCGCGTCAAAGACACGCTGCGTTCACCACCCAAGAAATCATTCCCACGCATGGCGATGTAATCTTTGAAAGACATTTCGCCAGAAGTCTTCGCCAGACGATTAGCAGAAGAAGCCGCGATAGGCGCTTCACTCTTAATGATGTAATATTTTGTGGTGGGTTTGTTGATGTTTTCAGGAAGATAATCCGACAGGCCCCTGCCGCGCAGTTTCACTTCATTCTTCACGACATCACCTTCAGCGATTTTCACATTTGAAAGGCCAGCCACCCTATTCATGAATTTCCCTGCCGCATACTCAGCGCCGATGAAACCGCCAAGATTCAAAGCCAATTCAGTGCCAGCCATCGCCACACCTTTATACTTCAAGCCAGCTTCACGCGACTGCATAGGCTGGACGAAGTTCAGGTTATAGCCGCGCTGCACATACGGCATCACACCCTCACGAAATGCGAAAGAACCAGTCTGAAGTATGGTAGCTGTGGCAGCGCCACGACCCATCATCCCCAATACACCCTGACCAGCCTTCAAAGCCGCCATGCCAGAAAACATCGGAAATAAAGCTGTCACCCCACCCTGAACGATAAGTTCGCCAGTGTACGCGTTCTTTGGAATAGGGATGATACCCGACCTGTCGAATGCCACACCAGAATTCATCGCCTGCGCTGTCCTTCCTTCACGCCACTGCTGCACGCCAGCCAGATAATCAGAAGACTGCTTATTATATTCATCCTGAAGCTGCCGCAATTTATCAGGCTGCGTCACAGCCTGACCTTCCACCATGACAGTGCCAGCCTTCGCAGGATTCATGACAGTCACACCTTCACTGCGATAGACAGCATTCCGAAGAAGACTATTCACCTGCGTGTCCTGCGTCTGCTGCTGCTTCTGATACATATCAGCGACATTATTCACGCTGGCCGCCATATCAACGTCTGGACCACGCAAAGCGCGCGACTTCGAAGACACAGCTAATTTTCCAGCGATATTCAGCTGACTGTATTCCGAGGGTGAAATCCCCATGCCAGCCGCGTCTGAATTCTCATAACCCACAGGCGAAGTCCAAAGATTCTTCCACATCCGATTCAGACTATCCTGCATAGGCGAACGCAAACTCCCATCCTGATTCGAAGATAACGTGGTTGACCCTGTGGTGGTTGATGTGGTGGAAGTCCAAGAACTTCCACCCACATCTTTTCTGGAAGGTTTATTATCATCCTGAAAAGGAAGCTGAACACCTAAAAAACGCAACTGCTCACGCTGAATTTCAGCCTGCGACTTTGCCACAGCCGGCATAGGCGTAGGCTGCGCCAGCGGCAGCGTCTTTCCCTGCTCGGATAGGCCAGGTGAATTCATCTGCATCTTCACGCTGCCGGATTCAGTCTGCTTTTCCACAATCTCCTGACCGGATTCATAGCCAGGCACATTCTTAACGGCAAACTTCCGGCCAGTGGAAGGTTCAGTGTAAGTCAATGAAGGCTGTTCAGCGACAGCACGACCTTCAGCCCTAGCACGCGCTTCCGCATTACGCTGATAAATCGCAGCCTGATTCACAGCCATCTGGACGTTCCTTTGTTCCTGTGAAGGCTGACCCTGCAAACCCATCGCATTCATAGCCTTTTCATCAGCAGACGGCGGCGAACCAGCCAGAACCTTCTGACCTTCCAACGGCTGGCCTTCACCAGTCGGAAAATCATTCGGATTCGCACCAGGAATAATCTTCACACTGCCTGAACCAGACTGCCGACTTCCTTCACTGCTGCCAGGACTGCCACGACTAACAGCCTGACCAGGCCGACCCACAAGCGTCATCTTTTCTTCTTCTTTTTACAGTACATCATTTTTTGTGCTTCACCATAGTGAATGTGAACTGCCGCCACCCCTTCTGCGTTCTTCAAGCTGCCGCTTATCATTCTCCCTGATGTTAGCGCCCATCTGACCCATCACCTTCAATGTGCCACCAGCGATGTCCAAGATACCCTTCGCCACAGCCTTCGAACTAGAAACCTTATTCGCTTCGCGTTCAGCTTCTTCCATCACCTTCTTCTTCCTGGCTTCGAAATAAGCCGTCTGCTTCAGCGATTCCAGTTCCTTTTCCTGTTCTTCAGTCAGTTTCACCTTCAATCACCTTCCTTTATAAAAATCCCATACGATTATTCCTGCCGCGCTTTTCACGATCCTCAACACCCCCGAAAAAAACGTCTTCCACCGCATCAAGATTCCTGAAAGCATTGAACACACCCAAGCCGACCATCTGCTGCGCTTTCCTGAAATTAAATCCTTCCGGTTCTGTCAGTTTGCCCATCTTCGTTTCACCGATAAATCCTTATTTTCCTTCCTATCGCCTGTTCAAGCCTATCCATCATATCTTCCATCCGTTCACGCGCTTCCGCATCCACTTCGGCCACCCACTTAGGTTGTTTGCGCGGCATACTCAAAAACCCTTATCTAGCTTACGCATCGAATCATTGATAGGTTCGACAGCGAAATACTCGATTGTGTGAAACCATCCTAAGATGATTTGAATCACCCCGAATATGAAAGGAATCAAAGCCAGATATTCCTCGCCATTCACCGGCATATACACGAAAGCATCAATCACGCCAGTGTCCACCACCCGAAACGTGATAGACAAGACACCCAAGCTGAAGACAGCCCAAAGAATACCTGAAGCGAAAAAACAGAACATCTTCCCGATGTCACTGAAACCCTTCCTAGAAAAAGAAATGATGGTGAAGATAAAAGCGCCGACACCAAGCATCACCCAATACTGGTACAGCACCTTCCCTCACCCCTGTCCGATGCCCATAGCCGCCTTACTGTCGTGACACCACAGCCGCAAAGCCGAGAATCACAGACAATATCAGCGCAGCACCCAAAATGATGGGTGTACTGCTTGAAAGCATGAACGCGGATTGTGTCTGCGAAGTAATATTCTGGTTAAGATTCCACACAGTCTGCTGTGCGGAAGTTAATGCAGAATAGTTCGCAGGTGTCGGCGCAAGACTGGTATAGACGCTCTGGTACACGATATTGCTTATCAGCAGCAAAGCACCCACCACAATCAGACCGATGACACCCATCGTCAAACCTTCGTTCTGGCCTTTATTCGTTTTCAAGTGCATCTTCTTCTGACTCCATCCTAGCATCAGCCGGCTTTATTGCCGTGACACAACAGCCGCAAAGCCGAGTATCACAGTCAATATCAGCGCAGCGCCAAGGACTAACGGCGTACTCGCAGCAAGCTGGAAAGCATTCTGCGTGTTTGACGTTATGTTCCCCTGGACGGCTGCGGCAGCGCCGGTCAGTGTGCCACCCATTGAAGCGGCAATTTGTGAGTACACAATGTTGCCTATCAACAGAAGCACAGCGACAACGACGATACCGATTACGCCGCCGACTAAGGCCAGGTTCTGACCTTTGTTCATCATAACAGGTAATGCTGTTGTAGTGCCTAAAAACTATAAATATATGATTATACTTTAAGACACCATTACGTACATAATGATGACGTAATGATGCGACTGATTCAGGTGAACATGCCTAATGTCCTGGTTGAACAACTGAACAAGCACGCTAAAAAATTCGGATACAAAGACAGAAGCGAACTTATCCGCACTGCCTGCCGCCTAATTCTCGAACAACCTGACACGCTAGTGAAGATGTTCTTCAAAAAATACGAAGGTGAGAAAGATGCTGGACGTTAATCCAAACAACCCCGAAGCCATACGACTTCAGCAAATCAAGAACGAAGCCGAATCAATCAGCCAGGCCATGCCACAGATGACCGGCCTGCCAGGACTGGCAGCACAATCAGGCCAGACCGCCATAACCCCTGAAGAAGAATACGTGAACAGGATGAAGCAGATGATGCTGATGCAAATGGCCGGACGCAGCCAAAACCTTTCAAAGCCGATTCCAGAACAGGCGAAATACAGCGAATTCATCATCAGCACCAGACCCTTCGAATACGAAAAAAAAGACGGCGAAAAAATAATGAAGTCAGGCCATGCGCCAGTACAGCAGATAGAAGAACGATACGGCGCATTCAGCCCAGGCATGGTACTGTCAAAACTAACAGACCAGGAAATAGGCGTGGTGGACATAGACAACAAGCTGGCCAGACTTTACTCCAGATGGACGCACAGACGAAAAGACATTGACACCGGCTATCTGCTGAAGACGATGAACATAGACATGATGGCATACGCTTCAATACGAAGACCGCGCGGCGGCTTCGCGATGGAAGCCCTCACAAAAAGCACGCAAGAAAACATCCAGACCCTTCAGACGGAATCTCAGGTCGGCTATGCGAAACAGAAGAACAGGCTATTCGGATTGTTAGGCGGAAAATGAAAATACACGAACTCTTTGAACGGAAATTCTACAATGAAAACGAAAGCAGGATGGACATCAGGCTGAAGAACTTTCAGCTTCAGATGTCTTTCCTGATAATGTTCAGTTTGATAGTAGTGGCAGGAATGATGAACTTAATGCTTAGATTAATTGAGATGAATATGATAGGTAGCATAGCCGCCACAATCCTATTCTCATGCCTGACCATCATCTATCTGACGTATTCTGAAGTATATGCTGGAATAGACCGAACGTGTGAAAGGAAGATGATGCTGAAAGAAATCAGCGAAATGATGAAGGAACAAAAGTGCAAAGGTGAATGCGATGGCAGATGAATATATTCCACCAGCAGAAACATCTGCTGAAAAAAAGAGATACGGACAGACGAACAAACTGAAAGAACAATGGAAGACTGCAAAGGAAAGCATAATGAAGAAGATTCCAGACAAACAAAAAATCAAAGACATCCTGGAAAGCATCATACCATCTCCAGGAAAGACAGCAGTAGCCATCGGCCTATTCACCTACATCCTAGTGATGGTGAAATACTGGCCGCAGATGATAAGCTGGCTGATACACGACTACCTAACAGACATCCCACTGATGGGTGCGGCAGTCATGATACTATGCGTGATAGTCATGGCACAGATAGCGCTATTCGCATTCGTCTGGTTTCTAGCAGGAAAGATGATTTGGACGTGGACAAAAGCATGGTGGACGGGCAAACCCATCCTATTAGAATGGTCAGTAGACAACCAGTTCAGATTCCTTATCCCAAAAGAAATCCATCCAAACGGATGGGATTTAAACGACAAAGAATCAGTCGTAGTGAAGCGCGGCAGCGTGGGTGTCGCGCCACACAAGAAAAGCCTGGCAATCGGCATACCAGAATTGGGAACGACATTCACCGCAGAAGAAGTGATGGACAAGTACGACATCGGCATAGACATGGCAGGTGTCGCCGAACACGGCGAATGGCGCGAACAACGCGGATATAAAGACGCGAAGAAGGAAGACCGCGACCCGAACAACTTCGCCATGTTCCTACCCTGGATAATAATCTTCCTGGTAGTCGGCGCGATATTCGTTCCGCTGGCGTACAAAGCGATGGGAGAATTCAACCTGTCCACACAATGTCAGACACAGCTGATGCAGTGCAGCAGCGTGAATAAGTGGCAGCCTGGACTGAACTTCAGCTATACGATGCCGCAGCCCACCACCACCCCGACATACGCACAGCCGCCAGTACAGTCTAACACAGGCGGCGGCGTACAGCCAGGATGAACGAAGACACCACGCGATACACGGAAGGGAAGCTGGCGACCAAAGGACTGCCGCAGGCTGAAGTCGAAGGACTGATAAGCGAACTATACACGATGACGGCAGACCTGAAGGCCAGCATAGCGATAGGCGATGAACCAGCGAACATGAAGCAGGCGATAGCCAAGACCGAAGACTTAGCAGGCCGCATCACGCAGATACTGCCATACCAGCCTGTGCCAGATGATGCCAGACTGCTGGTGGCTTATCTTCAGATACTGCTGCCAGAACTACAAAGGAAAGGCTTCTATCGCGTGGGAATAGAAGAAATGCCACTATGAAACGCATATATACCCCCCCCCTACGAAGCATTTTAATTAGATTAGACTAAGGGTATGCCGGCTGAATTCAGCCTGCGAATACGGAATCCGGACTAGGCCCGGACACTAAGAAAAAAAATGGAAGACTTAGAACTGACCGAAGGTTCAATGCTGAAAGAAATCGGCAAAGAAGGCGGCAGCCAGATAGTATTAGGCTTCAACCTGACAAGACAGCTTCTGAAAATAAGCGAAGAAGCGAACAAACGCGAAGGCGGCCTATACAATAAAGAGAATAGAGAAGGATGGAAGACAGCCATCCTAGTCTTCGAAGATTTACTGGTGAACCACTGGACGAAACTATCTGAAGACAGCGACTTCAAAAAGATGCAGAAGGAAGTCCACACCGGTAAGATAGGAACACCATATCAGGAAATAGAAAAAGGCAGGCGACTACTCCAAGGACTGATGATACTGGCAGAACCATTACTGCCGAAAACTGAAGCAGTATATGAAACAGAGGAAAAGATTGAAGCGATAAAGGTGGTTGAAGAATGAATGGATGGTTTGTGATACTGGTGATATTCCTTCTAGCCACGCTGGCTATGATTTACTTCGGCGTGGTGAAGGTGATGGTGGATGCGGATGTCAAAACGAAAGCAGAAGCCACAAAAAACATTTGGATGAACCGAACAGACCTATCCACATTCGAATTCACGAACGACACGGTGAAGATAGCATGGGCGCATTAACACAGATGATACACGACTGGATAACAGACACCCCACTAAACTTCGATTTGGGAATCTTCGGCAGTCGCGGACACGGCAAAAGCTACTGCGCCATCACACTGGCTGTAATCCTATCAGCCATGTTCAAACACAAATTCGGGATAGAATACATCCACTTCAAAGCGAAAGAACTTCTGAAACAAATACACCAGATGGAAGCCGAAAACCTATTGAAGCCAGGCATGGTATTCATGCTGGACGAAGCCGGCATAGGCATGGACGCGCAGGAATGGTGGGATACTGAAATCAAGGCGCTGGCGAACGAGATGGAAACATACAGAACCTACAAACTGATAATCATCTTCACATCACCTATGATGGCGAACATCACAAAACGCGCCAGAGAAATGTTCACCGGCTACATGATACCAGATATGCCGCGCGTAATCCAGCGGCGCGAACTCACAAAGGTCGCCACAAACATCCTGAAAGAACAGCAGATGAGCAAGTGGAAGATTTATCTGACTGAAACTGAAGCAGTGCCGCGCAAAGGAAAACTGACTGTCGTGTGGAAATGGCATCCGAGAAACAAGACAGGCTTCCTGAAAATCGTGAAGGTGCAGATACCTCCGGTTAAGCTGCGGAACGAATACGAAAAGAAGAAGCTGACATACCTGCGCCAGAATCGTGAAGAACGAATCAGACGCATGGAGATGATGGAAGGCGAACAGGAAGGCTTCACAGACTTAGCCATCGTGAATGAGATAAAAAGGAACATCAAGCGATACACGAAAGCGTATCACGGACGCAAATTAATACGCGGTGGTCTGGTGAAGTCAGATTTCGACATAGGCGAAAAACGATTGAAGAACATCAAAGATTTAGTGGAATACGATTTAAACGAAGCAAAAGAAAAGGTGATGTGAAGATGATAGCGTTCAATAAACTTAAGCCTGAAACCAAAGGGATGATATTTTTAGGGATGGGTGTGTTCTGTATGCTACTGGCGATATACCTGATGTCCATCACGCCACAATGCTACGGCTGCACCTACACAAAAAGGACAGGTGAAAACATGTTCACACTAGAAGGGAACTGTAGTGAAGTCATCCCCACATTCAAAAACGAAACCGCAGGCATCAGCATGGACAAATTCGTATACAATAAGATGAATGTGACAGAAGTGACGATGACAAACTTCACCATAACAGGCATCGCATCCGGCAGAACACAAGCCGTACAGGAATGCCCGACATCCACCACACTAGAATGCCCACCACAACAAACTTGCACCTGCCCAGCCTGCACCATCACACCATGCCCTACATACACCATCAGCCCACAAACAGAACACCAACTGCTAAACATCAGACCACGACAGAACGGAGTAGCCGCATATTCAGGCGGCTGCTTCTACTGCCTGCGCGAAGCATGGCAGATACTAGACCTACCAAACAGACCCAAATATAATCTGGACGAACCGATTAATCCAAAAACGTGGTATCAGATACCAGACTATACGAACGAAACAGTCATCTGCTTCCCGAAACTGGACAGACACAAAGAAGAATTCTATATGAACCCAGACTACTGGCAGCAGACAATAATAAACGAAACAACGGTGAAAATATGGAAAACAAACATGACGAACGGAATAATGAACTGGACGAACCAGACATTACAGTAAGATAGAGGGATGAAAATAACCTGGATTAAACACGGCATCGCCTACCGGATGCCAGACGACAGCGTGCAAGTGAACGAAGCCTTCAAGATGCACCCCAACCTACTCAACATCATAGGCCGCCACGAAGCAAGCCACCAACCAGGCGCATACACGCTACACGACTTCATCCACGATCTCACCATGCCAGACCTGCGCCTACTAATCTTCTGCATCCTACATCCAAGCACCTGGACGTGCATCCTGCCAGTGCGAAGACAAGATGGCATCTGGTATTGGGATGCCACGATGCTAATCATGGGAACAATATCAATCATCGCAGGAATCTATGTATATCTAATAATCGTCACACCACCACCAGGAACACTTTAATTCTCCCTATGATTGACTATTGAAGCTGGTATTATGTCCACTAACCACATAAACCACATAATCATAGGTAACCAAATAGGTATAGTTAGCACAAAATAAGCTACCAAAACCCTATCTGTTACTGTTTTCTCCTTAAAAGGTTTATTCATAACATCACGAACAAACTCTCTTACCTTACCAGATAATACAAGGTCTCTTAACATCTTACTCCAACCGACAATTAGCACACCCCATACCATACTAACCATAATTTCAGCAATCATTTCTAACACCTCTACTTTCATAGTATTGTACCCATAATCCTGTTCCTAAGAGGAATCCAGGTATAGATACAAAATAGGTAAATGCGAAAAGACGAACATTATCACCTACATCAAACTCATGTGGAAAAGGTACAATACCCATTAAGAGTAATGAACCAAACCCATACATAAACAACCCGAATAAGATTGGTATGTATAATGCCTTATCAATCACTTTAAACCCTCCCTATGACTGTCGTTCTTGGCGGGTGGATGATGTTCGACCTGCGGAATTGCAGATTTCAAGGCTCTTGAACTGCCAGATACTGCCCCATCAAACTTCCCTTTACCCACGACAGAAACTTCCAATTTTACGTCTTTCATAAAACGTGTTGGCGAGGATACCCACGATTTTAATCGTGGGAGGAATCGCCAACCATCACCTCTTTATGTTTAATATTAGCCAAGGTTAATCTCTCCCATGCTTCTCTTGCTTGTTGAGGTACGACTGCATTTCCAATGGCTCTAATACGGTCCACCCTACTGGGAACCCCATGAACTTCTCCGCAAACGAGGGGTTGAGGTATATCGGCTCGTCCAAAGAGGTCCTGGACCCCCTTAATGCTTTTTGTCCATCGGAAGTTAGGAATCCGAACAATATGTTTTGTATCTTTGCCGCATGATGGTTCTTTCCCATTTGTTCCTCTTGACCAATCAAGCCTACTTTCATCGCTGAAAAACTGTCTATTGTAGGCAAAGCAAAACCACCTTTCCCTCTGTTGTAAGGCTCCGACTTCAGAAGCCCGTATATTAGTCCACCAACCATCATACCCTTTCTCGGTAAGTCCGCAGAGTACGCTATCAAGTCCCCGTTTATAGATACCTGCGACGTTTTCAAGGAAGATGAATGGGGGTAATATTTCGCCAACAAGTCTGAGCATCTCGAAGAAGAGACTGCTTCGTTTACCATCTTTGATACCTCTCCATGAACCTGCATTAGATATGTCTTGGCATGGGAATCCTCCAAAGAGGCAATCCACTTTTCCATGCCAGGGTCGTCCGTTAAAGGATTGTATATCAGACCAGATTGGTGCTTTGTCGAGCCATCCGTCTTGCATCCGCATCTTGAGTGTTTCTTGACAAGTTTTGTTGTTTTCGATAATACAGACTGTTCGGACATATTCTCCAATGGCAAGGTCGATAAGTCCTTCCCCTCCAAAACAGGAGATACCGTTGATTCTTTCATCGTTTGCGGTTTCCATTAGTGAAGTCACCTATTTTTTGGTTCTTGTTCTCGTAGACGCTATGCTCGAATACGTCTTTGCCTTGCTGTTCGAGGATGTACCTTTTAACTGCGTCCTGGCACTTTGCCGTCCCATCTGTCTTCGGTTTTTGAGTTTTCATCGTATGCTATAAAGCCTCCACCTTTAGGTGGAGGATACCTTTACTTTAAGTACGCTCTATCCCTAACTTTTTTAATTCATCAATCACAACTTGAGACTGATTCACCTTCTCAGCTAACGAGTTGTAGCCATCCTTAAGGTACCTTTTTGATATATTTTATTTTATTTTTATAATTTTATTCATTCCATAATTTTTTTCGATTAATATATACGATACTAATTCCAAAAGATAACGAAAAGAGTATAAATAAAGCATCTAATATTGATTTATTGGTTGAAGTATAGATTATTATACCGCCTAATCCTAATCCTAATTCTATTCCGCCTATTATAAGCCATAATATACTAGAAGTAATTGGCTTACTTTTCTCGTCCACGTGAACCCTCTTTACTTGATATGTCCCTTTTATTGAGTATGTAATTCCCTTTCATATCCTGAGAATCTATATATCAACATATAAATTGTCAATCCTAGAGCAGGAAGTATTAATCCGATGTTTGAAACTTCCCCAG
>Ga0315295_10001237_pt1 | contig 21954 bp, 16 predicted proteins | sample YL17G14_0_MG_FD_204453 | JGI IMG/M metagenome (GOLD analysis project Ga0315295, IMG submission 204453) | Sediment microbial communities from Yellowstone Lake, YNP, Wyoming, USA - YL17G14_0 | ecosystem: Environmental > Aquatic > Freshwater > Lake > Sediment | place: USA: Wyoming | collected...
AAGTGTCATGCGAGGAGCGGAGCGACGAAACAATCCCAATAAAAACGAGATTGCCGCGCCCTTCGGGCTCGCAATGACTTGTAACGATATTTATTGCGTTTGTATTAGTTCGAGACATCTTCTTTCCCTTTCCATTTGTTTTAAAAATTTTTAATATTGTTAAATCCCCCAAAAATTGTTATAAAATTAATCTCGGGGCCGGTGGAAAAGAGGCCAAAAGGTTTGGTTGATATCCTGGGGGTTCTCTTCGATTGAATCAGGTGAATTTCTCCTGAAAACAGGACCTGGTTGACGAACCGTTCCTGGAAGGGTTTTCTGCTTCGAAGAATGTTTTCCGCCCGGCTTTGCCGGGAGATAAGGAGGGATCTATGGAGAAGGTTATCATCAGCGCCGCGCTTTCCGGGGCAGCAACACGGAAAGAGCAAAATCCGTCTGTGCCATATACCCCGCAGGAGTTTGCCGAGGAATCTTTCAAATGCTGGAAAGCCGGCGCCTCAATCGTGCACATCCATGCCCGGGATCCCCAAACAGGTTTTGCGACCGCCGAAATTCCCAAGATCCAGGATACGATCCGGGCCGTACGGGATAAATGCCCCGAGCTGCTCATTAATATGAGTTCGGCCATCGGGCCGGGAGTCACACCGGAGCAGCGCCTCGCCCCTATCGTAGAACTGAAACCCGATCTAGCTTCCTTGAACACGAATTCCATGAACTTTGCTTTGGCTGACCACCGGACCGGACAGGTTTTTATCGAGATCATCTTCGAAAATACTTTCAAGATGCTCGTGGATTTTGGCAAAGCCATGAGGGAGAACGGGGTCAAGCCGGAATGCGAAGTTTATGACTTTGGGGGGCTTTACAACATTCTCCTGGTTCGAAAACAAGGTATTTTCGAAGAGCCCATGCATTTTCAGCTCGTTTTCGGCGTGGCTGGGGGGGTCCCCTTTACCCCGATGAACATGGTGCATCTGCACAGCCTTCTTCCGGAGGGGGCAACCTGGTCGGTCTGTGGCGTTGGGCCAAACCAGTTTCCTGCGGGAATCATGGCCTCGATTATGGGCGGCCATATCCGTGTGGGATTGGAAGATAACACCCGCGTCCTCCATGGGAAGCTGGCTGAGGGAAGTTGGGAACAGGTGGAAGTGGTCAAGCGCATTGCCGAGCTGGCCGAACGAGATATCGCCACCCCTGCCGAGGCGAGAAAGATCCTTAATCTAAAAACCAGGGCGTAGCATGTAGGGGGTAGGGTGTAGGGAGAGGCGCAAGGCTTTTTTCCTACACCCCACACCCTATTTTTCTCTGACCATTGCCACCGGGCGGACCCAGCCGGCGCTGGCCGCTCGGATCTTTACCGGGAAGCAGATCAGAGTAAACCCATGAGAAGGTAGTTTTTGCAAATTAGCCATCTTCTCGATATGTAAATATTCTTTTTCGATCCCGGCGAAGTGGGCGGCCCACAGGATGGTGGGATCTTTTTTCTCTTCAAATTCCTTCCTGAGCAAGGGAAGGGGACGATCCCAACTCCAGGCATCAATCCCCACGACTTTCACGCCCTGATCTAAAAGCCAGAGAGTGGATTCCCGGCCCATCCCGCAGCCCCGGACCAGATATTCAGGCTTGCCCCAATAGCGATCTGCGCCGGTCATGATCAGAACGATATCCCGGGGCTTGATGCGGTAGCGAATTTTCTTAAGAGCCTTTTCCAGGTCCTCAACGGTAATCAGGGCCCCGTCTTTCTTGCGGCGAAAATCCAAAACTACCCCATTTCCGTAACACCACTCTAAAGGAATCTGGTCAATCGTCTTCGCCTTTTTCCCTTCGGAGACAGGAGCGTAGTGCCACGGAGCATCCAGATGGGTCCCGGAATGGGTGCTGAGGATTATTTTTTCCACAGCCCAGCCTAAACCAAGGGGAAAGTCTTCTGGACGGCATCCAAAAATTTCCTGCGCCGAAGCCAGTCCTCCCCGATGGTCGATGTATTCCAATTGGGGGATCATGGACTCCGGATCGCTGGGCACGGACTCGATGGGGATACTCAGGTCGATAAATTTGATCTTTTGGCTACGCATACTCTCTCCTCTTGGAGATCAAAAAGGGGGTATAGGGTGTTGGGTGTAGGGGGTCGGGAAAAAAAATTGATCCTAATTCGCCTCTACACCCTATTTCTGTTCTACCTATTTCTTGGTTCGCCCTAAGGGACGACTGTAACTCTTCTGGATTTGCTCCCGCATGGCGGCGATTGTGTGGCGGTAATTGGAAGTCTTAAAAATGCCAGACCCGCTGACGAATACATCCGCCCCTGCTTTAGCAACCTGTCCGATGTTTTCAATCTTAATCCCGCCATCCACCTCCAATTCCAGCTTCCAGCCCTTTTCGTCGATCAACCGGCGAAGTTGTTCGATCTTGGGGAGGATCGAAGGAATGAATTCCTGGCCGCCAAAACCTGGATTCACGGTCATCACTAAGGCCAGGTCAGCATATTCCAGGGCCGGCTCAATGGCACATAGAGGGGTGGCCGGGTTAAGGGAAATGCCCGCCAGGGCCCCCTTTTTCTTGATTTCCGTCAACGTCCGGTGGAGGTGAACCACAGCTTCTACATGGATGGTAAGAATGTTGGCCCCGGCTTCGATGAAGGATTCCAGGAAATCATCCGGGTTTTGGATCATCAGGTGTACATCTAAAGGGAGAGAGGTGATTCTGTGCACGGTCTCTACAATCAAGGGGCCGACGGTGATGTTCGGGACGAAATGTCCATCCATAACATCAACGTGAATGGAATCGGCTCCGGCCTTCTCCATAGCCTTCACTTCCTCCGCCAATCTACTGAAATCAGCTGAGAGGATGGAAGGGGAGATTTTTTTAGCTTGTTTAAACGTTCCCGGTCTCATGAAATAACCTCATCCATTCAATTTTTTCTCATCCTAGCCGCAAAGAAGCCGTCCAAACGATAATCATCGCCGGCTGTGGTTAGGGTTGGGTATGTGCGATAGAATCCTCTCTTGTCAATCAAGGGGTGAAAAGAGTTCGAGACGATCAGGCGCAGGTCTTGGAGATGAAAATCCTTATGGGTGGACAAAAAAGCCTCCACGACGAAATCATTCTCCTCCTGAGTCAATGTACAAGTACTATAGACTAAAAGCCCTCCCCGTTTCAAGCACCCACAGACGTTTTCCAGGAGGGAGAGCTGAAGGCGCTGAAGACGTTGGGCGTCTTGGGGCTTTCGCCGCCACTTGATCTCCGGGTGGCGGTGGAGGATACCCAACCCGGTGCAGGGGGCGTCCACCAAAATCCTGTCGAAGGTCAATTCCTGAGGAAAGGGGAGCGGTTTGGAAGCATCCGTTCGGAAAGCCTTGACGATGGATATACCCATTCGTCGACAGTTTTCCCGGATCAGCCCGATCTTCGGGCCATAAAGATCCAGAGAAATAATCTCCCCTTTGTCTTCCATGAGCTGGGCCAGGTGAGTGGACTTTCCCCCGGGTGCGGCGCAGGCGTCCAGCACCCGCTCCCCCGGTTGAGGGGTTAGGAGATGGGAAATTACCTGGGAGGCCTCATCCTGCACGAAATAGAGGCCCTTCTGGAAAAGGGGCTCCTCGTGGAGGGGAGGGGATCCCGGCAAGATTAACCCCTCGGGAGAAAAGCAGGTCGGAAGAGATTGGATCCCGGCGGCTGCGAGTTGTTCCTGCAGGGTTTTCCGGGAGGTCTTCCAGGTGTTCACCCGCACGGTGAAGGGAGGCCGAAGATTGTTCGCCGCGCAAAGATCCCGGGTTATTTCTGGTCCGAATTCTCTCACCCAATCCTCAACCATCCAACGGGGATGGGAGAGGGCTTCCGTCATGTATTCTATGGGCTGCGTTCCGAAAGGGGGAAAGTTTTCCTGGTTTTTGTTTCTAGCGACCGACCTTAGGACGGCATTGGCAAACCCTGAAATTTTTTCGTTTTTAAAGACCGCCGTGGCCAAGCGCACAGATTCGTTAACCGCCGCGGAATGGGGAACCCGGTCCATGAAGAGGATCTGATACGCTCCCAGCCTGAGAAGGTGAAGCAACCTCGGATCGATTTTTTTCCCCGGGAATTTTGCGGCCCGGAGAATCGCCCCGTCCAATCTTGACCTCCAGCGGAGGGTTCCCAAAACCAGTTCGAGAATGAAAGCCCGGTCCAACGGCCTCAATGGAGAGTTTTTAGAAAAAGCGCTCTCGAGGTGAAGATCGGTGAAGACCTCGGAGCGTTCGATTCGCTGGAGGAAGTTCCAGGCCAGCATGCGCACTTCATCGATAACCAAGGGTCTTCCTGCGCCCATTCCGGATCAAGCCCCCAGGATCACGCCGGCCTTCAATGGATAGCCCCGGAGAAATTCAGCTACGCTCATCCGCGGGCGGTTGGCCATCTGAATCTCGCGGACCAGGAGATAGCCGTGAGAGGTAGCGATGCGCAGGCCGTCCCCGGAAGCCTGGACCACCGTCCCTGGCCCCTCCACGGGTTTCTCATTTGAAAGACTTGGTAGAAAAAGTTTTAGGGTGCGGCCGGCCCAAGAAGTGGAAGCCCCTGGCCAGGGGTCGAATGCCCGCAGGAGGTTAAAGAGTCGCTGGGCCGGCGTATCCCAGTTGATGTGGCCTTCTTCTTTTCCTATTTTGGAGGCGTACGTAGCTTGGGAGTGGTCCTGAGGACGGGGCGTGATCGTGCCCTTGGCCAACCCGTCGAGGGTCCGCACGAGCAGACGGGCCCCCAACCAGGAGAGCCGATCGTGCAGGGTTCCCATCGTATCCGACTCCTTAAGGTCGGTTTCTTCAGCCAGCAGAATGGGACCCGTATCCATTCCGGGGTCCATTAGGATGGTGGTCACACCGGTCCTGGTTTCTCCCTCAAGGATCGCCCGGGCGATGGGTGCCGCTCCCCGGTATTTCGGAAGCAGAGAAGCGTGGACGTTCACGGATCCCCGGGGCGGAATGGAAAGGACCGAGGCTGAAAGAATCTGCCCATAGGCCACCACGGCAATGAGTTCTGGTTGGAGAGATTTTAAGATATCCAGGGACGATGGGTCCCGGACCCTTTCCGGCTGGAAGACGGGAAGATTTTTTTCTACAGCCAGATATTTGAGGGCCGAAGGAACAAGTTTCTGACCCCGTCCCCTGGGACGATCGGGTTGCGTCACCACCCCGATGACTTCATGAGAGGATGCCAGGAGGGTTCCCAGCGAAGGACAAGAAAATTCTGAAGTGCCCAAGAAGAGGACCTTCAAGACTTCTTTCCTTCTTGGCTCTCCTTTTGCAACCTTTTCTTAACAAGATCTCTCTTCAATTTACTGAGGCGGTCGATGAAAAGGATGCCGTCGAGATGGTCAATCTCATGCTGCAGAGCAATGGAGAGCAAGTCGTCATCGCCGACGATCTCCACATTTTCCCCCTCGAGGTTCTGACAGTGGACGACGACTCTTTTCTTTCGTTTCACTTCCTCGGTGGTTTCCGGGACGCTTAGGCATCCCTCTTCCCAGGAACACTCTCCCTCTGTGACCACGATTTTGGGGTTAATGAGCACGACCAGATTTTTGGGTTGGTTCGCCGGGGTGATGTCCAGCACAGCTAGACGCAGCGGATGACCTACTTGCGGGGCCGCTAACCCCACCCCGGGGGCGGCATACATGGTCTCGGCCATGTCTTGAACCAGCTGACGAATGGTTCCATCAATCTTCTGAACGGATTGGGATTTTTTTTTTAGGATCGGGTTTGGATACTTGAGGATCTCGAGAATGGCCATGAGTTTTTTATAGCATATCCACCGGGTCTACATCAACAATCACTTTGACTCCGGGTAGGGATATTTCTTCCTCGGCCTTCTCCAGAATGAGTTCGGTGAATTCATGGAGGGTGGCCCATCTTTTCCCTTTCAGCAGGATCTGGCATCGGCATTTTCCCTTGAGCCTGGCCAAGGGGGCCAGGCTCGGACCGAGCATTTCTACTTGGCCCCCAAATTTTTTTTTCTTTTCCAAGATGCGGAGCGCAATTTGCTCCATGAATTTGGCATATCTTAGTATCTTGTCTTCCGAATTTCCTTCCAGCCGGAGATTGATCAGTCGAGCAAAGGGAGGATACGCCAGCTCTTGCCGAAATTGGGCCTCCTGCTGGTAAAAAGCGAGAAAGTCCTGCGCCCGGGCCATCTGGATGCTGTAGTGGTGCGGATTATAGGTCTGAATAATTACTTTTCCGGGCAACGATCCTCTACCGGCCCTACCGGCAACCTGGGTGAGCAACTGAAAGGTCCGTTCACTGGCCCGAAAATCCGGGATGTTCAAAGAGAGGTCGGCGGCCATCACGCCTACCAGAGTGACCCGCGGCAGATCATGCCCTTTGGTGATCATCTGGGTCCCGATCAGGAGGTTGACTTCACCCCGCCGAACCTGATTCAGGATCCTCTGATGGGATGATTTGCGGCCCGTGGTGTCGCGATCCATGCGCCCAACCCGAACCAGGGGCAGCCTTTTTTTAATCTCTTCTTCGAGACGTTGGGTGCCCAGCCCGAAGAGCATGATCTGGATGGATGCACATGCAGGGCACCGGGAAACGGCGGGGAGGGTATAGCCGCAGTAATGACAATGGAATGACTTGTCGGAAAGGTGATAGATCAGAGAAACGCTGCAATTTGGGCATTTGTAGACGAAGCCACAATCCCGGCAGAGGGCGAAAGTGGAAAAGCCGCGCCGGTTCAGAAAGAGAAGGGCCTGTTCGTTCCGTTCCGCATTCTGCCGCAGGGCTTCTTCCAGGAGCCCGGAGAAAATGGGCCGCTCTTTTCCTTCTGCCTTTTCTTGACGCATGTCCACTACCTGAATTTCCGGGAGGGGGCGGAGATCAATGCGGCAAGGGAGGGAGAGGTAATGAAATTTCTTCTCTACGGCATTGTAATAAGTCTCCATGGAGGGGGTTGCCGAGCCGAGAACCGTCACTGCATTTTCCATTTTTCCGCGCACGAGGGCCAGGTCACGGGCGTTGTAACGCACCTTTTCTGCTTGCTTGTACGAAGAGTCATGTTCTTCATCCACGATGATAATCCCCAGATGATCCAGGGGAGCGAAGATTGCCGAGCGGGCACCAAAGACCAGCTTCACCAGTCCTTTTTTGATTCTCCGCCATTCATCGTAACGCTCCCCCGGGGACAGACCACTGTGCAGGATCGCCATGGGATAGTCAATTCGCGACCGAAAGTAAGATACCAATTGGGCTGTAAGAGCGATCTCCGGGACGAGGAGAAGGGCCTGCCGGCCTTGGGCCACCGCTTCATCGATCGCCCGCAAATAAACCTCTGTTTTGCCGCTGCCCGTGACTCCGTGGAGGAGAAAGGGATGGAATTTTTGAGATCGGATGGCCTGGCGGATGGCCTCGATGGCCTTTTTTTGGTCGTCCATCAACAGGGAAGGGGGGCCATCGATCCAATCGTCGAACCCTTCCCAGGAGGGTTGGCGGTAAGCCTCCCTGCGGATCATTTCTACATATTTATGTTCCTGAAGTCTCAACAGGATCGATGAGGCATTTCTATATTTTTGTTTAAATTCGCCAACCGGAATTTCCCCTGCCTTCTCGATGAAATCCAGGGCCGATTTTTGCGTAGAGGAAAGCGAACCTTCATCCTCCCTCTTAAGAAATTTAATAGAAACCTTTGTTTTTTCTTTTATTTTTTGTTCAAGCAAATTCTCTTCGCGTTCTATGAGCCCTTCATCGATCATTTTGCTGATTGAGGTGGGTAAGGGGAGGGCCGAATTTTTCGCCCCCGGGGTGGAAAGAAACCCTTTGCTTCCCTTTCGCTTTAGGGTTTGCAAGAATTTACTCTCGATCGATTCCGGGGGAAAAGTTTTCAAAGATTGCAGGCCTTTCTCGGTTAGGGAGTACTTCTCCCGGGAGCGAAGCTGGGTGCCCGCCGGGAGAGCAGTTTTGATCACTTCACCGATTGGCTGGAGGTAATACTTCGCAATCCAGAGCAAGAAGGCCAAAAACTTTTCGGAGATCGAGGACTCCTCGTCTATAATCTGGTGGAGGGGTAGGATCTTTTTTTCAGAGGGGAGCTTTTGACCGGGGCCAATCACAAAGCCGGTGATAAATCTTCGCCCGAAGGGAACCCATACTCTCTTCCCCGGAACGGCTGTAGGTTGCATGGCCTCCGGGACCTCGTAGATAAACGTCTTCCGAATCGGCAGACCCACAGCCACTTCCACAAAACGGTTCCTGGATTGCGGATTTTGGATTGCAGGTTCAAGATCTTTCACTCTGCATTCCTCATGGCGCAATCCTTATTTATTCCGGGGGAACCGAATCAAGAAAGTAGCTCCGACTCCGGGATGATTAATGACCTCAATTTCCCCTCTGTGTTGGGTGATGATCTTGTGGGCGATGGCCAAGCCCAGGCCGGTACCTTCCTGTTTGGTAGTGAAAAATGGGTTGAAAATATTATCCAAGATCTCCAGCCGGATTCCGCCGCCTGTGTCCGCGACTTCGACTTGAATGACCTCGCTTTCACCCTGACGCTGGAGGGAGGTCTTCACCCTTAGATTCCCGTCTCGTTCCATGGCTTGAATGGCGTTGACGAAGAGGTTGAGGAAAACTTGCTTCATCTGCTGGGGATCGATGAATAGGGGAGAAAGATTGGGAGCCAACTCTCTGGTAACATGGATATTTCGTTCTTGGAATTCACCCTCCAGAATGAAGAGTGTGTCCTCAATGATGCGATTCAGGTCATAGTTGCCGAAAGGAATGGAAGCTTCCTTGGAAAACGCCAGAGTCTTGTTGAGAATATTTTCTAGCCGATTTACTTCTTTAATCAGGATGCGCATATATTTTTTTTCCGGGGAGTTCTCTTGGAGGTTGCGGTCGAGCCGACGGGCGAACCCTCCGATGGAAACCAATGGGTTCTTAATCTCATGGGTAATGGAGGCTACTACCTCTCCCAGGGCAGCCAGCTTCTCGGACTGGATGAGACGGTTCTGGGTCTGGAGCAACTGGGTATTGATCTCTTGCAGGTTACTGTAGAGGCGAGAGTTTTCAATGGCCAGGGCTGCCTGATTGGCCAGCAAGGTCAAGAACCCGATTTCCGAGGAGGTAATAGGCCGCTCCGTTAACAGGTTGTCCACGGCGATGAGCCCAATGGCCTTTCCTTCGGCGATGAGGGGGACGGAGGCGAAGGCCTGGCTGCCGAACCAGCTGAGAATCTCAGGGTTGACCTCTGGATCTGTGGCGGCATTTTCGACGTTAAAAGACCGCTTTTCCCGGAGCGTCCGGATCAGAATGGAGCGCTTCTCCTTCAGGGGGATGCGGGCCTGTCGAATCCGCATGTCGTAAGGGGTCTTTTCCATTTCCTCCGGGATCACCCACTCGGGGGAGAAGATCCGATGTTCCTCGAGCTCTTTGCGCCAATAGTCCGCCTCTTCGCGGTCTTTAGCCCCTACGCCCATCATCCCTCGGAGAATATTCTCTTTTTCGTCCACCAGGAAGAGGGCTGCCCGGTCGAATCCCATTCGATTTCCCAGGGTAACAGAAAGGAGGATAATGCGCAGAAGCTGGTCTAACTTGATGGTGGTAAGCATGGAGCGGGAGATTTCGTAAAGCAGGGAGAGGTCCCTAACTATGCGTTCTTTATCCCGGGCTAAAAGCTCGGCCCGTTGCAAAATGATGGCATTCTCAATGGCGTTGGCAATCTGAGAGGCCATAGTGGAGAGAAGGTTCTTGTCCTCCTCGTCGAAGACCTTCTCTTGATGTCCTTCTTGATGGATGCTGAATAGAGCAAGGGTGCCGATCGTCTTGGATTTGAAAATCAGGGGCACACAGACCACAGAAGAAATCTCTCGGGAAAATTTATCGAAAGAATATGGGGAAATTTTGACGTCCGGGATCAGAATCGGCTCTCCGGTCAGGGCTACAACTCCGGCCACATCTTCCCCTAAGGGCACCGGGTTGAGAGGATCGGCTCCTTGTTCCACACCGAAAGAAGAAACAACTTTTAGCATGCCCCCCTCCTCGTCGAGGAGACGCAGGATGCCGCCATCTGCTTGGAGGATCTTCGTGCTGCTTAGAGTAATTCGATTTAGCAGCTCCCCCAGCTCGGAAGTGGAGCTGATGGCCATCCCGATCGTATGGAGGGTGCTTAGTTCAGCGATCCTTTTTTTCGCCTGTAGGGAAAACTGGGCGCTGCGAATGGTTCCAGCCAGCTGGCGACAAATCACCGGAAGAAGAGAACTCTCTTCTGGGGAAAGTGGGTGGGGTTGTTCTCCCAGGAGGACCAGGGTGCCATAAAGAAAGATGTCGTCGAGGATGGGGAAGCAAGCCAGAAAATTAAAGGAGGTAAAATGTCTCGAGAGGCGGGGATCTCCTTCGGAAAGCTGAGAGGCGTCGTGAATGATCACCGGGATTTTCTGCAAGGCGCAGGCTCCCAGAGTCCCTTCGTCCACGGTAAAGCTCAATCCTGGCGAAAGGGCAGGGTGATTTTTGTTGCAAAATTTCAAAGAGAGACGGGCCTGCTGGGGGTCCCAAAGGAATAGAGCGCAAAGGGGGACGGAGAAGATCATGGCGATTGTTTCCACCAGGTTCATCAACCGGCGGTCGAAATCCACGGAAGCATTAGAAAGTTCGATGATCTTGGATAAAATTTCGCAGGCGTTCATCTCTCTGTGATGCCGGTTCTTTTCCTCGTTATGGTATCTTGGTAGACCTTCAGATAAGCCCGGGCGGATTGGTTCCAGGAGTAGTCTGCGGACATTCCCCGGATCATCAGTTTTTTCCAAACCGTCCTCTCGCGGTAGACTTGCAGCGCTCTCTGGATGGCCTCTAAGAGGGAATGAGCGGAATAGTCCTTAAATTTAAACCCGTTTCCATCCTCGTTCATGGGGTTAAAATCTTTGATCGTATCATCCAAACCTCCGGTGGCCCGAACGATGGGCACCGTCCCGTACTTTAGGCTGTAAATTTGGTTCAACCCGCAGGGTTCGTAGCGGGAAGGCATAAGAAACATATCGGCCCCGGCCTCGATCTTGTGGGCCAGGGCGTTATCAAAAGCGATTTTGATGCCGACTTGCTTGGGGTGTTTCCGGTGGAGGTTTTCAAAGAGCAGATGGTACTTCTCTTTCCCCGTTCCCAGAAGGACGAACTGCAGCCCCAACTTCATCAAATCCTCCATGAGGACGGCGATCAGGTCGAATCCCTTTTGTTCGTCCAAGCGGGAAATAGCTCCGATCAGCGGAATGTCTTCCGTCACGGTCAGGTCGTACTCCCGCTGCAATTCCGCCTTACACGCTCTCTTGCCTTGGAGGTCCTCAGGGCCATATCTTTCTTTGATGAAGGAGTCCTTTTGAGGAGACCATTCCTCGTAGTCCACTCCGTTGAGAATCCCGTAAAGGTCCCCGGCGCGATCCCTGAGTACCCCATCTAAACCCGCGCCAAATTCCGGAGTCTGTATTTCTTCCATGTATCTACGGCTGACGGTGGTCACGGCATCGGAAAAGACAATTCCCCCTTTGAGAAAGTTAAGCTTGCCGTAAAATTCTAAGGCCTGAGGAGTAAAAAATTCCCAGCCCAGGTTCGTCAGATGCAGGTCATAGTGCCAGAAAAGGCCCTGATAGCCAATGTTGTGGATGGTGAACACGGAACCAGTCCTCTTCAGGGCGGCCACATTGCGGTAGAGAGTCTTGAGGTAAACAGGAGTAAGGCCAGTCTGCCAGTCATTGCAATGAATGATGTCCGGAATAAATTCCAAGGCCAGGGCCGCCTCCAAGATGGAACGGGAAAAGAAGGTGAAGCGCTCGGCATTATCTTCAAAGTCACCATTTGGGGTTCCGTAAAGTTGGTCCCGATCGTAGTAAGCATCCTTGCGGATGAGGAGGACATGGAATTGGGGGGCCGGGTCGGTCGAATACACCTCACCCATTTCGACTTTCTGCGAGATGGGAACCTTCAGGGAGATTCCGGTCTTGATGAGGTTGAGATGTTTTTCATCTACCTGCCGGTATTTGGGAAGGATGAGGAAAACCTCATGACCCATCTGAGCTAAGGCCCTGGGAAGAGCGCCGGAAACATCCGCTAAGCCCCCCGTCTTCGCGAAGGGCACGGCTTCTGAAGAGGCAAACAGGATTTTCATTCTTTTTCTCCCGAGGCGTTCAATTCTCTCAAAAACTTGGCGGCCTCTTCGGGTGGAGTGGGGTTGATGAAGAAGCCTGAACCCCACTCGAATCCGGCGAACTTCGTAAGCTTGGGGATAATCTCGAAATGCCAGTGATAATATTCCAAGTTTCCTTCTTTAAAAGGGGTCGTGTGGAGGGTAAAGTTGTACGGCGGGAAGTTCAACGCTTTCTCCAGACGCTTTAAGGTTTCCGAGAAGATCCGTCCCAGGGACTGGATCTCATGGACATGACTCTCTTCGAAAAAGGAGGTATGGCGTTTGGGGAGAATCCAAGACTCGAAGGGAGAAAAGGAAGCAAAGGGACTGAGGACGATGAATTCTGAATTCTCCAGGATCACCCGTTCGCCCTGCTGGATTTCTTGACGGATGATGTCGCAGAAGATACATCGTTCTTTGTAATGATAATAATCTTTGGCCCCGGCCATCTCCTCGGTAACCAAGTGGGGTACGGTGGGCAGGGCAATCAATTGGGAATGAGGATGTTCCAGGGAGGCCCCGGCGGCTTCTCCGTGATTCTTGAAAATCATGGCGTAGCGAAGGCGAAGGTCTCTTTTTAAGTCCATCATCCGGGCGCGGTAGGCCCAGAGAACCTCCTCGAAGTTTTTCGCCGCCAGAATGGAGAGGGTTTCCTCATGATTGGGGGTTTCAATGATCACCTCATGGGCCCCGATCCCGCTCATTTTATCGTAGAGTCCGACGCCTTCTCGGTTCAGGTCTCCCTCCACCCGCAGGGCTGGAAATTTATTGGGGACGACCCGCAAGCGCCATCCGGGCTGGTTGGGTTGAGTCCCCTCTTGTCGGAAAGCTAAGATTTCAGGCGGAGTCTTATCCTCGTTTCCCGGGCAAAGAGGGCAAAAGCCACCTTTGGGCTTCGTCTTTTCCGACACAAAATCAGAAGGCCTTCGGCCCCTCTCCGTGGAAATGATCACCCACCTTCCCGTGACCGGGTCCTTACGCAACTCCGACATTCAACCCTCCCCCCATAAATCTTTCGGCAAAACTTCTCAGCTTAAATCCCCGCGCAAGAAAGAGCAAGGGGCAAACGCTTTTTCTCCCCCGGTTTCAGGGAGAATCGCCAATGAAAAAGAAGAACCGTGCCTTGGTAGGTCTTTTCAAAGCCGCTTTCCGATTGGGAGACCGTCTCCAGGGGAAACCGCCAAAGCTGACTCGTCGGGGCTACGTCCAAGGAAACTTCGAACCCCACAGATTCATCCCGAAGACGCACGCCTTCCACTTCGGAAAGGGCGCCGCTGCTGCAAAGGCGCCGGTCCTCGACCTTCAGGCCCGGAAACAGAAAATAACGCTGCGGGTCATCCCCGGCGAGCAGCGTCAAGTTCATTTCGACCCCAAACCAGAAGTTGACTTCCACTGGGCTGCGGTTGACAATTTCGTATTCCACTTCCATGCCAGCCATTTCTCCGTGAAAAAGAAAGCGCTTGTAGGTATCGAAGGGCACTTTCCCGTCTCGCCTAAAGAGGCCTCCGCTGCGATGCAGCAGGACACCCAATCGTCTTGAACTCTCTAATTCTTTTACCTCCACAAGTTCATAAGGCTGATTGACGAAATTTCCCAATTCCGGGTACTGACAGCGGCGGAACTGGTCGAAGGTGGTATCTTCCCCGAGGAAATGGTCTAAGAACGAATACCGGGTGTACCAGTCGTACATTAAGGCCTCACCCAGTCCCGCCTCTTTGGCCAGGGAAAGCTCATGGATGGATTGCGGCCGTTCGCCCAGGGAGGAAGAACCCACTTGGGCCTTTTTTAGTTTTCTGTGGTAAGCTTCTGGCCTACGGGTTAGCACATTGGTGAGGTTAAACTTTTTAGGCCGGTAATCCAACTCAATCAGAGACCCACCGTAACTGGGTTTTAGGATGGCCCCCAGTTCTGGGCTGGCAATCAAAATTTCTGGTTGCAGGTCCTTATCCAGGTCGTAAATTTCATGCTCCAGGTATTTTTCCCCTCCCCATTTGAGGATTTCAGCTAACCGTTCAGCGGCGATGAGATTTTGATAGACGGCGTGGCGCAAGTAGTTGAGGTAGAGACCGCCGAAAAGTCCATGCCAATAGGCACAGTTGACCTGCCCCTTCCAAAGGGCCCTCAAAGCCGGAGGGGGGGTTTGTTCTTTTTCGACGGGGGGATAATCTTTTAAGGCGCGATGAACCTTCTCGCTCACGTAGAGCATCTTCTTGTGCAAATGATTGCTTTCCGTGTATTTGACCAAGAAATTTTCCCAGGACCCCCCACGGAGGAATGGCTTGTACTTCTCGTAGTGCCCCTCTTGTTTCAATTCACCGACCATATCCTCGTAACGGATCGCGGATAGTGCTGGCAGGGCCCATTCCATCATCTCATCGTAAGAAGCCGGTGGAAGATACGCTCTGCCCTGGGGCGAAAATTTCTCCAGGTACTCGCCGAAGGTAAGCATGTGGACCCATTCTCGGTTTTCTTCGATCAGGGTGATGAATTTTTCCAGCCATCTTTCCTCGAAAACCCAGCCATATGTGCCCGGCCAAAGTCCAAACTTCTCCCCATCATCGGCATAGGTAACCGCCAGGTTACCGGAGTCAGTGGCCCAGAAGCGCAGGGCTTCAATCGTCTGCTCGGGAGGTTGAAAGGGGATCGCATAACGCAGACGTTTGTGGATGGGAAAGATGGAAAGGGTGAATCCTTCATGTTCGGTGACATAGTGTCCAAACATATCCTCATCGGAAAGGCCGGCGTAGCGGAAATGAGAATCATCCACGATGGTATATTCCAGGCCCGTGGGGGCCATGATTTTGGGCAGGGTCGTATTCCAGACCCTTTCGGCAAGCCAGAAGCCCCGGGGACGCGTATTCAGTTTTTCGCTCAGATACTGGTTGAGAAGGCAAACTTGACCCACTGCGTCTTTTTGGGGGATGAAGGGAAGCAGGGGCTCATAAAAGCCCCCACTAAGAAGCTCCACCTGTCCTCGGGCCACAAGAGCTCGCAACCGCTGCAAAAAGTCTGGACGATTTTCTTCCAGCCATTCCAACAAAGAACCACTGTAATGCAGGGAGAGCCGGAATTGGGGATGTTTTTCCAAGGCGGTCAAAAAAGGGCCATAGCATTTTTTCCAACCCTCGCGAAAGACTTTCTCAAAGTTTCCCGTTGGCTGGTGGTTATGGACGGCAAAAAGTAGGTTGATCGTTTTCATCCGGGCGTCCTCTTTAGGTTCATCAAACTTGCCACTGGGTATTCTCAAAATCTCGATCCGGGATGACCAGGGAGAGATACCCGCTCCGGGGGTAACGCTCCACTTCTAAGTCCCCCTTTTCAACCCTCAAGAAGAAGTTCGTCCTATCCTTGGGGTGGAAGCAAAGCTCGGTGAACGGAAGGGATAGCTCGACGATTAGCCCGGCACAAATGCTGCTGAACTCTCTTAAGGGTTGGGTCCCCTTTTCCGATCGCCGGTAAAGGGTAAAAAACTGTTTCTCTCCTTCCGGGAAAATGACCGGGAAAACGATTTTCCATTCCTGGGGGGTAAGAAACTGGATGCAGAAATGCAGCCCCTGGAGGTAGTTGCGATTCCTGAAGATGGCATCGATGCGAAAATAAATGCGCTCCAGGTCAAACCCATAATAGAGACCGGAGATAAACTCCTCAGCGCGAACCATGGACCCCCGAAAATATTTGGCCGAGAAATACCCCGCTTCCCGCCATTCGTAGAAATGGGTGATCCGCCCATCGATGATCGGTGAGATCAGCCCCAAAGGTTCCATCGTGGGTTTTACCTCCTGGGGCAAAGCAATAGGGTGCGTAAGGTAATCGGGCACCTCGGCCCCCAGAAGTAGATGTACGTTGCTCAGGTGCATTCGAAAGAGTCGGTCGAATTCCTCGTCGTTGGCGCTGTGGAAATCATCCCCGTACCACCAGAACCAATCACTCCCTTCGGCGATGTATAGCTCCTCCCAAGCCAATTGTCGCTTTTCCGCGGAAAGGGTGGGGCTGTTATTGGAGGCCTTCTGCAAAAAGCTCCGGGTCTTCCTCAAGCACTCCCAGGCTTGATTGTCTTCCGGGGAACCGATCCATATCCGAAAATTTTGATCGATCCAGGAGCCGGTAAAGAGCGAATCCAGAACTTCGCGGGGGGGATGGGTTTCCAGGAATTCCCAGATTCTCACCGTGGCCAACGCGGAATCACGGGAAAGGCTCTCGTAGAGAGTGCGCAGAAAATCCCGGCCTCCGTCCGGGTAGGACTCCCAGGGATTTTCTCCGTCCAGGGCAATGACCACCAGCCCTTTCTCTCGCGACCCGGCAAGAGATTTTTGGATGTTGTTCAGATGGGTCAGAAGATCCTTTACGGAAGCCCGGGGAGGGTTTTTCCCGTAGGTGAACCCAATCAAATCAGAAAGGTTTCGGTCCCGGAAGACCATGGCTATTTCGGCTTCTTGGTATTTTACCCTGTAGGGTTGATAAAGACAGGCCCGACTCGCTCCCGCAGGTAGAGATTTAAAAAGGATTCCTTCATCGGAAGCCATCCAGCGAATACCAGCCCGGTGAATAATGGGAATCAATTCCGGGGAAACCGAACCTTCAGAGGGCCATAGGCCCATCGGGTCTCTCCCGAAAAGGTCTCGATAAAAAGAGACCGCTTTTTGAACTTGGGCTTGCGCATCTTCGGGATAGGAAAAAGGGATGGGCAAAGATACCCAGGGCATGGCGCGGGAAGCGTGCCGCGAATCGATCAAAATGGGAAGAATCGGATGGTAGAATGGGCTGGTGGTGATCTCGATCTGTCCCCGAGATTGGGCGGCTCGGTAAAGGAGGATAACCTCCCTAAGGGTTTCAGCCTGCGTTTTGAGAAGGGCTGCTTTGTCTGCTTCCGAGAACAATCTCCCTTTCTTCAAAAGTTCACGGACACTCTCCCTTTTCTCCCGGATCCGGTGGCCCATCCAGGAGAGGTTGAACCAGACCTGAAGGTCACGGAAGTCCTGAGAGGTGAAATGATGCAGGAGGTCGTCCCAATGGGATTCGGGAACTTTCAGTCCCCGTTTTTGTAAAAGAGCCCAATATCCCGGATAGGGCTTGACCATGGTTTCCCAATTGCACATGAAAAAATTGATTAAGATGAATTTTTTTTCTTCCGGGGATAGTTCGTTGGCCGGCTTTCGGGTATGATCAAGAAAGACATCTCGCCCTTCTCCGCAGGCGTAGTCATTCAATTGACGGAGCAGGGAAGGAACCAAGTTAAAAGTCTGGCGGATGATCGGATAATCCTCCAGCAAAGAGATCATATCGTAATATCCCTTGAGGGCATGCAGCCGCACCCAGGGGAGAGAATATTCACCGCTCAAAGGGTCCCGGTAATAAGGTTGGTGCATGTGCCAGAAGAAGGCGATGTTCAAGGGGGTCATATTCTTCTCTTACCTCTGTAAGAATATAAAAATATAACAAATTTGTGCGGTACAAACAAGTTTTAATTCCGGCTTCCCACCAGCCGAGAGAGCGTCCCATACAACTTATGAGATCAAAAAAAGTGTTGCCGGGTCAGGGGATCCGAGGGTTGACTTTCACCGCAGCTATGATATTTTTAAATTTATTGAATGAGGTCAATCAGGGGGAAGGCCGTGGGGGTTCCAGATTATGATTTGTTAATTGCCGGGGGCGGGCCAGCGGGGTTGACTGCGGGTCTCTATGCGGCCCGGGGAAAACTGCGCACGCTTCTCATAGAGAAGATGGCCCCCGGGGGTCAAGCAGCCAGTACTTTTATGATCGAGAACTACCCGGGTTTTTCAGAAGGAATCTCCGGCTCAGACCTCGCGCAAGCGATGGAGACCCAAGCCAAGCGCTTTGGACTGGAGATGATGAACGGGGAAGTGAATCGGTTGACTTCTCGGGGGCAGCTATGGGAAGTGGAACAGGAAGGCGGGAGATTAATCGCCAAAGCCGTCATTGTGGCTACAGGGGTTAAGCCTACAAAATTAGGAATCCCCGGGGAGGATGAGCTTAGGGGGAGAGGCGTTTCCTACTGCGCTACCTGCGACGGCCCTTTTTTCCGGGGGGAGGATATCGGAGTCGTTGGGGGCGGTGACTCGGCCGTAGATGAAGCCTTATACCTGACTCGATTCGCCAGGCGGGTCTATCTCATTCATCGGCGCAATGCCCTCCGGGCGGAGAAGATCCTCCAGGAACGAGCCTTCGAACATGAAAAAATCGAAATCCTTTGGGATACCGTGGTTACAAAAGTGGCGGGCGAGACGGGAGTGGAGGGGTTGGAATTAAAGAACCTGAAAACCCAGGAGATGCAGACCTTAAAGGTAAGGGGGGTCTTTTTTTACGTAGGCCTGAAACCCAACACGGAATTTCTCCGAGGGGTAGTAAAGCTGGATGCACAGGGATATGTGATTACCGATGCAGACATGGCCACCTCGGCACCGGGAATCTTTGCGGCGGGGGATGTGCGGCAAAAGCTTTTGCGCCAGGTGACCACGGCAGTGGGAGATGGAGCCACGGCCGCGTTTGCCGTCGAACGCTATATCGAATCTTTGCCCGCCCTCCCTTCGGAAGGGCCCTGAAGCTAGATTAAAATCGACTGGAGAGAGATGAAGATTGAAAATTTTAGTCTCCAACGATGACGGAATTCATTCCGAGGGTCTGCTGGCATTGGCCAGAGCTCTGGAAGATATTACTGAGGTTTGGGTGGTGGCCCCGGATCGGGAGCGAAGCGCGGTGAGCCACTCTTTGAGTATGGGTCGTTCGCTGCGGTGGAAGAAGTTGAAGGACTTGGGACCCCGCTTTTTCTCGGTGAATGGAACACCAACGGATTGCATTCTCCTGGGGGTGAGCAAGATTTTGCCCAAAAGACCCCAGCTGATCGTCTCCGGGATCAACAAAGGGGAAAACCTGGGGGAAGACATTACCTACTCTGGAACGGTTTCCGCAGCCATTGAAGGAACAATTCTGGGAATTCCCTCTTTTGCCGTTTCTTTGGTAGCGAGGGACAATTTTGATTTCACTCCTGCGGCTCGTTTTGCCGTCCGTTTAGCCAGGAATATTCTCCGGCAGGGTCTTCCTCGAAACACTTTTCTCAACGTTAACGTTCCCTATAAGGAGAAACAGCCGCGCTCCTACAAGATCACCCGCATGGGCAAACGAATCTACGGGGAATCGGTTCAGGAAAAGGTAGACCGCTCGGGGAGAAAATATTATACGATCGGCGGGAATAATCCAGGTTACGCTGACACTCTGGATTCGGATTTTAAAGCCATTGCCAATAATTACATCTCCGTTACACCGTTACATTTAGATTGGACGAATTATGCATCCATTGAAACCCTTTCCAAACGCAAAATCTGAAAATCCCTCTCCTTCCTACCCATGAGTTCCCCCAGAGCTGCCCAGCACACCACTTTGGATTATGTGAAAGCCCGAGAGCGAATGGTCAGGGAGCAAATCATTGCCCGGGGCATCAAGGACTCACGGGTGATCGATGCCATGCAGAATGTGCCCAGGCATCTATTCGTTCCTGAGGCCTTGCTCGGGCAGGCCTATGGGGATTCCGCCTTGCCCATCGGGGAGGGTCAGACCATTTCCCAGCCTTACATAGTCGCTTACATGAGCGAAATTCTAGGCTTTCGCGGGCATGAACGCGTTCTGGAGATCGGGACTGGAACAGGGTATCATACCGCTGTGCTGGCCTATCTTGCGGAGCGGGTGTATTCCGTGGAGAGGATTCGCTCGCTCCTCGAAAGGGCGAGGAGGATTCTTGACCAAATCCACTGCCGGAATGTGATCACCCGGCTCTTTGACGGGTCCCATGGCTGGAAGGAAGAAGCACCTTTCGACGCGATTTTGGTTACCGCAGCAGCGCCTTCCATCCCGCGGCCGTTGTTGGAACAGCTCAAGGTCGGGGGCTCTATGGTTATCCCGGTTGGCAAACAGAATACCCAGAGACTTTTGAAGATCCGTCGGGGGCCAAAAGGGTTTTTGGAAGAGGATCTAATGGAATGCAATTTTGTGGCCCTGGTCGGTGACCATGGATGGGCAAAGCGAGCCAAGTAGGGCTATCGATTTCGAATGGGCCGATTTCTATCCATCTCAAAGATGATGGAGTCGTAAAAAGCAATTTTTCCCCTCCCCCCAACCCTCTCCCCCGCCATAATCACCCCCACCTTTACCCTGTGGAGTAGTATTGCTTACTCCACAGGGCAAGCCCTCCCCCGTCGAGGGGGAGAAGAAGAGGCGCGTTTCCGGATGAGCACTATCTATAGAAAATGGTTTGGGTGTTTCCTCTTCTCCTAAATCATCCTCAAAAATTCCAATTCAGATAGTGGAATAAATTCTCCCTCCGTCCGACTTCGTCCACAAATAATTCTTCGGAACCTGTTAGGGTTAAAGCTCTTTATAAAGATATCCGATAAGTTAGGCACAGCTATGAGGATTAGAAGGCTGGGCCATTAAAATTTTGGGTGCGTTGGAAGTCTATGTTCTGCCAGTGGGGTAGAACTGTGCGCTTTATCCAAAGGAACCCTTTGAAATTTTTCAAAGAATGATCATTTTGTCTCGGAGGGGAGATTGGATAAAAATAAATATATGGTTCTCATCGTTCCCCAAGATGCCAAAGTTAGAAGTATCATCCTTCCCTCTTTTCTCCTGAAGATATTGATTGTTTCCCTGGGCCTTGCCTTTGTGAGCTATGTATTGATTTTCCAGAATTCTACGGGACAGAGAATAAAGAATATCGAGCTGCAAAAGCTCCGGGCAGTTACTCATTCTCAAAAAACCGAAATCCGCTATTTAGCCGAAAAAGTCGCCTTCATGGAAGAGCAAGCGAAAAACCTTAAGGAGATGGAAAGGCAGGTGAAGAGGGACCTGAAAGAGGTCAAGGAATTGAAGAGGACAACAAAGTTTACCCCCGCGGTCTCGATCGCGAAAACTCATTCTGTCCATAACAGGGACTCATCTCTTCTGGAAGATCGGGTCTCCATCCTTGAAGAAGAGAGGACGCGAATAGTTACCTACCTCCACCAATCGCTCCTGGAGTTAAGTAAAAAAGCTTTCCAGCGAGAACAAAATTTAAATGAGGTTCGGGAATTCCTCCAGGCTCAGAGATCCGTCCTTCTGGCCACTCCTGCCCTCTGGCCGGTTTTTGGACGCATTACCTCAAGATTCGGGGAGACTCGCCAGTCCGTTTCTTCGGGGGGAGAGAAACCTCACAGAGGCTTGGACATAGCCGCTCCCGTGGGAACGGCCATTTTAGTCCCCGCAGATGGGGTGGTAAGCTTTGCGGGTTGGGAGGCGAGTTATGGCCGTCTGATATGCATCGACCACGGTCATGGGTTCTCCACCCTGTATGGCCATCTCCAAGGAACTTTTCTTAAAACCGGAGAAAAAGTCCGAAAAGGGCAAACCATTGGGACAATAGGCCTATCAGGAAATACCAACGGGCCTCATCTCCATTACGTCGTTTTCTTCCACGGTAATCCAGTCAACCCCGCTGCCTACCTCACCCAATCTCCATAGTCTAGATTCAGGCTTTTACAACCAGGATACATTATCATGAGGAATTCCAAAAATCAGGACTCATTTTCTTTTCAGGAAGGCAAAGACCCAATTTTGGCTTAGGAAGCTGGAAAAGGTTCTGGGAAATCAGAGTTACCGGCCGAGGATCCTTTGTCCCCACTCCTGCGCTTTTTGTAAAACTGTCGCTTCGTCGAGGGTCAGGAGCTTTCGGTCTTGCATGATCAGTTTTCCGTCGATGATCACATCACGCACATCCGCACCCGTGGCAGAATAAACCAGATGGGAGATGATGTTGTAAATGGGCTGAAGATGAGGACGGTT
>Ga0315295_10001240_pt1 | contig 21906 bp, 10 predicted proteins | sample YL17G14_0_MG_FD_204453 | JGI IMG/M metagenome (GOLD analysis project Ga0315295, IMG submission 204453) | Sediment microbial communities from Yellowstone Lake, YNP, Wyoming, USA - YL17G14_0 | ecosystem: Environmental > Aquatic > Freshwater > Lake > Sediment | place: USA: Wyoming | collected...
TTAGCATCTCCAGTCAAACGATTAATCCAAAGATTAAAAACTTCAACTTTAAGATCATTTTCACCGGATTTAACCAATTTAGTAATGTCTGTTCTGAAAGGCGGTTTCCAGACTATTCCAGCTGATTTACCGTTGATATAAACTTCTGCAACTTCACCAACACCACCAAGATCTAAATAAATGCCTGGCCCATCTCCGGGCATGTAATCAGGAACAGATATTTTTTTCTTATAAACTCCTTTTCCGGAATAGTATTTAATACCATTACTATCATGCTCAGTCCAGGAAATGAGTTCATGAAATACTACCTTTTCAGGTGCTCCCCAATCAGGATCGAATTCCACATTCCATTCACCATCAATTTTTACCGGAGTGCTAATTTTATCAACAACAACCTGTTTTTGTTTTCCGTTGCGATTGGTAAGAATATACTTTCCATTTTGCCAACACTCCAATATTGTGGATTTACCATTTTTTGATAAAACCTGTTGAACGGGCAAATCATCTGTACTGTTAATTTTTTCTACTGTCACAGAAAGCAAACCGGATGGTTTATTACTTTTATTAAATACCACGAAAACTGAACCTCCCGGGGGAAGAGAAACAGGCATTGTGATCCCTCCGGTTTCAGTTCTATAAACAAATTGTTTGCTGACAGAACCATCTGACGGATCCCATAGCTGAGGAACGGAATTTTTAATCCGAAACAAACATTCAGCATCTACAGCGTTTAGTGTTTTATTGCCGATAAAATATATATGGGAAAACTCAGTTTCCCTGTGAATAAAGTTAAAGCTGGAATTAAATTTTGGATTCTTGCATTGAAAATCAGGACCAACTGCCTCTTTTTTCAGCCATTGTTCAGGAGTATAACCCCAAATAATCCTGCCTTTGCCATATTTGTTTACCTTAATTGTTGAGCCATTACATTCTCCCCACATTTTATCTGCAAGTTCACGTAGAATGCCTGTCTGATTTTCAAAATCATGTAAACCCGGTACTTCAGAAGGTTTAGATCCTATAATTGTTGCTCCTTCAGAAACCATTTTTTCCAGTTTACGCAACACTTCTAAAGGAATATCTTTTTTATCCGGCAGAACCAGTAACCGGTACGACATTCCATCAGGAAGAACTATCCGGCCATCTTTAACAGTCATTCGGTTGAGAATGACATCCGTATTCACAACGTCATATTCATAACCACTCCCAAGACCATTAATCTGTGGTTTTTCCGGTACATTATGATAGTAAGGCCAGAAGTTTGGAGCCTGATCGCTATAATAATAAGCAACATCGGCAACATAATGGCCTTGTTGAAGCATAAAACAACAACGCGCAAGGTAATCCATAAAGGGCATTGCTTTTGACCACCAGGTGATTCGTGGATTCATATCCAATCCGGCATGATAACTTCGACCCGGATATCCTAACTCCACCGGTGAATTCGAATAACCATGATAGGTCACCCGATTCAGGCCTTCACAAAAAGCCCTGTCCACTAAAATTTTAAGCGTAAAAGGACCATCTCTCCAACGTCGCCAGGTTGTCCACGATTCTGCATCAACATATTTTTTCCCATAGATATGGGTTGCACTGGCAATTTCTTTGATTAAAAAAAGGTTTCTTGGATTTCCCAGCCAGAATTCACCTCTTGGGATATGAACATTTCCCAAGGCCTTCAATGCATCTACCGGACAGCTTTCCCAAAATGGAGGGCCGGGACCACCTGCCTCAGCAACCAACTGGACTCCATATTCTTCGCACACTTTGCTACCTGTTGTGTAATGACTGTAAATCAAGAGTTCGCTAACAGTTTTTTTATAATCATATTGAAAACGGTCAGTTAAGTCCTTGTTTTTTATTTCCCATCCCAAAAAAACCGGCAACCAGTTTACAGGATTGTAGCCGTGATATTTTTGGAACCATTTCTGGAAGTTTGTTGACCACTGAATGCCATCGTTTAATTCCATGCTGTCGTCGTCTAAGGTTTTAAGCGGAGTATTGTTATCAACACCTTTCTCGAGCCCTAATTGTTTGAAAATATATTCAAAATGGAAACGTGTAGCTTCAGGATCGAGGAAATCGATAAAAAAACCTTTGGAACTAGGACTTGCAGCTATCAGTTGCTGACCATTGTTACTGCATACAAACCGGACTACCTGCCATTTTCCGGGTGGAATTTCCCATACCAATTCCCCATCTTTGAACTTATCCGAAATATTAATTATTTCAGACAAATCGGGAATCATCTTAGCATCTGAATCGGGCCAGGCCAATACAACCACATCCAAATACCACGCCGGCAAACCATCCGGGCCTTTGGGGCAATAACTCGGAACATCAGGAAACGGGAGTTTTTGTCGGATATGTCCAGGACCCGAAACCACAATACCTGAATAAAACAGGTTTTTACTTGCCATTTCAGGTGTTACCCATGCCCCTCCTGAATTCCAGCCACTGGCACAAATTAAGCCAAGTTCAAGGTCCAGGCGTTCGGCTTCTTTCATTGCGTGAAGAATTGCTTTTACCGATTCCTCACCTAAAAAAGACGGCCCGGCAGGAACAAAACCGTGCGGATTTCTCATTGCCTCCGTATCCCAAATTTGCAGGCCACCAAGTCCTTTGTCTTTAGCCTCTTCCAGGTCGCGTGTTATGCCAGAAAGAGTTACATCGCCATTTAACCAGTTCCAATAGGCACGAGGCCTTGCCTCATTATGGGGATTTATGAACCCTTTAACAAGAGAAGAATCCTGAGCCCCGGTTTTGACAAAGCCAAAATAAATAAGAACTATCAGTAATATTATTTTCATTAAATACGATTTCATAAAAGCTCTTTTCATAAAATTCCTGCATTATCCCGGACCCAAAAACCCGGTTTGTAAGGATTTGTCGCAGCAAAACATTCCCCTATTAGTAGCATCATGCATAATACCTGCAAACTAACAAGGTTTAACCTTGAAATTTTTGATGATACCTGTTTGATGTTGATGTTCATTTGTACTATAGTCCCTTTACGATTTCATATAATAGCTGTTTCCCTTCATTGATGACGTCGGCTGCTGACCGGTTAACAAGGGTTTTTGAGTTGATTGAGTTTAAAAAACTATTTAATTTTTCTTTAGCGGCAATAGCTTCAGTTGATGGATTTACAGCCAGATCATTTTTGAGTATCCGGATCTTTTCGTAGTCCTGAATACCCTCCCTGAGTCTTTCAAACCTTATGGAGCTTTGGGCGTCAGGGTAAACAAGAAAAGTATCACCGCTGGGCCAGCGAATGTATCTTGAATCTGTTAACGGGTTTTCTGGCCAACTGTTATAAGCCCATCGCAAAAATCCGTCAAAACCCATAGCCGATGCATACCAGCCCTCATAACAAGATTCGGATGGTGGGGAAAAAGAAAAATTATTGGGCCTGGGAATCATGCATGCAACATAATAGGTTGTCTTCATTCCTGATTTCTTTCTTGATTCGATCACATGTCCAGCTATAACTGGCGTATGCCTCCAGTTCGAACTAAAATCATATATTGATGGGTTAATGTCCTTGTAATAAAATCCGGCCATGGCAATCTTAAACTCAGGTGCAGTTTTCTTCAAAAAGCCGAACAATTTTGTCATTTCTTCTTCCTCCCTTTCATCCAGACCTATTGCTGTTATATTCAGCCAACCCTTTTCTCTAAGATGCGATTTGAAGTCTGCAAGAAATCCCCGCCAGATATTTTCATAGGTTTCGGTTCCTGGAAATGCTAACTCAACAACAGTTTCAGAAGTTTCTTCGTCGAACCATGTAAATTTGTTTGAAATGGGAACCATTGAATAGCAGTTGATTTGCCCTTTAATACCACAATCCATTGCAAGCTGCACATATTGATCAAAAACCGTATAATCATATTCCCATTCTCCATTTTTAAGTCTGGTCCAATTGATCATCGAACCATACGAATCGAAACAGGGACCAGTGCCATCATCACCACCCCATGGTTTATCAATCAGAGTTGTTGTAATGCATTTCTGTCCGGCATCGGCCAGTTTTTTCAGGAGCGGTTTTAATAATTCAAAATGCTCTTTCGACCATAATTTAACCCCGTGATATCTGGCAACAGCATAAGGATTTTGCCACAGATCCAAATGAAAAGACCATTCAGAAGGAGCCGGAAGTGTCTTGTTTAGCACTTCAAGCACAATTTCATGATTGACAGTGACTGATTCCGATTGCCTTGAAATAGTTCCTTTATATGTTCCCGGAGCAGAATTAGCAGGGATATTCACTGAAATCCACACCGGACGCGTTTCCTTGTTTTCAATTTTAAAGCTGTTTGTTTCACTAAGAAGGTCGGGCTTCAGATGAACCGGAAATTTTGACTTATCCTTACGGTCATTTCCTCCCGGGAACTCATCGGTCAGTACATAGCGAACTACAGAAACGGATATATCATTTTTATCTATTCTACCATTCTCACACTTTAAATCACTGGCTTTAATTCTGATAGTTTCCGTGCGTCCTTTTGTCCAGACAAGTAACTGGCAATTAACCCGTTCGCCCTTCCATCCCTGAAGTTTTATTGATTCTTCAACTTTCTCTGTTGGCGGAATACTTTTAGAATAGACGCTGTCAATTGATCCGAAGCCTGAGCGAATTCCAGATTTGACATCGTTCCATGCCGACCCGTCATGTTTGTCAGGGTCTGCAGGTTCTGGTGCAGATTCCTTCTTCTGTTTTTGATCAGGGGTGATACCTGTTGTCATCTCATTTCTCCAGGTATCATCTCTGACGAAGGTCGCAGAAGGCAGTTTTATTTCTGCATGAATGGATGGTTCAAAAAGAAATAGAAATACTGCTGTTCGTATCATAATATGGTTCTAGTTTTTATAATAACCCGATTCCGGGGGACCCAGATAGGAATCTTTCGTCCCACCGGTATCAATTATGATTTTATAAATCACAAGTCCCGGATCGACCATCCATATTTTCAATGTATGTTGCCCTGCACCGGTGAAATTCAGTTTGGCTTTAACGGTCAGCAGGTTGCTGATCACATCTTTTTCACCCTTGCTGTCAGTAATAACTGGTTTTTCATCATCAAGAGCAACAGCAACCCGCAGCCCATGATCCTTGTTTACCGGGTAGGAGGGGATACAGTTTAACTGCAGCAAAGCCTCGCCAGCCGTAAAATTCCACAGATCGTATTCAAGAGAGGGGGAACAGGGATAATACAGGCCATAAACATTGAAAGAATTTCTGTAACTGGCATAAGCCGTCTGAGCCCGTTTATCGCCAGGTGTGAGGGCATCAATCAGTGATTCATGGATAACCTTAATAAATTCATCCCTTATTTCCGGCTTATTGTAAGGTTCCTTGTCATCTGCAGTCCAGCGGTCTATGATCACAATATTGGTCCGGTTGTCTTTCTCCCCGTTGATCATAATGGGTATCAGCTCAACCTCTTTCAGTAATGAATCGATGAGGTTTTCGATCCACTCCCTGCCTTGAGTTTTACAGGCTTCCCCGGAAAAAACAGGGGTAAAAATGATCAACATCAAAAAAACACTCGTTACTAATCTTTTCATTATTTTCTATTATGGACTTTTAAATGCATTATGCCATCTTTTATATTTCCGAAAGGGCCAGGAGCCGGATTTTTCATGTTTCTTTTTTTCCCTGAATAATCGGTATCGAGGCAATACGGAGTTCCATCGGGCTGAACAAAAGGCAAGTCCGGAGTAACAGCTTTCCCCAGCGTCCCTGTAGTTACCAGCCTGCACCCTCTTTGCAGCCATTCGCCGGCCATCCTGATCTCAAGATAAATGCCATCTTTCTTTTCAACAAGTCGGGCATGCGTCCTAAATCCCGGGTTTTCTATCGGATTTGTTTCGGACTCAAATGCCCTTGCCTGATCCACATATACATTGCCATCGGCAACCAAAGGAAAATCATTTGATTTGAATGCCCCTAGGCCAAAGAAAACTCCTTTCTGTTCCGGTCCCATCCTTTCGGGCCAGGGGGCTTCATCGTTATAACTCATAAAGATATTATTGTAATACCTGTCGTCACCTCCCATGACGATGCTGTAACCTGCCACTTCGGTTGAATGCTCCAAGTGGTAAGGTACTACCCGGTCATCGGTTTCAGGAATAAACTTCCCGATAAAAAGGTTATGCACATAGGCTCCCCCCTGCGAAAGATCGCGCACAGAAGCGGGTGATAACAGAATATTGTTGTCAACCAGATAAGGACCATGGTTCACTTCCATGAAAATATCCTGTGTGATCCGGTTGTCGTGCAAGAGGTTAGAGGTAATCCGGGCTCCCTGAGCCATCCAGTCGAGCCAGATGCCCCTCCAGCAATGGTGGATATGATTGTTACCAATCAGCATGTCGATGGCACCATGAATTTTAATCCCTGCCATCTCCATGCCGGAGAAGAGACGCTTAACATGAATATCGTGAATTTCATTCCCGGTAATGGTGCTGAAAACGGCACCTAAAGACCCGACAATCCCAGCTTGTTCACAATGGTGGATGTGATTGTTGCGGACAATGTGACTGCCAATTGTTTCCCTTGACCAGCCATGTTCAAGGGCCCGTTTTACGGTACCAATATATCCTTCCAGCGTTGCTGCCCTGTTATCGTATTCATCTCCATATTTCCCCAGGGCAATGCCTGAACAAATTGAGTAAGAGATTTCATTGTTTTCAATGATCCAGCCTTTGCTCCAGTGGGTGCCAATCAATCCGATCTGTTCAGCCGTTGGAGGTGCCCACGGAGTAGCTGCCTGTTCCAACTTGAAGCCTCTTACAGTAATAAAATTTATTCCTTCTTTTTCAGGATAAAAAACTGACTGGCGCACATTAATTTCAACCAGTTCATTATTTGGGTCTGCATCTTTAAACTGCGCCCAGATCGTTGTTTTCGAATCATTTGCTTCGGCAAACCATAATGGGTTATCTGCCACTGTTTCAAAAACTTCCTCTTTGTGGGCAGCCTCAGACAACCAGTGACCATTAAAATAAACTGCCCCTGTGTGATGGGTGCGGCCATTGTCCCTAAACCAATCTCCTGAGATAACGTCTGCATAAGGATTAAAAACACCAAAAAAGGTGCTGGGCAGTGTCACACTCCATGTATCGTTTTTTACCCTCTTCCAGCCTTTTATCTCTTCCGAGCCTTTAATAAGGACCTTTTCTCCTTTGCCTGCCTGGTAAATAATTCTTTTTGCATCTGAAATGCCGCCACGGTGAGGATTCACACGCTCACGATATACGCCCTCATGTACTGTAATTACATCTCCAGGGTGAGCAATCGCCGCTGCTGTAGATATGGTCTTGAAAGGTTTTGAATGCGTTCCCGGATTGCCATCAAATCCTCTGTGGGACGACACGTGATATTCGGTTGCGGAAAGTGTGAAGGTGTAAAACACCTGGATAAGTATAAATACAATACCAAATGGCTTCATTATTATTTCTTTTAATCAACTTCTGCGCGAATCGCCTCAATTTCCGCGATGGTCTTGGGTTTGGATTTTCCCAATAATTGAGCACCGTCTTTAGTCATTACAAAATTCTCTTCGTTTCTAATCCCTCCAAAATTGCGGTAACTATTCACCTTTTCCCAGTTTATAAATTCATTGCATTTTTTTTGCGAACGCCACAGATCGATCAATTCAGTGATAAAGTAGATTCCAGGCTCAATGGTAAAGACATGGCCTGGCTGCAGTGGCTTTGCCAGCCGGAGCGATTTTAATCCGAACTGTGTGCTTTTTGGGGTACCATCGTACCCGACCCATACTTCACCGAGGTCCTCCATGTCGTGAACATCCAGTCCCAACATGTGGCCTGTGCCACAGGGGAAGAACAATGCATGCGCACCTGATTCAAAGGCATCCATGGCATTCCCTTTGGTGAATCCCATTGCTTTTAATCCTTCAAAAATGGTGGTGCAGGCCGCAATGTGGGCATTTTTAAACGGAATCCCCAACCCGAGCGCATCGATTGCCGCCTGATGGGCATCCAGGGTCAACCGGTAAATCTCTTTTTGTTCTGCGGAAAACCTTTTGCCAACTGGAACGGTACTCGACAAATCACCGGCATACGACATCGGGTTCTCATACCCGGCATCAATTAATAACAGGTCACCTTCCTTAAGTGTATTCCCGTGGTAGTGATTGTGCAGAGTTTGTCCGTTTATCGTGGCAATAATCGGGAAAGAAAGGTTGCCTCCCGCTGCAATGGCAACCTTATGGATCTCTGCAGTCACCTGTGCTTCTGTTATTCCAGGCCTGGCCAGTTTCATGGCTGCAAGATGCATATCCACCGTGACATCCACAGCCTGTTCCAGCTCTGCAATTTCTTCAGCGGTTTTGAATTCACGCTGACTGACAACCGCTTTAACCAGGTCAATGGAAAAGAGTTTGGTCACTTCCCGGGGCATAATCCCTGTCATTTCCTGTAACCTGATTTTGTTTTCAGGGCGATAAAGTGGCAGGAAATGAACAGGTTGCTTCCCTTTTTGTGCTGCATCCAACATCTCCTGAAGATTACCGGCAGGCTGTACCAATGTAACACCCACCTTTTCAGCCTCTCCTGATATGGTGGGTTGCGGCCCGCGCCACACATAATCTTCAACGGTGTATTCATCCCCGAAAATAATTTCACGGCCGGTTTCGGCATCAATCACTGCTGCCAGTCCCGGTCTCTGAATGCCAAAATAATAGAGGAATGTGCTGTCCTGCCTGAAATGATAGATATTGTCGGTATAATTCATCGGAGACTCATCATTCCCGAACAACAGGATCAAACCTTTTCCAATCTTATCTTGTAATACTTTTCTTCTTTCGGTGTAAGTTTTTTGAGGAAACATGACGTTATAATTTATTTGCAATTTTAATATGAAGCGTGACAATCTCCTTCTCCGGAAGTGATATCATTCTGTCATTTCTATTTCCAGCCTCCTTTATTATACATTTTCCGGCGGTTACTGAAATATTTTCCACCTTTGAAGGCATTACGAGGGTTAGTTTTTGTTCTTTTCCTGACAACAGGGTCACCTTTATTCCTTTCTGATCCCAGGTCAGGTTTTTTATTTCCACCTGGCCGCGGCATAAAACTCCGTCTATTGATCCTTCGGGAAATTTTGCCGGTAAGGCAGGCAGCAAGCAAATTTTCCCCGGATCGGAGGCAACCAGCATTTTGATTAAAACGGCCGGCATTCCACCGCTGATGTCCATGTTGAACAGCGAACGGTGATTATGCATGGAGGCCAGGTTATTCAGCCAAAAACGGTTTACCAGGTGCTGAAGGCATTCATAAGCCAGCTCACCTTCACCCAGGCTGGTGGCTGCCTGTCCCAGTTGCACCAATCCGAATGACATGAAGCCTGACTGGTTATTCCGCCAGTGTTTATCAAGTTTATATTCAATACTTTTCTTAAATGCCGCCTGAAGTTCTTTGCTTTCTCTTATTTCATCAGTAATTCCATCGTAAAGGGGATAAAGCTGTGATGAGTGCCTGTGGTTGTCATTGTTGTCAAGAGCAGGTGTCAGCCATTCCTTGATAATGCCCGCTTCATCGATCATGTAAGGAGGCATTTTTCTGATCATTGAACTCCATAATGGTATTTTATCCCTGTTCACCCCTAATTCTTTTGAAGCAGCGATCACATTGGTCAACAATTCTTTTGCGGCTGCAACATCCATGGTGGCATTGAATGAACCCTGTGAATCAGAATTCCCGGGAGTGTTTTCAGGAGATTGGGTGGGAGAAAAAACAAACACGCCGTTTTTGTCTTCGTAAAGATAATCTTCAAAAAAAACAGCCACCTTTTCCATATATGGGAGACAATGGTTTTTCAGGAACTCCTTATCGCCGGTATAGAGGTAATAATCATAAAAAAAGTGGGCAGCCCAGGCAGCACCTGCTACCCAGAATCCACCGGCAAAACTTTTTGCCAGTGAATTGTTATAGGCATTGGTAGTGGAGCGCGACGGCAGAACCACCCCACGACAATTAAATATGTGCTTCGCATTTATCTCCATATAAGGAACAACCGACTCGATATACGAAGTGTAGGCCAGCATCAGTTCAGGCATGTTCCCCATCAACATGCTGGCAATGGCCGAAGGCACATTCCCGTTATGGGTATAATCGCTTGCCCATCCGGGAACATAGGTCCCGCCCCAGACGCCCTGAAGGTTGGGGGGCAATTCCCCGGTACATGACAGGATATTATACCGGCCGGCATCAAACTCTTTTTCCAGCAAAGCCCGGTTCAGGTTATCGTTGGTCGATTTTTCAATTAACTCTTCGGTGGTTAGCAAATGGTCCTTACCCCCTCCGAGATCCAGTTTCATCCTGTTGAACATTTCCCCGTGAATGGCCGCATGGCGTTTCAGGAGGATTTGATAGTCAGCAGTCAATCCCGACATGGACTCCTTCATCTTCGCTGCCTTTGATTCGGCCGGATTGTAGATCATTTCGATGTCAACCAGGACCAAAACGGTATCAGCATCCTCAATTTTAAGGATTTCCCTGCCTTCAGTTAATTTCCCGTTGTTAAGAACTACATTTGCCACCCCTTCCAGCGCATGGATGCTTCCAGGGTATGCTTTTGTAAAGCTGTTCCTGTAGGTGATTGATTTATTCTCCACTTTTCTGACAATGTCGGAAACATGGCTTTCGAAAACCTGGTAGGACCGCCCTGTGGTTCGTAAATCAAGATTATCCGGGTTCCTTGGATTAAGGCCAAGTTCACAGCTGAGTGCACCTTTGGGTCCGGTAATCAGTAATACGGCCAGTCCGTCAGCCCTTGACACAAACATTCGGCGTTCAAAAACCCCGCGGTTGTCACGCCAGTGTACTGTAGCCTCACCGGTCTGAAAATCGACCGATCGCATGTAATCATTGATTTCCCCGTCGGATTGCATCCAAATGTTCATGTCGAATGCAGGGACGAAGGGATCTGGGTACATAAAACTATTCTGCCCGGACAAGTTAAAGGCAAGTTCAGTGGCCTGCTTATACAGGCCCCTGTCTATCAGATTCCTTATCTCGAAAAGCATGTGGGAATTGTCGGGCGGTACGGTGGGGGGGCCTTGCGGAAGAAACAGCCTTTCGTGAGTAAAAATGATCGTTTCATCCAGCGGGTGGCTCAACGCATTTATGCCTATGGTTCCGTTGCCGCTGATCAATCCCTCCTCCCATGTTTTTGCAGGACGGGAGCTGATAAAACCACGCTCGGGAACTTTCAGGGAAATGGTTGCTGACTGCGCGGATAACCATCCCTGGGCAATTATGATCACCGTTGATAAGAAGAATAAAAATCTCATACTGTTTGATTTCTAATTGTTTACATCACAATTCATAAAAAAACTCTGTACCCTCATCTTGGGCCGGCCGGCAGGTTTTGGAGGAGGTACCTCACCATAAAGATCCGCAGGTGGAGTGAGGTGCCTTTTCCCTCCCTTATGCCATGGTCACGGTTGGGATAGGTCATGTAATCAAACTGTTTCCCCAGTTCAATGAGCCGGTCAACCAGGCCTTCAGTAATCTGGATGTGCGTGTTAGTCTCTCCGGTGCCATGGATGATGAGCAGATTGCCTTTAAGTCCTTCTGCAAAATTTATCGGGGCTGAATTTTTGTAACCTTCCGGATTCACCTCGGGCGTTTTCATGTAAATCTCCTGGAACCAGGCGTTGTAAAGATGTGGTTGTGGTTTGGGAGCAACCGCAATACCAACATGATACACATCCGGTTTCCGGAACATAGCATTAAGGGTGTTGGATCCTCCGCCACTCCAGCCCCAGATGCCGACCCTGGAAAGGTCAATATAAGGCCTGAGCCGCCCCAGTTCCTTCAAACCTGCTGCCTGCTCTTCGGTAGAGAGGGGACCCAAGCTGCCTGCTACAGCCCGACGCCAGGCAGCTCCCTTCGGACAGGGAGTTCCCCGGTTATCAATTGAAACAACTATATAACCAAGGTCCGCTACCACACGATGATAATCGGCCATGGCATGCCCCCAGGCATCCATCACGGTTTGTCCGTGCGGCTCTCCGTAAACATAGATAAACACCGGGTATTTTAAAGAAGGATCAAAATTCTTTGGTTTGATCATCCAGGCATCCATCACAATCCCGTTACCAATATCCAGTTTCATGAACTCCTTTGCCTGAAGGTTCAGCAATTTTATTTTCTCCTTCAGTTCATTATTGTCTTCAAGAATTTGTTCTACCCTGTGACCGGGAAGTTCGACAAGCTCGGTGATGGGCGGGGTTATGTCAGAAGACCAGGTATGAAATGCCCACCTGGCATCGGGAGAAATGTTATACTCATGGGTTCCAGGTTGGTTCAACGGGGTTATACGCTCTGGTTTTCCGGATCCGTCAAGCCTCACCCGGAACAGGTATTTCTGAGTTCCGTTATCCGGTGAAGCATTAAAATAAAACCAACCATTCCTGTCATCTGCTTTTAAACGATCAATGATATCGTAATCCCCGGGTGTTAATAATTGCTGGTCCTTCCCGTCGCGCGAAAAACTATAGGCATGGCGCCAGCCGTCTTTTTCACTCAGTACCAGGAACCTGCTGTAATTATTAATCCACTCCAGGCCTGTATTGTTTCCGTAACTCGCAATCACCCAGGCCGGATCAGATTCTTCATAGATCTTAGTCACCGCACCGTTGGTGACATCAGCTATATAAAATTCCCTCTTATCCCGGAAACGGCTGTGCCTCTCCACCAATAATTCTTTGGAATTCCCTGCCCAACTGACCTGCCCCAGGTAATAACCTTCTGACGGAACCGGAATGGAGATCCAGCGGGTTTCCTTTCCTGCTGCATCGGTGACCGCTATGCGCAGGGAAGGTATTGTTCCGCCCACCCTGGCAAATTTATCTGACTGTACTTCCGGGTAGGACGGATCGCCCGGGACAAGCACACTTCTTGATCTCACTCCGGAATCATCCGATTGGACATAGGCGATCAGCCTGCTGTCGGAGCTCCAGTTTGCCCGGGTATTGGTGATGGAGCCGGAACCAGGATTTCTGGTGACGGGTATTTTCGAATCACTTTCCAAATCATATACATAGAGGTTCCCCTCGTAAGTGAACAGGATACTTTTCCCATCCAGAGAGATGGTGTTGCTCATCCCTCCCTCTACTTTCTGAAGCTTGCCTGATTTCCGTTCCAGCACCCAGTAGGAAGTCTTGTCCTCCCCGTTTTTCTGACCGGCAGCTTCCATCAGGATCTGGTTACCATCCGGTGAAACCGAAAAGCTCCTGATGCGGACTGATCCCGCCATGTCAGGTGCCAGGAGCTTTGATGAAGAAATCAGTACGTTCTTTTTACCTCCGGGCAAATCGTAATTCACCAGCGTTTGCAAGTCAGTTCCGGCTTGAGTTTCCAGGACCATGTACCCTGAACCATCCGGCATCCAGGCACCCTGGAAAGATTTGGTATTAAATGCATTGTCTTCATAAATTTCCCGGAGCCTCTTTATGGTTTCAGCAGGAACATCACCCATCCGGGGAGATGGGTATTTGTCAACAGACTGTGAATATACAATTCCGGAATACAGATTTGCATGAATCAGAAAGATGGCAATCATCCATTCAGGTATTTTTTTAGTAGTTACACTGTTTCGAAAAGAATATTTCATGATTGTTTATCTTTAAATTTTTTACTATCGCCCAATGTTTGTGCCGCCTCCCGGAAGTTACTGAGATGTGCCATTTCTTCTGCCTGCTGCCACATTTTTTTCATTTTGTATGTATTCCAGGTTGTTGGTTTATAATTATCCGCTACTTATTAATTTCAATGTAAATTCAACAGGACTCTTCCTGTTCAGTCTGATCCACAAGATCAGATCATCCCCGTCCGGTCCTTTTCGGATGCCCTGTCTGAAATCCTCTCCCTGCATCCTGTTTTTGCCATCGATGGAAAGTGTCGCCGGATGGTTCCCCCAATTTTTTATAATAAAAGACGGATTAATTACTGGAGATTCTTCTGATCCGTTGATACTAAACTCAAGGAGAGTGTTACTTTCAGATGTTTTTTCCATGACATATGCCCTTTCTGCTTCATCATAAATTCCACCTTTAAAGCCTTCTGTGGAAATAGTCGTTTCAGGTGCCTGAAGCCAGGATTTTGCAAGAGAAACAAGTTCACCGGCCTTACCTTTTATCATTCCCTGTAACATTATTCGTGTCTTTGTTTTTTCAGTTTTATTGTATTCTTTCCATTGTACAAACGTAGTCAGATTAAAATGACCGGGTTTATCCGGCGTAACTATCCAGCGGCCGTCACCAGGTATCAGGGCTGCCGGCCAGTGATTCCACCATCCGTAAACACTAGGAACAGAATCAGGCTTAAACATTTCTCCAGCCATATTCGCAGCATATGTTCTGAAGTAGGGTGAATCCCAGACCCCTTCAACAGAATTTACTGGATCAGGCGGAACAATAATAAATGGCCGGTATTCCGATTTAAGGTTGACGATGGAAATATTTGCCCCCTTTGGCTCAGGCATTTCTTTTTCAAGCTTATCATGCCATAAATAATTTTTTATCTCTCCCTTCATATTAACAAGCAATATACCCTCTTTTTCAATTAAATCAGCCGGATACTTACCCGGAGGTGTTAATACGATTTGTTCGACCCAGTCATGTTTCCGCTCCGGTTTTGAATAATGCAGTTCCATTCTTCTGACTCCTGCCTGATCGGGATATATGATGTAATACTCATCACACCATTCTCCGAGGCCGTCATCCGATACAGCCACAAAACTATAAAAGGCATCCGCCAGCGCATATCGCCAGTGCACAACAACGCGGGCATCGTTGTTCTCAATGATTCTGACATGTGAGTACCTGGTTTGACGATCCATTAAGGGTTCTGCGCAGCTGACAACATCGTTGCCCCATGTTTCCAGCCATTCATTGGTGTACCAGATCTCATTCTCAGAAACCCAGCAGGGTACCAAACTGGTACCTCTCCAGAAAACAAGCTGAACAGGAGAACAGTCAAATCTTACAAACACATCCGGATCGTTGCCAACCCTCCACATTTCATCCCATTCCTTATAATAATCAAGTTTGGTATAAAATGCCCCAAAAGTGCCGGAGCCAACCGGGCCTTTGGGAAAATTTCCCCGTTCGCTCAGAATTGGTTTAGGAAGCTTTCCCACACCAGAAATATCCTCTTTTATCTCACTGCCGGTTCTGGCTTTTTCATAAATACGGATTTCATCCAGCAATCCGTCCAGGAAGAAATAGGTATCGGGAGTGGTAAGCTGAGGTTCCTTCCATACCTGCGAATGGTTATTTCTCCCAATAGTGGCAGAAGTAAAAATCCCGGAAGCGACGTATGCCCCTTCAATATTTGCTGATGCTACATTTTCTCCGTTCATGAAAATAGTTATCTGTCCATTGGCCTTAAAAACAGCTGCGATGTGGGACCATTTTCTTAGCGGAATGGTTGATCCTGATTTTATATCATACCATGAACTTCCTGCTGCAACACTGAAAACAACATGCCCGATATCGTCAATCCCAAAAAAGAATCCTCTCTTTTTTTGATCAGTACAGTCAAATACGGGACACCGTGACCACGGATATGTTGCAGGGGCAATCCAGGCCTCAACAGTAAATGCATCTGACAGAACTTGCTGATTCTTCCATGCCGTTATTACAAATGTTCTGAATCCGTCAAGTTTTATTGCCTTCCCATGTACCCCTGCAACATATTCATATTTACCAAAAAGCGAATCTTGTTGATTCTGAGATCTGTCCAGGGTAAACCCGGGGATATCATCATCGAATGTCCACAGGTTAACTATTTTATCCTTGTTCTTTGCATCAGATGACTTCTTATCTGGCTGACCTGATAAAACAAAACCTGGGGGAAAAAACAATATCATGAAAACTTTAATCACGATAACAGTTTGTTTTCTTTTCATGTATTTTTTATTTATATCCTTTTAAAATGACGGTATATCGATTTTATTTTGATTGAATAATCAATAGGCCAATGAATTAATAGATTTCATGTAATTTTTATACCTATTCACCAGATCGTTTTTTACATGAATAAAATTCTTATTATCAATAAGGTTCTTCATTTCCATCGGGTCGCTGCCTAGGTTGTACATTTCTTCAACTTCAGGTTCAACGTTGACATAGTGTATATATTTCCAATCTTTTGTCCTGATCCCGTAGCTGTCAGGAATAGGATACTCAGCTTTAATAATACCAATATGTTCCATGAAAAAATCCTTTCGGAAATCAGATTCAGGATGATTAATGATTGGCACCAGGCTTTTCCCGTTCATTATTTCCGGCACTTTTATGCCTGCCATGTCGAGTATTGTCGGAGCAATATCAATATTCAGCGCGAGTTGCTGAAGTAATTTTCCCTTAAATTTTTCCGGCATTCCTGGCCACTTTATTATCATGGGGATACGTATTGATTCCTCGTAAAGGATCCATTTTCCGCCCAGGCCATGCTCACCCCATATATAGCCATTGTCTGAAAGGAAAATTACAACCGTATTTTCATCAAGTTTCAATTCGTGAAGCGCATCCATCAGTTTCCCAACAGACCTGTCGAGGCCGGCCACGCAGCGCAGAAAATTTTTCTCAAAAGCATTCCTGGTTTTTTCATCCTTTCTTTCATCAAAATAACACCACCTGTTAAGTGAATTTTCCATTACACGACCCGACATCGCTGTATATGCTTCCGGGGTATCAGACTTTCTTTTAGGGATATTAATATCTTCAAAAAGGGTACTGTCCCTTATATCCGGCTGGTAGGGGTGATGAGGCGCCTTATAACAAACAGTCAGGCAAAAAGGCTGGTCTGACTTGCCTGAGCCGAGAAACTCCCTGGCTTTGATCGCCAGCCATTCCGAGTTGTGAATTTTGCCGGTGTCACTATTAAGAAAATATACGCCCTGATCGGCCCAGGCATTGCACACGTCAAAAATTTTTTCAGTTCCAGCCATTCCCATTCCCCATTTGCCGAGGATACCGGTCCTGTAACCGGCCTTTTTCAGCAGAGCAGGATATGTATTGGATAATACCTCTTCTTTCAGTGGTGTATTGAAATGGTTCATACCATGAGAACCAGCGTACCTTCCGGTCATGATAGAAGCCCGGGACACCGCGGAAATCGGGGAGGTTACAAAGGCATTGGTAAAGTATACCCCCCTGGAAGCAAGCTTATCGAGGTTTGGCGTTTTAAGCTCAGGTATGATCTGATTCCCCGGGTAACTGACCTGGTCCCATCTCTGATCATCCGATATCAGGACAAGAAAATTTGGTTTTGAAGGTTTAGCATTGAGTGCACCCTGAATGATTGAGCCTGAAATAAGAATGCCAAAAGAGCAAACCGGTAAAAACAGAGTTTTATTCACAGATCTTATATTCTCCATCTTTAAAAAAATCTTGAGGGTTAGATTTTGTGCGCAACTTCAATAGTGATTTTGCCGTTCGTCAGATTTTCTGCCTCGACATTCGCGTCAGCAAACATTTCTTTCATCTTTATTATTCTTTCAATATTACTTTCTGTCCTTTTTTAACCTTCAACTGAAGAATATCACCTTCCATTTTCCCTTTTTCAGAACCATCAACAAACAGTTTCACACCAATATTCTTACCCCAGGGATTATAGATCTTTAATTCATTATTATTTTCAGAATAAATCTCAATCTCTTGTATTTTACCACTTTTCATTGAACTGCTGACAAGAAAACCTCCTGTAGCTCTTAATGAACTGAATTCAGCATCCTTGTTTTCAGGCCAGTTCGGAAACATCCGGATAATTCCATTGTAACTTTGTATCAGGCATTCATTAATAACCGCGGGTAAACCAAAGTTTTCAAACCAGATTCCCATTTTCTCCATATACTTAAAATTGGTGTGGTCGTTGTACCTTCCATTTACCTGAAGAACAAAATCGGAACAGGTGCCGTTTGCCAGTGTACAATATTGCACTGCCCTTTTAAAAAACTCAAGATCAAGCGTTCCCAACCTTGCCGCCTGAAGATGCTGGAATACCAGGTCGTTCCCTCCCTCATTCTGGTTGTTCCTTTTGGTGTTGGTCAGTATCCTCATCGTTTCTTCGTTGGAATGTAAACCATGGTCTTCTCCCGGAAATACTGTCATTAAATTGACCGGTGCGTTATAAACCGTTTCGATGGATTCACCTTTGACCGAAACGAAAACTTCGCCATATTTCTCTGAATTCTCTGTTGGATAATCGGGGAAATGGTTGAGAATATCCTGCACAGCTTTTACCGTTTCGGATTCCGATTTAAGACCTAAAATATCAACTGAGCGCAAATAAGCATTGAACAGGAATTTATTCAAAGTCAGGTCAGCCAACCCGTCGCTGTTATATTTGAAGCCTGGCCTGAGTTTATATAATTCAGGGGGAACTGTTGGGAAAACATGGTATTTGTCGTCGCCCCACTGTTTCCCATGAGCGTCAGGCCGGTTCATGTAATCAACGATAAACAACACCGCATCCTTCATTAAAGGGAAAGCCCTTTCACGTAAAAACCTGGTATCGCCGGTATATAAATAGTGCCACCATACGCCCTGAACCGCCCAGGGCGTCTCAAATACCTCCCATCCCCAGTCAGGAACGGGATATGGGTTCATGGTCATATCAACAGGGTAGGCCGAATGGGGGTAAAAAGCCCCCCGCATTTTGTAATAATCCGTGGCCCATATTTTTGCAACTTCCGATATGAACTCAACCATTTCCACATAAGGCAGATTCAGCTCCAGGTGGTTGGATGTAAAAGTTGCCCAGAAAGGCTGCTGTGTATTGTAGTTCATATGCCAGTCGCCATGCCATGCCGTACCTATATCGTTGAAGCTCCAGTTGGCAAACAATCCCGGGCAGTTAACCCCTGATTTTGCTGCACACCTGAAAAAGTAGAGGTTCCGGTACCAGATGGATTCCAACTCCTTGTCTTCCAGATTCAGGGCCGACCTGGACCAATACTCATTCCAGCCATTGTTATTTTTAACAAAAGTATTTTCCAGATCATCAAGTCTTAATGATTCGAATGCAGTATAATCATCACTCAGCTCTCTGGCCAAACCATTTCTTAATTCCACGCATGCCCAAAACGGAGCATCATCTTTCAGCATGACATACTCCATAATTTCCATATTGACAAGGTTAGCATTCCTGTCCAGCTGCTGCTTTTTTTCAAGTTTACAACTAGTCATGACACTCAATGCGAAAGCTTCATCCCTCGGGTGCCCTTTTTCTTTGTCATACTCATCGGGTTCCTGATATGGAAGGACCTGTGTGAAGGAAATTGCTTTATCAAGTTTATTGACAACAAATTCAGGAAATTCCGGTGGTGTTTTTTTATCAGGAAACAGGTTTATCCTGTCAAAAATGCCGGGTATGGCTTCGCCTTTATCATTCAGCATTTTCATCCAAACCCGGTCTTGTTCCATATCGGCGAAAACCTGAAGGAAAACAGGTTCTCCTTGCATCAGCATTTCAATACTGACCAGGCCATTTGATATATCCAGTTTGTGGCCAATTAATTCCACTTCCCGTCTGTCGAATCCCAAAACCAGGCTGCCACATGGAAAGGGCCATGGGTAGGGCTTTGCATAATTAGACCTGGCAATTCGTTTATAATTGGCATACCAGGGGTCATCTTCAAGCTGTTTCAGATTCGGATCAATCGATTTTACCTTTTGAATAACTTCCTTAAATGTGCCAATTGAATCCTTGCTATCTTCCGAAATCCGAATATCCCAAACATTGTTATGTCCAAAACGGAGTACCACAGCGTCGGGTCTTGTGCAAACCACAATCCCCATTCCACCATTACCAATCAATGCGCCTTCAAAAAAATCAGGGGCTGGACTATTTCTTATAATGGGGTGCAATTTCGCCTGATCGAATGAGTTAATACTATTTTGTTCAAAGACACAAGAAGTTAAAACACTTAGGATCGGAGTAATAATGATTTTAAGTCTGGTTATATTAATCATCTTTAAACTTTTTAAAGATTACATGATTGGAACCATCTCTAACACTTTTATCATACCCGGCTCTAAGATTTCAGTCCGGTCGAGAATGCCGGTAAACTCACCGATACTCTTTGAAGTTTTCAATCCAATTTCCCTTATCTGCCATTTACCTTTTGGTAATCCATAATCGCTTGGATTGATCCTGTATGTGAAGTTGACTTTTTTATCCACATAATTGACGAAAAAAATCGCCAGTGTACCTTCTTCGGACTTCCACAGCCGTGCTTCAGCACAGGGAACCTCTGCTGTACGCTGTTTTTCATAAATCCCCCAGCCAAAGCCGTTATCGCTGAATGAACCGATCTTTTCGGTGGGAATAACCGGATCAAGGAGTTGCCCGTAAACCAGGTATTTAAGGGTTTTCAATCTGCATTTCCCGCACTGCCTGAGGAATTCAACCTTTTCCTGGTATTCAGGCTTGAAAAGCCCCAGATCCATCCAGCCGTTCTGCCGTCCATCGATAAAAGCCTGGCCTTGTGCATACCTGAAGTAATTGTCGCTTTTAGTGTAATCGCAGGTACTTCCGAAGAAAATGGTATATCCTGAATAGACCATCTGCATCAGCGGAATCTCTCGTTCGGATGGTTGAGACCAGAAAAGGTTGGCATCCAGCACGTCGAAGAATACCTCGGTAGCGCCTTCAGAGGTAACGACCATATTCCCGCCATCTTTCAGGCATACATTTTTTACTTTAGCCAGAAGATCTCGGTTTCCGCTTGTCCAATAACTTCCTCCTCCCAACGGATGAAGGTGTGTTTTATCAAAGCACAATTCATGATAAAGCCCTGATACCTGATCGATATAAATTCCGGTAACCCCGTATTGCCTTTTCATATTGTCCGTGAGTTTTTCAATCTCGTCCTGCCATGGAACCTGGTTGCCACACATTGAAAGAAGCCTGCCAGCTTTGTCGGAATAATAATGGTGTCGCAAACCACCTGCCTCATCCTTTACCGCATGAGGTTCGAACCTGTCAAAATCAGGAATATTCATATCCACGCTTGATCCGTTGATGTAGGGCATCACGATTATGTTGTTCCTTTTCAACTGAGCAACTCTTTCTTTAAATCCCTCTTTTGCCGGCAAGTAATGCGGATAAAGGTTATCGAACGGAGGAGTGTGCCACATGTACCAATGCAGTCCGACCGGCACTTCCAGTGTTTTTGCTGCCTCCAGGAGGGGTTTGTTCATTTCTTCCGGGGTTCCTTCCGCTTGGTTCCATACCCATTGGTTCCTTATCCAGACACCAATGTTGAGAATGTTTTCAGGGACATCGGTCCGTTGTGAGATCGGTCCTTTTTGTGTCCATTTCTGTTGAAGGGCCCAAGGTCTGTAAATCCTGGCCGCTTCTTTCCAGTCGCCCCGGAATATGCCAAATGCAACCGGATAGTGATCGGGGTAATCAGAACCCTGCACCCCCATATCGTCGGGATAATGTTCAATATACACCCTTTCACCCGGCTCAGGATCAAAGTTTCTGTGCCTCCTTCCTTCAAAGATGATGGGATACCGTTGGCTATCAAGGCCTTTAATTGGTTGGACAACAAAATCTTTTGCCCTGGCTTCAGGATCCATTGTTCCCATGTAGATACTATTCGAATCCTTGGTGAATGAAACAAACTGCATGGGCCAGACACTTCCGGGGTAACGTCCGCTTAACTTCTGGTCACAGGCCGTAATTAATTCACCTCCTCTGGCAAAAGAGGGGCGTGCAATTTCATATTTCCCCGATTCCGGAAATCCGTTGACAATCGGGAACAGTACTGACCATAATCCCCAGTAATCGCTGTTGTTCTCAACAAAAATCCTCCATTTTGCAATGCCTTCGTCTTCAGGCAGTTCAATAATAACG
>Ga0315295_10001241_pt1 | contig 21903 bp, 15 predicted proteins | sample YL17G14_0_MG_FD_204453 | JGI IMG/M metagenome (GOLD analysis project Ga0315295, IMG submission 204453) | Sediment microbial communities from Yellowstone Lake, YNP, Wyoming, USA - YL17G14_0 | ecosystem: Environmental > Aquatic > Freshwater > Lake > Sediment | place: USA: Wyoming | collected...
TGGTGACCATGAAGAGCATGCCGAGGACATCCGGCAGAAAGTCCTTGGCGGCGTAGATCAGGACGTACTTGCCGATGGCAGCGTTGGGCATCAGGCTGGAGGCGACCCATGCCTCCAGGATAATCAGGCTCTCGATCACCAGCACGGCAAAGATCATGAACGTGACGGCGCTCTTGGCGCCGCTGGCGCTCTTGCTCGCGAAGAACCGCTGATACTGGTTTGCGTCGCCCATGATCAGCAGAAAGACCGGCAGCGTGTAGTTGATGATCTGGGCCTTGGTATAGACGCCCCAGAGCTTCATGTGCTCGGGCTTGCCCATCGCGGCGAAATGGGCCTCCATGCCGTTCCAGCCGCCCGCCTTGATCCACAAGACAGGCAGCGCGATGACCAGCGTCGTCGTGATGATGATCCCGGTGACGATGTCCGTGTAAGCGAGACTCAGCAGCCCGGCGAGAATCGTGTAAGTGATGATGAACGCCGCTGCGATGATCGTCCCGATCTTTTCAGAGATCAATGGGTTGCCGGCCCTGTCGGTCAGGATGGCGTTCAGGACGGCTCCGAGCGCGTTGAACTGGTAGCTGACGATGACCATGTACGCCAGCACCAGGGCGAGCACGGCCAGCAGTCGGGCGGTCTGGCCGTAGCGAGAGCCGATGATCTCCGGGACGGAATATGCCTCGTAGTTGCGGGCTCGCGGGGCGACCCGGGTTAGCAGTATCATACCGATCACGCTGCCGATGGGCAGAATCAGGGCGGCCAGGCCGGTCTGATAGGTCATACCAGCGTTGCCCACGATCGAGCCGGTGCCGATCCAGGCCGCAAGCATCGTGCAAACCAGAATCCACGGCGACAGTGACCGGCCCGCTACGGAGAAATCGGCCGCCGTCTGCACTTGGCGCGATTTGTAAATCCCAATGCCGGTCAGAAAAAGAAGATAAACGAGAATAGCGATCAGATAAATCATTGGCTCACAAACTGCTCGACGAAATACTTTGGCGATAGCGGCCGGCCCGTGGCCCGGACGATCATCTCGTCCCACCGGTAGCGGGCGCCGGGGCCGAATACGTTCTCGCGCAGGTACCGACCCACGCGCTGGTCGCCAACATAGCCCAGACCCTCGTCCGATTCAAGCCTCAATACCAGGCGAACGATGTAATCATGCAGTTGAGAGGCAAGCAATTCGCCGAGCATGTAGTTGTGGTAATAACACGGGGCGGTCGTGAAATGCAGCTTGGAGAGCCAGCCTGCGTCGGCCTGTCCCGGCGGACTTCTGACGAGCTGATACTTCTCCACAAGCTCCCACCACAGGCCATTCAAGTCCTGGTCCGGGTTCGCGTATAGGGCCTTCTCGAAGTGGTACATGACCAGTGCCCAGCGGACGAACAGAACCTGCTGAAAGCGCAGGTATCGCTCGCTGACCTGTTCGATTTTCGCCGTCTCTTCGTCGGATAGATCAAGCATCTGCTGCATCCACGCGGCGTTGCGGCTAAGCCGGCCGAAGAACATCGCGATCGCCTCCGTGGTGAACGCATGCGCCGGCTCGCGCAGCAGCCACGGTTCGTTCGGATCGTGGTACCTGTCGTAAATCGCGTGGCCCAGCTCGTGCAGGAGCGTCTCCATCCATCGCTCCGTATCCTGCAGGTTGGCCAGGACACGGACATCGCCTTTGCGATCCACGTCGTGACTGAACGCGTGCGGGAACTTGCCCTCGCGATCATACAGGTCACTGCGGGCCAGGATGTCGTCGATAGGCAGGCCGATGCTCGCATAATATCGCCGGGAAAGCTCCTTCACGCCCCGTCCCTTGTAGTACTGATCGAGGTCCAGCTCGTAAACGAGCGGCGTCCGCTGGAAAAACGGGTCGTGGTAATGCCACGGCATGAGCTCCTCCGGCGTGATGCTGTAGCTCCTGGCCAGAATCCCATCGAGTTCCTTCTTCATTGTAACAAAGGGCTTGCGTGTAAGCCGATCCAACTCATCAAAAATTCGGTCAAGCTCCTCCACACGCTGCTCGCCGGTGACAACGGTCATGGTATGGAAGTTATCGAAGCCAAGCCGGCGGGCCGCCTGGTTCCGCAGCCTGACCAGCTTCAGAAAGTCCTCGACGATCACGTTGCCGACCTGCCTGCTAGCCCGCCACGCCGCCTCGCGTTTGCCGCAATCCTTTTCCCTCGTCAGGATCGTGTAGATGTCGCTCATGGTGACCTTGCGGCCGTCCATCGTGGCCCGATAGTTGTTGTACGCCTCCTGCACCTTCGTATCGAGCTCCACGATCTGCTTGAGCAGGTCGGGCTCAATCTGATTCTGGAGATATGCGTAGTAAAGCTTGTCCAACTGCCGGGCCAGCCGGGGATCGCGAATGCCGGATTTCCGCAGCGCCTTTACGCGGCTAAACTCGTTCGGCTCGCTATAAATCCGCCGAATCTGCAACTGGAGCTGCGCAAACTCCGCGAACTTTTCGGTCTTCCCGGTGGTAGCCGCCTCCCAATACGCCAGATTCGCCCGCCTCGCCACTGGCTCGACCTTCGCCACGTGTGTCTTAACGAAGCTCGCAAGCTCCTTCTCCTTCGAGATGGTTTGACACCCCGCGGACAGAAGCAAAGCGAGCCATAATGAGAAAAGGCATGATCGTGCCATACAAAGACTCCTTACTGGATCTTGGCACAGGACTCAGCAGCCTGGATGCCTATTTTTCAAAACACTTTCTGCTCGGTGCGGGCGATGATTTCGTTTTGGAGGTCTTTGCCGAGATCGACGAAGTAGTCACTGTAGCCGGCGACGCGGACGATCAGGTTCTGGTACTCCTCCGGTCTGGCTTGGGCCTTGCGCAGGGTCTCGGCGTCCACCACGTTGAACTGGACGTGGTGGCCGTCGAGGCGGAAGTAGGCGCGGATCAGGTCCTTGAGATGGTCGATGCCGTCGTCGCCTTCGAGGACCTGGGGGTTGAACTTCATGTTGAGCAGCGTACCGCCGGTGCGGGCGTGGTCCATCTTGGCGGCGGACTTGAGGACTGCGGTGGGGCCCTGGTGGTCCGCGCCCTGGACCGGGGAGATGCCTTCAGACAAGGGCAGGCCCGCCTTGCGGCCATCGGGCGTCGCGCCCATGACAGCTCCGAAGTACACATGCACCGTGGTCGGCAGCAGGTTGATGCGATACCGGCCACCTCTCATCGTGGGCCGGCCGTCCACCGCCTGGAAATACGCCTCGAACACGGACCGCATCACGTCGTCTGCGTAGTCGTCATCGTTGCCGTACTTCGGCGTTCGCTGCCAAAGGGTCTGGCGAAGCGCCTCGTGGCCCTCGAAGTTCGCACGCAGGGCCGACAGCAGCTCCGCCATGGAGATCGTCTTGTTGTCGAACACATGGCACTTGATGGCGGTCAGGGCGTCCGTGATCGTCCCCAGGCCGACGCCCTGGATATAGTTGGTATTGTAGCGGGCGCCGCCGTCATGATAATCCCGGCCGCGGGCGATGCAGTCGTCGATCAGGACCGACAGGAATGGGGCCGGCATGTGCGTTGCGTACAGACGCTCGATGACGTTGTTGCCGCGTACCTTCACGTCGATCAGGTAGTTGAGCTGCCGACGGTAGGCCTCGAAGAGTTGCTCGAATGTCCCGAACTGCGTGGGCTCGCCCGTGTCCAGGCCAATCCTCTTGCCCGTCCTCGGATCGATCCCATTATTCAACGTCAACTCCAGCACCTTGGGCAGATTGAAGTAGCCGGTCAGGATGTAAGCTTCCTTGCCGAACGCCCCGACCTCGACGCAGCCGCTGGAGCCGCCGTTGCGGGCGTCGGCGACGGATTTACCCATCCGGATCAACTCTTGCACGATCAGGTCGCAGTTGAAGACGGAGGGCTGGCCGAATCCGGTGCGGATGATCCGGGCCGCACGCTTGATGAACCGGTCGGGGTTCTTCTTGCTGACCTGGATCGACGAGCTGGGCTGCACCAAGCGCATCTCCTCGATCACGTCGAGGACGAGATACGTCACGTCGTTGACGCCGTCGGAACCATCTTCCTTCATGCCGCCGCTATTGATCTGGGCGAAATCGGTATACGTGCCGCTCTCGGCGGCGGTGACGCCGACCTTAGGCGGCGCCGGCTGATTGTTGAACTTGATCCAGAAGCACTGCAACAGCTCCCTGGCCCGGTCGGTCGTAAGGGTCCCCTCTTCGAGGCCCTTTTTGTAGAAGGGGTGCAGGTGCTGGTCCAACCGGCCCGGACAGAAGGAGTCCCACGGGTTCATTTCCGTCGTCACGCCCAGGTGCACAAACCAGTAGTATTGCAGAGCTTCCCAGAAGTCGCGCGGGGCGTGGGCCGGAACATGAGAGCAGATCTCGGCGATTCGCTCCAATTCGGCCTTGCGCTGCGGATTCGACTCGCTCGCCGCCAAGTCTCTCGCCTTCTCCACATGGCGCTCGGCGAAGCGAATCATGGCCTTGACACAGATGAGCATGGCCTGCAGCTCCTGCTGCTTGCCATAGGCTTGCGGGTCGTTGAAGAAGTCCAAAGCCTGAAGGCTGTGCTGGATGTCCAGCATGAAGTCGAGCATGCCCTTGCAATAGATCTTGTTGTCGAGGACGGTATGACCGGGCGATCGCTGCTCCATGAATTCGGTGAACATCCCGGCCTCGTACGCGTGATGCCAGGGCTCATCCATCGCCTGGAAAATCTTCTCACGCATCGTCTTGCCCGACCAGAAGGGAATGATTTTCTCACGATACACCCGGCGAACGTCTTCCGAGACGGCGAACGGAATCTTCTCGCGATCGTTGAGGATCTGCAGATCCTGCAGGCTGTGACAGCATAACTCCGGATAGGTCGGGGTTGCCTTGGGCGCGGGGCCCTTTTCGCCAACGATGAGCTCGCCCTCATTGATGCAGATCATCTTATGCTCCATCAAGTACTTGAAGGCCAGTGCCCGGCAGACCGGCACCGACTCGCGCAGGGGGACATCGCTCTGATAGAAGACGGTGATCAGTTCCGCCCGCTCGGAGGAAATGCACGGCTTGGCCTCGATACTCTGCTGCCGCAGCTTCGCCACTCGCTCATTCATCATAACAATCACCTACTCTTATTTCACATCGTTCACCTAAGCGGGTGGCATCGTCAATCGCAGCTTGGCGATGGGTCCACGCGAACGCGGTCAAGCCATCGCCAAGGCCCTTGGCCTTGCTGCTGCCACCCATTATTTCAACCGCCTATCTTGACCTCGAAGCCGTAGCCCTTCAGGGTCTTGGCAATTTCTGCCATTATATCATCGCCAGGGGCCTCGGCATGCATCAAATCGACCGCGCCGGTCAGGCGTACAGCCTTCTCCAGGCCGCCGCGGTTGTAGGGCAGGATATCGACCCTGCGAACGGTCTTCAACGCCTGCACGAACTGTGCCGTCTGTTCGACGTTGTCCCTGCCGATGTTGAAGCCCGGGATGATCGGTATGCGGACATAAAGCTCCTTTGCAGTGGCGGACAGCATCCGGATATTGCTCAGGATCCGCTCGTTGTCCACGCCGGTGAACTGTCGGTGCAGCTGGCCGTTCATGTGCTTGATGTCACAGAGAAACAGATCGGCAATCTCAGCAACGCGCTGGATGATCTGCGGGTCAGCATGGCACGTCGTATCAACAGCAGTGCGAATGCCCTCGGCCCTGCAGGCCACCAGCAGCGAAAGCAGGAACTCCGGCTGCATCAGCGGCTCGCCGCCGGAGAACGTAACGCCACCACCCGACTGGTCGTAGAAGATTATGTCCTTCTTCACCTGCGTCATCACCTCGGCTGTCGTCATTCTCTGCCCGATGATCTCCCGTGCGCCGGCGGAGCACGCGATGATACACTCACCGCACAAAGTGCATTTTTCCGGATCCGTAACCGGTCCATGTCCAAGGATGAATACGGCGCCCTGTGAGCAGAGCTCGACGCAGCGACCGCACCGGACGCACCGGCTTCGCCGCAGGCTCATTTCGGGTGCAGCTGCCCAACTTTCGGGATTGTGGCACCAGCGACAACGCAGAGGACAGCCCTTGAAGAACACCGTCGTGCGAATCCCCGGACCATCGTGGATGGAGTACTTCTTGACGTCGAACACCCACCCGGACACGGCCTCCTCGCGGCTCGCCAGCGATGTCTCCTGCTGATTCTGAACGTATGATTCTCTTGTGTCTGCCACTTCTGCCTGCCCGATACAACGTTGCGATTCTTGCCCATTCTCAGAATACACAAATCGAGGCGAAAACACAAGCACCAATGAATGAATGTCTTTGGATTTCTAATGTCCTTGTTAAGCGTCGAGCGTTTTATTTCCCTGCCTCTGTCAAGAATGAACTTGTCGATGGCGTTTTGTGTGTCTGTTTGGAACTACATCTTCCTATGAGTCGTTCAAAGTGACGTAGGGTGAGAGCTGTTTCATAGAGCGTGGCTTGCGTATCGCCTTTTACTTTCTTGTAGTGCGTATACTCTTCTCGCATCTGCGCCCAGTCGACAGTGACAGTCTTTGGGCACAGACACCGAAGTCTCGTGGCGTCTCAATATGCTGAACTGCCCGAAGGCACGGGAAATCACAAAAGGCAGGGATGTCGTAGTGGCAACACCCGCTTGACAATCGCATTCAGACGCATTCTGGGCGAATCGAAAGCTGCCGTCGGGACACTGGGACGCCAAACCTGAGCCCTGTGACTCGCTCCGTCAGGGAATGGGGACTTCGAAGTCGGAGGGGCTGACCCAGCCAGCGGCCTTTTTATCCAGTTCCCCAGTGTGGTAGCGCTCGTAGAAGTGGCTCGTCTTGCCGTCGGCGTAAGGGTACTCATCGAAGACGTGGCCCTGCCCCAGCATGCGCGGATCACCCTGGGCACGCAGTTCGTTGAAGAGCTGTTCCTTGAGCGCGGCTTAGCGCTGCTCGAATTCGGATCGACCGGCCAGATTGTCCAAGCAGTCAGGGGCTTTGTCGATGCTGTAAAGTTCTTCGGCCGGACGCTTGCCGAACGACCAGGCCCAATAGCGCTGCGTTTCGGGCTTGTGGCGGGCATGGAGACACTCGGTCTTGGTAGGGCCGCCATCGACGTTGAGATAGCCGGTCACCGGATCGCCCGCCGGCCAGCGTTCGGGCTCTAAGTTGCACAGGTACAGGAATCCATCTTTGACGATCCCGCGAATGGGATAGCCCACATCATTGGGCCGGCCGACGTCGTGACGTTCCTTGCCGATCAGCACATGGTCGCGCTCGGCGATGCAACGTCCCGCCTGGGTCGAGCGGAAGATCTCGGTCAGGCTGCGGCCCGTGATCGACTGCATCCCGGCCTGCGCGGGATCGACGCCCGCCAGCTCCAGGAATGTCGGGGCAAAATCGATGAAACTGACGAAATCGTCAACCTTGCGTCCCGGATGACGGATGCCCTGTTTCCACATCATCGCCAGCGGCAGGTGGTTCGAGTATTCGTACGCCTGGCCCTTGACGTGCGGGAACGGCATGCCATTGTCGGCCGTGACGACGATGAGCGTGTTGTCCAGCAGGTCGCGCTCCTGCAACTGCGCCAGTATGCGCTGCAAATGCGTGTCGAAGTGCTCGATCTCGAAGGCGTAGTCGAGCAGGTCCGCGCGAACGGTTTCGTTGTCGGGCCACGGGCCCGGGACGCGGTCGATCTGGTCGAGTCGCTTGCCACCTTTCTTGCGGCCCGAATCGAATTCGTACCCCCGATGCGGCTCCTGGCCCCCATACCAGAAACAGAACGGCTTATCTGGTGGCCTGGCGGTCAGGAAATCGGTGAAGTTGGCGGCGTAATCGATTCCACTGATCCCCCGCGTGGGAGGCGTCCGCTTGCGGGTTTGATACGGCCGGCCCGTCAACTGCCGCGGCTTGCCGTCGATCTCTCCGGCCACGCCCGGCCCCCAGCCTTTGCCCGTAAAGCCCACGTGATAGCCCTGCGCGGACAGCACCTCGGCATAGGTCTTGAACTTGGCGGGGAAATAGCACCAGTGATTGGCCGCCGCTTCCAGTTGCCATGAATTGCGTCCGGTCAGGATGCAGGATCGTGACGGCGCACATTTGGCGTTAGGCGTGTAGGCATTGGTGAACATGCACCCCCTCGCGGGCCACGCGGTCGAACCCGGGCGTCCGCACCCACGAACATCCGCACGCCCCCATGTGAGCCCAGGAGGCATCATCGGCGATGCAGAACAGGATGTTGGGACGTGCCTTCTTATCGGTGGCTCTGGCCACCAGCGGTCGCCAAGCGGGCAAGGCCATCGCTGCTCCCGTCGCCTTCAAAAAGGATCGCCTCGATACTCGTATCCGTTCCATCGACATCGTTCCCTGTATCGCGTTACCGTTGACTCACAGTGCCCGACTGACAGCTCGAATATTCTATTTGCCCGTCGTAGGCTCCATCCATGATAGCGACATGTGGCTATTCGGCAAGCAGATGTTTGAGGATGGTACGAGAATGCCAGAACACAGCATGCCCGAAGGACGCCGTGTGTGCCTGTCAAGCAGCAATAGGACGACCCTGGGCATTGAATCTGGATACTCTGTTCATAAGTACTTGTGAATAGATGGTGTATAGCTGTAAAATAAGGGCGTATGAAGCTGGCCAAGTCTTGGCGATATAGCTGAGTAGGCAAGTTAGAGGTGCCCAGCCAGAGGTATTGGACGAGGAACACTTATGAAACGAATTCAACGAAGAGAATCTGTTAATTCTCTAAACCATCGACGCCAATTCCTTAAACGTGTGGCCTTGCTGCCTATGGGCATGACGCTCGGGAGCATGCACCCGCAGGACGCCGCTGCTGCGGGAGGACGATCGCCCCGACGCGGCCCTGGTGCCAAGATAAAGCTGAGCCTGAATGCTTGGTCTTACTACGTTCCTCTTTACAAACATATCAAAGGGGAGAGCGATGGGATGAGCCTCTTCGACATGTTGGAGGAGTGCGCCCGATTGGATTTCGACGCTGTCGATCCGACCGGCTATTTCTTTCCAAGGTATCCGGATGTGCCGGACACGAAGTTCATCAATGAGTTCAAACGCCGTTCTTTCCTACTCGGCTTGGACATCAGTGGTACCGGCATCCGAAACGATTTTGCCACAGCGGACAAGGTCAAACGCGACGCAGACGTGGCCCTGGCCAAGCGATGGATCGAGGCTGCCGCTGAGATGGGCGCGCCGGTGCTGCGTGTCTTCGCCGGAGTCCAACCTAAAGGGCATAGCTGGGATGAAACGGCAGTTTGGATGTCGGATGCTCTGGCACAATGCGCTGAACACGGGGAGAAGTATGGTGTCATGGTGGGCGTGCAGAACCACGGAGACATGCTTCAAAGTGCTGACGACGTGTTAAGGATCCTGTCGATGGTTAAGTCCGACTGGTTGGGAACGATTGTCGATACGGGCTTCTTCTTGACGCCTGATCCCTATGCCGATATCGCCCGGGTTATCCCGCATGCCGTAAACTGGCAGGTCAAGGAACTGCTCAGTGATCGAAAGGGCGGTAATATTGACATGACCAGACTGGTGCGCATCATCCGTCAGTCCAACTACCGCGGCTACGTCCCCATCGAAACACTTCCGACGCCAGGAAAAGAAGGCGAATACGATGCATATGCCCGCGTGCCCGAGTTATTGAAGGACTTACGTGCGGCTCTCGACTGAGACGATTCCACCGGTCCCAATTTTGTGAGAGAATTATGATTTAACGGGTGACATTGTCGACCCTGTCTGGATCTATCTTCCGTGAGGCAGATTGGCACCGGATATCCATCGCTGATTCGGTCGGAGAATGGGACGTTACATCTCACGTATTCTTGAAAGGAACAAGGACAGGCCACCATCTGCTGTTGCATGTTTGGAGCAGAATGGATAGAGCTTACCCCAATCTTTTGATGGCCAGTGTTTTTGCATAGGTCATTGAATACGTTTGCGAAAAAACGACGTTTTCAGGCCAAAATCGAGGGTAGTTAGGAAACAGAGAACCCGCCAGTTGTAGCCATTTTCTGGACGATAAAAGTCGAATCTAGGATGGGGCGTGAACTGACGGTATCTATGAAAAAAGCCCGTCCACCGAGAATGCAGACGGGCTCTCGATTCTCCTCGAGCATTTGGCATCGAGCATCCCGTCAGATAGTACATTAAACGCTGCTTTTCTTCAACGGTCAGCCCTTGTCCATACTTTTCGACGTACCGGCGGCAGGTTTGCGGATCGTGACGGCTTGGCAGGATCAGGTTGTGACAAGACGAGCACTTCCTGCTATACAGCGCCGCATCCGGATCCATCTGTTTTGCCATGTCGTGACAACCCTGCGCCGCCATAAACAATCCGATCAAGGTAAGTGACGAGATGAACAGCTTTTTCACAATAAACACCTTCGCGCCAACCAGCGCGAGCGTATGCTTCCGACAACGCATCCAAGGCAGCCAGCCGCTCCTTGCGTCGCTTTTCCTGCTGAACAAAAGGTATTGGAATCATGACATAGTATTTGAAAGTATGGGAGGGGAAGCACCACCGGGCAGGGGCAGAAACACAGGGGTGAAGAAGAGGGGCAGGGGGCAAGCCAGGGCGGGGCTAATGGTGTGCGGGTGGGGCGTGCGTCTTTGTGCGTTCGTGCGTGCGTTGCCGTGCGTGTTCGGACTCCGAAGCTGATTCTGCGTCGTCATCCTCGAAGTAGTGCTCCAGGGCAGCTCTGACTATCTTGCTGGGTGACATCCTGACTTTGTCGTACAGTTCGTTCGTCAAATAAATTGTTATGGTTGGCATCAGCCTGACAACGTGACATAGGTATATACTACCGGGAGCGAGATTTATTGAACACGGTTTGGCCATGAAACGCTACTTTTGAGGTGCAGTGCTCCAGTATCTCAGATTGGGATGTTCAAATAATACTGCTCTCATTAGTAAGTATTGTTGTCATGTAATATATATGTTTCATCGCCACAGTATTTATATATAAGCATGTCTTACTTACTGTAAGGCGTTGACCACGAGAAGCAGGGTCACGCCCGCCATGTGGAGGTGGTGAAAATGAAGAACGTTGCAACTATCAAGGGACAGCCCATCCTCGAGGTGTATGAGAGCTTCGATGGGAGCTACTGGTTCGTGACCGAGAAAGCCTGGAAGCAGGACAGTCTCTTCGGCCGCAAGGTCTACAAGAACGACCAGATACTCTACGGCTACGTGAGGCTGTCGAGCTGCCCGGATTGTGCTGAGTTTGGCTATTTTTCCCAAGCCCAACTGCAGCAGCTGGGCTGGAGAGTCTGGAAAGTGGAGAAGAAGAACTGGTCTGTGTGCCCGGGGGTGGAAATGATAGAGGTGCCAGAGGAGTCAGGCCGTGTCGAGGCTGAAGGCTGTGGGATCTATGTCCCTCAGCCAGCCTCTTGCCAGGCTGTCCAAAAGGGGGAAAGATGAAGTGCCCGACCAACTGCCCTGACACGGAGATGGCCGGTGCTTTGGCAGGGAGGGTCCATGAATGAAACGGAGCATGCCGCCCAAGCAGAGTGGCCCCAGGATAACGGGGCCGCTGCATCACATTCAACCATGTGTAAGGAGGTGGAGGAGAAAATGCAATTCGATATGCAATCCAAACTGGACGAGTACCTCAGACTGCTCGAACAGATAAAGCAGAAGACTACCGACGAAAGGACTGCCGTGAGCCTCTTGCAGGAAGTCTCGAAGGACAGGAGGTCCGCAGAGATACGCGAGGAGCGAGAGACAAAGAACAGCAAGGGGAAGAAGGGCGAGGCCAAGAACCACGAACCAGCCACAGAGAAACAAAAGGAGTTCATGGACAAGCTTGGAATAGACTACCCTGCGGACGTGACTAAGCAGTATGCTTCGATGCTGATTGATGAGAAGCGAGGCAAGAACGGAGACTAGGCAGTGGCGGGCAGGCTTGAGGCCTGCCCACCTGACTGGGGTGAGGGGGCGGTCTCGATGGTGGTGCCACCGTGAAGGAGCGGCACGCGTAGTCTGGACCAGGGGCCGGCGGCGCGGAGTCCAGAGAGTCTCGCCCCTGAAAGCCGTAAAAGGTGCTTCGCCTCGCTATCGTCGAGGGCGAGCTTCCCCCATTTAGGGCTTTCGGCCTTCTGGCCACAGGGCTTCGTGATGGGTACGTGGCCAAAAAAGCTAACGTTCAGCTGCCGCTCCTGTGGTCGCTTTCCCAGCTGAACAATGAATTTTGGAATCACAAAAGACTATTTGAGAGCGGGGTTCGGCGGAAGCAAGGGCAGGGTAGGGGGAGCATACGGGGACAGGGGGTGAGCGTAGAGGGGGGCTAATTGTCTGGCGAGGCGTCTTCGCTTTCCTTCAAGTGCTTCAATGCTTTCTGGATGATGGCAGAGGGACTCTGTTTGACATAGTCATACAATTCAGCATCCAGATAGACTGTTATGGTTGGCATCTTAGCATGTATGAAGATCGCTTGCCTATATAAACCTTACGTCTATGCAGTATATATCAATATATATTGTATATGCCATAGATTTATATATAAGCATGTCTTACTTATAGTATGAAAGTCACTATCAACTTGAGGCAAGCCGCGAGAGGAAAAAAGCAGAATTCTCCGACGACATTTTCAATCTTGTTTGCTACTGATACAGCTTGGCTAAACGAGCACAGGCAGGCTGCTGAGGTTCTTGAGGGCCAGAACCTCCAAAGGGGTGAGCGAAAATGAATTACATCATCATGCCATACTATAGCCTCCGATGGAGCAAAATGCGAGTCCGGGACTCCAGGATACAACTGGCTGCTCGCCCAAGGGATATGCGGCTTTCCATGATGTCCTCGCCGACGCTTGACAGGCAAGAATGGTCCCACTAGCGCCTGACAGGTACACATTGGGAACGCGCACAAGATCAAGCGAGACATCAACAGGTCAGCATCGTCAACCCACTTTTGATGCCGTAGACATTTGTCATTGACTTCCCCTTGGACCTGTCGTCATTTCATAGGGCAGCCGACGTTGTTGGCGAATACATAACCGTCGTCATGTTCCCCGAGGTCGACAACCATCTGATCCATGAACCCGCGATAGAGCGTGTTGTTGGCGATGACCGAGTGGCTGAGTTTTCGCAGAATGAATCCGACCTGCGGAGTGTATTTTCCCTTGCCGCCGTCGTCACGCCCAGCCGCACACGTATTGGAGACGAAGGTCAGTCCGCTACATTCCTCCAGGCGGACCTGGCAGGAGCGTTCTCCCTCGGCGAGCAGGTTGCTGTCTTTACCGCAGCGTCTGAAGACATTGCCGGTGATCGTGGTCGTATGCATCTTCACTGCGCAAATCCCGGCGCCCCAATTCCGGTCGAAGCAGTTGCCTGTCACATTCCAGGCGTCACCTGCGCAGATGTAAAGGCCATATCCCTTGTTCCATTCGACACGGTTGGCCGTGAACATAACTGTTGCGCCCACGCTATCGCAACCGAAACCATGACTTCCGTTTCCGGAGAACTGGCTGTCCGTCACGAAACCGTCCCAGCCGGTGATCTGAACGCCGCACCCCTTGTTAGCTTGCATGATACTGTGCCGGATGATAAACAGCCAGATGCGAAGCAGATGTACACCGTGGCCGGAGAACCCTTCGATCTTACAGTCATCAATGACGATGGCATCCTCTTTGGGGCTGTATTTCTCCGCATTGTTGAGGAAGACGCCATGAATCGCTTTTTCCGTGCCCCGGCGCCCCCGCAGGAAGAGTCCCCTGAGATGGACGCCGAAGGCTCCTGTGATATTCAGCAGGCAGTCCGCTTCATCGGAATCCAGGAGTAGCATTGCCCCGGCATCGCCTCGATATCCCCACTGGGGTTCTGCTATGACCGTGGTATGCGGGTGGACCTTGAGATCGTGGCAAAGATATCGTCCCGCGGGGAAATAAACCGTACCACTGACGGCGCCGGCTGCGTCCAGTGCTTTCTGGACAGCGTTCGAGTCGGGCGTTTTACCGTCACCTTTGGCGTCGAAGTCACGAACGTTGAGAACGGAAGGACTCTGTGCTCCTGTCTTTTCAGGCGATGATGCAGATATTGCTCCGGCCAGATTCGCCACTCCGAGAAAGCCGGTTCCCATGATGAAGTCACGCTTCGTTATCTTCATTGATATCTCCCTGTGTTGAGCCTGTTACACCATGACCTGCAGATCCAACCGCTGGATTCGATGGCTGTTTGGGTCAAACGGCTCAATACTTTGTTTCCCATGCAGCCTTTGTTGACTCTTACCTGTGCTAATCGTGTTTTGCCAGCTACTCAAGTACAATAACACGTCCAATCGCAAAAAGCTACTTCCAGCGCGTTGGGTACGCTGACGACCGCCCGGGACGAGCGAGCGTCCTCCCAGGACTGATGGCCGCAGTGAGTGATTGAAATCGGATGCAGTACCTGGGTATAATACAGCGCGTGTGGTGTGCAGGAGCATAGTCTGTGAAGTCAAACGGGAAATCCCGGGTGAAACTGTATGGGATGTTTTAGGAGATAGAGAAATGAAGAAGACAGTTTTGGGGGTAATGATGTTTGCGGCGGTTTGGATAGCGACCGACGCGTCCGCGGCAGGTGAGGACACAACAGGCGTGCCAGATCGGGAGGCGGGGTATGTGAGCATTTTCAACGGCAAGGACCTTGCCGGCTGGGATGGGGACCCGAAATTCTGGTCGGTGAAGGATGGCGCGATACACGGTGAGACAACGCCGGATAATCCGACAAAAGGCAATACGTTCATCGTCTGGCGTGAAGGCAGACTCAAGGACTTTGAACTGAAAGCTAAGTTCCGGCTGGCCAACGGCAACAGCGGCATTCAGTACCGAAGCAAGGAGTTCGAGAAGTGGCGGATAGGCGGCTATCAGGCGGACATCGCGGACAACATCGAATACGTTGGGCTGCTTTATCACGAGGCGGGCCGGGGGATAGTGGCAAACGTGGGCGAGTCGGTCGTCATGGATGAGAAAGGCAAGAAGAATGTAGTAGGCAGGGTGGCGGACCGCGAAGGGCTGAACAAGGCGGGATTCTATAGGCCAACAGAGTGGAACGAATACACGATAATCGCGAGGGGCAATCACATCCTGCAATATGTGAACAACCACCTGGTTGCGGAGCTTATCGACAATGACCGGATGACGGACCCGAGCGACCCCCGCGACCTCAAGGGGGCCGCGGCGGACGGATTGCTGGCCCTGCAGCTTCACGCCGGGCCGCCGATGCTGGTGGAGTTCAAGGATATCCGCGTCAAACACCTCAGCGACAAGCATGGCCCGGCCGTGCGGCTTTTCAACGACAAGGACTTCGCCGGCTGGACGCTGTCGAGCGACGCTCTGAAAGACACATTCAGCGTGAAGGACAGCGTGATAGCGTGCACGGGCAATCCGGCCGGCTACATCCGCACAGAGAAGGACTATACGAACTATATTGTGCGGCTGCAACTGCGGCACATCAAACCGGGTAACAGTGGGTTGCTGCTGCGGGTAACAGGGCCAGACCAGGTCTGGCCGAGGTCGATTGAGGCCCAGGGCGCATCGAACAATATGGGCGACATCTGGAATATTGCGCAATTTCCGATGAAGGTTGATGCCGAGCGAACGAGCGGGCGACGCACGCAAAAACTGCACCCGTCGAACGAACGGCCGATAGGACAGTGGAACGACTACGAGGTGTATCTTAACGGTGGCAGGCTGGCGATTTTCGTCAACAGGCTGCTGCAGAATACGGCAACGGAGTGTGAGGAGGTTGCTGGCAAGATTGGCATACAGTCTGAAGGCTCGCCGAAGGAGTTCCGCAATATCGTGCTGATTCCAATAGAACGCTAAGCAGCAACAACCCTCAGGACCCTTACCGACCAATCGGCTCTCCTGGCGTCAAATCCTTGCCCACCAATCCTGGATAGTCCGGTCCGTAACGATAGGCTCTGAAGATCGGGGTTCCACGTCCGGGTCCGCCGGGAGGGCCATCCATTGGCGGTGGACCGCCAGGACCATCCATCCCGGGTCCAAGCCTGTCCTTCGATGGGCGTCTCACGCCACCGCGCATCCCTGGGCCACTTCGTCTATCAGGGCCACGCATATCCGGCCCACCCATCGGCGGCATTCCCATACCGGGACCGCCGGGACCGCCCATCGGGGGCCTCCCCATACCGGGACCAAAATCTACAAGTCCATGAGCTCGGTCGGAGTCAGGATGGACATATTTCCAGACTATTTCCTTATCGGATGAGACCTCAAAAATCGTTCCCGCCGCTCCGCTGCAAATCAGAGTGTTACCGTTCGGAAGCCGTTGCGCTCCTGATATATTCTGTGAGAAGAAATCAGGCTTATTTTCATCGGTGTACATCCAATCTGCTTCTTTCGGTCCATAGGCCGAATTCGGGGTGAAAATGTAATGTCCGTTTTCGTCGACGGGGGGAACAATCGCATCGACGGATGAATAGCGCCCATCGGAACGCCCCTGACCGTTGTTGAATATCATTATGTTTCCTGCACCAACCAGGCCAGGTTCGATCCAGGTCGCGTCGTGCTGACCGAACAGCTTCTGATCACTTGCGTCACCCACCCGGTAGACCTGTGGATTACCCCAGCGGTACAGAATGTCCCCGCCCTTGCTGCTGCGTCCTCCTGAATGCCCCGCGGCTTCTTCTGTGGTCGTGCTATGGTCGATGACGAATATTTCGCTCATCGTATGGAGGCTCAACACGATCTGATCCAATTGCGGATTGTAGTCGATAGAGTTTGTGTGATTCCAATCCTCGTCTATCCTTTCATGGCGGGGAACGTAATTCAGATCGAGCAATTCAGGGTGTTTGGCAACGTTCCCGTAGTTAGCCTTGGAAGAATCAAAATCCTGGATCACGTGATCCCACAAATGCCATGTCCAGACGATTTCACCGCTCGTCTTTCCGGTTGGCTTCACTTCGATCACATGGTCCACCCAAAAGCCCCAGTCTGCAATCAATTCTGGATTCCGTCCGGCAGCGATGAGCTCCTCTCTATCCTTTGTCTCCCAGGCGATCATTAATATATTACCATTCGGCATGTATTCGATATCGTGATGCAGAAGGTATTTATCACTTGCATATTCATAGTCCCAGACCAGCTCACCTTCCCATGTGAATTCCTCTACGTGGCCACCGGAACCACCTGCGCGGAAGGTACTGTTTTCCCTCGGCTCTATTGCCCCCGTTCGCAGCAAATGACCGTTTTTCAGCAAGTAGACGGAATGCGCCGGCCTGTAATCGCTTTTCCAGGTGTTGATAATTCGCCCCTCGTTGTCGATCAGATAAGTCGTCGTCGAATCGATGGGAGCAAACAAAGTATAGCCCTTGAAGGACCCTTCCTTGTTGATAATCACGCCGGTCGGCTGCTCTTGTGACTCCCTCCTTTGCATGACGCTGGAGCCCTGCAGCGGCCCATCACCCGGCCCTGTGCGTTCTCCCATCTGCTGCTGGCGTGTCGGCACTTGCCTCAACTGGACTTTTGACCCAGAGGCGCGCGGCTCAGCTTTACCACCGCGTACGCAACGGACAAAGTTATAGATTCGTATCACGTCACCTTGCGGGCCGCGGCCGTATGGAAATCCTGATGGGTCGCCTGACTTGGGATCGCTGCGTTGCGATCCGGCGCCGTGCACGTCCATCAGCTGGTATTGCCCAGTCCGCCTGTTTGGCATCCAGCCAAAGGACCTTCCGAACGCGACGTAGGCTGCAGTGCTGGCCCTCGACAGACTGGCGTGAGTCGTCCCACTCCAATAACAAGGATAGTCCTCTTGCCCACCTTCGGCAACAAACAACGTCGTCTGAAAAATCGGGTCGATTGCTGCTGAATTCGTGGTAGCAGGTGAGCGTGTGTAGTCCACGATGCTCTGGAGCTCCTTAATGTTGGGCAACCGCCAGTCCGAATAGCCTGCGTATTCCAGATTCTCAGCCCATGCAAGCGCCTCCTGCCAATTGAGCTTTCCGTCTTTGTTTTTGCCTGCCTTTAGCTTGCCGCTGTCTACTTTCATCCACATCAGGCTGGTAGCCCTATCCGTCACTGTACCGTTGCCGTTGTCTTTGAAGTCATTCTTCCCATAGCTCTCATTGCCGCGTACGTACAGGACATAAAATGCCTTGTCTGCACCTGTAAACGGACTTCTCATTCCGTAACCTTTGATTCGACCGTCGGCAAAATTCACGCCAAATATGGTTTCATCACCACGCATCGTGGTGCTGACGTACTTGGTAGAACTCGCAAACTGTGAATCGATGATCCGTTCGCCTCTGGCGGTGTCGCCATACTGGAACTTGAAGTACCTGGTGTCAATGAATGGTCTTTGCCTTGAGGCGTCGCGGCTCATCGGATCCGGATCGGTGCCACTGAAAAGAATAAGCGAGTACAGCTCCTTGATAGTCGGCAGACGCCAATCTGTGTAGTCGGCAATCCTGCATTGGGAGGCCCCCGCAACGGCTTGTTTGAATGTCATCTTCTCGCCGGGATCACTCTGCCACATCAGACCCGTATTCAGATCAGTCACTGTGCCATCGCCGTTGTCTTTGTAGGCGGGCTCATTGCCGACACACTGCGCATCCTGACCGAAAAAGTCGGTATTGGGCTTGGGGTATTCTATTTCTGCATTGTTATCGTAGCACTTAACTTGGGCCGTATCGACGATCGTGTACGAGAGTCTTCCGCCCGATGCCTCGGCTGCCGACACACTTGCGGTCGAGAAGGCCATAGTCGTACACAGGATTACGGACATGTTCAAAAGGAGCCGTGTTTTTTCTTCAGTAGTGTTCCCTGAAAGGTCAACCATCAGAGTTCTCCAATCCTTGTTCTATTGAGCCAGCTTTACTGCAGGATCCACCGGAAACCTGCTTCATTATACACCAGCGGTGCCGATGCGCTGCCTTCTTATTTACTGAGTGGATAGGATACGGATTCGGTATCAGTTGAATTTCTTTTACGACCTGCGTAGCCAGCGAGCTGTGCGCCCACAATTTCCAACTTCACTTTTGGCGATTGAGCAACGGCTTGCCTGTCCGTTGCTCGCATACAATTTGATGAGATTGACCAAGGGGCGCTTATTCGCTTGGCTGTGCGGCGTAGCTTTTTGTGGACAAACTTCTCCTGTTCAAGAAACTCTCGGATGCGATCGATGTAGCGTGGCCAATAACAAACCAATCTATTTGGCTTTCTCACTGCTTCCCACCGACTAACGGCCCCAGAAACTTGTAGAGCTCCTGCGTCGCCGGATCATCGGGCTTGCCGAGGTCGTTATTCAAACGGCTGTGATTGCTGTCGCGTTTGCCATACGCCTTGGCCGGGATTCCCGCTGTCTTCAAAACGCTCTCAAGGCGTTGCGCCTGGGCTTGTGTATCTGGATTCCCGGGAAAATACAGAATGAGGAATGGCGGTATCCCTTTGTCCTTCGCTACATGCGTCACGGCCGAAAAATCGACGTGCTTCTCTGGGTCGTTCCCAAATTTCTGGCGATGACCAAAGGTGAACATCTTGCCGCCGTAGAGCGCTTGTCGGTGCTCCGCTGTCATGATGATTTTGGGAATGTCATAGGTGTCGCCGTCCACCGGGACACAGCCTTTGAGGACATCGAAGGACACGCCTTCTTTCTTCAGGTAACGATCGTCGATACAGATCAACGCCGCCAATTGAGCGCCGGCAGAGTGTCCGCCCACAAAGATACGCTCGGGATCTCCGCCATACCTGGCGATGTTCTTGTGCACCCATCCGAGCGACTTGGCCACGTCGCCGATCAGATCTTCCATTTTCACTTCCGGCAGAAGTCGATAATTCGTCGAGACGAAGACAAAACCTCGCTCGGTCAGCGACTTGGGCTTCAGTGCTACATCACTTTTGTCGCCAGCCTGCCATCCGCCACCGTGGATCCAAAATATGACGGGCAGACTCATCTTAGCCGGTTCTTCCGGCGTGTAGATATCGAGGACGTGGCGTTCATGACCATTCTCCGCGTAGGGAATGTCCGACGTCAGCTTCTGGGCGATGGCGCGGCTGCAAAGCAGGAAAAACGGCAAAACAAAGGCGAAAACGAGCTTGGCGTTCATGGTGTAGACTCCTTTTGAACGAACACAACTGATACTGATAGAAGATTTGACTTTACACTCATAGAATGATAATACTCCCTGTATCAAGGCAGTTCAAGGTATGATAAGAGAACACGTATCCGGCCCGTATTTCAGCACGTTGTCGGCGAAGGTGCGAACGGCGTTGAGGTAGCGGTTGGGGTCGGATGGGGCTGCGGTTTCGGTGGCCAGGCAGACGGGAATCTGGCAGATCAGCAATACGCCAAGCACGGCTCGATATGCAAATCTTACTCCCGTCATATGACCTCCTGTTTCTTGCTCAGATGTAATTCCAACGAGGTGTTCACGAATCAGAGTTCGCTAAGAGATATTATAGTCAGAATTTGAGGATAGAACAAGACTCACATTCCACGTTGGAACAGAGGCGTTGAAATCGAACCGCATGTTGTGCCATTATGAAGGCCGCAGCGTGCAGGAGTGTTCTTTATGAACTCATATGGGAAATGCCGGGTGGATAAATGCTAAGAATTTCGCTTGACGGGCGGGCTTCAGGACTGTAGGCTTTAGGTAGGCGTGGCGGTTTCCTGAACAAGTAGTAAAGTGGAGTGGCATGTCATGGAAAAAAGAAAAGCATTTACCCTCATTGAACTGTTGGTCGTCATTGCTATCATAGCGCTGCTGATGGCTATCTTGATGCCTGCCCTGCAGCGGGTGAAGAAGCAGGCCCAGGCCATTGTCTGCCGCAACAACATGAAAAACTACGGCACGGCGGGCAGGCTGTACCTGGATGACAATGACGCGACTTTCCCGTATTCGTTCAGTTGGCTCTACAAGGACGCAGCAGGAGGGTGTCGATGGCACGATAAGAGCAAGAATCTCAACCAGAACCCAAATCTTGCCGGCTGCTTTTGGCCTTATCTGAAGGACAAAGACATTCACCTGTGTCCGACATTCAGCGTTGTGGCCAGAATGGTGGGCTGCCCTCGCTGTAATGGCGTAACCATCCCAATCGAACCCCAGTACAGCTACTGCATGAATTCCTACCTCAACGGCGATGCGTGGAATTATGTGCCCTCACAATGGAAGAAGACCATTCAGACCCTAAAAAAGGAATCGATGGTCGTGAATCCGTCGCGCGTGTTCTTCTTTTCAGAGGAGAATCCGCGGTCCACTCCGGGCCTCAGCGGTGCCGGCGTCAACGACAACAATTTGCGTTCTACGCCGAACCGCACGACCGACTGCTTCGCGACGTACCATAATCCCCCCGGCGGAGACTTGAGCAAAGGCACGGCCAACGCCGTGTTTGTGGATTCGCACGTCGAGGTGGTCTCCGCCTATCCGGCCGGCAATACCTTCATATTGAGCTGGCCATGCGGATCGCCCAGGCCGGAGAGTGGTTTCTAAGATTGGATTCCGGAATACTCGCCCGCCGTGGCGCGCTGCTTGAGGATATGATGGGCGATTGTTTCGATGCTGCCGAGCCATACGCCGTGAGCCGGGTCCTAGGCGTATTGGCAAAGAGCTGTGAGCGTTGATGCGACAGTTGTCGGGCGCCCGCCGTCGCCGATTTCGTGGACGCAGAAAACCAACCATCCGCCGTTTGTTAGCGTTCTATCTATAGGGTAAGGAATACGATAGAACAAGACTCACGTCCCGCGTCAGAACAACCTTCGGAAATCGAGGTTCCCACTCCTGCTCTCTCCCATACAAACCGCCTCCCGGCTGTCGGTCAGTGCAATAGGGGTGGTTCGACGGTGGAGTGGGTTACGTGCGATCCCCCATAACTTCAATGGCGAATTCACATGGTAAGTGCAACACACGAATAGGAAAGACATCGCGAGCCGAATCCGGTAGCTTGGAGTTGTATGAAGACTTCAGACTACGGAGTGCCCGCGATGTCGTACACCCATCTTACCA
>Ga0315295_10001242_pt1 | contig 21898 bp, 17 predicted proteins | sample YL17G14_0_MG_FD_204453 | JGI IMG/M metagenome (GOLD analysis project Ga0315295, IMG submission 204453) | Sediment microbial communities from Yellowstone Lake, YNP, Wyoming, USA - YL17G14_0 | ecosystem: Environmental > Aquatic > Freshwater > Lake > Sediment | place: USA: Wyoming | collected...
TTCTGGAGAAGCTGCGGGCTCAGGCATAATTATGCGTGTTCTCGGCATTGACCCGGGCACTTTGAATCTGGGCTACGGTGTGGTGGATGAAGATGCGGGTGAGATGGCGATGGTTGACTGCGGCGTAGTGAGCCTGTCCTCTAAGGTCCCTGTGGAGCAAAGGCTTTCGTCTTTATACAAAAAACTTGTTGAAATTGTAGCCCGCCATCAGCCAGATGAGGTAGCCATTGAGGAGCCGTTTGTGGCTGGAAACGTGCGCTCAGCTCTGGCTATAGGCAGAGCCCAGGCAATAGCTATGCTAGCCGCCGCCAATAAAAGTTTACCGGTCTTTCGCTACCTGCCGACGCAGGTGAAGCAGCAGGTAACAGATTACGGAGGCAGCAGCAAAGAGCAGGTGCAGGAGATGGTGAGGCTTCAGCTTGGGCTGGCTGAACGTCCTCAGCCAAGCGATGCTGCCGATGCCTTAGCCGTCGCCATCTGCCACCTCCATCAAAAGCATATCGAGATTTTGCTGGCCAGAGGTAAGTAGTTAAATGATAGTTGCCTTGGTTCACCATCGTAGCGGCGAGGCTTTAGCCTCGCCGACCTCGACCCTTTAGGGTCGAGGCTACATGTTAATTACGATAAGGAAAATGCGAGGCGCGTAAGTAGATGATAGTTGCCTTGGAAGGTATACTGGACAGCCGTAGCATCGATTCAGCTTACCACTGTAGCGGCGAGGCTTTAGCCTCGCCGACCTCGACCCTAAAGGGTCGAGGCTACATGTTGTAAAATAGGGTCGAGGTTACATGTAAATTGAAGAAGGAGTCTCGACTACAGTAGATTGGTGATAATCTGGTTAGAGGCGTGTAAATAGATGATAGTTGCTTTAGAAGGTATACTCGATAGCCGTGGCATCGATTCAGCTTACCACAGTAGCGGCGAGGCGTTAGCCTCGCCGCCCTCGACCCTAAAGGGTCGAGGCTACATGTTGTGAAATAGGGTCGAGGTTACATGTAAAATTGAAGAAGAAGTTTCGACTACAGTAGATTGGTGATAATCTGGTTAGAGGCATGTAAATAGATGATAGTTGCTTTAGAAGGTATACTCGATAGCCGTGGTATTGATTCGGCGGTGGTCAAAGTTGGCCCGCTCAGCCTGCTGGTATATGTCCCCGGCTCTACACTCAGCCGGCTCGGAACTGTCGGCGACAAGGTCCAACTGCATACGCATTTGTATGTCAGGGAAGATAATATCGCTATGTATGGATTCGCTTCTGCCGACGAGCTGGCGCTTTTCCAGAACCTCATCTCCGTTTCCGGCATCGGCCCCAGGGCAGCGCTGGCATTTCTGTCCACCTTGAATGTCGAGCAGCTGGCTTCAGCCATAGTCAGCGGCAACGTCGACTTGTTAACTCAGGTGCCAGGCATCGGCAAGAAAATGGCGGGGCGTGTGGTGCTTGAGCTTAAGGGAAAACTGGAAAAGGGATGGGCGGGTGTGGTAACGCCGGCTTTGACGCCCGATGATACCGATGTCGTGGCTGCTCTAACCACACTTGGTTATTCACTGAAGGAAGCCACCCAGGCGGTGGCTGGCTTACCTAATTCTGCGGAGCTTGATTTGGAGGAAAAGGTAAGGCTGGCCTTGAGGCAGCTAGCCGCCAAGTAGCACGGAGTAAATATGGTTATTGAAATCCTGCTTGTTTTTGTCTTGCTGCTTTTGGGCGTGTTGATTTTTCTCGTCATCCGCAGTCGGCGGGTGGAGCCGACCGACCTCAAGAATGTCATTTCCAGCACCTGGACTGAACTGGGGCTGGGTGAAAAGATAGGCAGCATAGAGACTCAAGCCAGAGATATTAAAGACAGCTATAAGTCCTTCGAGCAAATGCTGCGCGTGCCTAAGGAGAGAGCGTCCTTCGGTGAACTGGCATTGGAGACAATACTGTCGGACCAGCTTCCGCCTGACATGTACGGCATCAGGGAGACGGTTTTCGATGGCAAGCGACCCGACGCCCATATAAAGTCGACCGAAGGCCTGGTCTGCATAGATTCCAAGTTTTCCCTAGACAATTACGGCAGAATGCTGGTCACAGAAGACCCGGCTGAGAAGCAGAGGTTAAAGAAGGATTTTATTGCCGATGTCAGGCGTTGCCTCGACAAGATAGCTGTGGACTACGTATGTCCTGATAAAGGTTCTGCCGAGTTTGCCTTCGCCTACATTCCGTCTGAGAGTGTTTATTATTTCCTGCTGAGTGAGGCGTATGACATGCTGCTTGAATATAGTAAGGGCGGTGTTCATCTTGTATCACCGCTGACTCTTTCCGCTTGGATCGGACTAATTAGAGCTGGGGTTCAGGCCAAGAAGCTTTCGGAACAGGCTGAAGAGGTTAAAAATGACCTCATCATAATTTCACGCCGGTTTGTCGAAATTGATGATAAGTGGCGTGTGTTTTTTGGAACGCATCTTAAAAATGCATCTCTCCAGGCAGAAGAATTGGATAAATCTTATAAGAGACTGCGAGACGAGTTCGACCGCATTTCCAAAATCCCCCAAAAATGATGTAATATTCCATCTCACTAGACGGGACCGATGTAGTGGCGAGGCTTTTGCCTCGCCAAACACTTTTATGCTCTCGTCCACATTGGTTGTATAATTAAATAGAGTCGCGTCTGTTCGCGAATGTGGATTCACCAATGTAGCTGCGAGGCTTCAGCCTCGCAGGCCTCGACCCTAAAGGAGCGAGGCTACATGTCATTGCGAGGCAGGGAGTCCCGTGGCAATATATTCCCTCTCCCTTGATGGGAGAGGGTTAGGGAGTAGGTGAAATAAATACATATTTCCTCCCCCTTGAGGGGGAGGGTCAGGGTGAGGGTGAAAAACAAATAAAACATGACATCTTTCAAAATTACCTCCGACTTCAAACTAACCGGCGACCAGCCGCAGGCGGTGGACAAGCTGGTCGAAGGACTGAACAACGGCTACAAACAGCAGACATTGGTCGGCGTCACCGGCAGCGGCAAGACCTTCACCATGGCCAATGTGGCGGAAAGGGTGCAGAAGCCGACGCTGGTCATCTGCCACAATAAAACGCTGGCCGCTCAGCTAGCCACCGAGTTCAAGGAATACTTGCCCGACAATGCCGTCGAATATTTCGTCAGCTACTACGACTATTACCAGCCGGAAGCCTATCTCCCCAGCACCGATACCTACATCGAGAAGGAAATAGACATAAACGAGGAGATCGATAAGCTGCGCCATTCAGCCACCCGGTCTTTGTTTGACCGCCGGGATGTGCTCATCGTAGCTTCGGTATCCTGCATCTACAGCCTGGGCGAGCCTGAGGAATACCGCAGCTTTGTGGCTACGGTGAAAAAAGGCGAAAAATTAAACCGGGGCAAATTCGTTCGCCGACTGGTGGATATGCAGTATGAACGGAACGATTTCGATTTCACCCGCAGCCGGTTTCGCATTCGGGGAGACACGCTGGAAGTCCAGCCGGCGTACGAAGAAATAGCAATCCGGATTGAGTTCTTCGGCGATGAGGTCGAGCGTATCGTTGATGTTGACCCGCTTACCGGCGAGCTGCTGACCGAGCGTGATTCGGTGGACATTTATCCCGCCAAACACTTCGTCACCTCGCATGACAAGCTTTTACTGGCTATCGAGGATATCAAGGTTGAGCTGGAAGAGAGGCTGAAAGAGCTTAAAGACCAGGGCAAGCTGGTTGAAGCGGCCAGGCTCGATGCGCGGACCAACTACGACCTGGAGATGCTCCGCGAGGTCGGCTACTGCCATGCGGTGGAGAACTATTCCCGGCATCTGCAGCGTCGAGCACCGGGCAGCGCACCGTGGACGTTGCTCGACTATTTCCCCGATGACTTCCTGCTGTTTATCGATGAGTCTCACATGAGCCTGCCTCAAATACGCGGCATGTATCACGGTGACATCTACCGCAAGCGGACGCTGGTTGATTACGGCTTTCGCCTGCCGTCGGCGCTGGACAATCGACCGCTGAACTTTGATGAGTTCAACCAGCGCATCAACCAGGTTGTCTATGTGTCAGCTACTCCTAGCCCTTATGAATATGAGCACAGCCAGCAGGTGGCGGAGCAGTTGGTCCGTCCCACCGGCCTGCTCGAGCCGACGATTGAGGTCAAGCCCAGCAAAGGGCAAATCGATGACCTTATCTACCAGATTAGGACGCGGGTGGATAAAGGTGAGCGCTGCCTGGTGACCACGCTGACCAAGCGGATGGCTGAGCAGTTGGACGATTACCTGAAGGAGATGGAGATAAGAACGCACTATCTTCACTCCGAGATTGACACGCTGGAGCGGGTGGAGATTCTGCGCGACCTCCGCCTCGGCGTCTACGATGTGGTGGTCGGCATAAACCTGCTCCGCGAAGGTTTGGACTTGCCTGAGGTAAGCCTGGTAGCTATCCTGGATGCCGACAAGGAAGGCTACTTAAGGTCGAAGCAGGCGCTCATCCAGACGATGGGTAGGGCAGCCCGTCATATTGACGGCCACGTCATCATGTATGCCGATACCGTGACCGGAGCCATGCATGAAGCCATGGAGGAGACTCAGCGCCGTCGCCGGATTCAGGAAGCTTACAACAAAGAGCATGGCATCACTCCGCAGGGTATAAAGAAGGCGATTAAAGACATCACCGAGCGGGTCAAGGTAGTAGCCGAAGCCAGAGCCGCCTATTCGCCCACGCCCATATCCAAGGAAGAGGTCATGCGGCTTATCAAAGACCTGGAAGCCCAGATGCGGAAAGCCGCCAAAAACCTGGAGTTCGAGAAAGCCGCCCTGCTCCGCAACCGCATCATCGAGCTTCGAAAAGACGAGGAACTGCTCTCCCCGCTGACCAGATTCAAATAATTATTTTTGCACAGAAAAACGGCGAATTAGTTAACAAAGAATTCTAATAATAGATACTATTGTTAGAAATACAATTAATAGGGGTAGTCAGGCTTTCTTTGAGTCTTTTATGAATTGATTTGCACCGTAGAAAGGCTCACATTCGAGGCTCAACTTCTGGTTCTTCGCCTCTAATAAGACTTGAAGATTAACATTTCCTTTCAGAACATGATGAAGATCATCACCATTCATTAATATTATAGCTTTGTCGGGATTCTGTTTCATTAAATTTGGTAGGCCTGTTGACCATCCGTTAATAGACAGAAAAAAACCTTTTGCTGATTTGCCAGAACGCTTTACTTTGCCATCTAATCCATCAAGATCTCTGATGCCTGCCCGCTTTGCTCTCCAACGACATTCAACTATATATTGCCATCCACCCATATCAAAGCCACCATCGATTTGTTCCCCGTTTTTATTGCGTCTGAAACTGGGAATAGCAGATATTTCGTAGAATTCGAATGTGCGGTTTAGTAGATTCTCTATGAGATAGCCTCGTTGCCTAGTGTTTGTCGATTTCATAAGTTTTTCGTAATCTTCTAGCAGGCATAATCTTTTAAATTGACGCCAATAACGCAGGTAGACAGGGTTATTCTTACCAATTACCATTCCTAGGAATCCTAGTTTGCCGTTAATAATCTGTTTGAATAAGGGAGGAGTTCTAAATGGTGCCCTGTTTTTATTATGGTTATAACAATTCAAGAACTCTTTTTGAGCGTTCTCCACTCCATATTTCTCCCATGCATGTAGCATAGCACGTATCTGGCGCACATATTTACGTCGTACATTAGGTGATTCATTATTAACAATTATGCCTGTTACTACCTGGCAGACATTCCTCTTTCGCAACCTAACCTTATCGGGATTTACATCAAACCAATTCTGGTGAATGATATGTTTAACTTCGTCTCCTACCTCTAATTTTCCATCAACAGTAATGGCTGCCAAAGCAGAGGGGAAAGCACGTTCCTGTGTGGAAAAGGTGATGTCATCGGCATATCTGGTATATCTACAGTTATATTTTCTGGCAAGGCGTTGTAGCTCATTATCTAATTTAGAGCAAATCATATTGGAAACAATCGGGGAAGTTAGAGCCCCTTGTGGAAGCTTACTATCAAAGCAACAGATTTGAGCCAGAATCGTTGCTACAACTTGGTTAAGTGTATAAGGTTTAGCCATAAAGAGTCCTCGGATTCTAGGAAAAGTGATTGACGGGAAAAAATCTTTTAAGTCTATATTAAATACATATTGACGCCTCAAATGATTTCTGGCATTTTTAACAATATTATAATCATGAATGAAACTATAAACTGGCGGTCTTCGTTTATAGACACACTGTAAGACTTGGTTTAGTTTTTGTTGAATAATCTTTAATGCAGTGGCAGGCGCGGATATTTCACGAGTGCCACCGGATGCCTTGCGTATCTCAAATGTTTTGTATCTGGTAGCACGAGGTGAGACATATAGGTAGTAGTTTAATCTGCTCACATCAACTTCTAATAAGTCAGCAATGTCTTGTTTAGTATTTAGACTACCAAATTTGCTCTTTAGTTCATCTGGCGTAGCTGATAATCGAAGACTCATTGTTTTTATCCCACGAGTGTCAATTCATATGGGCACTTACGGAGCAATTTCGCCTACCGCATGCTGCCCTCATAATAAAAAATACATGGAAAAATGAGAGCAGCGTATTAAGCTGACTTTGTGATTTATCTGTCGCTGGATCGCAACAAAATAATTCCTCAGCAAGTGCCCCACTAATATAATACAAAAACAAAGTTATGCAAGCAAATAGGCCTAACAGCGCTTAGGGCATGTGGATTAGTACGAATATCATTGACCGGAGTATAAGGCTTCTTTGCTTGAAGACTTCGTACATTACCAGGGTGGCATAGGTGGTAGGACGGGATTAATAAGAGAAAGATAGAGCCGGCACGTGTTCTTTAACAGGTGCCGGCTCTAAGCTTGGCTAAGTTTTGAAGGTTAAGGTAAGGATATCGGCAAGCTCGACCTTGTCACCTTCTCTCAATAAGTACCTGCCTTTTCCGTCGATACTAGAACCGTTCAGCTTGGTGCCGTTGGTGCTGTTGCGGTCCTCGATGTAACACTCACCATCTTCACAGTCTAATCGAATATGCTGCCTGGAAATCAGGTCAGCTTTGTCCGCCTTCACCAGTGAGCGGAAATCACTTCTGCCCAAAGAGCCGGCATTGCCGGATATGGGTATATGCCCCCCGTTCGACAATATAAACTTCGGCCCGGGCCCCGTGTCGACGGGTGTGGTGGCTGGTGCGCCATTTGCAGTCCGTGTAGCGGTAGCCAGATATCCTGCCCGTGCATGGGCTGCGGCAGGCCTTCTAACAAAAAGGACGACGGCTGCCGTGGCGGCTACAGCCAGAAGTCCGAGCAACGTGATATACAGTATCCCGGAATTGCCTGAGCCGTCGCCGCTCAACCCGCCGGTTAAGATACTGCTTGTTCCCGTATTACCGACGTTTCCACTGCTGGCTATTTGCGCGCTGCTGGTGGTGTAGGTGGATACATATGGAGCGACCGTTACGGTGGTGCTGGCGCTTACATTGCCGGCACTATTTGTGGCAGAAAGCGTGTAGGTGGTTGTATAACCGGGACTCAGATTGTACGAGCCGGAACTGGGAACCGAACCGATACCGGGCGATAAAGTGACCGTAGTTGCATTGTTCACCGTCCATGTCAGCACAATCCCCTGCCCGGGCTGAATGTAAGAGGGGTTAGCGGTGAACGAGTTGATTACCGGCGCGTAAACAGGCTGTTGATAAGGCGTCTCAACTATTATCACCCTCGCTGGTACGTATGTGGACCACCTCCAGTTATAAGGCCACGAGTAATCGGGATAACCGGTGTATGGATTGTACCCTGGGAAATGCCACGGGTGGGGTGGAGGTGGTGGGGGTGTAGGCGGCGTAGGTGGAGGTGGAGGGGGAGGCGGGGGTGTAGGAGGAGGTGGAGGCGGTGGTGGTGGTGGTGGCGGTGGCGGTGGTGCAGGCGTAGGTGGAGGTGGTGGTGGAGGAGGCGGAGGTGGAGGAGGCGGTGGCGGTGGTGGTGGTGGTGGTGGTGGCGGCGGTGCCGATGGCTCAGGTGGAGGTGCAGAAGACGTAGAGGTGGCGGTGGCAACGGCAGTGGCGGTGGCGGTGGCACTGACAGAAGAGTCGGTGGTAGTGACCGTAGCGGTAGCCGTGGCGGTGGCCGTAGCGGTATCTTCGGCAGATGCCGGTGTGACCTGGAGTAATTGCGCAGAGCATAGTAACAATGCTGCTGCCAGGACTAGGATTGCGTTTTTGAAGTTCATGATACCTCCTTATTGTTTTTTTATTTTTTGAACTTTAACAACAGGACGGAGCAAACTAAAAATGCTGTTGTCAGGATGAAAATTGTCTTTCTAAAATTCATGGTCCCTCCTTATTTATATTTTGTTTTTGGAAATTGATGCTAAGTTTGCCTGCAAGCTCAATTACATCGCCGTTAGCAAGCGCATGGCGGCCGGTTCCCTTGATATCCGTACCGTTGACCCTGGTGCCGTTGGTGCTGCTGCGGTCCTCGATGTAGTACTGGCCGTTTTCGGACCAGATATTGATGTGTTGCCTGGATATGTAAGAGACCTGTGCACTCGGCATGAATTCCTCAAAGTCATGCCGGCCGAATGACCTGGTATTGCCTGCCAGCAGTATATCGTTCCCGCCCGCCAAGGAGAGTTTAGCCGCGGCGGCCTCCACTACAGGTGTGGTTACCGGCTGTGTATCCGTGGTATTTGTGTCTTCAGTCTGAGTTGCGTGATCTGCTTGTGTGTCTGCCACCTGTACCCTGCGGGCCTTCGCAGGTCTCCTGATAAGCAAGATGGCTATGACTATGACTGTTATGGCTAACAAGGCTATAATGCCCCAGAGCAAATACGGGGGCTGTTGCTCTACGTTGACCGTTAACGATGTTGACTGCGAAGTACCGTCAATATAAGTGGCGGTCAGGGTGTATGTAGTCGTCTTGTCCGGCGATACCTGCGTGGTCCCGCTGATGTCGGCATTGCCAACGCCAGTGATTAGTACTCGGATTGCCCCGGGGGCGTTCCAGGAGAGGGACGTTGACTGCCCGTTCTTTATCGTGGGCTGGCTGATATTAATGGTGGGTGACACCCTGGGCCTAACCGTTATGGTTGCAGTCGATGATACAGAGTTGCCCGATTTGCTATTTGCCACCAGCGTATAGGTGGTGGTGGCGGTGGGAGTGACCGTGGTGGAGCCGGAAGCAGCCACCGTTCCAACTCCGGGTGATATAGTCACGCTGCTGGTGTTAGTGGTTGTCCAGGTCAGTATCGCTGTATCCCCGGCTTCGATAGAAGATTTGTTGGCGCTGAATGAGTTAATCGAGGGAGTGTAAACTGGCTCAGGTATAAGGTCTGGTATGTCCGGCGGATAATAACTCCGGATGTAATTGAAGCTCAGTAAACGCGTTGACCATGAATACCCGGAAAGGAACCACATCTTCCAGGTGTACCCGCCGGCAGGGTCAAACGACTGGGCGGCAAAAGGCCCGATCCTCCAGACGCCAGCATATGGGCGATACCATCTGTAACATAGCCAGTGTCCGTAGGGCGAAGTGCCGTAAGGGTAATATTCCCATAAATAGAAATAGCCCGGCCCGTTGAAGGAAACAATTAGATAGATTGCCTCGTTACCGTACAGGTTGCTCAGTGTCTGACCGTAGCTGTTGACGAGGTAGGCATTTAACATTGAGCTCGGGATACCGGGTTCAATGGACAGCGGCGGCGAAATTTGCAGGTTAGACGAAGTTTGGCTGTATGTTTCTACTTGCACCGGTGGCTCTACAGACTGTCCTGCCTCATCCGGGGGTTGCCATGATTCATCAGGGCTTAATGGCGGAACCGGGTTGTCCTGTGCCTGGACGGGTGAGATTTCAGTAATGGCAATTGAGAAGGCTAGGATGGTGACCAGCAAAGCTATTAAGATATTTTTCATGTGTGATATTCAACTCCCGAATACCATATGTTCTATTAAGTTAACTATACGTCTGGCGGGAGCAGGCTGCTTGACTCTGGGCTGACAGGTCACTGACAGTTACCTGACAAAATAGAAGACCGCAGATAAATTGTTATTAAGGGGTTAATCTTTGATGGGTTTTCCCGGGGTCAAAGGAGGTGAAACTTTAGATGTATCGCGCCAGCCGGTTCTATGATGTCATCGTCATCGAGACTTACCGGGCCCTGGCCGCTGATGTCCTTGTCGTTTAGATTGGTGCCGTTGGCGCTGCCCAGGTCCTCGACGTAAAACTGCTCGCCGTCCAATTTAACTTCGAAGTGTCGTCTGGAGATGAGCCCCAGAGCATCCAGGCTTAGCGCTCTGGCGAGGTCACCCCGGCCTATGACTCTGCCCTTGCCGGCAAGATGAATATCAATGCCATTGGGTAACATTATTTTTGCCCTGGTGATGACCGGTGATAAGGCTGCGGATAGCTCTTCAGGTTCTGCCTCACCTGGCGAGGATACCCTATACTGACTTCTCCGCCGCACGACATAAATCATCAACAGAGAAAGACCGACGATTACGACTAGAGAGGCGCCGAGCACCAGCACCACCGGCTGGGTGATAAATTTATAGACCTTAGCGGGGAAGTTGGCTTCTTCTGCAGGGGCTATGGGTGATGGTGGCGGTACTGGCTCGGCAGCCGGCTCAGCAAGTTTGCCTTTTGAATACGTCCAGTAAACAAGATTATTCTGTGGAGTATCCGGGTCTCCCGTAGCCCATTGACCGTCGCTGTAGAACCAAATCCGGTATATATGCTGTCCCTCCGGTTCGTTATTCGTGGGAGTAAAGGGGCCAAGCCGCCACAGGCCGCTTTCCAGCAATTGCCATTTGTAGGCTATCCACTGTCCCTGGAAATCACCGCCAACCGGAAAATATTCATAGATATAAATCCACCCGGGCGTATTTATGTCCACGTCAAGGTACCAGTTTTCATTTGCAGTTACCGTGAATTCTTCCTGTTCCGAGGCAGCGGCGAAACCAGCGATAAAGTTAGGAGGCGTATTTTTAGACTGTGACGTAGGTCCCAGCAAGACATATTCAACCGGCGGCTTTATTTCATCCTGAGATTGATCGCCGGCAGGGACATTCGGTATTGTAGTATTATCCGTCGGTGCTCCCAGCGCACCGACTTGTGCTGTCTGGCCCATCAGCGCTGAAAGAACGCCGAAAATCAAAGCAAAAGTAAGCAACAGTAACGCGTTTCTCATTTCCGTGACTTGACCTCGCCAGACTTTACCGGATAGCCGTCTGCTGACGATAGAGCAGCCCGAAAAGCCTGTGCATCAGCAAACCTGTGGTCCGGTGAGAACAGTATGACCTGTGCCAGGCATTTTGCAGTGCGCTTTGATATGCCCCTGGAAATCAGGTAATCGGCAACAGCAGTGGCTTCAGCGTACGAGCGCGGCCAGTTGGATTTGAATAAATCCAGGCAAATCTCGTTCGGCTGCTTGAGTGTAAGGAGATATATACAGGTCTGCGCCAGGCCGAAGAGGTCGCACCGCTGGTCGCAATCCCCGCCAATGAACAATTCGGGAATATCGAAACCCTTATTTGTTATCTTCGTGAACGGGTCATGGCTTATCTTATCTTTGCCGGAACCATTCAAGTTTTTCGCCGTGCCAAAATCGATAAGCTTGACCGTACCGTCGCTGCTCAACATGATGTTCTTTGGGTTAATATCCCTGTGAATTACACCGGCCTGGTGAATATAGGAAAGAGCATCCAGCAACTGGCAAGCCCAATTGATGACCTGTTGCTCTTGATAAGGAGTTCTCGGCGATGATGCCATTAGAGTTTCCCCATGCAGGTACTCAATGACCAGGTGAAATTCGCCCTTATAGTAGAAATTATCGAGGTATTTAACTATGCCGGTATGTTTCAGCCGTTTCAGGTAGCTGGCTTCCAGCATCAGCTTGTCCAGGTACACGTTATCCATCGTCGTGCCCCGGCGCGGTGTCTTGATGATGCACGCCCTGCCTGTTTTACGCTCTCGGGCAAACCATATAGTCGCCATGCCACCCTGTTTATGAGGCGGTGCCATTAGTTCATAGCGCCCGTTAACGACGTATATGTTATTACCTGCCTGGGCAGGCGTCTGTGTCTTCCCGTGGCCCGAGCTTGAGCCGTGACTCTTACGCTTACGCAGAGCAATCATTATAGCCACGGCTACTACCAGAACCGCATAGACTAGGACTATTAACAAAACGATATCATCTGTAGGCCACATCATATTCTCCTGATGCTGGTCTGAGCTGTAATCATAGCCTGCCAGGATGGAAGGTTGTCGGGTTTTACTATTACTGTCGATATATTATCCGGTCCGCCCGCCAGGTTGGCCTGAGCCGTCAGGTCAATGCAGGCCTGGTTGGGATTGGGAGCACCTATAACGGTCTCCGATATCTCAGGTGAAGGCAGCACGCCGCAAAGACCGTCGGAACAGAGGAGGATATTGTCACCGGCGTATAGTTTTACATGATGCAGGTCCGGGACAATGTTCCGGGAGTAACCAAGGACGCGTGTTATCTCGTTCTTTCGCGGATGGCTCCTGGCCTGTTCCGGTGTGATAGTCCCTGCATCGACAAGCTGTTGGACTACAGAATGGTCTTTTGTGACCTGGATGGTCTCCCGTCTGTTTATTATGTAGCACCTGGAATCACCTATGTGGGCTACATATAGCTCACCACCTATCACAAGTGCAGCGGTCAGCGTAGTACCCATGCCCTTCAACTCACCGTCGGTGGCGGAATCCAGAACCTTGCGGTTAGCCTTCTTGAAGGCAGCGGCCAAAATAGAGAGGGGTGGAGCAGGGGATTGGGCGAGAAGACCGGAAATAGACTCTGCATGGAGGGTCCTGGTGGCGAGGTCGCTGGCAATTTCACCGGCACTGTGCCCACCCATACCGTCTGCCACGGCAAAGAGGCCAGCGGCGATCGCTCCCAGGTGGGTCCTGAGATCGAAGCTGGTGCATAAGACGCTATCTTCGTTGAGGTCTCTTATTAGCCCTGTGTCCCAGCTATAACCTGTTTCCAATCGGTCCTCCCGCGTTTCTGTTTCATTTCGGCTGTTTCAACAATCTGAAAGTCAGTGTAAGTTCCGGCTGACCGGCCAGTTCAATCTTATCGCCGTCTTTGAGAGCCTTCTTTCTTTTGTTATAGATATCAATTCCGTTAAGCTTGGTATGGTTGGTGCTGCCCGTGCCGTCGCGTCCGTAGTCCTTCAAGTAGTATTTGCCTCTATCACAGGTAATCAGGATATGCTGCCTTGAAACTCTCATCAGTAAATCTTGTGACAATGTGCCGTTAAAATCGCTGCGCTCTATGAACACAGGCTCACCCGTGAGCGTGATTTCAGTACCGCCCGGCATCATCACCTTAGCTTTTGGTGTAGAAGACCGCAGTGCGCCCCGTTTCTGCCTAACTGATCGCTTGCTTGTCTTTGTCTCATCTATATCGGCGAAATATTTACCGCACGTGTAACAGAAGAAACTGGCGGCATTGTTTGTGTTCTGGCACCTGGGGCAGATGATTTTGTGTCCAGGTCCGTCCGGCTCTATGGCGGCAAGAGGCAGCCCGCATCTGCGACAGACTTTTTCGTGCGGCTCATTCTTTGTATGGCATGTCCGACACAGTACTTTCGCTCGTTTAGCCATTATTTTAGCAGTCCGTGGTTTTAATAATAGTGTAATTGATTGATGAGGACTTTGCTTGACAGCTTTCTGACAAATGCCTAATATAAATCTGATATACTCATGGTTCCAGGATGATTGTGACGCATATATTATACTACAGGGAGCAAATATGGGCCCAAACGGTTGGAGGTTAGGCGTGGCTTCTCTAATTGTGAAGAGGGGTAATGTGGAGGATGTAGGTAAAATCTTCACTTTGAACAACCCATATACCGTAGTGGGTCGACTCACTTCGCAGAATAAACCTGATATAGAATTGAGCGCCGATGTTATTTCCAGACGGCACCTGGAAATCCTGCTGCAGGATAACAAGTACTGGGTGAAAGACTTGGGCAGTACCAACGGCACCATGCTCAATGATGACAGGATAATTGCCGGCAATTTATACGAACTCAAGCATAACTGCAAGATCGGCCTTGGGGTGGAAGGCGCTTCAGCGCACACCGTTCTGGTGTTCAAGGAATCCGAAGACACTAACATAATGCACGGGAAAGAACCCCCTGCTGGAAAGCACGGCACGTTTCCTGCAGTGTCATGGCTGAAAATCGACGAGGGGAAAAAGGAAGCCCTGGTAGACGGCAAACAGAAGAAGCTATCCAAAAAGGAGTATGAGCTGATACTGTTGCTTTATAGAAACGCTGGAAATATATGCTCTCGTGACGAGATAATTGAAGCCGTGTGGCCTGGAAGCAAAGACCCTTCAGCTATATCCGATGCCACCATCGACCAGCTAATTCACAGGCTGCGTGAAAAAGTGGAACCCGAACCTGCCAGACCCTCGCGTATCATTAGCAAAAAAGCATTTGGCTATATGCTGGTGTAAATGAGTTTTTGAAAGTACTGAACGCAAATGCTGACTACATGTGTAGGTAGCGAATAAAAATGGGATGGTTAGGAGATGGCGCTGGCGTGGCGGAAGCTACCGATGCCTTTGTTTGAAGGCCTCGTACATTACCAGGGCGGCAGCGACAGAAGCGTTAAGCGAGGTAATTTCGCCGCGCATTGGGATATGCGCCATAAAATCGCATCTCTTTCTAACCAGCTCGGATAATCCCTTGCCTTCACTGCCGATGACAATGGCTGTCGGTGACTTGAAGTCCATCTGTCTGTATTCGACTTCGCCGCTCCGGTCGATGCCGATGACCCAGAGGTTGTTTTTTTTGAGGGTTTCAATTGCCTGGGCAGGGCTTGATACGCTGGCTATCGGCATATACCACACGGCGCCGGCCGATGCCTTAGCCACGGTGGCGGTGAGACCGGCTGCCCTTCTTTCCCTGATAATCACTCCATGAATACCACTGGCATAAGCAGTCCTCAGGATTGAGCCCAGGTTCTGCGGGTCTTCAATGCCGTCTAGAATGACATAGAGCGGTGGCTCATTCTTTTCTGCGGAGATAGCCAGCAAATCATCCAGGCTGACATATTCTTTGACTGCGGCGTAAGCGATAACTCCTTGATTGGCAGGGGTTATGCTCTGTTTGTCTATAATATGTCTGGCCACACGTTCCACGGGTATACTCTTAGCTCGAGCCAGGTGAAGTATTTCAGTGACAGCATCACCCGGCTTAACATTGTCGGCCAGCAGTATTTTGCTGATGGGATGGCCGGCCTTCAGCAACTCTATTACCGGGTTCTTACCTTCGATGATGGATACCATGGCACTTGGCATATTGTAACAAAATCAAAGACCAAAAGTTAAAAATCAAAATGACAGGTAAAAATGAAAAATATGATTTTCGATTACAGCGATTAAAAATGATTTCAGAGATAGAGATTGCCACGTCCTTCAGCGGAAGGACTCGCAATGACAGGAGAGGAAAAGCCACGACCCTTGAAGGGTCGTGGTGGACGAGGTTAAAACCTCGCCACTACATGTTGAATTTTACCTCGAGTAGGTTGTGGAGAAACGGTTCCAATTGTGCCTGGAGCGGATGCTCCAGGCTACCTCTTTGGGTCAGTCGGTAAAGACGTAGCTGCCCTTTTTGAGGTAGGAGTAGAAGGTGAGTATGGTAGAGATAATCGCCAGGTACATCAGGACGGCAAGCAGCCAGTCGGGGCCGATGCCGAAAACGGCTATCACCAGCGGCGCCAGCCAGAACCAGAAGTTAATCTTGGCTATACCTGTGGGCGTGGGAAACTCCATGGCACGGCTGCGGCTTTTCCAGAGATAGGAGCCTATGCCGGCAAATACGGCAACGCCTCCGGCAAGCGCCAGCACCGCGTAGGGATAGGGATTGAGGGGCATCAGGTGGTCTGCCCTGGAAAACAGTCCGGCCATTATGGCTAGAATCAGGCTGGGCATAAACAATATCTCGTCGGCCACCAGGTCGAAAAGCGACCCACCCAGGCTCGACTGCCCCAGTCTGCGGGCTAGTAAGCCGTCAAGGCCGTCAGTAGCCGCGGCAATGAGGATTAGAATGCCCGCCGCCAGGAATTCTCCTTGCCATAAGAGCCAACAAATGATACCAGCCATAACCACGCGCACCGCGGTTATAACATTGGGTACATTGAGGGACAACTTCAATTCCTGTTTCGGTGTATTATCCTTTTGCTTCGATTTCATGGGAGTGGATACCTTTCTGTCGTTCTGAGAGGGCAGGATAGCATTATAAGTAAATAGCTGTCAATCACGGGCGGTGTTTAGGCTGGATACAGATTCTTCGACAAGCTCAGAATGACGGGGAATGAAATGCTGCCTCAGAATGACAAGGGACGAAAGGTGCGCTCAGAATGACAAATGAAGATGTGGCGATACTTTTAACTTTTGACTTGTCATTTTGCATTTTGGTGTTTAACCTTTGCATTTAGTTCGCCAGGATTAATTTGAACGTGTTTATAAACCTTTCGCCGTATTACTCGTTTAATAAGTAGAACACAATTGTTGACATAAATCTAAGAAGAAGGTTGATTAGATGTGGCAGATACATTTCTGTCCCAGTTGCGGGGCTCGGGCCGCGTACAACGGCAGATTTTGTGGCACCTGTGGTCTAAACTTGGCCTCTGTAATACAGCAAGTACCGCCTCCTTCGTACGACTATCAGTATCCTTATCAGCAATGGGTACCGCATCAAGAGGGAGCGCCTGTCAATGCTGACCAATACCATCAGAGAGATGCCACACCGATGAGCGCCGAGATTTCAAAGCTGCTGGGAGATTTATTCGACAAGCGCCTTAAATACCACAAGACATAGCGCGGGCAACCGAACAGTAGTGTAACAGAAGTTGGGGACAGACTCGAAGTTATCGAGTCTGTCCTTCTTTTTTGCCTGCCATCTCATTTAAAAAGTACTTAATCGGCTGTCGGCTACAGAGCAGAATCAGTGTTTATCTCATCTGTAGCATCTGCTGTCTGTGAGCTCGGTGGTATCGGCATGGTTGGGACCTCAGTAATTACGGGATAGTCCGTGGTAGCTGGTGCAGGGGGTTTTTTAAGTACCGGGTCAGGTACAACAGTCGGCGTGGGATATGTTGCCAACGTTGGTTCAGGAGCCGGCGCTGGTTCAACAGATGGTAGGGAATCGATCACCGTTGGCAAAGTTGGTGCTGGTAGTCCTGGTTCGGGCATGATTTTCGGTGACGGAACTGTTGCCACCGCAAAATCCGGGTTTAGCTCATTTGTGGCTTCAGGAGTCTGTAAAGTCTCCGGTGCCGGCGTGGCTGAAACCTCAGTAATTACGGGAGGCTCTGCTGCAGCCGGTGCCGGTTCGGGCGTGATTACCGGTGACGGCACTGTTGCTAGAGTAGAGTCGAGGTTCGGCTCATTCGTAGCTTCAGGAGTCTGTAAAGTCTCCGGTGCCGGCACGGCTGGAACCTCAGTAATTACAGGAGTCTCTGTTGCAGCTGGTGTAGATGGCGTCGTTTCCAGCACCCGGTTAGGGACATCAACCGGTGTCGAATATGTGGCGAAGGCAGGCTCCGGAGCCAGTGTCAGTTCAACTGAGTCTGATACTGATGGCTCAAATGTTACCGGAGATAGTGTTGCTACGGGGGGCTCGGCAGTTGTTAGTTCATTCGCTGCCATAGGCTCGGTTGCCGGAGTGCCGGCTGTTACATCTGTTAATATCGGGTGCGGGAAGGTTACGCACGGTGGGTCAGGGCTGGGTGAAGGATGTGGATGCGGGCACGGCGAAGGATGTGGATGCGGGCACGGCGAAGGGTGTGGCTGCGGGCATGGTGAAGGATGTGGATGGGGGCAAGGAGGTACATAATTTACCCAGGGGTTGTAGGGATTATAAAAAATATACGGGGAAAAATAATAATAAGGCCATGAATATGGTGAATAACCGATCGGAGTACAGGTTGGCTGGTACGAGCAGGGATTCGAACAATAAGGTGTACTTACCACATTGTTGTTAACACAACTTTGTGCCACTTTATCACAGGTGCTGCAATTCGACGATGTCTGTTGTAGTTGGTTTTGAAGCTGTTGGTTCTGGTTCTGCACGTTTCTAAGAGCCTCTTGTGTGGCTGACAGGTTATTTTGCGTCGTTGCCAGCGATAAACTCAGCGCCTGTACTTGATATTGAAGTTCCTGCAGGTCTCTCTGGCTGGCAGCAGGAGTACAGGCTGCACCTAGAAATGTAATTAAAAGTAGCAGTGAAGCTAGCCCGAATACCTTTTTCAACAATTTCCACCTCCCTAGGGAAGGATACTTCCGCTTACAACGCAGTTGTTCAGAAAACGGCCAAGCGCGTTTACAGAACCCATGTGTAAGTGGACTAATTAAACTATAAATCAGGAAATGAGCTTTGTCAAATAGCGACAGGCGTGAACATGCCGTTATTTAGGGAATCGGTAAAAATTTTACAATTCATTTCCGCTTTGCTAGACTTACGCGGATATTTAAACGCCTATTAACGGAGGGACGATGAGCAAAGTTCAGATGCTATTTATGCTCGTATTTTTCACGGCAGCGATGGTATTGTCGGCCTGCAGTCAAACGCCTGCCGAAACAACTACGCCAGCAACATCGACCACAGAAGGAGGTAGTGCCATGCAGTGGTCCAGTCCGCCACCGATGACTATCGACCAGAACAAGCAGTATACCGCGACCATAAAAACCAACTACGGAGATATCGTACTGGAACTCTTCCCCAAAGATGCACCTATTACCGTGAACAATTTCGTCTTCCTGGCTCGCCAGGGCTTCTACAACGGCGTGAAGTTTCACCGCGTGGTTAAGGGTTTTGTGATTCAGGGCGGTGATCCGACGGGTACCGGTGCCGGCGGGCCGGGATACAGGTTTGCTGACGAAAAAGTTACTAAAGACTACGTGGCCGGCACTCTGGCTATGGCCAATGCCGGGTCCGATACCAATGGCAGCCAGTTCTTCATCACCTTAGTAGACCTCAGCGGCAGCCTGCCCAAAAAGTATACCATCTTCGGTCAGGTGACCGGCGGATTTGATGTGGTACAGAAGATAGGGGATGTGCCGGTGGAGGGTTCGTCGCCTGTAAAGGACGTCCTTATAGATAGCATTACCATCGAGGAAAAATAGCTAAGGCAATCCTGAGTCGAAAGTTGCATGTCATGGCGAAGGGCTCGCAATGACAGTGCTTTTGCTTCTATCGTGCTTGGAGTAGATGCTCCAGACAACCCGTTATGTTGGATTTTTGGGGCTCTGTTCCCTGGGTTCTCTGCTGAAGCCTTCTTCTTCCAGCTTTTCCATAATCCGGGCGGCTCTGGGGTAGCCGATGCGTAGTCGGCGCTGTAAAAAAGAAGTTGAGATGTATTTGTGCTCGTTAGCTAGCTGCCTGGCGGACTCCATCATTGAGTCTTCGCCGCCTTTTTCTACCGAGGCGAGCTGGCTCATATCCTCAAATCTGATTGGCGCTGTCTCGGGCCGGCGCTGATTGCCCCAGAAATAGACTATGCGCTCGGTCTCGGCATCGGAGATGAAAGTTCCTTGAAGTCGCTTTGGCTTGGCGGCATCGGTGGGCATGTATAGCATATCGCCTCTGCCCAGCAGCTTCTCAGCCCCGGCGGAATCAAGTATGGTACGTGAGTCCACCTGTGAGGTGAGCGCAAAGCTGATGCGGGTGGGGAAATTGGCTTTGATAAGGCCGGTGACCACATCAACGGAAGGGCGTTGAGTAGCCACAATTAGATGTATACCCGTGGCGCGTGCCAGTTGGGCTAAACGGCACAGCGTGCGTTCTACCTCGTCAAAAGCTGCCATCATCAAGTCAGCCAGCTCATCGATGACCAAAACCACATAGGGCATTGACTCACCGGGATGCCGGCTCTTGTTATAGCCTTCGATGTTACGTGCCCCAACCTGGGCGAACTTATGATAGCGGTTGTCCATCTCCTGATTGAGCCAGCGCAGTGCCAGCACCGCTTTGTCAGCGTCAACAACCACCGGAGCCACCAGATGTGGCAGTGTATTGAAATTGACCAGCTCCACTCGCTTGGGGTCAATCATGATGAACTGGACATCATCCGGGGTGTTTTGCAGGAGCAGGCAGCAGATGGTGGAGTTGAGGCAGGCGGTCTTACCGCTGCCGGTGGCTCCGGCAATAAGCAGGTGAGGCATCCGGGCGAGGTCGGCGGCCACTGTTTCACCGCCGGCACCTTTGCCCAAGGCCAGGGCCAGTTTCGACTTGGCATAGGCTTTTTGAAAAGCGGTGCTTTCGATTACACTCCTGAGGTTGACCAGGCCGAACGTGGTGTTGGGGACTTCGACGCCGACTATCGATTTTCCCGGTACCGGAGCTTCAATCCTGATGCTTGATGCTGCCAGAGCTAAAGCCAGGTCGCTGGCCAGGGCGCTGATGCGATCTACTTTAACCCTGGTTTTCGATATTTCCTCGGTGCGGACTTGAATTTCGCCGTTTTTATCCCGTTCTCTAATCTCCTTGTATTTGCGATCCCAACCCGGCTCGACTCCGAACTGAGTCACCGTGGGGCCGACATTTATCTGGACTACCTTGGTATCAACCCCGTAGCTGGCTAAAGCTTCTTGAATGAGCTCTGCCCGCTTTTCAATTTCGCTCTGGCTTAGCTCTACCTCTGTGGGCTTGTCCAGTATGGTTATTGGTGGCAATTGCCAGCCGCCGGGTGTGAGCACCGGCTGGTATTTTCCTGGCTCCCAGGCTTCGGGTGGAGGCGCCTCGGCAGCTTTCACTGGCGTAATAACCGGTGGTGGCGCCGCTGCTTCTTCGGTTTCAACTTTCTTGAATTCGATTTTCTTTGGTTCTGGTTCAGGTTTAACCTTGGGAGGGCGCTGGCTGGCCTGACGAATGGCTTGCCAGATTAGCAGGAAGAGCTTGCCTATACCTCTGAATATGCCCTTGAATATGTTGGTTATTAAGCTCCATGTCCATCGGGGAACTATGATAAGTATACCCAGAAAAATTAGACCGGCTAGTCGTAATGCTGCTATCGTGTAAGAGTCGGTGATGATGCTCTTGCCGATACTGCCGCCGAGAGTTGCTTCGCTGGCTACGCCGCTGCCCGGGCTGAAAAAGGCCAACATGCCCCAGGCGGCAAAGGCTAAAGGTATTCCGCCCAGCCACCATTTCCAGTACCTGGTGAAGAGCCAGAACCGTCCGCTGGCAATCATCCAGATTAATATTCCCAGGAATACGGCGGTTAAGGCTAGTCCCAGTCCGAAGAGGCCAAGCAGACCTTCCCAGGTGGCGACAGCCCAGTCGGTTATATTTCCCCAGTTAGTTATCGCCCAGTTCGATATATGGGGCCAGAACCAGACTATAAGTCCTACGATAATGACTGCCAGTAGCAGCCTTAAGATAGGCCCCAGGTAATTCTTTTTTTTCTTGCCTTTGCCGCTGTCTGAAGTTTTGGTAGTTTTTTTCTTTTTAGGCATGGTCTTAATGAGACAGATATTTATTTATCTGCGTGAGAAGCATATTTTTTCCTGTCATTGCGAGGCGTCCCGAGTGAAGCGAGGGAACAGCCGTGGCAATCTCGACTTTTTTCCATGTCATCCTGAGCCCTTCATTACTGTCATTCTGAGCCTGTCGAAGAATCTCCACTCAGGGTAAACTCCGCGAAGGATCTCAAGGTCAATTGTGAGATTCTTCGGTCGCTTTGCTCCCTCAGAATGACATAAAAAAGGTGTTCTCTTAGATTGACAGAAGGAGAATGGTTCAGAATGAGACGTCTGGGTGGTTGGCAATGACAGTAAGGAATTGCTAAACATTCGTTATACTTCTACAGCCGTGGTGAGAATCATGGGGCGGCGTCTGGTTTGCTCGTAAAAGAACTTGCTCAA
>Ga0315295_10001244_pt1 | contig 21889 bp, 17 predicted proteins | sample YL17G14_0_MG_FD_204453 | JGI IMG/M metagenome (GOLD analysis project Ga0315295, IMG submission 204453) | Sediment microbial communities from Yellowstone Lake, YNP, Wyoming, USA - YL17G14_0 | ecosystem: Environmental > Aquatic > Freshwater > Lake > Sediment | place: USA: Wyoming | collected...
CTGAGATAGTTGTGTACGTTGTTCAGTCCCTTCGAGGCCACGGCATCAAAGACGAAGGAAGCGAAATCAACGAAATAGTCAAGCTCGGCGTTTTTATCTTCAACGAGTTGCCCCTGGACACGCCGGGCGGCACAGTTGTCGGAATAGGCAAAGAGGGAAAAGACAACGGCGTTCTAGTTCTAGTCGCTATGGAGGAAAGAGAATGGCGAATAGAAACGGGCTATGGACTGGAAGGATACATAACTGACATAGAAACCAATATGATTGCCCAAGAGAACTTGGTTCCGAAATTCAGAGAAGGAGAATACGGTGAGGGACTCTACGACACAGTTGTCGCTATCTCCCAAAAAATACCGACTGAAATGGAACAACTACCTGTTCGTGGAAGATACTTCTATGAAAATACAAATCCACCTCTGCAGGACGAGATTCCGCTTTGGATAATCATCTTAATGGTTGCCATAATCGGAGTAGTGATTGTCGTTGTCGCGTATCTGTCAAAGAAAGGCAAGATTAAATGGGAAAAAAGAGCCGGAGGTCAGTCTTACGGGGGCAGAAAGGAATCTTCTGGCGGTCCAAAAGGCGGTGGAGGACGCTCAGGTGGTGGAGGGTCGAAAGGAAAATGGTAAAAGAACTTAGGAGGAAGCGCGCGCTAAGCATCTTTGACATCGTCGTTGTTGCTTTGCACTTTGGAGAAACAGTCTAAAAGCATACGCTCTCCATGTCTCTCCCGATGCGGGACTTAGCCCCGTTTGGGGGCTTGTCCCAGCGGCCCCAAACCCAAAAGGGTTCAAAACCTGTCACTAGGAAAGGAAAAAAGAGACGCTAGTTGGTTTCTCCGAAGTGCAATGCAATAACTATTAGGTCGAAAATGTCTATTGTGCTGTCTTGATTTAGGTCAATGTATGGGTTCCAAGTGGGCAATCCAGGAACTGCACCAAACGCTAGAGCAATCTTCCCGAAGTCTAGTATGTCTATTACGCCGTCACCGTTCATGTCGGGCGTGGGCACGTATCCATAAGGAAAGACAAGCGGATACCTGTCTGTGTTGTATGCATTAATAACGTAGCGAATGTCTCCAACCCCATCACTGCCAGTTACGTTCTGATAAAGCCCATGATACATGTCTAGTGGGTTAAAGCCACCCCAGTAGTTGCCGCCAGAAGGATAACCATCGTCCCAAGCGTTCGCTCCACTAACACGAACCTCAGAATAGTTCACAAAATTGTTATGGTGAAAAATGTTGTTCTGCGAACCCGTCATGTAAGCACACGTCCATTCACTGTTCAGAACATCATTCCCGACGATTGTGTTCAGCGAAGAATCCCAAAGATAGATTCCAAAGTAATCCGAATTTGTGATCGCATTGCCACTGACCGTGTTGTTAATCGCAGACGACAGCGTAACTCCAGACCAACAACCAGAAACTTTGCATCCCGATACAGTGTTGTTAATTCCCGTACCCACGTAGATTCCCAATCCTGCAGTGTCGTTCGAAACAGCCACGTTTCTTATCAAAGAATCATTCGTATAAGCAAGCGCTACACCCACCCCGGCGTGTAACAATGTCAGATTCTCAACGATCACACCAGTCGAGTTGGCAATAGTCAAAGAACCAGCATCAGGAAACGTCGACGGATTCACAGTCAAACCAGTCTGATTCACCAAGCAATAGATGTGTTTCCCATCAATCGTGTTCGAAGTGTCAATATCATTAAAGAAATGGTCAACCATCGAACCCCCCGCACTGAAGCTACTAGAGCAATTGATCATATGATTGTTTCTCAACAAACAACCAGCCGAACCAGATAACACCAATCCGAATCCCGGAGCGTCTAGAATCTCATTGTCACGAAAGACACTATGACTCGAATTGATCACACCCAAACCAGCTCCTGAACCTTGAATCGTCAAATTAGCAGCCAAGCTGCTGTTCGACTCCAAAATGAAAACCCCCCAGTAGCCATACTGAACAACGCAATCCGTCAAATGGCTTCCAAAAGCCTTGTTGAACCAGACACAGGCACCCCCGATCGACATATTCGGGGATCTTTGCACCCTGAAATTGCTGATACTAACGTTGTCGGCAATCACCTCAACAGTATGCTCAGCACCTTCCCAATCGATCGTCGTGTTTTCTCTGCTCTCACCCTTCAAATTCAAAGGCTTATTCACGACTACATTTTCGTAGTACGTTCCATTTCTGACGAAGATTGTGTCTCCAATGTTTGCATTGCTTATGGCCTCTTGGATTGTTGGATAATCATCCGGAACTGTTATTGTCCCAGCTTTGACTTGGTGAATGTTGAATGACAAAACCGATGCACTAACCAATAAGATTAACATCAAACCAAAAGATGCCCTCTTCATAGAAGTGTTCCCCCAGCTAAGTGTCTAATGGTTGCACCAGTTATATCAGGCTTTCCGAATCAACATATAGAAGAAAGTTCTAGCCACAAAAGCAAGAAAAAGGGATTGGTTGCGGGAGATATCTCCACTCAAAACGGGTGCGAAATGATCCTTGCTTGCCTTTCTTTCATATTATGAAAGCCTTATAGAAAAATGTTTCATAAGAGTTAAGAACTCTGCCATAGCTATATCAATTGCGCAATTTGTCTAATTTTGGAGAGGAGAAAGATGAAAGACAAAACATATGTTTTGACATCGCTTTTGGTTGCTGCTTTGACGCTTCCAATGCTTATCAGTTCTTCAACAGCCTTCATCTACCCTGATGGCTCACAGGACAACTACTTCGAGAACTATGGTTCAAGAATAGACCAGATCTTGGTCAGGAAGTATGGTGGACTTGCGGCTGAGGTTGCTGCTCTGAAACTCGGGCAGGTTGACTTTATTGATTGGGCCCTGGAAAAGGCAATGATAGACGAGTTGTCTTCAGAACCGGATATTGCAATCGTTGGCTACGGTGGCGAAGCTGGCTACTTTACTATAAACTTCAATAATAACCCAAACCAGTACTTAGGTTATCCTCCAGACCCATTGTACCCGAACCCTGTCTACGAGACAAACCCGTGCGTAATTCTAGAGTTCAGACAAGCGTGTTCTCACTTGATTGACCGACCCCTAATATGCACCGGTCCAGGCCAGGGTATGTACGAGCCAATCTACACACCAATCCCAGCATCCATGGGATACTGGATACACCCAGACATTAGCTACACTGGCTTGCTGTCAGCATACGCTTATCCACCGAGCATTAGTGACGCAGCCGCTCTGCTTGATGCTGGTGGCTTCCACCTTGGTGGTGCCGGTGGCAAAAGATACTGGGACAGGAACGACAACAACGTGTACGATGCGGGTGAAGACTTCACCATAGAAGCCTACACAAGACTAGACATCTTGAGGAAGGGTGCTGCAGACATGCTCTGCAACGGCTTTGACGACCCACTGGTTAACGTTGCTTACACAAGGCACCCGTGCACTGGCGGCCAAGCTTGGCAGACGTGCATGGTTGAAAAGAACTACCATCTTTACACTGCAGGCTGGATCTACGTTGGTCCGGACCCAGACTACCTGTATGACGTATACCATTTCGTAAACTACTATCATCCTGGGGATCCGCCGAACTTTGGCGCAATCAGTCAATACGATCCTGACATGCAAGCTGCTCTGGAAGGAATCAAGTTCGCCTCTGACGCTGCAACAGCCCAGGGCTACTGCTATACTTTCCAGGAACTCTTCGGTGCAAGGGCATGCGAAATCCCCTTGTGCTCGACTTCTTCACCCAAAGCTTACAGCAAATACTACACGGGTGGAACCCACGGCATACCTTTGGGCGACGCTGAGGACAAGTACCGAGGCCAAACATGGACACAGGTCGTGAACATGCAAGGCCAAGGTGTAAACAACTATTGGACATGGCTCAACGCATTTCCTGGAACGTACGAGTACGGTGACGGCAACATGATCGCCAGATATGGATGGAGAGATAACACCATGCCACTGACTTTGAACCCCTTATACTCAAGCTGGTATTGGGAATACGAGATCATAAACGAAGTCTATTCCTACTTCGGTTACCGTGACCCCTACACGATGGGTCCTGTTGAAGTCACGGGTGTCGCAGAGAATTGGACGCTAGGCTATTGGGAAAATGAGGATACGGGTGAATCGGGGGCGAAAGTAACTATGAAGCTGCGTTCCGACGTTAAATGGTCTGATGGTGAACCGCTGACGATGGATGACGTTATCTACACGTTCATCGAGATGCCGCAGGAACTTGCAGCCAAAGGTTGCCCTCCGGTGTGGTTCCAGTCAACACTCGATCACATCTACACCTATTTCAGGCTCGACGAATACACGATTGAGATACTTATGGATTGCATCTCATGGCATAGCCCCAACTGGATTGCTGGAAACATCGTGATTCCGAAGCACATATGGCAGCCCTACATCGCAGCAAGCACGCCCACAGAAATCTGTGGAGACATGTCCACACAGCCAGAAATGCTGACTGGCAGTGGGCCATTCATATATGTTGAGAACACAGCCGAAACAGTTCGAATGACCAGAAACCCAATCTACTACGGCATCTTTGACAAGCCAGTTCAGTACTTCGAGCAGTATGGCACACACCAGCTTAAAGATGGAATAACGGTTAAAGCCGTTTCGCCATCGACACAAATCTCACCTTTCAAAGTGAAGCCTGCTGGAACACCGCTGACTGCTGACGTGCACGTTAAGGTTCCAATCACGAACTTGGACGTGTCAGGCTTGTCTGGCTGGCAAGAATTTAGCAAGACAATTGTTGTTACAGGCCCAGGGTGCGTCGTCTACACAGTGCCCGCACACAACATCAGCTTAATCTCAACGCATTGGGATATTGAAGAGTTCGACCTGCTGGACTTGCCCCCAGGAATCTATACGATAGCTGTGACGGTTGAGATAGAGAACAGCGACGTGTACAAGTGGGTGAGAGCAAACTTGGATCCAGCTCTGTGGCTGAGGATACTCGGGCCATACACCACTGAAAAGAAGTTCTGGGTAACCGTGCAGGCTGACATCAACGAAGACTGTGTCGTAGACATCTTCGACATCGTCATCGTCGGCAGCAGATTCGGCGCCAAACTCGGCGACCCGCATTACAGCCCACGGGCTGACGTCAACCGCGACTTCATAGTCGACATCTTCGACATCGTCCAGATAGCGTTAATCTTCGGCTGGCCAGGATAGAAACAGCAACCAAGAAATCCACATTCCCCATTTTCTTTATATCCAACCGAAGCAGCACTGTTCGTACTTCCTTTAGCGCGCTCTGCACTTCGGCGAAACAAGCTAAAATCTCCCTCTTTCCACTCTTCCACGCGGTAGACTTGACCCCGTTCGGGCGCTAATCTCTACCGGACTCGCCGAGCAACGGGAGCAAGGGCTACAAGCAAGACATAGTGGACGGTGTAGGTATTCAGGTGTCTTACACGGCGGTCGAAACTCAATGAAGCCAATCCATCCCTCTTTTGTTTCCTTCACCCTATAGAACCTTCTTTCAAAAGTCTAATATTTCGTGTGGGTTAATGTTCTGTTACATTTGTCGAGGAAAGGAGGTGATTTAATGATAACTAGAAAACACTTGGTGCTGACTGTTCTGGTTACAGTTTGCATGATGCTTTCACTGTTCCAAATGCTGCCAGCAAGCAGTCAAGTGGGTGAATACGACCCTTGGGCAGACTACGACGGAAACGGAACCGTAGACATCTTCGACGTCGTCGCGGTGGGAATTTCCTTCGGATTGGATGGAGACCCAACAAGGAACGTAAACATCATGAATTGGCCTGGCACCAAACAACAAACGGTATACTGGTACCAGTCTACGGGATTAGGCACTCAGTTGTACAACGGGTCAGGGTTCAGCCAAATACACCTTACATGGAAGGTGAGTTCTCTATCTGATCCAGAGTATGTCACTTTCCGCCTGTCGTCAACTATCCTCAACCCAGACGACAGCGGCGGACGTATCTATGTCAATTACATCCAACAGTTTGATGTGACTGCCGCCAACGCCTCGGGCACACTGAGCTTTCCGCTTCCTTCAGAGGAATTCATGTTCTACTTGGTTTTTCATTCTGGAACTACAGCATATGTCTATATGGCCTTCCGCTTGACCTAGCACAAAACAGCCACATCCTTCTTTTCCCTTTTTGAGGAAACATAAATCACATGGGTTTTTGCACTTGGCACAAAATGAAAGAACAATGCACGCGTTACAAAACGAATGGTTTAGACATATTTCCACTTCTGGAATGCTTCTTTTAACCTCGAACTTGATTATTCTAGCAGTATACTACGGGTTGTTGAAAGGACATGGAGAAGAAAATCTGCTGTGATAGATGCGGACGTGAGCTATCAGCTTCAGAAGCAATCGAACTGTACGACTATGATTTATGCTATGCCTGTCGCAAGGGACTTGCTCCCTCCAGATAGTTCAATAGAGTTTGCGCGCGAAGCAAACACAAACGCTTGTGTTCGACTAAAACTGAGTTCACTGTTGTAGAATGCGAGAGGAACGTGAAGATGCGTAAGCGCTCAATTCTCAATACAATCCTGTTAGGGTTTTTGGGATTCTTGGTAATGATGGTTCCACAAGCAAGGCTCACTTGCTTGTCCGTTCAGTCTCCTAACACTCCTCCAAACAAACCCACGAATCCCAACCCTCCAAACGGAAATCTAAACGTTTCAGCCTCCTCTAACCTTTCGGTTACAGCCACAGACCCTGACGGCGATTTGATGAATGTGTCTTTCTACCTTGGAACACCCTCTCCAGAATTTTCGATAGTCGTCCTGCCTGACACTCAGTTGTACAGTATCGATTATCCAGGAATATTCAGCAACCAAACCCAGTGGATTGTTGACAACGCTGCAAGCAAGAACTTTGTGTTTGTGTCTCATGAGGGAGACGTGGTTGAGTGGTATGATAGAGATGGACAATGGCACAATGCAAACTGCAGCATGAGCAAACTTGATGGCTATGTCCCTTGGGGAGTTGGACCTGGAAACCATGACGGAGACCCGACAGACCCGCTTATGAACGGGTGGGCGATGTTCAACAGGTACTTTGGCTATAACAGATTTATTGGACAGAATTGGTATGGGGGAGCATTCTGGAACAGATGGACTGGCAAATTTGACAATGCCAACAACTACCAGCTTTTCAGTGGAGGCAGAGACAGCTACCTCATTTCTCACCTTCAGTATAACCCAAATGAAGAGATACTTGCATGGGCCAACACCACTGTTGAGAATTATCCGAATAGAAGAGTAATAGTCACAACTCACAGTTATCTAATGCCTTCTGGAGTAAGATCGTCCATTGGCGAGAACATATGGAACAAGTTCATAACATACCACACAGACCAGATCTTTCTGGTTCTGTGCGGTCACAACGTCAGAGAAGCAAGAAGCACTGACATATCCACCGGACACAGCGTACATCAGCTTATGGCAAACTACCAGAATGATGTCAACGGTGGAAACGGACTGCTGAGAATACTCGAATTTCGCCCAGCGGAAAGCAAGATTTACGTGCAGACATTCTCCCCCTACACGAACAGCTATGAATCAGACTCTGACAGTGAATTCACCTTAGATTACACTATGACTAGCTCCACATTCCCCACTTTCATTGGAAAAGCATGTAATGTGCCAAGCGATGGCACGGCTTTGATAGAAGTGAACGCGTTGGACTTCTCTACAACATATAACTGGTATGCTGTTGCCGAGGACACTGAAGGCGCAAACCGGCAATCCGACATTTGGAGTTTCTCAGTTTGCCAATCGATCAGTGATACAAACTCCGACGGTGAAGTCGACTTCTTTGATTTGACGGTGGTTGTAATGCAATTCGGCAGACCCCCTCCAATCAGTGATGTGCGAGCAGACATAAACAGTGATGGAATAGTAGATATCTTCGACATCGTAGTTGTTGCTTTGCACTTTGGTGCAACAAGCTAGAATCCCTTCCTTTTCCCTCTTTCACGCAGTGGATTTGAACCCATTTAGGAGCGCGCGCGAATAATCCGTTACATTCTTGATTGCTTAGTTGATGTTGATACAAATTCCGCTTTTGCTTGTTTCAGTGAAACTATCGAACAGCTCCGCTTGATGCCCTTCTCTTCCCTAAGAAGATTCTTCAAGAAACCATAATACTCTTCTTGACTTCTGGTTCGGACTTTTACGATGAACTCCCAGTCTCCTGCTACTATATCTACGCTTTCAACCTCTTTGTTTCTGGCAATGGAATCTGCGATTCCATCTGGGTCAGCCGATAGCTTACTTAGGAAGGGAGATAGCCCAAGGAGTATGTACGCGCAGAATCCCTCTTCGATCTTCTGGTGGTCAAACACAGCCTTGTATGTCTTTATTGCGCCTTCTTTTTCGAGTTTCCTGATGTTATAGTGTATTGTTGCGGCAGGTTCCATCGTCGCATGTGCTAGTCTGGCGACTTGCGGCGCACAATAGCCTTCACGAAGAAGCCTGATTATTTTTGATTTAATATCTTTCATAGATTTTGAATGGCATACAGTTCTAATAAGTTTTTTTGTGTTATGTTTGATGATTCTTCAGAAATGCAGAAATATGGCCCGCCACTGATATTAGTATGCTGGATGATTTAGCATGAACAGATATGCTGATCGCACATATGTGCCGCATAAGCGAATCCTTATGTCAGTTGTCTTGTCTGCAATGTTGCTCACAGTAGTGCTCAATGCTAGAAGGACTTGGGCAGAGCCTGAAGGCTGGAACCAAACGTACGGAGGAACCAATAGTGATGTGGCTCGTGCTCTGGTGCGGACTGGTGATGGAGGATATGCGTTAGCGGGTGAAACAAAGTCTTATGGTGCTGGTGGTTATGATTTTTGGCTAATAAAAACCGACGCAGATGGCAATGTACTGTGGAATACAACCTATGGAGGAACGAGCGACGATAAAGCGTGGGCGTTGGTTCAGACTAGTGATGGCGGATATGCAATAGCAGGCCAAACATACTCCTTTGGTGCAGGTTTTGATGACTTTTTGCTCGTAAAAACTGACGCATCTGGGAATCTGCTATGGAATGTGACCTACGGAGGAGCAGACACGGATGCGGCGTCTGCCTTGGTGCAAACTGGTGACGGCGGATACGCGGTGACAGGTCAAACACGTTCTTTTGGCCTTGCTGCTAACCATGACTTTTGGTTAATAAAAACTGACGAGTTTGGTAGCATGCTGTGGAACAGAACTTATGGAAGAGAACACGGGGAATGGGCGTCTGCTATAGTTCAGACTGACGATGGCGGATACGCACTAGCCGGTTGCGCGTATCCTTGGGGTACCACAGCTACAACCACTGAGTTCTGGCTGGTGAAAACTGACGCTAACGGCACTAAACTGTGGGATGAACTCTATGGAAGTACAAGCTACTTCGAGTACGCATATGCCTTGGTGCAGACAGACGATGGTGGATATGCACTTGCAGGTGACACATACTCGCCTGGTGTTCCTGGCAGCCATGATTTTTGGCTCGTAAAGACTAGCGCGAACGGCACTAAACTATGGGACAAGTTCTACGGAGGAACAGAATCAGAAGTACCATTCGCCCTGGTGCAGACTGCGGACAACGGATATGCACTGGCAGGCTACACAAAATCCTTTGGTGCTGGTAATTGGGACGCCTGGCTCGTAAAAACTGACGCGTCTGGCAATCCGCTGTGGAATGTGACCTATGGGGGAATATACTCCGATGTAGCGTGTGCTTTACTGCAGACAAGTGACGGCAGATGTGTGCTGGCAGGAGGAACAGGTTCTTTCGGCGCTGGTAGCGATGACGCTTGGCTCATCAAGACAAACCTCTCATTAATTGAAGGAGACATCAACGTCGACGGAGCAGTAGACATCTTCGACATAGTGATAGTGGCTCTCGAGTTTGGTCATCCTCCGCCGCCGATAATGGACACTCGAACGGACGTGAACAAAGACGGCGTAGTAGACATCTTTGACATCGCAGTCATAGCATTGCACTTCGGAGCGCACGCTTGAATTGCGCAAACATGTTTGCTTAGTAAGTCTAGAACACGACGTAGAACCACGATAAAAATATACGTACCTGGCGGAGCGAGCTAAGGTGAGAAGAGCAGTTTCTACAATTTTGATTGCGATTCTATTTCCCAGTATCATATATCTTGCTCTGGAGATTGCCCCCGCTGGAGCAGTAGACGCCATTTACATTAGGGCAGATGGGAGTGTTGATCCTCCAGACGGGCGGATTCTGAGCAGTGACAACGTGACATATGTTTTTGCCAGCGACATAATTGACTTGGTTGTTGTAGAAAGAAGTGGCGTACTGATAGACGGATCAAACCACAGTCTTATTGGTTTGGATACTGTGAATGGATTATACCTTGGAAACGTCTCAAATGTGACTATTCAGAATCTTCTAGTGAGGTCCTTCAGAAACGGCATTCGCATTGAACAATCTTACAACGTAACTGCAACCCGAATAGAGATAACCAAATGCAAGTATGGTTTCTCCCTCGTTTCAACAACCCATAGCACAATCTCAGAGAACAATGTGACAGGCAACACATATCATGCAATCGATCTCTCTTCTGCTTGCGATTTCAACGTGATATATGGAAACATACTTGCACTCAACGGTGAAGATGGTACTGCGATTCTGTCCTCACAACATAATTTCGTTGTTGGAAACAGTATGACAAAGAACGGCAATGGCGTTAGACTGGGCAACTGCTCATTCAATATTATCACAGACAACGTTATAGCAGATAGTTCGGCTACAGGATTCGCTAGCAGCTTCTCTAAGAGCAACACTTTCGTTAGAAACAACGTAACTAAGAACACTGCAGGCATAGTACTGGAAAGCTCATCAGATCATGAGATCTTAGAAAACAGGATAACAAGCAACTACTTGAATGGCGCGATTCTGGACTATTCATCTAACAATACCATTTTCAACAACACTGTAATGAACAACATGGGTCAAGCAGGTATCTCCCTAGACTTCTCCAATGGAAATAGCATTTCACACAACCGCCTAATCAGCAACCACAGAGGTCTAAGCCTCAAAGATGCATCGAACAACCTCGTAGTCCGAAACAACATCACCAAAAATGGCTACGGAGTCTACACGGAAGACTACACTAGATTCCAGAACAATAGCATAGTAGGGAATGATATCCTGGGCAACTCCTGCGGAGTCAAACTAGGAATCTGGGCTGAGAACAACACAATTAGCTGCAACAACCTGGCAAGAAATGGAGAACAAGTCAACATAGCCACAAACGCATCGATAAATCGCTGGAATGACGAATATCCTGGAAGTGGGAACTACTGGAGCAGCTACAACGGAACTGACTGCTTGAGTGGTGCGTTCCAGAACGAGACGGGATGTGATGGAATTGGGGACACCCCATACTCGATGGGTACAAACAACACTGATCACTATCCTCTGATGGGCATGTTCTACAGCTTCAATGTCACATACTTCACGTTACCCGCTGCTCCTCATAGCTGCTCCGTAGACGTGATTTCCAACTCCTCGATTTCAGGTTTTGCTGCTCCAATATTGATTGAACACTTAGACATCATAGTCCTCTCGTTCAATGCAACTGGCGAACAGGGTTCAGCAGGCTTCTGCAGAATCTCCTTCCCAACAGCCATGATGAATGACCCATACCACGTGTCAATAAATGGCACTGAAATCCCATGCAACCTGCTATCATTTTCAAACAGCACAATCACCTACCTCTACTTCAACTACTCACATTCAACCCAGCAAGTAAGAATAATCCCCGAGTATCCATCATCCTCCATTCTGCCCATGTCAGCGCTCTCAGCAATGCCTGCAATTCTAGCCAGCAAAAGAAGAAGGCCCAGACGTCACTGTAGATAGCAGAAGCACACACTCAGTCTATTGCATCTTTTCAACCCCTTTCTGAAAGCAGCCCAGCGTGCACGACTTCTCATAAAATCTGACGAAATGTTACATGTGGCACTCAAGGAATAGAAGATCTATGCGAAGAGTTGGATTTAGACCATCCGCAAACTGGAGATATCACCAAACACCTTTCTTTCTCTGTGCCAACTGGAACTATTGAGGGCATTCGTTTCAGAACAAACGTTTTAGCACACGATGACGTTTGATGGTTTAGACGGTGAGGTAGACGTGAACGAGAAGAATGGTGATGAGAAGAACGTAGATGAGAAGCTCATCAAATGGAACGACGTATTTGAGGAGTTGTTGATTGACGCGAAAACCCTTATCAAGGATCTCTCAGAAAGCGTCAACTATATCGCAATCTCCGCGCTGATACTCGTTGGGATAGGATGCGCAGCTCTAATCATAGGTCTCGATAGAGGCATACGTACTGAGGAAATGAAATACATCGCTTCAGGATTCATAATCTTCTGCATTACGTGTTTCAATGGAGCAATAACCTTCCGGAAATGGTACGCACTAAGAAGAAGATACGCACATCTCAAGTCTCTTCAGAGACAGATATCAGACTAGGAGTGTTGAGAGTGGCTTCCCGAAGGTCGCCTGACTCCATAGCCTTGGAGCTTCTGAATCTTATCGAAGAGAAGGGAGAAGCCACGAAATGGGATCTGATTAAAATCCTTGGAAATGAAACACAGTTCAGGATATGGATAGAAGAGTTTCTCCTATGCGAGAAGGTTATCGTTGAGCGTCGAGAGGGAGTGCATTACTACTACAAGAGAACAGAGCGGGGTGAACTCTTCCATAAGCTTCTGAAGAGCGGGAACATGGTCAAGCTTTTCAGCAGTGTCAGCGGAAGGAAACTGAAACACTAGATTGAATGTTACAACCTGATGTTCCTCGCAGGCAATTTCTCGAGAAGCACGGTGAGTTTGCTTACTTGTAGCGGGCAAGTGGGATTTGAACTCAGATTCAGATGGAGATGTCTTCCGCAAATCCCACATTTTTTGTGGTTTTTCGTCTTTGGATATACCATTGAGGGACAGAAGCAGCCTTTCAGATAAGCGTTATTCTAGTGTCGTCTGTGTATGCTTCCACACTTTGGGTCTGGGGTAAAGTTTTGTCCGCGCGCGCGACACGTTTCTGCACAGCGCGAGTGACACAATAAGTACCGGAGCAATCAGAACGATCAAAACTCTCTTCAATCAAATTCCCTCTCTTTCAGCTGGCTGAAGTGACTTCTGCTTCAGTAGCCTAATAACACTTGCCACCGACTGTGCAGTTGCGCGCGCACCGAGGCTCTTCACTTCACCAAAAGTCTCTGCAGGGCTACCAGCATCGTCTCTTGCTCCCTTCCCCGTGGATCTTGCCGTGACATAAACGGTGACTCTTGCTTCGCCCAAGCCCAGAGCTACTCCCTTTTCCACTCCTCGACTTGCTCCGGTTGCCAAAGCCACTTTTCCAGCTAGATCAAACATTTAGGCTTGTCACAATTATCCCAAACCACAACCAATCCCTCAAAAATGGTGAATAACATCAGCGTTTGCTTTCACCGAAGTGAATCGCTACTATTGCTATATCAAAAATATCTACGACGCCGTCTTTGTTCACATCGGCACGTTCGTCCTCGATTGGCGGTGGAGGCCTGCCAAACTCGAGGGCGACTATGACTATGTCGAAGATGTCTACGGTTCCGTCAGCGTTGAGGTCGCCTCCAACTGGTGACGGATTGTAAGGAAGCATCAGTGGAAAGTGATCCACATTGAAAGCGTCAATCGTATACGGGGTGTCGCCCATGCCGTCGCTGCCCGTCACGTTCTGGTAAGGCCCACCAAACTGATCCGCTCCACCATAGTCACTCCAAAAGTTGCCGCCGGAAGGATAGCTGCCATTCCACGCGTTGATGGAGCCAGAGTCAACATAAACCTGCTGAGAATTGCCAATTATATTGTTGTTGAAGATCGTGTTTTGAGTTGAGCTAGCTATATACAGCCCGTATCTGTTCTCGCTCAGGGTGTTCTGGACAATTGTGTTGTAGTTTGACTGTCCTTCTATCTTGATGCAGTAACGACTACCTGTAACGTTGTTTCCACAGATGACGTTGGTGATCGCATTGTCTTGGATCCAGATTCCTATTTCACTGTTGTTTGCTACGTAATTGTTTGAAATCGTATTGTTGCTGGCGTTTGCTGCATCGATTCCATACGTGTTATTGACTATCGCGTTTCCAGCTATGATATTATTGTTTGACGTTATGTGCATGCCTATTGCTATGTTTGTGTTGAATGTCGCTGTGTTGAAAGATATAGTGTTGCCGTTTGACTCAGTGAGGTCGATGGCGTACATTGCGTTGTGTGTGAAGTTGTTTCCCGAAATTGTGTTTTGGTCGCTATTGAGCAAGTGAATACCAAAGCAGCCGTTGTCGTCAATGTTGTTGCTCGATATCACACAGCCTCTTGCATTATTCAGGGAGATTCCTGCGTTAAAATCTGGGAACATGATGCTCCCGCCTTTCCGCACCGTGAAATTTGCAACGTTCACATAATCTCTAGTTACGTCTATAACATGTCCCGTTCCATTGCCATCAATGGCAGTGGTGTCACGATTCTCGCCTACAAGCGAAACAGTCTTGTTGACGACGACATGTTCGTAATAGGTTCCGGCTTTTACGGAAATAGTGTCTCCATCAGCTGCGCTGTTTATGGCTTCTTGGATCGTGGAGTAGTCATCTGGGACAATAATTGTTGAAGCCCCCCGAGCAGTTTTAACCAGCCAAAAACCGTCATTTACAGCACAAACAAGCGTTATAGCACACAAGATCAGTATGACCGATTCCTTTCTCATTTCTTTTCCTCCATAGATTTCTCATTCAAAACCAGTTTCTTCAACTCATCCTGACTAAGATCAATCCGCAAAACACCGTTAGAACCTTGAACAACCAACACAGCCTCCTCAATCATCGCGAGCTTCTCAAGCCTGCCCAGATCTCCTTCAAACAACACGCTTTCAACATGGTCCTGCGAAATAGACACTTGCCCCAAATACTTGCTTGAACTCATCTCAACCGAGAATGAATGCCCCATTTCCATCACTACCGAGAAACATACGAAACCGCCCTCCTGATATAGTCCCCGCAACACCAATGCGGGGAAGCCAACAATGATTCGGAAAAATCACAATCAACCTTTCACTATTAGGCATATGAATTCTCTAAGGTGAAGCTCGGTACCAAGGCATATGTCAAGTCTTCTGAGAGCCGCTATCCCGCAGATGGCTGTATGCATAGTATCCGAGACGAGTCAAGCTTCCGTTCCGTGTTAGCTGCATTCTTTCAAGCCCAAGAGTAAGATCTTCCTTGAGCGTTGGCTCTTGCCCCTCAAGGATTCTTCCCAGAGCGGTCAGAGCTTTCGTGTTATCTCTCAACCATTCGCACGGGCTCTTGATGAGGCTTTCAAGGGAATGCGCCTTTGACCAGTAATATTCGAAAACGCTGCTGCACCAGTTGTGAAATCGCTTTTCTGAGCCAGAGAAGATAAGATAATCGAATTTGCCGCTGTTTAATGGAAAGGCCACAGCAGCCTCTTTCTCGGATATCAAGAGGAATACGTCAACTTGATCAGCTAGACGGTCTTCTAGAGCACCCGTATTCCATGAACGCCGTTCGATAGGTGTGATGTGTTCCTCATAGTACTGAAAATAGTCCCGCACGATGCTAGGAAGATAGACGAAGCCCTTCGTCTGGATTGCCCTGTTTCTGGTCCCACGCTCTAATGCCTTGCCCAGTTCACAGAAAACACCAAAGGAATTTTGGTCACTAATTAGCCAGATGTAATCTTTTGCTTCTTTGATCAGCCTTTCAACACTGTATAGGGCTTGACTCACATTTGACAAGTATGTGGCTTCTGAGATGTCACCTATGCGAAGAACAAGGTCTTCTGGCATCTGGGCTAGAGAATGCTTTCTGAAATATCCTCTGTTTCGGGACACAAAGTTCAGTCCCTCAAGCTGCTTCAGCACAAGTTTAGCATAGGATGTGAGCAGATAGAGACCCTTTTGATTTTTGAGTAATAACCCAGCCTGTTTCAGGCGGAAGACCTGTCGGCTAGTTTCTTGGGTAGTCAAATCCAGCAGTTTAGCTAATGCTGTAACACTAGCTTCCTTCTCAAGTTCTCGAAGAATGTTTAGGCGGTCATCGCTTGAGAGCTCGAAAAGCAGACAGCAAAGATCCTCCGACTCTAACATCCTTTTCCCTACCGAATCTACTACTCTTGACAAATATTAGAGTTTGCGTCAAGCGCGCAACCCCTCCTTTCCCTCGCATCTCGATTTGTTGCGCGCATGCTTGTTCCGAAATTGGCCTAAAATGGTTTTTATTCGCCCTTCATGATCTGGGGACGGCTTTGGGCCTAGTGTCTGTTCTTCATTTCTTTGGGGATTTTGTCTCCTCGAACACGGGAGAAACAGGCAAAACCGAATTAAAACCATTTTTGACCATTTTAGGAACACGCATGCGCGCTAAATCTTCGCACCCTTAATCTTGCGAATTAAGACAGAATTGGGAGTCTATTGCGAGAGATAGGTTTTGCAGTCAGGGTCAAATGGCGGTGTCTCCACAGTCTCCCACGACTCCCTCTCTTTGTCTGTCTCTGATGCCCAACTCAGAGACGTACAGAATTCTAGTTCAGAAAAGAGAGCTTTGCTATTTCGCAGGCGTGGGTGACGACTTGGCACTGTCGTCGATCCAGCAAATGCTCGACTTCTCGAGCCACTATAGCATACAATTGAAGCGCTGCTTTGCAGGTATCTTCAAAGCTCTGGTTTCCTTCTCCCAAGGCAATACTCTGCAACTGTGCCCACTTCGTGCCCATTCTAGTGGAAACAAGACTCCAAAGCTGATTTTCAGTGTCGTATAAAATTCGGTGGTGCACAGCAAGTATCGGCGCCATTTTGAGGGCTAAGACGGATCGTTGAACCGCTGCGGCACTTGTGCGCCTGAGTTGTAGGTTGCCGACTAATCGGTGTACCTCTTCAGCCCAACCAGTAGTTTCTTCGGCGACCCATTTGTCCGCCTGCTTGCTTAGGGAATCCCATCGCCATCTTCTTGCTTCTTGCTTAAGGGAATCTGCAATTCCTTGTGGATCATAGATTATTGCTGCATTGCGCCAAGCTGGGATTATTCCGCCGGCTTTGCTTGGATCTTTGAATGCTTGGCGGTGCTGTCCGGCGGTCATCCATGCTACAGAGGTTAGGAAATCCTGATTCCGTTCAAGCCTGTAATGAGATCCTCTGCCTATAGCATGAATGTCGATATCTGATTCTTTGTAATCGTCTCCTCGCACTCGGCTGCCAAAAAGAACTACTGCTTCCGCTCCCTGTCTTACGAGTCTACGAGAAACCGCTCGGCTTACTAGTAATACTTTTTTATCCATCCAACTGCCTCCATAAGAGGCTGATAATCCGAAGATTTAATTCTTTACAGAATGAAGAAAGACATTCATCCTCATCCTCACGCTAGCGCGCGCGTTTCCTCCTTTGGAATTGTCGAGCGACGTGATTTTGTACCGTTTTTCCTGTTATGCAAGTTCGATCTAGCTTGAGCGTTGGAGATAGGCATGTGCACAAGATAATTCGACAAAAGCTTATTTGATCGTTTATGCGATTTCCTGTAGAGCGTTTGCTTATGCCAGAAGACACGGCAAGTGTAAATGACTTTTCCGACATGCCCGACTTGGAGAGAAGGATTTTGGCGGTGCTGTCAGTGTTCGAAAGTAGTCACAAACTGAAAGACTCAGACGAGTATGTTCTCCCTGACGGCAGACGAGTCAGATCCACGGCTGACGGAGCAAAGTCATTACTAAGTGACGGCGCGACGATAGAAGCCACAAAAATGGACGCCTCTATAAATCAATTGACAAAAAGGGGATTGGTCACGAAAAAGGCAGACTGCTACTTCCTGTCAGACATCGGAAAGAAACTCGGCAGAAAATGCAGGAACGAAAGAATGAGCAAAGGCTACGATAATCTTTTGTCAAGAACCGAGACCAGCCAAGCATATTCAATGTTCTGCAAACGCGTCTTCGGCAAAGACCTGTCCCAATACAACGTGCTCGACATGGAGCAACTGAACACTCTGATAGAAAAGTTGGAACTGAAGCCCAACGAAGTGGCTCTGGATCTTGGATGCGGGAACGGAAGAATAGCCGAATACATTTCCGACCTCACAGACGCCAAGATAGTTGGACTTGACTTCGCCGCCGAAGTGATAAGTAAGGCGCAGCGTCGGACAGTCAACAAGAAAAATAGGTTAACCTATGTGGTGGGCAACATGGACGATCTGACATTCGAAGAGGAAAGCTTCGATGCCATCGTCTCGATAGACACGCTGTACTTCGTTGAAAGCATCGATGCTACAATTAGAAAGATGAAGAGCTTTCTGAAGCCATCAAGTGGCAGACTGGCAATCTTTTATGATCAGTCCTGCGACCCTGATGAGTCTAGGGACGTTCTACTTCCGGAAAACACGAAAGTCGGCGTGGCACTCAGCAATAATGGTTTGGCTTATGAAACAGTTGACTACACGGTCAACAGCAGAGGGATCTGGATTCGTGAAATAGAAGCTGCTGAAGAACTGAAAGAACTGTTCGTAAAAGAAGACAACATGGATATCTATGAAGACAGAGCGCAGGACGCCAAGCGGACGCTGGAGACAATAGAAAACGGAAGACAAGTGCGGTATTTCTATCTAGCCAAGCTTAAGAAGTGAACGAGCACGCCCAGTCATACTAGTGTTTTCTTCAGGAAGTATTTGCTGTGTCCTTCTGGATAGTTGTCAAGCGTTGCAAACAATGTGTAGCCGTGTTTTTCGTAGAATGGTCTTGCCTCGAAACTGTAGGTGTCTAAGTGGGCGCATTTGCATCCGAGCTTCACAGCTTCGCTCTCGATAATCGTTAGCAGCATGGTGCCGTTGCCCTTATTCCTCAGTGATTCTTCAACCCACAGGAGGGAGACATACAGCCAACCTCCGAAAACCTGACCTATTACTCCTCCGACAACTCTGTTTTCTCTGTCCCGTATGAATACGTGAACAGATTTTCCAAGCTCCGCATTGCGGGTTTTGCTGACGATATTTCTGCCGAGACCCTCCAGAACCGCTTGATAGCCGTCTTTCGCAGATTTGAAATCATCGGCAGTCCTACATATCTGAAATGACAAGCCGTTCTCATTCATGGTTTCCACCGTCTAAATGCCAGCGCACGCTTCACATCAGGTACAGACTGTTCTTAGAAAGACCTATTAAAACAGACGCTGTTTCATTAGTCTAAGGCTGCGTCCACTGTTTTCCAAAGTTCACTGCTACGGCTACCAAGTCAAAAATGTTTATCACGCCGTCTTCGTTTACGTCACAGTGTGGGTTCCACTGAGGGTTTATTGAAGAACAGCCGAAGATTCCAGCAATCTTAGCCACATCAAATATGTCTACAATGGCATCATGGTTTATGTCGCCAAGCATGTAGGGGCTCATTAATGGATAATTGTCCTGATTTGAGCCGTCTAAGATGTATGGTGTATCTCCTATTCCATCACCATCAGAATCAGTTCCAATGTAATCGCTCCAATAGTTGCCTTCGCAACCATTGTCCCACACGTTTATTGAGCTAATGATTATTTGCTGCGGATAGTATTGGATGAATGTGTTATCGTAGATGAGGTTGTAGTTGCTGGAACTAAGCGTTCTTATGCCGCTGTTTAGACAAGTCACTTGATTCTGGTAAACACTGTTGTTACAGCATAATTCGTTCAGATATATGCCCACCATTTCGCACGAGAACACAATGTTATTTCTTATGGTGTTGTTGCTTGACCCGAATTCGACGTTAATTCCGACCGAAACGTCGCTTATTCGCAGATTCTCTATCACGGAATCGGAAGTGTTGACGAGTAGGATTCCTGCTGTATCAGCTTCCAGAGTGAGACCTTTTACACTTGCGTTTTCGCAGCTTACGAGTCCGACGTATCCAACCCCTGGAGACGTTGACGAGTCTATTTCCACGTTTCCCTCGTTGACTAGGTAATACATTGCTTTTCCGTTCACGAGGTTCGAGATGTCTATATCTTGCACGTAGTCCCAGATACGCGTTCCCCAGGCATCGAAATTGAAGTGATTTCCGCTAATGTTGTTGTTTCGCAATGTGTTGTTAGCGGATTGGCTTAGGCTGATGCCCCAGCCGCCGTCTGTGACCGCGTTGTCTGCAATGTTGTTGCCAGTCGATGCTATTATCCAAACATTCAGACCGCTTTCTGAAAGGGTATTGTGAAAGATGGAGTTCCAATGACTACTACGGAGCTCGATGCCCGTTTCAATATTTGACGTGATTTCATTATCGAAAATCACGTTGTAGCGGGAGAATTGAAGTCGCAAGCCACGTTGGTTGTCCGTGATTATGTTGCCATTGATTGTATGATTACTGGAGCTTTGCACATCTATCCCTGCGCCATCATTTATGCCTCTACCATTTCTCAGAGTGAAAGAACTGATGTTAGCAGTGTCCGCAGCTGATGTCATAAGCACGGCATTCCCGTTGCCACTACCGTCGATGATAGTTGTCGCCCTGTTTTCCCCGACGAGGGATATTCTTTTGTTTATGACCACATGTTCGTAGTACGTTCCATTTCTGACGAAGATTGTGTCTCCACTGTTTGCATTGCTTATGGCCTCTTGGATTGTTGGATAGTCATCCGGAACTGTTATTGTCCCAGCTTTGACTTGGTGAAAGGTGAATGAAAAAACCGATGCACTAACCAATAAGATTAACATCAAACCAAAAGATGCCCTCTTCATAGAAGTGTTCCCCCAGCTAAGTGTCTAATGGTTGCACCAGTTATATCAGGCTTTCCGAATCAACATATAGAAGAAAGTTCTAGCCACAAAAGCAAGAAAAAGGGATTGGTTGCGGGAGATATCTCCACTCAAAACGGGTGCGAAATGATCCTTGCTTGCCTTTCTTTCATATTATGAAAGCCTTATAGAAAAATGTTTCATAAGAGTTAAGAACTCTGCCATAGCTATATCAATTGCGCAATTTGTCTAATTTTGGAGAGGAGAAAGATGAAAGACAAAACATATGTTTTGACATCGCTTTTGGTTGCTGCTTTGACGCTTCCAATGCTTATCAGTTCTTCAACAGCCTTCATCTACCCTGATGGCTCACAGGACAACTACTTCGAGAACTATGGTTCAAGAATAGACCAGATCTTGGTCAGGAAGTATGGTGGACTTGCGGCTGAGGTTGCTGCTCTGAAACTCGGGCAGGTTGACTTTATTGATTGGGCCCTGGAAAAGGCAATGATAGACGAGTTGTCTTCAGAACCGGATATTGCAATCGTTGGCTACGGTGGCGAAGCTGGCTACTTTACTATAAACTTCAATAATAACCCAAACCAGTACTTAGGTTATCCTCCAGACCCATTGTACCCGAACCCTGTCTACGAGACAAACCCGTGCGTAATTCTAGAGTTCAGACAAGCGTGTTCTCACTTGATTGACCGACCCCTAATATGCACCGGTCCAGGCCAGGGTATGTACGAGCCAATCTACACACCAATCCCAGCATCCATGGGATACTGGATACACCCAGACATTAGCTACACTGGCTTGCTGTCAGCATACGCTTATCCACCGAGCATTAGTGACGCAGCCGCTCTGCTTGATGCTGGTGGCTTCCACCTTGGTGGTGCCGGTGGCAAAAGATACTGGGACAGGAACGACAACAACGTGTACGATGCGGGTGAAGACTTCACCATAGAAGCCTACACAAGACTAGACATCTTGAGGAAGGGTGCTGCAGACATGCTCTGCAACGGCTTTGACGACCCACTGGTTAACGTTGCTTACACAAGGCACCCGTGCACTGGCGGCCAAGCTTGGCAGACGTGCATGGTTGAAAA
>Ga0315295_10001245_pt1 | contig 21872 bp, 20 predicted proteins | sample YL17G14_0_MG_FD_204453 | JGI IMG/M metagenome (GOLD analysis project Ga0315295, IMG submission 204453) | Sediment microbial communities from Yellowstone Lake, YNP, Wyoming, USA - YL17G14_0 | ecosystem: Environmental > Aquatic > Freshwater > Lake > Sediment | place: USA: Wyoming | collected...
AAGTTCCTGGGGTTCAGCTTCTTCTACCGCAAGGGCGAAGTGCTGATCCGGGTTGCGGGCCAGGCGCTACAGCGAGTACGTGAGAAGCTGCGGGGACTGACACGCCGCACTCGGTCGGGCCGGCTGGAGGAGATCATCCAGCAACTCAAGGAATACATGCGAGGCTGGATGGCGTACTTCCGACTGGCCGACACGCCGAGTGTGTTTACAGGACTAGACCAGTGGCTTCGACGGAGGCTAAGACAACTTCTCTGGAAACGATGGAAGCGGGGAACGACTCGCTGGCGGGAGTTGGTCTCGCTGGGTGTGCCTCGACACCTCGCCGGGCTAGGTGCGGCGGGCAGTAGCCCGTGGCGCGTGGCTGCGACACCTGTGGTGCACATGGCGCTGAGCACTGCTTTCTGGGACGCTCAAGGGCTATGTTCCTTCACCGAGTACTATCACCAGCTGCATTGGCCCCGACGAACCGCCGGATGCGGACCCGCATGTCCGGTGGTGTGAGAGGGAGGATGGGCGACCCATCCTCCCTACTCGATTGTGCCGACGTTCCGTATGCGGACGCATGGCCTGGCCGACCTGTGCGCGGCGGGAAGCGCTGGGGCGCTAGGGATCCGTGGAAGCAGTACCTGGCGGAGAACCCAGATGCGCGTGGGGGCGCGGGGTTACAGGTAGTGGGTCATCTGCTGCATACGCAGCACGGGGTCGATGTACTGGACGCGCACGTTCGCCGGGACGTTGATCGACGTCGGCGCGTAACATAGGATGGCCTGGATGCCGGCCTCGACCAGCTTCTCGGCGACCACCTGGGCCCCTCGGGCTGGAACGGCGAGCATGGCAACCTTCAGGCCGCGGGCGCGGATGGACTCGACCATGGTGCCGGTGTCCTCGATCAGCAGATCGTCCACGCGCGTGCCGATCTTCGCCGGATCACTGTCAAACAGGGCAGCAATGCGGAAACCGCGGTCGATGAAGCCGGCATAGTGCGCCACCGCCCGGCCCAGGTCTCCCACGCCAACCAGCGCAACATCCCAGATCTTCTCAACCTTCAAGATACGCTTGAGCTGGCCGATGAGAAAGGCGACGTTGTACCCGGTGCCCTGCTTTCCGAACTCCCCGAACTGGGACAGGTCCTTGCGGATCTGCGCCGACGAGATGCCGAGCCGATCTCCCAGTTGCTGGGAGGAGGTGACTTCCTTGGCCTCATCACCCATCTGTACCAGGGCGCGCAGATACAAGGGCAGTCGTCCCACGACGATGTCGGGCACCGGCGCTCCAGCCATCCTGACCTCCAGCGCCCCGCCAGGGGCGGGCAGTGGGCACTAGGATACTCCGGGTCCGCCCCTGCGCAAAGGGGCGTCCGGGGTCCGGAAGGTATAATTCCGCTATCGGGAAGGATTTCGCATGTTTCTGGACGAAGCCGAGATCACGGTGGCATCCGGGCGGGGTGGCGACGGGGCGGTCCACTTCCGCCGCGAGAAGTTCGTGCCGCGCGGGGGCCCGGACGGCGGCAACGGCGGCCGGGGTGGCCACGTCGTCCTCGAAGTCGTCCCGACTCTGAACACGTTGACATCGTTCCGCCATCGGAGCGCGTTCCGGGCGGCGGACGGCGAGCGAGGCGGGAGGAGTGACCGCACAGGCAAGAATGCTGCGGACCTGTTCCTGCCTGTCCCGCCAGGGACCGTCGTCCGGGATGCGGCGAGCGGTGAACTGCTGGGCGACCTGAAGGAGGCCGGCTTCCGCCTGCGGGTGTGCCGGGGAGGGCGGGGCGGACGAGGTAACGCCCGTTTCGCCAACTCGCGCAACCAGGCGCCGCGCATGGCTGAGCGCGGCGAGCCGGGCGTGCAGCGCAGGCTGCGGCTCGAGCTGCGCCTGATCGCAGACATCGGCATCATCGGCGTGCCCAACGCCGGCAAGTCGACGCTGCTGGCGGCGCTGACCAACGCCCGGCCCAAGATCGCTGACTACCCGTTCACCACCTTGCAGCCGAACCTGGGCGTCGCCCATCTCAATGAGGACGCCGTCGTCGTATTGGCCGACATCCCCGGTCTGCTCGAGGGCGCCCATCGCGGAGTCGGTTTGGGATACACGTTCCTGCGTCACATCCAGCGCACGCGAGCGCTGATCCACGTGGTCGATGGAATGGCGGAGGACCCCGTGGCGGATTTCTCGCAGGTCAACGGAGAACTGGCGCTGTTCGACGCCCGGCTCAAGGGAAGGCCCCAGGTCGTAGCCATTAACAAGATCGACCAGCCGGAGGTGGCATCCCGCCTCCCGGAGCTTGAGGCGAAGTTCCGCCAGCTGGGGGTCCGTCCCCTGCGTATCTCCGCTCTCGCTCGCACCGGCGTCGCCGAGCTGCTGCGTGCCGCCACACAGGCGATGTTGCGCGCCGCCCCGGAGCCAGAAGGTGAGGAGGTCCCGGTCTACCGGCCCGACGAGGAGGCGACCGCCTTCTCGATCGACCATGAGGCCGACGGCGCCTGGCGGCTGCACGGGCGGGCGATTGAACGCGCGGCCGAGATGACTTACTGGGAGTATGACGAAGCCGTGCGCCGCTTCCAGCGAATCTTGGAGCGGTTGGGCGTGGATGATTCCCTGCGACGTGCCGGTGCGCAACAGGGCGACACGATTCGCATTGGAGCCTACGAGCTCGAATGGCAGGACTGATCGGGGTCTTCGGCGGCACGTTCGACCCTCCGCATCTCGGGCACCTGATCCTGGCCGAGGCCGGGCGCCAGGCCCTGGGGCTCGACCGCGTCCTGTGGGTCGTGACCGCCCAGCCGCCGCACAAGCCGAAGGAGGCGCGGACGCCGGTCGATACAAGGCTTGCACTCGTCGAGGCCGCCATCGCCGGCAACCCCGGCTTTCAGGTCTCGCGGGCGGACGTCGACCGACCGCCGCCTCACTACGCCGTCGGCACGCTGGAGTGGCTGAGGGCGCAGCAGCCTGCTGCACAGTTCGCCTACCTCATGGGCGAGGATTCGCTGCGCGATCTCCCGACGTGGCACATGCCGCAGGAGTTCGTTCTGGCATGCGACGTGATCGGTGTGATGGAGCGCAGCGGCGCCGAACCCGACGTGGCTGACCTGGAGACTCTCCTGCCAGGATTGACCGCCCGGGTGCGCTTCTTCCGTGCGCCGATCATCGACATCGCCTCGCACGAACTCCGGCGCCGGGTGCACGCAGGCGAGTCGATCCGCTACCTCGTTCCGGAGGCGGTCGCCCGGATCATCGAAGGCCAGGGCTTGTACCGGTGAGCCTGCTCCGCGACCGGTCCTTCCGCGCCGCGGTGCTGGGCCACCTGGTTGTCGATCTGCTCAACGCCGAGCGCCCACTGATCCTGGCGGTGCTCAGCGTCCCCCTCGGCCTGAGCAATGCCCTCATCGGGCTCGTCGGCCTGCTCCACACCGTCAGCGGCTCGCTGCTCCAGCCGGTCTTCGGCTGGATGGCGGATCGCCTGGGTCCGCGTCGGCTGGTCGCCGGGGGCATCCTGTGGACGACGGTTTGCTTCGGCCTGGCGGTCGTCTCCCCCGGTACCATCGCGCTGGCGTGGCTCGTCCTGGGAGGGATTGGCTCGGCAGCCTTCCACCCGGCGGGGGTGATGGAGGCGACGCGTTCGGCGCGGCTGCATCTTGACCAGCAGGAGACGACAGCAGCGTCGCTGTTCTTCCTGCTCGGGCAGGTCGGTTTCATCTTGGCCCCGGTGATAGGCGGACCACTCCTCGAGCAGTGGGGGCCGGCAGGGCTCTTAGCCTTGGTGCCGCTGGCCTTCCCCATCGGGCTGCTCACCGGGCGCGATCTCTCGAATGTGCCCGGGGCCGATCCGGCCGAAGCGGTGAGCCCGTCTGCGATGGGAGCTCACCCTCTCCTCGGGGTTGCCTTCCTGGCCTTTGTCCTCGTGACCGCGCTGCAATCCTGGGCGCAAACCAACATGGTTACCTACCTGCCGAAGTACTACAGCGACCTCGGGTTCCGTCCGGTGATCTACGGCCTGTTGGCGGCGACGTTCATGATCGGTACCGCTGCCGGGGGTGTGACGGGCGGGTGGCTCGGCGACCGCGCCTCGCGCCGCTGGATCGTATGCCTGTCGTTGATGCTGGCGGGCATCCCCTTGGCTCTCTACCCCGCGCTGGGTGCGACGGGCTGGGGCTACATCCTGGCGTTCTTCTCCGGGGCACTGACCGGCGCCTCGTACAGTATCTTGATCGTCCACGGGCAGCGATTGCTGCCAGGGCGGGCCGGCGCTTCGTCGGGGCTGATCCTGGGATTCACCTTCGCTGCCGGATCGTTGGGCACGCTGCTGAGCGGCGCGCAGGCAGACCGGGCTGGCTTTGATGCCGTCTTCCTGACCACCGCAGGATTGTGCGTGCTGGCGGGGCTGCTGGCGCTGGGGACGCGGATCGAATAGGGGGCAGGGACGACGTGACACGTGGCTCCGCCACGTGTCACGTCGTGTCGAATTCCAAGCGGAAGGTCACCACGGCGTGCGGCCCGGCTGAGATGCGGATGGAATCCCCGTTCTCGACGGGGAGCTCCTCGAGAGACGTCTCGTCCATTCGCGCCAGGCTCGCGCGGCGGATGGGCAGGTGACAGCGGAGTGTGGCGTTCACCGCCTCCTCAGACAGGTTGACGGCGCGGACGATCAATCCGCTTCCGTCCTCGGCTGCCTTGACCGCGGTCAACTGCATGCAGACCGGATCCAGCGTGAGGAATGAGGCTGAAGGCGGAAGGCGACCGGCATGCCGCGGCGTCGTCCGAGAGCGAAGGCCAACCTGAAACGCCTCGGCGGACGGAACGGCGTGCAGCAGATCACCCTCGAATGGGATCAGGCTTAGTTCGAAATGCTGCGGCCCGGGTTCCTGGCCGCCCGGTGTTTCGACCAGCGGGCCGGCACCGCCCTTGCGCGTCGCCAGATCGTCGCGCGACAGCCAGCCGAAGCAGCGCAGGAGCGTGATCGCCACAACGCCGTCCGGTGATACGCTCGCCTCGCGCAGCCCGCGGGCGGCGATCATCAAGCCATCGGACCGGCGGTCGGCGACGAAGTTGCGCATGGGCACTTCGGCGGCTGGCTGCTCAGCCCAGTCCGTCCCTCCTGCTGGGGGTGCGGTCGGGCGGGGGACGATCTCGTATGCGCCGCCATACCAGGCTTCCTGCGTCGGCTCGCCGGTGGGGAACAGCACCTGCAGCCGGTGGTCCCCGGCTGGATTGTCCAGTCGAATGTCCAGATCAACTCTCGGGACGCCCGGCGAGAGATGCGCGCGCACCTCGATCGGAAGCGGGTGGGTGTCTTGCGAGCGGGCGCGGCGATCCTGGGTCAGACTGCGCGGCAGGCGGTAGGTCAGGCGAATCACCAGCGTCTCACCCACGGCGCTGCCCAGGCGTTCGACCTGCGCCGGCGAAGAGGGCACTTCGATGGGAGTGTCGCCGTCGAGTGGGCAGAAGGTGTACGAGTCGCCGCACTCCGCCCGGTCCGAGAAGCGCAGCAGCCTAGAGTAGGTCCGGCCGGTGCGCTTGTCGGTCAGCCGGACCGTCCCGTCAGCCTCCGCTTCGACCGCCAGCGACTCGTTCTCAATCCGGCCGGAGGACGCCTCCGCGGCTCGAGCGACGCCCGGAGGGGCAGGGCGAAGCCACAGCGTCTGGTACCCGTGGGCAGGGATGTCCGGCGCCAGGGATTCAATCCCGGCCCGGCTGGCGAGACGGACGACGAGGTGAACCTCGGTTCTGGAGGGATCCTTGAGCACCTGGTCCACGCGCTCACCCGCCTCGGCCAGGCTCGCCAGGTTCGGCTTGGCGTTCTCGCCAAGCACGACGTCGATCCATAACCCGGATACCTGGGGGACGACGGCGACGGCCTGCACCGCCAGACCGAGCACGCGACCCTCCTGAACCATGCCCAACATGCCGCGCAGCCCGTCGGGATCGAGATCGAAATCGGCCAGGACCTTGTCGTAGCGGCGCAGTAGGCGGGAGGGAACCGGGTGTCCGTCGGCGTCGAGGATCTCGAAGTCCTGCATCCCCGCCGGTAGGTCGAACTCGGTCCGAAATCGGCCTCGCAGAATCGAGGCAGCGGGGTTGAAGACCACCAGAGCCGCAGCCGATCCGTCCGGCGCGTCGGAATGGGTATCGACCTCATCCGCCAGCGCCTGCAGGCTCTGCCGGGTCAGTTCCTCACCGATCTGTTCCACCTGATCGAATCGCGAGCGCATCTCATCATGCACGGGATCGATCGAACAGCCGCAGATCGAATCGTGGGGCTGGCATTGCAGGAGCATGCGCCAGGAGTGGCGGATGATGGGCTGAACGCGTCGGATGCGCGGCGTCTCGAGGTGACCGGTGAACACCGAGTGATCCGAGTGCGGGTCCGCCAGCAACTCGGCCCACGCGGAGAACGGCTCGGCCCAGCGCTCGAGCAGCGTCTCGCAATCGTGGTTGCGCTGCTTGATCCACGTCCGGCTGGAGAGCACCGCGGGGAGCAGGTGATGCCGCTTGGGGCTGCGCAGTTCGCCGCGCACTACGGGAAGCTCCACGCCGGCAGCGATCTCAGATCGGACTCCATCTAGGTACAACGGCAATGTCGAGAGCAGCAGCCTGTCCGGCCCGGTCCATCCTTCGGCGGCCAAAGCGGGGATCTCGGTCTGCGGCTCCTGGTGATCCGTGCCGTTGAGCAGCAGACGGTGGGTTGTGGCGCAATAGGGAGCGAGCGAGTCGCGGCAGGCGGCGATAGCTGCAGCGAAGGCCGCGGGCGCGGTGGGCAGCCTGGCGGCGTTGTCGTAGCCGTCGCGCAGGTAAGCCGTCAGGACGCGCGAGCCGTCGGGCGCCTGCCACCATAGCTCACACGGCTGCTCATCGAGCCCGCGGCGGAAGGCGGCCGAGTCGATGCCGAAGCCACGCAGGATCTGCGGCATCTGGCCGATGTGGCCGAAGGGATCAGGAATGTAACCGACGTCCATTCGGGCGCCGAAACGTGCGCAGTCGGCCCGGCCGGCGAGCAGGTTGCGCACCAGCGCCTCGGGGCTGACGAGGAACTCGTCCGGGAGCACGTACCATGGGCCGATGAGCAGCCGCCCCTGACGGACCCAGTTCTCGAGCATCGGGCGCTGCTCGGGGCGCAGCTCGAGGTAGTCCTCGAGGATGTTTGTCTGCCCGTCGAGCGTGAAGGTGGCGAATGCCGGATCGCGCTCGAGCGTGTCGGTGAGCAGGTCGAGCAAGTGCACGAGCTTGAGGCGGAAAACCTGGAAGGGCAGATGCCATTCGCGGTCCCAGTGCGTGTGGGGAACGAGGTGCAGTGTGGCCATGGGTTGGGTAGGTGACTCAGGTCTCGTCGCCCGTGGCGACAGGGCGAGTGGGATCGGCGCACCACTCCGACCATGACCCCGGGTACAGCCGGGCGCCCTCCAGACCTGCTACGGCCATCGCCAGCAGCACGTGGCTGGCGCTGACGCCTGAGCCGCAGTAGACGACGGCCTCACCTGGGGCGGTTCCGGCGAGGGTGCCTTCGAGTTGGGCGCGCAGGGCGCGTGCTGGCAGCAGGCGGCCATCGGCTCCGAAGCTGCGCCGCCACTCATACGAGCGGGCCCCGGGGATGTGTCCCGCCACGCGATCGAGCGGCTCGACTTCGCCGCGGTAGCGTTCCGGCGCCCGTGCATCGAGCAGCCGTCCGGTGTGGAGCACACGCGCGGCGCTGACCATGAGATCGGGTCGCACATTCGGGACGAAGCGGCGCGGCGGGCGGGAGTCCTCGCCAGCCGACGTGGGAAGGCCCGCGGCCTGCCACGCGGCGTAGCCGCCGTCCAGGACGCTGACCCACTCGTGCCCGAGGTAGCGCAACGACCACCACAACCGGGCGGCGAAGAAATCGACCCCGGCATCATAGGCGACGACATGGACCCGGTCGTCGATTCCCCATCGCGAGAACACCGTGGACAAATCGGCCGGCGAGGGAAGCGGATGGCGTCCGTTGAGGCCGGTGCACGGGGCCGAGAGGTCCGTGTCCAACTCGGCATGGAGGGCGCCTGGGATGTGTGCCTGGAGGTAGGTGCTTCGGCCCCAGCCCGGGTTGGTGAGATCGGTGCGGCAATCGACGATAGCCCACGCCGTCTCGCCGAGGTGCGTGGCCAGCGCTTCGGGTGAGGTCAATGGGTTTGGGTCGGACATGCGGCCTCCAGGCGTGGGGGCGAGTATAGGTCGGTGACACTCCGCACGCGCCAAAGCGCGGCGGCTTCTTGGGGCAGCCTTAGCCCAGTGGCTGTGCTTTGGCCCCAACGGGCGCGTCCCGCCCGCTTGAGGATGTTGCACGCTGCATTGTGGTCTCGATCGATGGACAGACCGCAGACACACGACACCCAACGATCGGCGAGCGTGAGATCCTCAAAGACATGACCACTTTGCGAACAGGTGTCGGACGTATGGGCAGGGTCTACCAGCATCACCACACGACCAGCTTCTGCCGCTTTGTGCGTGAGATGCGTCTTTAGGTATCCCCAGCCCGAGTCCATGATGCTCTTGGAAAGGTAGCGGCTCTTGACCAAGTTCGAGATCTGCAAGTCCTCCAGTGCGATCCGGTCGTAGCGTTCAATCAGATCATGCGCCAGTTTGTCGAGAGTGTCCTTGCGTCGATTGGCAATGCGCTCGTGCTGCACCTGCAATGCCGCTACCGCCTTGCGCCGATTGCTCCCACCCAGCTTGCGCCGTGCGATGCGACGTTGCATTACGCGCAGTCTCGCCTGTTCCGCGCGAAACCACTTGGGGTTCTCAACCATCTCGCCATCGCTCGTGGCGACCAGGTGATACAAGCCTACATCGACGCCGACCTCCTGGCCGGTGGACTCAAGCGGGTGGACATCCACTTCGCACGAGAAGCAGGCATACCATTTGCCTGCCTTGCGACAGAGGCGGATGGTCTTGATCATGCCTTCCATCGGGCGATGCCAGCGCACCCGAATCCGTCCTATGCCAGACAAGCGCAAACGTCGCCCCTCCAGTTTGAATCCATTGCCGTATTCTTTCAAGCCAAACGAGTCGAAACGGTTGCGGCCCTTGAAGCGCGGATAGCCCGGTATCTCCCCCGCTTTGACCCGACGGAAGAAAGCGTTGAAGGCTTTGTCCAGATCCTGAACGGCGGTCTGCAACACGTGGCTATGCACATAGGCGGCATAGGGGTTGGTGTGCTTTAGGTCTTTGACTTTGCGAAGTTGGGCGTACTTGCCAACACTCTCGCGGCGATCTTCCCAGGCCACTTTGCGCTCGGCAAGGCAATCGTTGTACCAGCGGCGGCACGTCTCCAGCGTTTGCTCAAGCAGTCGCTCTTGAGAACGAGACGGATACAGCCGGTACCGGAGGGCCTTGAACATGTACGTAGGATAGCACAAATGTTCTCGCCGCATCAAGCCCGTTGACTGGTGCTGCTCCGAAGGCGCCTTGTCCACTGCTGCCAGGGTGGCATGGGTTGCGACGGGCTGCACCCGGTCAACCGAGGCGTGGGTTCACCCACGCGCCTTCGGGGGACCCCCCGGGCCGACCGAAGTCAGGGTAGGATTGGCCAGCCGCGAGACGCTCAGGAGCCCACCGCCGATGACCGAGGGCCCCGCCTTCCAGGATTTCTACGCCGAGACGTATGCGCAGTGCTACGGCTGCGGCCGCCTGAACGAACGCGGGCTGCACATTCGCAGCCGGTGGGAGGGGGACGAGACGGTGTGCACGTTCGTCCCGCGGCCGGAGCACACGGCCATCCCCGGCTTCGTCTACGGAGGGCTGATTGCCTCGCTGATCGACTGTCACAGCACCGGCACCGCGGCCGGGGCGGCGCTGCGGGCGCGTGGGGGTGAGCCTGGAGCGGCGCCTATGCCACGCTTCGTTACCGGATCGCTGCATGTCGAGTACTTGCGTCCCACGCCGCTCGGCCCGACACTCGAGATCCGCGGAAGAATCAAGGAGATCAAGGGCCGCAAGGTGATTGTGACCTCAACGCTCAGCGCCGAGGGCGTGGTGTGCGCCCGAGGCGAGGTGGTGGCGGTGGAGGTCCCGGAGGACTTTGGAGTCCGAGTCGCCGGCTAGGCCGATCGCCGGCCGAAAGCCGGGGAGGGATCCTCTTGTGCCGACCATCGTCACTCAGCGATTCTGCCCAAGAGTCCGAGACCGGCTGTCCTCTGGATCTGGGACAGGGTTCTGCCGGCGGACACCTGCCATGTCGCCGACAGATCACAGGTCGCTCGCTTCAGAACAGGCGGGAGACGATGGAGCTCGTCGTGAACGTGGTGGGCCCTGGAGAACTCTAGCGGTGGCTCGCCAAGATGCCATCCCGAAGGGGGGAGTTATCGGGAGAATCGAAGCCTCAGGACTTGGGTTTCTCAGCTGGCCGCGCGCGGGGAAGGGCGCGCTTCAGTTGCTCCATCGGCACCTTGTTGGCGCGCTTGCAGCGCGGGCATGGGGCGTCGTAGTGTGTCCCGCCCGAGGCGGTCAGGGATTCCACGGCGGCGGCGATCTCGTCCTTGCCGATACTGAAGCTCCAACTGCACTGGTAACAACGCAACTGCATGATGAACCTCCCTAGGTCTGGCCCGTCCGCGCCGGCCGGCGCGTAGCGAAAACGATGCCGGTCAGGATCAGCGCCGCGCCGGCCAGCTTCAGCCCCGATGGGGTCTCGCCCAGCAGGACGAATGCCAACGCTGTCGAGCCGACGGGTTCGCCCAGCAGGCTGATGGACACGAAGGCCGCCGGCAGGTACCGGAGGGCCCAATTGTACGTCGAGTGCGCCAACAGCTGGGGGAGAAGCGCCAAGAGCGCGAACCAGCCGTAGGCCGGTGCGGGGAAACCGGTGAGCGGTTGGCGGGCGAGCGCCGCCATACCCAGGAGCACCAGCGCTGCCGAGCCGTAAGTGAGCGTGATGTAGGGGATCAGTGCCAGCCGGGCGCGCACGCGGCGGCCGATCATCATGTACCCGGCAACCGTGACCGCGCCGGCCAGCGCCAGCAGGTCGCCCTGCACCGCGCGTCCGGTGAGCAGTTCGCTCCAGGGCGGGCAGGCGAACGCGCCCGATGGGGAGGCGCAGGCATCGTGGACGGCGATGACGACCGTCCCCAGGAATGCCAGCCCGATCCCGGCCGCCACCGGCAGGCTGACCCGCTCGTGCAGGACCACCGGCGAGAGCAAGGCCACAAAGAGCGGGGCGATCGACACGAGCACGACCGAGCTGGCGACGCTGGTGTAGGCCAGAGACGAGATCCACGTGGCGAAGTGGATGGCCAGGAACGTCCCCGAAAGGGCGATGAGCCCGATTTCGGTGCGACTCACGCGGGTGATCTCGGTCCGGTATCGGAGCAGCGCGAGAGGCACAAGTACCGCCGTCGCCAGCGTCATGCGCCAGGCAGCGATCGACAGCGAAGGGGCGTAGGCCTGGGCGTAGCGGATGAACAGCGACGCGGTGGACGCGGCGCACACTGCCAGAAGGACAGCGGCCAAAGGGGAGACGGCAGGCCGGTCGCTCCCGGAAGGGGCCAGGTGGGTCACGCTCTCACAGCTCCCTAACCTGAATAGCTTGACAAAGCGGGGAAGAATTGTCTATAATACTCATAGTCTAGACTGACCATTCGGGTCATCCTGCGATAACGATGGTAGCCACTTCGGCGAACACGGTCAACCGCAGGTCTCAGCGCTTCAGGAGGAATGAGCCATGTCCCACGAACTTGTCAAGCTTCCATACGCCTACGATGCTCTCGAGCCCCACATCGATGCCCGCACGATGGAGATCCATCACTCGAAGCATCACGCCACCTACGTCACCAACCTGAACAACGCCCTGCAGCCGCATGCCGACCTGCAGGCCAAGCCCGTCGAGGCGCTGCTCAAGGATCTGGGTGCCGTGCCGGAGGCGATCCGCACCGCGGTCCGCAACAACGGCGGTGGGGTGCTCAACCACAACCTGTTCTGGTCGATGATGGCTCCCAACGCCGGCGGCGCGCCGAAGGGCGCGGTGGCCAAGGAGATCGATTCGGCCTTCGGATCCTTCGCCGCCTTCCAGGAACAATTCGCCAAGGCCGGCCTCGGGCGCTTCGGCAGCGGCTGGGCCTGGCTCGTAGTCGACAAATCCGGGAAGCTGGCGATCACGTCGACCGCCAATCAGGACTCGCCGATCAGCGACGGCCTTCGCCCGATTCTGACCGTCGACGTGTGGGAGCACGCGTACTACCTCAAGTACCAGAACCGACGCGCCGACTACATTGGCGCATGGTGGAACGTGGTAAACTGGGACGAGGTGGCCCGTCTCTTCAAGGCCTAGGTGCCTCAGGTGACCCCGTCTCGTCGCAGGCACCGGGCCTCAATCATCCCACGGAGGCTCATGCGATGACCCATATCATCACCAGTCTGTGCCTGCGCGATTCGGGGTGCGTCGATGTGTGCCCGGTCGAGTGCATCGTCCCGGGCAAGCCGGTCGAGCAGTGGCCGTGGTACTACATCGACCCCGACACATGCATCGACTGCGGCGCCTGCATACCCGAGTGCCCGTTAGCCGCTATCTTCACTGAGGATGAGGTGCCGTCGGCCTACAAGGCCAAGGGCGGTGAGGTACAGGCGATGCCGGCCGGCACGGCGGGCTTCGACGCCAAGTACGACGGGAAGAACCATCACGGCGATCCGGTCCATCTGGACTACACCCGGGCCCTGACGGCCGGCCAAACGGTGGACCTGACCGCCGACGTCAAACCGAACTACGAGTACTTCAAGAGCGGCACGGGCTACAAGGCCCTGGAGAAGTAGCCGCCCGGAATGCCCGAACCAGAGGGAGCCTGCCATGGCTCCCTCTGTGATTCCGGCTCCCGCCGCCTTGCCTGGGGAGGTCGTCATGCCCGCTACCACGCCCACCCGGTCCGACGTGACCGTTCGCATCGAACGCGATTCGCTTGGCGAAGTGCGCGTGCCGCGCACGGCACTGTACGGCGCGCAGACGCAGCGTGCCGTGGAGAACTTCCCGATCTCCGGGCTCCGTCCGTGGCGTGCGTTCGTCTGGTCCATGGCGATGATCAAACAGGCTGCCGCGGAGGTCCACCGCGACCTGGGCCTGCTGGATGCCGAGCGCGCGGGGGCTATCGTCCAGGCGGCGCAGGAGGTCGCCGCCGGCAAGCTCGACGACCAGTTCGTCGTCGACCCGTTCCAGGCCGGCGCCGGCACCAGCCACCACATGAACGTCAACGAGGTGCTCGCCAATCGCGCCACGCAGCTGCTGGGCGGTGCGCTGGGCGAGTACCGCGTCCACCCCAACGACCACGTCAACATGGCCCAGTCGACCAACGATGTCATCCCGACCGCCATCCGTCTGGGCTGTCTCGGCCGCCTTCAGGATTTGCTCGACGCGACCCGCGCCCTGGCCGATGCGCTGCGATCGAAGGCTGCCGAGTTCGACCCTATCGTCAAGTCCGGGCGGACGCACCTGCAGGACGCCGTGCCGATCCGGCTGGGGCAGGAGTTCGGCGGCTACGCCCGGGCCGTGGAACGTGACGCCGAGCGCATCGAGCGCGCCGCCGAAGGGCTGCGACGACTGGGGATCGGCGGCACGGCCGTCGGCACCGGCGTGAATGCCCATCCCGAGTACCGGCCCCGCATCGTCCGCCGGCTGACCGAAATCACCGGCCTGGCCCTGACTCCGTCTGGCAACCTGTTTGAAAGCATGCAGTCGATGGCCGACATGGCCGACTTCTCAGCCAGCCTGCGCACGCTGGCGCTCACGTTGCTGCGCATCAGCAACGACGTCCGCCTGCTGGCCTCGGGACCCACGACGGGGCTGGACGAGATCCGGCTGCCCGCGGTGCAGCCCGGCTCGAGCATCATGCCCGGCAAGGTCAATCCGGTGATGGCGGAGATGCTGGGCATGGCCATGATCCACATTGTCGGCGACGACGCCGCCGTTGCCCTCGCCAGCCAGGCAGGCCAGCTCGAGCTCAACGTGATGATGCCCGTCCTGGCACACAACCTGTTCGAGATGATGCAGATCATGATCAGCGCCGTGCGCGCCTTCACTGAGCGCTGCGTGCGAGGCATGACCGCCCACCGCGAGCGGGCCGAGGGCTGGCTGGCCCGCAATCCAATCATCGCCACGGCGCTCAACCCGCTGATCGGCTACATGGCCGGCGCGATGCTCGTGAAGGAAGCTGCCCAGCGCAACCTGACGCTTCACGAAGTGGCAGCCGAGCACATCGCCCGCAACGATCTGCGCCACATCGAGGAGCCCTCGCGGCCGGTGACGCTGGACGAGGTCGATGCCATCATTGGCAACCTGCGGCGGCTCACCGAGGGCGGCATTCACGGCATCCATCCAGGAAGCTGATTCGACCTGGCCGGCGTGCAGGTGCCGCGCAGGCCGCGCACCCGAGGGCGGGGCCAAGGGGACCTGGCGGATTCGCACCACGAGGGTGCTTCCTCGATCAGATGCGCCAGGGTCGTGTTGGCTCTGGATGAGGGCCCCAGCTCATAGTTCGACCGACAGCCACGAGGAACAGGAGCGCCCGGCACCACGCCGCAGCGGTATAATCGCCAGCGGTGACTCCTCCGGCCCGACTGCGCATCCCCAACAGCTTCTGGCAGACGATGCTCCATCACGTCCAGGAATGCCTGCCCGAAGAGGCCTGCGGCCTGCTGGCCGGCCGCGAGGGCCGCGTGAGCCAGGTGATGCCGGTTGAGAATTCCGCCCACAGCGCGATACGTTTCCGCATGGATCCTCAGGCGCAGGTGAGCGGCTTGCTGGGGATCGAGGCGCAAGGGCTGGAGTTGGTGGCCATCTACCATTCCCATCCATCAGGCCCGGAGACGCCGTCGGAGACCGATCGGGCAGAGGTGTACGACCCCGAGGCGTTGGTGCTGGTTTGGTGTTTTGGCTCCCGGGGCTGGCAAGCGCGGGCGTTCGATCTGGGGGGAAACGATCTGCTCGAAGTACCCGTCGAGGTTGAAGCGGTCGAGTGAGACCAGGTTGCTGGGGAGTGGCGAGATGGATTGGAGCACTGCATTGGGCCTGATCAGTATTGTCGCCGGCTACCTGCTCGGCTCGGTTCCCACCGGCCTGGTCATCGTCCGGCTCTCGACCGGGAAGGACCTGCGGCAGGAGCACAGTGGGCGTACGGGCGGGACGAATGCGGCTCGGGCTGCCGGGCCCTGGGCGGGCCTCGGGACTATGCTGGGCGACGGGCTCAAAGCCGCGGGCGCCGTCTGGCTGGCGCATGCCCTCACCGGCGGCAATGCCTGGGTGGAGGCGGCCACCGGCATCGCCTCCGTTCTGGGGCACAACTACTCCCTCTTTCTCCTTGAACGACGCGAGGGACGTCTGCATTTCCGGGGCGGAGCGGGGGGCGCTCCTACCGTCGGCGCGGCCATCGGCTTGTGGGGCCCGAGCGCCTTGTTCATGATCCCGACCGGGATCGGTGTGCTCCTGCTTGTCGGCTACGCTTCCCTGGCAACGATCAGCGTCGGCCTCGCGGCCACGGTGGTCTTCCTCGTGCGCGCGGCAATCGGCGTCGGGCCGTGGGGCTATGTCGTCTTTGGCCCGGTCGTCGTCGTCCTGCTGCTCCTGGCGCTCCGACCCAACCTGGAGCGCCTGCGCCAGGGCACCGAGCGTGTCGTTGGGCTCCGCGCTTGGCTCCGCAAGCGCGCCGAGGCCGCACCGAAGGACGACCTCAAGACGGGTTGACCCACGGCGTCCCGCGTGGTGTTGGGTCGGGCGCGATCAACGTGCACCCGCAGCCGGCGCCGAGATCTCCTTTCGCCATCGATGCCGTTCAGGGATTGGGGCAAGCCCCCGCAGGTCCGCAGCCGCAGGCAACGCCCGAGGATTCGCTTAGCTGAACAGCAGGATCGCCAGGAGCGCCAGCGCAGCGATAATGCCCAATTCGGCAAGCCGGGCAGCGCCGAGGCGCCTCTGACGGTAGGCGACGATCAACCCAACCATCCCGTACGCCAGCAGGCCGAGCAGCAGAGCATGGCGGATGGGCGTCGCCGGCCAGTAGTGCAGGCCCCAGTCCACCTGAGCCCCCGCCCATCCGACCAGGACCGCGTCGAGCCAGGCAGACGATGCCGGCTCTTCCAGCCGAAGCAGCCTCCAGGTCACGCCGGTCACGCCGGCGAAGACGAGCGGGAGCGAGAGGATCGCCCGCGGGGCTCCGACGCGGATGGCGAATAGCGCACCGGCGAGCAGGAGCCACGCCAGGGCGCGCAGGCTGATCGCAGCCCGGTCAAAGCGCGGGTCGTCACGGTCAAGCGCGATGAACTCCGCTTGGACGACCGCCACGAGCAGCACGGCCGAAAGCGCCAGGCCGATCCAGAAGCCCGCACCGTACGGCAATCGGATGACAATGCCTCCCAGGGCGAACGCGGCCAGCCCGGGGACAATCCAGTGCTCGAAGGAAGGACGCAGCTCGGCCGCCCGCGGATGCGAGCGAACAATCCAATCCGTGCCGGCCACGGCCAGGCTGGCCGCTAGGACCAGCAGCACCACCGTGGCATTGAGGTCGATGCGCAGCGCCACACCGAACATCGCCAGGTTGATGGCGGTGGCGGGTAACGGCACGACGCGCACCAGTCCATAGGCGAGCAGGACCAGCGCCGCCAGCGTGCTGAGTTTGCGGGGCTCGATGGCAGGGGCCGTGGTGGGCATGCTCGAATTCTAGCATCCGCCGGACCGAGGTGGCACGTGGCTCCGCCTCATGTCACCTCGGTCCTTGTCCCAGGCCCCTCGGGATCGATTCCCATTTCGGAACCTCCCCGCAGCCAACGGCTGGGGGACGGGAAGCGGGCTGTATAATGGCCGCCATGATCGTCGGCATCGGGATTCTCGGCTGGCTGCTGGGCGTGGGGGTGAACCTGCTCTCCGATTCGCTCCCTGCAACCCGTCGCTTGCGGCTCCCGCACTGCCCGCACTGTACCGCGCCACGGCCGATCGCCGGTTGGTCAGCACTGATGGCCGTGCTGTCGGGGACGTGGACGTGCGGCTACTGCGGCTCCGCCAGGAGCTTGCGCGGACCGGTCGCCGAACTGGCCGGAGCGGCCGGAGCCCTGCTGCTGTTCGATCGCGATCCGCGGGCAGCTGTGCTCATCCCGGGCCTGCTGGTGGGTTTCACGTTCCTCTTGATCACCAGCATCGACCTGGAGCACCGGTTGATCCCGCATATCGTCGTTCTTCCGGCGGCGTTGCTCTTCGGGACGATCGGCATCCTCGATCCGACGCGCGGGGCCGTCAAGACGCTGGCGGGCGGCCTGGCCGGGGCGGGCTCGTTCTACCTATTGTTCCTTCTGGGAGATGCCTTCGCCCGGGCGATCGCCCGTGCTCGGCAGCAGCCTCTTGACGAGGTCGCCTTGGGCTTTGGAGACGTCACGCTGGCCGGTCTGATCGGGCTGATCGTCGGCTGGCCGGCCGTCGTCCTGGCGCTGCTGCTCGGAATCCTCACCGCCGGTGTCTTCAGCTTGGGACATGTCGTGGTGATGGTCTTCCGTCGCCGCTACAGCGCCTTCACGCCAATCCCCTACGGCCCCTTCCTTATCTTGGGCGCCTCACTGGTCTACTACGGCGGCCGGGAGCTCTTCCGGTCGATCCTGCTGCGGTAGTGCCGGTTGAGTGTTACCAACACGTATCAGGGGCGTCGCGGGCAGGCGACAGCTGCCGCGCTGGACCTCGGGTACTACCGAAACGAAGACCCACACCCGCCTATAATGGGACATCGGGTGCGTGCGGGCCGGAAGGCCTGAAGCGAGGCATGGCATGAGCGTGAAGCGGTCGTGGTTTCGGCGTGGAGGCGTCAAGAGCCGGGGACAGAGCCTGGTGGAGTTCACCGTGCTCCTCCCTGTGCTTCTGATCATGATCTCCGGACTGATCGAATTCGGCATCATGCTCAACTACTACCTGGATGTGATCGACGCCGCCCGCGAGGCGGCGCGTTATGCGGCGGATACAGATCCGATCCACAACCCGAATCCGCCCTATGCTGCCCTGGAGATTTCCACAAACCCGGTCTACAAGGACATTCAGGATCTGGCGATGCAGTCGTTGGCGGCAGCCTCGGACGGCCGGATTGACTGGCCGAAGATGCGGACGATGCATACGGATCCGCTGGACCCCTTCTGCAACTACGTGCGCGGGGATATCGTGATCTCGGCCTTCGGTATCCTTAACGACCCTTCGAGTCCCCCGCCCGTAGTCAAGAAGCGCTTCCCCACCGACTCGGGCGAGAACGGCCACACTCTATGCAATCACTACTTCTCGAAGTTCACCTCGGCTGAGATCGCCTCCAAGCTGGACGCCATGGCGCCGACGAGCGGACTTGTCCTGGTCGAGATCTTCTTCGACTACGACCAGGTGCTGGCGCTGCCGTGGATCACGGCCTTCGTTCCGGACCCGATCCGCTTGCACGCGTACACCATCATGCCGAATTCGGCGGTCGAGCCGACGCCGACGCCGCCGCCCTAAGCGAGGGGACCGAGCCATGCATACGTCAGGACAGCGCGGACAGGCCCTGATCCTCATCGCCGTGGCCTTCGTCGGATTGGCGGCCTTCATCGGGCTGGCGGTCGACGCCGGCATCCTGTTCACCGACATCGGGCACTTGCGGCGGGCCGTCGATGCAGCTTCGCTCTCGGCCGCCAACCAGTTTCGCGAAGGCCGGACGCTCGCCCAACTCACCGCTTCCGCCCGCCAGGTGCTGACGCTAAACAACATGAACGTTGGCTCCACGGGCGTGGCGGTGGAAACGTGCGCCACCAATCCCGGCGATCCCCAGTTGTGCTACACGCCGGCTCGCAAAATGGTGCGCGTGCGCGCCGACCTGCCGGTCAACTTCGCCTTCCTGCCGATCATCGGCTTCAACTCCGTTACCATCCATGCGAATGCCATTTCTGAGGCCGCCTCGATCGACATTGTTCTCGCCATCGACACGTCCGAGTCCCAGGCCTACGACGCGGCGTGCGACAACACGACGGACGACGACGTGTGGGCCGAAGTGAACCTCCCAGGAGGGCTGGGTGCTGCGGACGGAGACCCTAATGACGGTTGCGGCGCCAATCCGGTCGCCGGCGGATACGCCGATGACTACATGCGCGATCCGAACCACTGCAACAGTGACCTCGTCCTTGGTCCCATCAAGCAATGCCGGCCGTTCCGCGATGTGCAGGACGCAGCCGTCTCGCTGACCACGCGCCTGCTGCCGCCGTACGATCGCATGGCGATCGTGACCTTCGACCGCAATGCCATCGTTCAAAAGAACTTGAACTACCAGACGTTTGCAGGGCTCACCGACGCACAATACATAACCGCGTTGCAGACGCAGATTATGGCCCTCGATGTCTACAAGTTCCCGGGCTGCGCGGGGTATCCACCAAATCCATCGGGCTGCACCTCGACCAATACGGCCGACGGGTTGAAGGCGGCCGGGAACCAGTTCGGGGCGTTCACACGTGAGGAAGCTGTCTGGATCGTGATCCTGCTGTCGGACGGCGGCGCCAATGCGGCGACCGATGCCGCCTCGCCTGCCAACTGGATCTGCCCCGGCTCGCCCGGCGCCGCCAACTGGATCGAGCCATTCTGCCGTGACCCGATCGCCGACAATCGACACGCTGCCGCCGACGCCGCCTACGACCCGGATGACGCCGCGCGCGACCGGGCCGATTGGGTCGGCTGCCTGGACAAGAACGCCCGAGCTATTGCACCTTATCCTGCTCATCCCGGCTCCTGCGCGGCCCTGGCGCCCAACTACGGCCAGGGAGCGGTGATCTTCACCATCGGCCTGGGCGATCGGGTGATCAACAACACCACCTGCGAGTGGGGCGGCTTGTGTGAGCCTGATTTCGGCGAGCAACTGCTGCGCTACATCGCCGCCGTGGGCGACGACGGCAACCCGTTGACTGATCCGTGTACCGTGGCTCCGGCGGCCGGCGCGGGTGTCGACTGCGGTAACTACTACTACTCGCCCACCGGCTCCGGGCTGCTCGAGGTGTTCGAGGCTATCGCCTCGCGCATCTTCACTCGGATCACGCACTGAGTTCGAATTTCGCCCGCGACGCCGTGTCAACCGGCGCCGCCCAGGAACGCCTGCAATCATCGACGCGTAGAAAGGCGACCGTGATGGACAGGGTGCCAGCCAACCATCCGCCCGCCGCCGCCTCTGCACGCCGCCGTTGGCGCGGCCAGGGAGTGGTGGAGTTTGCCCTCATCCTTCCCGTCATGCTCTTGGTGCTGTTCGTACTCGTCGAGCTGGCGCGCCTGCTGCACGCCTGGCTGGCCGTCGAGAACGGGGCGCGCTTCGGCGTGCGCTACGCCGTCACCGGCGAGTACGACCAGGCCCTGTGCTTAGACTCGGACCTCAGCGGCACGGCCTGCGACAGTATCGCCGAGCGCGACGCCGCCCGCCTGCCGTCGATCACCAACGTGGCGCGCGCCGGGTCGGTGGCCATCCTGCGCTCTGCCGCCGCCGCCCCGAAGACGCGCGGCTATTTCAAGGTCACCATCTGCTCGAGCCGCTCGACGCTGTACACCCGATCCGATCCCGCGACGCTGACCTCCGCCTACTGCACGCCAACGGATGACGCCGGCGGCCCCGGTGACACCGTCTCGGTGACGGTCGACTTCGACCACCCGGTGATCGTGCCGATCTTGAGCACGTGGTTCCCGGTCCTGCACCTGACCGCCAAGCGTGAGGGCATCGTCGAGCAGTTCCGCGTGGCGCGCGTCGTCGGCCTGCCGGCCACGATCTCCATCCCGACCTTCACGGCCACCAACTCCGCGACGCCGACCGAAACGTCAACCTCCACCATCACGCCGACGATCACCGAGACCCTCACGCCGACGGCGACGGTGACCCCCACCGCCACACTCGATTGCTCGCTGATCACAGCCGGGCCTGCGGATTTCTGGGGCTCCTACCCATCCGGCTACGACTTCTTCTACTTCAGCGTGAGCAACAACACCGGCCGTACTGTCTACCTCACCGGAGGCAGTATGGTTTGGACCGAGTACTACCCCGGCCAGATCGCGGACGGGTATCTCTTCCCGAACCCGGATTGGTACAGCTTGGGGATGGGGGATCCCTCATCGCCCTCCAGTGCCACGCCTCCGACACCGATCGCGCTTCCGTCTGGCGCGAGCTGGAATTGGTACGCCCTTTTCCAGAACCTCGGTGGGCCGTTGTACGGCAGCTACTCCGCCGCGCTGACTTTTGACGGCGTCTGCGATGTATCCGCATCGATTGACACGGCCACCCCGACAACGACCTTGACGCCGACGGTCACGCTGACCCGGACGGTCACGCTGACGCGGACGGCCACGCTGACGCGGACGATCACGCTCACGCCGACGACGACGTTGACCCGCACCATCACGCCCACGCCGACCGAGACGCGCACGCCGACGATCACCTACACGGTGACGAACACGTCGACGACGACCCTGACGCCGACGATCACGCTGACGCCGACGGTCACGCTGACGCCGACCCGGACGCTGACGCCGACCCGGACGCTGACGCCGACGCAGACGCTGACGCCAACCGTTACCTTGACGCCGACCCCTACGGCGACGCGCACGGCTACGCGGACGGCGACCGCGACGGCGACAACCACGCTCACGGCGACGATCACCCTGACGCCGACGCTCTCGCCGACGGCGACGGAGACATTGGAAAGTACCCCGACGAGGACTCCGACCAATACGCCCACGAAGACCTTCGACTGATCATCGCCCTCCGTATCCGGACTGCTATTGGCCCCGCCCCCTTGGCGGGGCCAATGCGTGTACGCCCAGCATGGGCGCTGACTAGGAAGGTGGAAGTCCTTCCCGGGGGTTGATGGCACCCACCGTAGCCAAGGGCAAGGGCGTCGTCGTGAGGCGGGGTCCGGAGGAAGCCGGAGGCAAA
>Ga0315295_10001246_pt1 | contig 21865 bp, 15 predicted proteins | sample YL17G14_0_MG_FD_204453 | JGI IMG/M metagenome (GOLD analysis project Ga0315295, IMG submission 204453) | Sediment microbial communities from Yellowstone Lake, YNP, Wyoming, USA - YL17G14_0 | ecosystem: Environmental > Aquatic > Freshwater > Lake > Sediment | place: USA: Wyoming | collected...
GACGAAATAAAAGGCATGATCTATCTTAAGGAAAGAACGGACAAATTCAATGTCAGGACCGTGAATGCGGACAATGTCGAATATAGATCAACATATGACCCCAAGAAGGATTACGGATGCGATGCGCTTTTTGTTTACGATCGCGCAAAAAAGACGCTGGTAAAGGTCGTTCCTCGGCATTGATTTATCGTGCTGTGCAGTGTAGAATCCTTAAGTTTTATTCCTGGAGGAGGAAAAATGAAAAGCAAAAAGCCTAAAGTTCTTGTAACAGGCGGAGCCGGCTATATCGGGAGCGTTCTGGTGGGCCAACTCCTTAAAAAAGGTTATTCGGTAAGGGTGTTCGATAAGCTGTATTTCGGAAAGGGACCGCTTGCTGATGTTGAGAAAAAGATCGAGCTTATACAGGGCGACGTAAGGCAATTCCCTGCAAGCGCGCTGAAAGGGGTTTCATCGGTCATCCATCTGGGCTCTCTCTCGAACGACCCCACCGCGGAATTCGACCCGAAAGCGAACCATGATATCAACTGTGTTGGCACCGTCAGGGTTGCCGAGGCATGCAAAAAAGCGGGGGTCAAAAGAATGACGTTCGCCTCATCTGCCGCGATCTACGGCTTCCACATCGACGGAATAGTGGATGAAACATACAGGACGAACCCGCAGTCAGAGTATGCCCAGTCAAAGCTGGACGCCGAGAAAGAACTGCTCAAGATGGCGGGTAAAGGATTCTGCCCCGTGATCCTGAGGCAGGCGACCGTTGGCGGCCTTTCTCCGAGGATGAGATGGGACCTTGTGGTGAACACAATGACAAAGGACGCGTTCAGCAAGGGAAAAATATTCGTCTACTGCGCGGGAGATTCCTGGAGGCCGCTGGTATCTGTCAGCGATGTAGCGGGCGCCCACATAAGGTGCATTGAAGCCCCGGAATCAAAGGTGTGCGGCGAGATATTCAACCTGGTGTACAAGAACTTCAGGATACTCGAGCTCGCGCACTGGCTCAAGGAAACGCTGAGGAAGGAAATGAAGCAGAATATTGATATAGAGGTACAGTTCGGAAAGGTTGAATCGAGAAGCTACAGGATATCAGGAGAGAAGATGAAGGATGTCTTGGGTTTTGAACCCAAGCAGAGCGTCGAGGCATCGGCTATAGAGATATTAAAGGCGCTCCAAAAAGGGAAGTTCACCGACTTTGCCAATCCCATCTATTACAATATCAACTGGATGAAGCTGCTGACAGAAATGGAAAGCAAGCTCCAGCTGATAGGGAAAGTGTTCTAGAATGAAGGTCCTTCTGATCGGCGCTGACGGACAACTTGGTACCGACATCCAGAAGGTCATAAAAGCTCCGGAACTTATCCCCCTCACCATCTCCGAAATCGATGTGACAAGCCGTGAGAACGTCGCATCCGTTATAGGGAAGCATAAGCCCGATGTCGTGATCAACACCTCCGCATACCACAGGGTCGATGACTGTGAGGACCATGACCAGGAAGCGTTCGCCGTAAACACTTTAGGTGTAAAGAACCTGTGTCTTGCCTGTAACGGGACAGGCTCAACTCTTTTGCACATAAGCACCGATTATGTTTTTGACGGGATGAGGGAAAAGCCTTACTCCGAGGACGACTGTCCCGTTCCCGGCACTGTCTACGGCATTTCCAAGCTTGCCGGTGAGCTCTACATCCGCTACATGATGAAGAACTATTTCATCGTGCGAACGTGCGGGCTATACGGCTTGCGGGGATGCATGGGAAAGGGCGGAGGCAATTTCATAGAGAGCATGCTCAAGCTTTCAAAAGAAAAGCCCATTCTCAGGGTGGTTGACGATCAGATCGTTGCCCCGACCTATACCTTTGACCTGGCGCGCAAGATAGATCAGCTCATAAGAACGCAGCACTACGGGATATATCACGTGACCAACGCGGGCAAGTGCAGCTGGTATGGATTCGCAAAAAAGATATTCGAGCTTACCGGAACCAAGGTGAAGCTTGAAAAAGCTTCCACCTCTGAATTCAAGGCGAAGGCGACCCGTCCGGCCTTTTCGGTGCTCGAACACAGGAACCTCAAGAAGATCGGGCTTGACGACATGAGAAGCTGGGAAGAAGCGCTCGCGGCTTATCTTAAGGAAAAAAGCTCCTGTAAATGACCGACGTATCAGTCTGCATAGTCAATTTCAACGCCAGGGAACATCTTGAGAACTGCTTGGTATCCGTCATCAACAGCATGAAAAAGCACACGTATGAGATCATTGTGGTTGATAACGGCTCATCTGACGGTTCCGCTGAGCTTTCAAATCGATATCCGAACATCAAATTCATCAAGAACCAGGAGAATGCCGGATTCATAAAGGCCAACAATCAGGCTATCCGCGCATCGACCGGCAGTTACGTCATGTCGCTCAATAACGACACTATAGTGAAAGATGGCGCGATCGATCTGCTCGTGGATCTGCTCGAGAGCAGTCCTGATGCGGGTGCGGCCGGGCCAAAGCTCCTTAATTCCGACGGAACTGTCCAGCTGCAATGCAGAAGGCGCCTTCCTGACCCCGTGAGTTCCTTCTATTATTTTTCCGGACTCAGCAGATTGTTCCCGAAAAGCAGGATGTTCGGGGCTTATCTGATGGTGGACCTGGACGATAAGCAAGTTACCGAAGTCGATTGCCTTTGTGGAGCGGCGATGCTGGTGAGGCGCAAGGTCATCGATGAGGTTGGCCTGATGGATGAGGACTATTTCATGTACGGGGATGACATCGACTGGTGCTACAGGATAAAGAAAGCGGGATGGAAAATATTATATTGTCCCGACGCTGAGATCGTTCATCTTGGAGGAAGAGGGGGAAGCAGAAAGAGGTCTTACGGGAACATATTCGAATTCCACCGGTCGATGGCGCTATTCTATAGCAAGCACTATGCGTCACGTTATGTTTTTGCCGTTAACTGGCTGGTTTATAGCGGTATATGGCTTAAATATGCTGTAGCCCTGGCAATGAACATCTTCAGAAAAGAGAAGTTCGTGGGGACTAAAAAGCCCTGAAAGTGGTATAATCCAAGTTCGGTTATCGGATCGAACGATTTGGAGGCTATATGAAAGGCATAATTCTCGCGGGCGGCACCGGTTCAAGGCTTTTTCCGCTTACCAAGGTGACCAACAAGCATCTTCTTCCGGTCGGGAAAAAACCAATGATATATCATCCCATCGAAAAACTTCTCGAAGCAGGCATTAAAGAGATATTGATAGTGACCGGCGTTGATCACATGGGAGATGTTGTCAATTTGCTGGGAAGCGGCAAGGAATTAGGCTGCAGGTTCACGTACAAGGTGCAGGACGAGGCGGGAGGTATAGCTCAGGCGCTGGGCCTTGCCGAGAACTTTGCGTCAGGCGAAAAGATCGTTGTTCTGCTCGGCGACAATATATTCGAGGACAAGCTCTCGATATTCACGTCAAAATTCGCAAAGCAGGACAAAGGCGCCAGGATAATACTCAAGGAAGTGAAGGACCCGCAGAGGTTCGGGGTTGCCGAGATAAAAGGCGAAAGCATCGTCGGGATAGAAGAAAAGCCAAAATCTCCAAAGAGCGGTCTGGCAGTGACCGGCATTTACATGTACGACCAGAAGGTCTTTGAGATCGTAAGAAAGCTTAAGCCTTCCAAGAGGGGTGAGCTTGAGATCACCGACGTGAACAATGAGTACATCAGAACGGGAGAAATGAAATTCGACACGTTCAGCGGCTGGTGGACCGACGCCGGAACGTTCGAGACGCTCGAGCTTGCCACGCTCCTGTACGAAGGGCGCGCCAAAAAGTGAAGAACATCCTCGTTACGGGCGGCTGCGGCTTCATCGGGAGCAATTTCATAAGGAACATCATTGACAAGGATATATTCATATTCAATCTCGACAAATTAACGTATGCGGGAAATCCTGAAAATCTCACCGATATTGAAGGAAGAAAAGAATATAAACCCCTTTATAAAAAAGATATCTGCGATTCGGATTATGTTGCCAGGGTTATGGACGAATATAAGATTGATACCATCGTGAATTTCGCCGCAGAATCCCATGTTGACAGGAGTATATTGGGTCCCGAGATCTTCACAACAACGAATGTACTGGGGACTCAGAAGCTTTTGGATGTATCGAAGAACTATTGGACAAGCCTACCAGAAGGATATAAAGGCAAAAGGTTCCTCCAGATATCAACCGATGAAGTTTACGGATCTCTTCCAAAGACGGGGAAATTCAAGGAGACAACTCCGCTTTCCCCGAACAGCCCTTACTCTGCCAGTAAGGCTGCAGCAGACATGATGGTGAGGGCATATTTTCATACTTTTGGATATCCATCCATAATATCGAGATGCTCAAATAATTATGGACCGTATCAATTTCCTGAAAAATTGATTCCTCTGATGATCTGGAAAGCAATGAACGATCAGCGACTTCCGATTTACGGGGATGGTTTGAACGTGCGGGATTGGTTGCATGTTAATGACCACTGCAGCGCTATCGAGACGATATTAAAAAAAGGCAAGAACGGAGAAGTGTACAACATTGGGGGTAATAACGAATGGCCCAATATTAAAGTTGCAAAAAGGATCCTTTTAGAACTAGGGAAACCAGAAGACCTTATAATGATGGTAAAGGACCGGCCGGGCCATGACAGGAGATATGCCATGGATGCTGGAAAGATCCGTAGAGAGCTAAAATGGAAGCCGAAATATACTTTTGAAAAAGGTCTTAAGGATACGATCAGATGGTATTTAGGCCATAAGGATTGGCTGAAGAATGTAATAAATCAGGAATATCTGTCATATTACGATAAGAATTACAACTCCAAATGAAAATCGCATTAGTACACGATTATCTTAATCAGGCCGGAGGAGCAGAAAGGGTGGTGGAGTGCCTGCACGAGATATATCCCGAAGCACCGATCTACACCTCGATCTACGACAGGAACAGCATGCCGGAAGCGTTCAAAAAAATGGACGTAAGGACATCTTTCATGCAGCACCTGCCGCTCGTAATGAAACATTTCAAGAAGTATCTTCCGCTTTTCCCGTTCGCTTTTGAGAGCTTCGATCTTTCGGGTTATGACCTGATACTCTCTTCAAGCAGCGCGTGGGGAAAAGGCATAAAAAAGAGAAAAGACCAGCTTCACATCTGCTACTGCCACTCTCCAATGAGGTTCGTCTGGATGTATAAGGCTTACATGGAGCGCGAGGAATATGGCCCGGTCACCCGGCTTATGCTTCAGCCTGTTCTGAGATGGCTCCAGAAGTGGGATCTAAGGACGAATAAAAGGGTGGACCATTTCATCGCCAATTCCCTTACCACCCAGAAAAGGATAAAACTGTTCTACGGGAGGGATTCTCATGTGATCAATCCCCCTGTTGATACTTCGTTTTTTAAGCCCTATAATAGCGAAATCGGCGATTATTTCCTTGTGGTTTCAAGGCTGAACCCGTACAAAAGGATAGATCTCGCGGTGGAAGCGTTCAATGAGACAGGGCTTCCGCTTATTGTTGCGGGATCAGGGCCCGATGAAAAGAGATTAAGAAAGCTAGCCAAGCCAAATATCACTTTTCTGGGGAAAGTATCGGACCAGGAAGTGGTAAAGTACTATTCGTCATGCAGGGCCTTTGTGCTGCCGGGAGAAGAGGATTTCGGGCTTACCCCTGTTGAGGCGCAGGCCTGCGGCAGGCCGGCAATAGCTTACAGGGCGGGAGGGGCCACGGAATCGATAATCGAGGGACGGACGGGGATGTTCTTTGACAGGCAGGACACTCCGAGCCTTATTGATGCGTTAAAGAGATTTGACCACAGGAGCTTTGACCCGAAGCTGATAAGGGAGAACGCGCTGAGGTTCGATAAAGAAGTGTTCAAGCAAAAGATCAGGGAGTTTGTAAATGGCAAAAGAGCTTAACAAAGAATCGGTATTCGACATCGCGATAGAGATGTTGTTGATCGCGCTGGTGTTCCTGGCGCCGGTCATATTTGACAGGCGCATCGGAATTGTATTCTCTCTTACCAAGGTGACCACCATCAGGCTCATCATGATCGCCATTCTATCCATATGGTCGGTCAAGATAATGCTTAAACAGGAGCACAGGTTCATAAGGACACCGCTCGACTATCCAGTGCTTTCATATTTTCTTGCCTGTACCGTTGCGACGCTGACCTCGGTCCACGTACTGGTGAGCTTTATGGGCTTTTATGGAAGATACGAGGGGTTGTCGACCCTTTACATTTACTGCCTGTTGTACTTTATTACCACTAATTTCATAAAGACCAAGGATCAGATCCTGAGGATAATGTACACCGTGATCGTTGCCGGAGTGTGCATGGGTATATACGGCGTGATCCAGAGGATGGGGCTTGATCCCTATGCCTGGGGCGGAGTGGTCACCTGGCAGAGGATCATCGGCACCATCGGTCAGCCCAACTTTTTGGCCGCATATGTCGATATGGCCTTTATAATCGGTCTGGCGCTTTTGCTGAACATGAAGAAGCTCCAGTGGAGTCTCGACCTCAATAATCTGGTGGACCTGATCCTGAGGGCAGGTCTGGTCCTCAGCCTGTTCATTATCTATGTTTGCGTCCTTTATACGCAGAGCCGCGGAGGGTTTGTCGGTATCTTTGCGGGACTGAGCCTGTTCTTTATTCTGGCGAACAGGCACAAGACGCTTGAGAAATACCGAGAGCTTGGAGTGCTTTTTGGCCTGATATTCGTGATAACGATCATCACATCGCTTAATCCCGCCACCTCACCCTTTGGACGGGCCGAAAGCGAGGCGACAAAAGCGGGAGAGCTTTCAACGCTTGAAACTCCGATAATCTCGTACAACGCCACCCTGTCCAGGTTCGAGACATGGAAGAGCGCGTACAAGATAATCGTTGATCGGCCGTTTTTCGGCATAGGGCAGGAAGTTCTCAAGATGGTCTTCCCGAGGTACGAGACGGACAAGTTCAGGTTCTACGAAGGTTTTCATGTCAAGCAGGACAGGTGTCACAACGAGGTCTGCGACATGGGGGTAACAAGAGGGACGATAACTCTCGCAATTTATGTGTGGATGCTCGCGACGTTCTTCTATCTCGGGGTAAAGGTGATCCGAGGAGATTATGACCCAGATCTTAAACTCTATACCGCAAGTTTTCTGGGCGGCTCTGCCGCATACCTGGTACAGAACCAGTTCAGTTTCGGTGTTGTGGCCATTACAACGCTGCTCTGGGTAATGATGGGCATGACGGCTTCGATATACGTCAAACCTGAGCAAAAACCATACAAAGAACAGGTCGACCTGATGAACATGCCCTGGTTGACCTTTGCGCTTATCGTGATAATTGCCATATATCTTAGTTTCCTTTCCACCATCCAGTTCCGGGCGGACATATACTTTAAGGACGCAAGATCGCTCGAGGATGTCAGAAGGTTCGATGATGCCATAAAACAGTTTGAGAGGTCATTAAAGATCAGCCCGTACGAGGGGGGCACATGGACGCACTACGGCATCTCAAGCCTGAACGTTGCGCAAGTCTCACAGAACAACGACTCCATAAAAAAAGCGCTGGACATATTCAGCGTCACTTACAAGCTGGACGCATATAATGCCGATAATTTCTATATCGCGGGGAGAGCATATTTCATACTTTCATATTCCGATCCTTCATTGATCCCCAGTGTCATATTATCGGAAAAAAAGGCGATCTCGATAGATCCTCGTTATGCCGAAGCATATCAGGTGCTTGGCGCGATGTATGAAAGGAACGGAAGGAACCAGGACGCTGCGGACATGTACCAGAAAGCGGTCGAAATAAACCCGCAGATAGCGGAGGCGGTGACCGGGCTATCGAACGTTTATCTCAGGATGGGGAATTTGAACAAGGTGATAGCGATATACAGCGACTTTCTTGCCAAATACCCCAACAACCCGATATTTCAGGAGAATCTTGCGGCGATCTACGTTAGACGTGGGGAATCGCAGAAAGCCCTGAAAATATACGAAGATATGCTGGTCACAAACCCCCAGAACGTCAGAGCTCTTGTCAACCTGGGCTTCCTGTCATCCAAAATGGGCAATTCCACAAAGGCAAGGGACTCCTTTGAGCGCGCGATAATGGCGGATCCCAGGAACACGGATGCTCATAACGGCCTGGGACTTTATTATCTTCAGACAGGCCAAAAGCAAAGAGCGATAGAAGAGTTCAATCAAAGCCTGATGGTTGACCCGAATAATCAGTATGCTAAGCAAATGCTGGAGACGATCAAATAAATGCTGAAAAGAGCTGCCAAGGTGCCTCCGCTCCTTATATTCGTGATCGATGCGCTCATAATCAACGCGTCGTTCGTTCTGGCATACTATATCAGGTTTGAGCTGCTTATCACGAAACTGCCGGCCACCATACCGCACCTTTCCAGGTTCTACGGCATTCTTGTTCTGGTCACTTTGCTCTGGCTTGCCCTCTTCAAGCTGCTCGGACTCTATGACAAAAGGGACATAACATCCGCCTCGGATGAAGCTTCTTCGATAATCGGGGCGAATATCGTAGGGACCTTTGTCCTGCTGGCGCTGCTCTTCTTGTATCGGGGTTTCTGGTTCTCAAGAGGAGTGCTTCTCTACGCGCTGCTCATCTGCTCCTCCCTGATGATACTTTCAAGGTATATGCTCAATTACTTCCAGAAAGAACTATACAAGCGGGGGGTAGGCGTCCGAAGGACCCTGATAGTGGGAGCGGGTGAGATAGGCCAGGGACTCGCGTACAAGATACAAGCGGAAAAAGAGACAGGTTATCTGGCCGTGGGATTTCTTGATGATGATCCTGATAAGAGGTCAAAAAAATATCACAACGTCCCCGTGATCGGCGGAACAGAGAACATCAAGCAAAAGATCAAGGAACACGGTATCGACGAGATAATTGTGGCCACATCCAGGCTGCCGCAGCAAAAGGTGCTGGATATCATTATGGAGTGCGAATCAGAAGGCGTTGAGTTCAAGCTGGTCCCTGGCATATTGGAGATCATTGCTTCGAGGGTCTCGACCGACGAGATCGGCGGAATACCTTTGCTTTCGATCAGGGAGATAAGACTGCAGGGCCTGAACGCTTTATTGAAGAGGATGGTTGATATTCTCCTTTCTTCGGCCGTGCTGCTTGTTCTTTCTCCCGTACTTTTGCTTGTGATAGCGGCGATCAAAATTGATTCGAGAGGCCCGATATTTTTCACTCAGCAGAGGATGGGAAAGGACGGCAAGGTTTTCCTTCTGTATAAGTTCCGTTCGATGATAACGGGAGCCGAGGACCTTTTCGCAAAGGTGGTGGAGGAGAAAGGCGGGGACTTGATCAGGTTCAAGGCAAAAGATGACCCCAGGATAACCAGAGTGGGCAAGATATTAAGGAAGTTGAGCATAGACGAGGTGCCTCAGCTGATGAACGTGCTTAAGGGCGACATGAGCCTGGTCGGGCCCAGGCCACCTGTGCCGCTGGAGGTCGAGAGATATTCCGAGTGGCACAGGAAAAGACTAAGGGTTAGACCGGGAATAACCGGCCTTTGGCAGGTCTCGGGGCGAAGCGAGCTTCCTTTTGAGGACATGGTCAGGCTGGATATCTATTACATCGAGAACTGGTCGCTCTGGATGGATTTCCGCATAATACTCCGCACTTTTCCCGCTGTCCTTTTCGGCTCCGGAGCGTACTGATTGATGATCACCAGCTCCGACAGTCCGAGGTTCAGGTATTTCAGCCGCTTAAAGAAAAAGAAAGAAAGACTCGCGAACGACATGTTCCTTGTGGAAGGCGTTCATCTGGTCGAGGAGGCCTTGAAAGCAGGATCGCTCGATCGCGCCATCTATTCATCAAGGATAAAGAACTCGCAGGACGGACGAAGGATCATCAGGGCCATTACTAACGCGGGTCTGCCGTGCGAGGAGACCGCGGATAGGCTCATTTCAGACCTGTCATCGGTCGAAGCTCCCCAGGGATTGATAGCCTCAGCCAGGCCCAAAGGCTCCGATCTCGGCGTTCTTTTTGAGGAGCCGTTCCCGCTCATAGTGATAGCATGCGGCATTCAGGACCCCGGCAACCTGGGCACGATAATCAGGACCGCGGACGCGGCAGGATGCTCCGGAGTGATAGTTACGCACGGGTCCGTTGACCCTTACAATGAAAAAGTGATTCGCTCGACCGCAGGCTCGATTTTCCATTTAAACATAATAAAAAATGATGATATAATCGAACTGATCCCGTCGTTAAAAAGGCGCGGCATCAATGTGATCGCGACCGACGCGGACTCTGAAAAAAAGTACTTTGAGGCGGACCTGAAGGGTAAGACGGCCGTAATAGTGGGCAACGAGGGACAGGGACTTCCTGTCGAGATCACGCGGCTTTGCAGCGAGACGATATCGATACCCATGAAGGGGCAGGCCGAATCTCTGAATGCCGCGGTAGCTGCCGCGCTCGTTATGTACGAATCTGTAAGGCAAAGGACGACAGATGCAGGATAAGCTTATCAGTATAGAGAAGGAAGCGACCGGAGAGGTCGCCTGCGCCTCTTCGATCAAAGAACTTGAAGAGATACGGATCAAATACCTCGGAAGAAAAGGGATACTACAGGATATTCTCAAGAGCCTGCCGTCATTATCTGCCGACCAAAGGCCGTCCCTCGGGAAGCTCGCGAACGACGTAAAGAACAATATCGATAAGCAGATAGAAGAAAAGATGTCCGGACTCTCCAGCAGCGAAAGGTCTAAAAAACTTGATAAAGAAAAGATCGATATAACGATGCCGGGCACCGGCATTATCAGGGGCAGGTCCCACGTTATCACCAAGACCTTTGATGATATCGAGGCGATATTCACGGGAATGGGCTATTCCGTCGCGGAGGGCCCCGACATCGAGACCAACTGGAACAACTTTGAGGCGCTTAATTTTCCGCCCGAGCACCCCGCGATGGACATGCAGGCCACGTTCTTCGTTGAGGGAGACAAGCTGCTGCGGACTCACACATCTCCCGTCCAGATAAGGGTCATGGAAAAACAGGCTCCGCCGATAGCGATAATCATACCGGGACGCGTTTATCGCTGCGATTCAGATGTTACTCATTCCCCGGTCTTCCACCAGGTCGAGGGACTGGTGGTGGATAAGGGGATCACTTTTGCGGACCTAAAAGGGACTCTCACGTATTTTATACATGAGATGTTCGGCAAAGAGAGGCGTGTGCGCTTCAGGACTTCGTTCTTTCCCTTCACTGAGCCTTCCGCGGAAATGGACGTTGAATGCTTCATCTGCAGCGGCGTGGGGTGCAGGCTCTGCAAGAACACGGGATGGCTGGAGATACTCGGCGCCGGGATGGTGGATCCGAACGTTTTCAGGAACGTTAAATATGACGCCGAAAAATATTCGGGCTTCGCTTTTGGCATGGGCATCGAGAGGATCGCCCTTCTCAAATACGGCATCTCGGACATCCGTCTTTTGTACGAGAACGATCTCAGATTTTTGAGGCAGTTCTGATGAGAGTACCCATCGAATGGCTTAAGGAGTTCATCAAGGTGGATATCGCGCCGGAAAGGCTGGCCGACAGGCTTACCATGTCCGGTCTCGAGGTGGGCGCGATTGAATATCACGGAAACAAGATGTCCGATATCGTCGTTGGAAAGATCAAGAGCATTGAGCGTCACGCCACCAAGCCCGACATACTCATCTGCCAGGTTGATACGGGCATCAAGATCCTGCAGATAGTCACAAAGGCCGGCAATTTAAAGCTCGGCGACAAGGTTCCCGTGGCTCTTCACGGCGCAACGCTTCCCTCCGGAATAAAGGTACAGAAAAGGGAACTTCATGGGGTGGAATCGTTCGGAATGCTCTGCTCGGAGATAGAGCTGGGGCTCTCTGATAAAGCTGAGGGCATAATGATCCTTGATAAGGTTACGGCGGTAGGAGAGGACATACGAAAGGTGCTGGGTATTGGCGGCGCCGTGCTCGACATCGACGTGCTCCCCAACAGGATAGATGTCCTGTCCGTGTTCGGCGTTGCCAGGGAGCTGGGTGCGATTTTGAGCAGGAAAGTGTATTATCCGGCCGTAAGGGTGAAGGAAACATCCGAGCCAGCCGCCAAACATCTTAAGATCTCCATCAAGGATCCGGACCTGTGTCCGCGTTACACCGCCAGGGTGGTTAAAGGGATAAAGATCAAGGACTCCCCGCAATGGATGCAGGACAGGCTGCTCGCGTGCGGCATGAGGCCCATAAACAACGTTGTCGACGCCACGAATTATGTCCTGCTTGAGACAGGGCAGCCGCTTCACGCGTTCGATCTGGGCGGTTTAAAGGGTCACGAAATAGCAGTTCGGCGGGCGAAGCAGGGAGAAAAGATCAAAACACTTGACGGCGAAACGAGAGAGCTTCACGGAGCGCTTGTAATAGCGGACGCGGAGAGGCCGGTCGCTATAGCGGGCGTAATGGGAGGTTCCAATACTGAAGTCTCTTCATCGACCACCGATATAGTCATCGAGTCCGCTTATTTCGATCCAAAGACCATCCACAAGGCGGAAAAGTCCCTCAAGATAAGGACCGAAGCCTCCACCCGTTTCGACAGGGGAGTGGACTGGACAACAGTTCCGCTCGCGCTAGAGAGGGCGGCAGGTCTCATCGCGGAGATATCGGGAGGCCGGGTCCTAAAGGGCATGGTCGACGTAAAAAGGTCCGATCGCAAAGCCAGGCAGATCGCTTTCCGTTCATCCAAGGTGAACGATGTCCTCGGGTCAGCGATCAAGCCGGCGGAGATCAGCGCTATTTTAAAAAGGTTAGGATTCGTCCAAAAGGGAGGCAAGCTAAGCATACCTCTTTATCGGGCGGGGGATATCGAGCGTGAAATAGACGTCATAGAGGAGATCGCCAGGATCTACGGCTATGACAGGATCCCCTCGACCCTGCCTGACCTCGGATCGGAGAGGATAAAAAGAACGACGGGAAAAAATTTGAAAAGGATAAGAGAGATGCTCATCGATCTCGGCTTTATCGAGACCGTTAACTATTCCATGCTTTCAGAGAAAAGTCCCGTGATCGGCGAACAAAAGGGTGAGGCAGTAAGGCTGTTAAATCCCATATCAGAGGACCTTTCCGTAATGAGAAGGTCCCTCATTCCAAGCCTTCTCAAGGTGCTTACCCATAATCTGAACAGGCAGATGGACGATGTCAATATTTTCGAGATCGATAAGGTGTTCTACAAGGACAAAAAGGGCGAGATCAACGAGGACCTTCAGCTGGGGCTGCTTTTATACGGCAAAAGGATGTACAGATATGACGGCATAAAGGAATCTCCCGACTTTTTCCAGTGCAAGATGATCATTAAGGATGTGCTTGATCATCTTGGCGTTGAACATGAGCTGGTCCAGAGCGCCCTGCCCGGACTGCATCCAGGAAGATCGGCCGTGATAGCCCGAGCAGGAAAGAGCATAGGATATTTCGGCGAGGTGCATCCGGTCATCGCTGAAAGCGCGGGCGCGACCGCTCCGCTGTATGTGATAAGCGTCGATATGGGGAGCCTTCTCGAGATCAGGAAAGCGTCGCATACTTTCAGCGGTATCCCTCAGTTCCCGGCAGTAAGGCGGGACATCGCGATGATCGTGCCCGGCAGCGTAACGCACAGCTCTATCGTCAAAGAAATAAAAAGTATCGGCGGCTCTCTCATTGAGGAGATAAGGCTATTCGACAAATACGAGGGCGGAAGCATTGAAGCCGGATACGTTAGTCTCGCTTATTCGATCACTTTCAGGGATCCCGCAAGGACACTTACCGATGAAGAGGTCAACAAAAAGCACGCGGAGATATCTGACAGCCTTACCAAAAAGCTTGGCGTAAAGATAAGAAAATAAGGCGCTTTTAAATTAATAAAAATATGCCTGAACCTGTAACCCCAATGGTCAAGCAATACGAGGAGATTAAATCCCGCTACACGGACGCGATCCTTTTTTTCCGCTTGGGTGACTTTTATGAAATGTTCAACGACGATGCTAAGACCGCTTCGAGGGAGCTCGAGCTGACGCTTACGGGAAGAGGAGAGGGCAAGAACCGTATGCCGATGTGCGGGGTTCCTCATCACTCGGCGGCGAACTATGTATCAAAGCTGCTCAGCAAAGGATACAAAGTCGCCATTTGTGATCAGATAGAGGATCCCGCTCTGGCAAAAGGGGTGGTTAAGCGCGACGTGGTAAAAGTGATCACCCCGGGAACCGTTCAGGACGAAAAAATGCTCGACCCGGGCAGGAGCAATTATCTCCTCGCCTTGACCTTTACCAAGAATGGCGCCGGTCTCGCATACGCCGACGCGTCCACCGGGGAGTTCAAGGTAACTTTTTTCAAGGACAACGCGACCGTACGGCTGATGGAAGAGATTGACCGCCTGCGTCCTTCGGAAATCCTTGTTCCGGACATTGTTCCGGATGGATCAACTGCATTCACAGAGCAACTAAAAGCGGGAGGGTATCCGCTTACTTCGTACAAGGATTCCTACGATGAGGAAACAGCCGTAAGAAAGCTCAAGGAAAAGTTCGGGAATGCGTTCCTTGACAGCTTCGGGCTCAGGGATATGGCCGGAACGCTTGGAGCGGCTGCGGCGGTTCTGGATTATCTCGGCTCTACCCAGAAAGGGTGCCTCGACCACATGAACCGGATCCAGCCGTACAGGCTTTCGGAATTCATGTACCTGGATCAGTCGACAAGAAGGAACCTTGAACTTATCGGGGTCATAAAGGACGGAGGAACGGTCGGGAGCCTTTTCTGGGTGCTTGACCACACCTCCACTCCGATGGGAGGAAGGCTGCTGAAAAAATGGATGCAGGAGCCGTTGCTGGATCCGGGCGAGATTAACGGCCGACTTGATGCCGCTCAAGAGCTGAAAGAGAACACGATCAAGAGGGGCGACATATCAGCGGACCTAAAGCTGATCTCCGACATGGAACGCGTTATCGCCAGGATCGCCAGCGGTGTGTGTAACGCAAAAGACCTTGTCGCGCTCAAGGAATCGCTGGAACGGCTGCCCAGGATCAAATCTTCGCTCAAGGGATCAAGCTCAAGAAAGATAAAGAACATTTTAGCCCTCGACGATAAGAGCGAGGTCTCCTCTCTTATAAACAGGTCGCTGGTGGAAGATCCGCCGCACGCGCTTAAAGAAGGGGGTATTATCAGGGAGGGATTCAATGAAGAGCTCGATGAAATAAGGTCGCTTTCAAAAGGCGGAAAGGATTGGATACACCAGCTTGAGCTCAGGGAGAGACAGAGAATATGCATAAAGTCGCTCAAGGTCGGGTATACATCAGTGTTCGGCTATTACATCGAGATATCAAAGTCAAATCTCGAACACGTTCCGCATGACTACATAAGAAAGCAGACGCTCGTGAACTGTGAAAGGTTCATAACTCCCGAACTTAAGGAAAAAGAAGCGCTGATCCTGAACGCCGAGGAAAAGCTGAACAAAATGGAGTATGAGATATTCACATCGATCAGGCAGCAAGTGGCCTCGCACACCGGCGACCTGCAGGTGATATCCCGGTCACTTGCCGAACTTGATGTGCTGAATTCCCTTGCCGAAGCGGCAGCATTGAACAGGTACTGCCGGCCCTCTTTCTCGACGAGCGGAAAGCTGACCATAAAGGAAGGAAGACACCCCGTAGTGGAGAGGACCATCGGCGAGAACAGGTTCGTCCCGAACGATGTCAGCATGGATTCCAAAGGCATCAGGTTCCTTTTGATCACCGGGCCGAACATGGCGGGCAAATCGACATACATGAGGCAGATCGCGTTGATATGCCTCATGGCGCAGATGGGATCGTTCGTGCCGGCAAAAGAAGCGATACTGCCCCTTCTCGACCGCATATTCACAAGGATAGGCGCCATGGATGACATTTACTCCGGCAGGTCCACCTTTATGGTCGAGATGACTGAAACGGCCAACATAATGAACAACGCGACAGAAAAAAGCCTTGTCGTGCTTGATGAGATAGGCCGCGGCACCTCAACGTTCGACGGAATGTCAATCGCGGCCGCTGTAGCCGAGCACATCAACAATAAAATAAAGGCATACGCGCTTTTCGCGACCCACTACCACGAGATCACCCAGCTGGAGGACAGCAATCCGGGGATGAAGAACCTCAATACCCTTGTGCGCAAAGAGGGGGATAGTGTAATATTCCTTCATAAGATAGTCGACGGCCCTGCGGACCAGTCCTACGGGATAGAAGTGGCAAAACTGGCGGGCCTGCCCGTGAACGTGATAGAGCGGGCAAAAAAGATATACGACAAGCTTGAGATGGTCGAAAGCGATCTTGCCAGGACCGACCGGACAAAGCTTCCCGCTAAAAGAAAAGACCAGATGGGGCTTTTTAAGCGGGATATATAAGGGAACTGAAAGGATAACAGACCAGTTGACAAGCCAAATTCTTGATGTGGCTTTTGTTTGGCACATGCACCAGCCGTTCTACAAGGACCTGGTCACGGGAGAATACGTCCTCCCTTGGGTCAGGCTCCACGCGATAAAGGATTACTACGATATAGCAGCGATACTTGACGATTTCCCGTATATAAAACAGACGTTCAATCTTGTGCCCTCCCTGCTGGAGCAGCTTGAGGATTATGTCGGGGGCACAGCGATGGACAAGCATCTGAGGCTTACCCTGAAGGACCCCTCGGCACTTACTCATGAAGAGAAGGTCTTCATGCTTCAGAACTTCTTCATGGCGAACTGGGACACCATGGTAAAACCTTACAAGAGATATTTTGAGCTTCTCCTTAAAAGAGGCAGGTTCGTGTCGCTTGAGGAGATAAAGGCCGTAGCCAGGCGATTCTCCGATCCGGAACTGATGGACCTTCAGATATGGTTCACGCTTACCTGGTTCGGCCATATATCCAAATCAAGGGACCCTGATATCAAGAGGCTTCTGGATAAAGGCAGGGATTTCTCTCCCGAAGATAAATCGATGCTGCTCTCAAAGCAGAGGCAGCTGATGGGAAAAGTGATACCAAAATACAAGGAGTTGTGGAATAAGGATCAGATCGAGCTTACGGTCACGCCATATTATCATCCCATTCTGCCTTTGCTCGTGGACACGAACTCAGCTAAAGACGCGGTTCCAGGGATCGCACTGCCGGAGCAACGTTTCAGACATCCTGAGGACGCAAAGTATCAGATAAATGAAGCCGTAAGCTATATGGAAAAGCTTTTCGGCAAAAGGCCTGAGGGGATGTGGCCGTCGGAGGGGTCCGTATCCGAGGCGATAATACCTCTTGTCGCCGGGGCGGGCATCAAATGGATAGCGACCGACGAGGAGATACTCGCCATGTCATTCGGGCGAAAGGCGGGCCAGCGCCTCGCTTCGCATGAGCTGTTCAAACCTTATGTCCTGGAGCGGGAAGGCGGAAATCTCAATATCATCTTCAGGGACCACGCGCTATCCGACCTTATCGGCTTTGTTTATTCAAAATGGAATCCGAGGGACGCCGCGGCCGATTTCATTTCGCATCTCAAAGGCATCCGTTCGTCGCTTCCCGATGACGGGAACAGATATCTTGTCAGCATAATCCTTGACGGGGAGAACGCCTGGGAATACTACAGGAACAACGGCTGGGATTTCCTTAGCGAACTCTATACCATGCTGAGCAGCGACAAGCAGATAAGAACGACCCGCGTCATCGACTTTTTGAGGGAGAACCCTCCTTCCGACAGGCTTCACAGCCTGTTCTCCGGTTCCTGGATAAATCATAATTTCAGGATATGGATCGGCCATTCGGAGGACAACAAGGCGTGGGATTATCTCAACGCGGCCAGGCTAGCCCTGGATAACTCCAAGACGATTGATCCTCTCGCATGGAAAGAACTTTATATCTCAGAGGGAAGCGACTGGTGCTGGTGGTACGGCGACGATCATTCATCCGACAATGACGAGACCTTTGATCAGCTGTACAGAAAGCATCTTAAGAACATTTATCATCTTATCAACAGGCCTGCGCCTAATTATCTAGACTTTCCCATAAAACAGTTGGCCGCGTTAAAGCCTTCAAGGGAGCCGGTGGACCTTATCACCCCGGTCCTCGACGGCGAGGTAACGAACTTCTATGAATGGCTCTCAGCCGGCTATTTCGATATCGGCAAGCTGAAGGGCGCCATGCATCAGGCCGAAACGCTTATAAAGGGCATATATTACGGATTTGATGTTTTGAGCCTGCATCTCCGCCTTGACATGAACCTGGACCTGTCGAACCATGAATGCAGGGACTTCAAATTCTCCATTGTTTTTTATCATCCAAAGAACCTGAAGGTGACGGCGTCGCACGACAGTGAAAAGAACAGATGCATGCTGAGCATTTATAGGCTTGAAGGTGAGGAGTGGGTCTTTGTTAGGTCCGCGGATACGGTAGCGATGAAAACCATATTCGAAGCCTCGGTCCCGTTCGAAGAAATTGGGGCAAAGGTCGCGGATGAGATCCAGTTCGTTGTGATAATCGAAAGAGATTCGCAGGAACTAGAGCGATGGCCCAGAGGAGGGAGCATAACCTTCAAGGTCCCCGAACATGACTTTGCGGACAAGCAGTGGAGCGCATGAAAAAGATAAACTTCCTGTTCGGGATACACTGTCATCAGCCCGTGGGGAACTTTCCCGAGGTGATGAGGCAGGCGTACTTTGACTCATACCTTCCTTTCATGGAAATGATGGAGGCGCACCCTTCCATACGGTTTACAGCCCATTACAGCGGGATACTTTTTGAATGGTTCGAGGAGAATCATCCGGAATTCATCGATAAGCTGCGCATGCTCGTGAAAAGGGGCCAGTTGGAACTTATGACTGCGGGCTTCTTTGAGCCGATCCTTCCCATAATACCTGATGAGGATAAACTGGGGCAGATCAAAATGGAGACCGATTACATAAAGAAGAACTTTCTTACCACACCAAGGGGATTGTGGCTTACCGAGAGGGTGTGGGAGCCTCACCTGCCAAAGGTGCTGAACGAGGCAGGGGCCGAATATATCGCCGTTGATGATTATCATTTTATTTCCGCCGGGGTGGAGGAGAAAGACCTCACCGGCTACTTTGTTACCGAAGAAGAGGGGCGCACTCTCAACGTTTTCCCCATAAGCAAGCAGCTGCGCTACCTTGTGCCTTTCCGTGTTCCGCAGGAGACGATCGATCACTTAAAGAGCCTGGCAACAGAGGCCGGCGACAGGGCGGCTGTTCTTGCCGACGATGGTGAAAAGTTCGGCGTCTGGCCTGGAACGCATAAGTGGGTCTTTGAGGATAAGTGGCTGGAGAACTTTTTGAAAGCGCTTGAAGAGAACAGGGATGTCATAAGGACCATGACCTTTTCTGAATACATGGACGAACACGGTCCCGCAGGCAGGATATACCTTCCAACCGCATCCTACTCAGAAATGATGGAATGGGCGCTGCCTCTTGAGTCGGCGTTAAAATTCGAAAGGATCACCGAGGAGATGAGATCTTTCGGCAAGTATGACGATTATAAACAGTTCATCAGGGGCGGATTCTTCAGGAACTTCTTTGCGAAATACCCCGAGAGCAACAATATGCACAAGAAAATGCTTCATGTAAGCGAAAAGATTGCCGCGCTATCAAAAGGGAAAAAGCTCGGGCTCTCGAGCGATGCGAGAGATTCCCAGATAGAGGCCGCCAAGAAGCTTCTCTGGAAGGGGGAGTGCAATTGCGCATACTGGCACGGCGTTTTTGGAGGGCTGTATCTGAACTATCTAAGGCACGCCGTCTATGAAAACCTTATCGCCGCTGAGATAGATGCCGACCGCATCGCGTACGGCGAACAGAAGTTCCTCGACGTGAAGAACCTTGATTTTGACAAGGACGGCAACGATGAGCTTTTGATAAGCAATAACTTCATTAATCTTTACCTGAGCCCCTCCTCGGGCGGAGCGCTTTTTGAGCTCGATTTCAGGCCGAAGAATTTCAACCTTCTTAACGGTCTTTCCAGAAAAGAGGAGGCTTATCACAAAAAGATACGGGATGCGGCTTCACAGCAGGGCCAGCCGGGTGGAGTGGCGAGTATTCACGATATTGTAAGGCTCAAGGAGCCCGGACTTGAGAAATACCTCGTCTATGACTGGCACAGAAGGCTCTCTTTCCAGGACCATTTCATTGCCGTAGATACGGACATCGATGATTTCAAATGCGTACGCTACAAGGAACTGGGCGACTTTATACTTGAACCTTATATCCCGAGCGTTAAAAAAACTCCCGCCGAGGTGATAGTAACGCTCAAACGCAGAGGATCGGTCATTATAAAAGGCAATAATATTCCCGTAGAACTGACAAAAACAATGACCATTATGAAAGGTCAATCACAGATAAACGTCCTGTACGAAATTACCAACATTTCTAATGAGGGGCTTGATGCAGTTTTTGGCGTTGAATTCAATTTTTCAATGCTTGGGGGCCATTCGCCGGACAGGTATTATGAGGCGCCAGGGAAGCAGCTTGAAGACCGATCGCTCGCCAGCACGGGGGAGATTAGTCAGTGTTCCGAGATTAAAATCATTGACGATTGGAAAGGATTTGTTGTATCATTACAGCCTGGTGGCCTCGACAGGCTGTGGAGATTCCCTATAGAGACAGTCTCTCAATCTGAGGCGGGCTTCGAGAGGACCTACCAGAGTTCGCTGGTTTTTCCCAATAAAAGGATAATATTGGAGCCCGGCGGAAAATGGACCGGAAATATCAAGCTTCTTATAGAATAGGAGGATCCCTTTAATGCCAGAGTTGAGAAAAGACCCTATATCCGACAGGTGGGTAATAATCGCTACAGAACGCGGCAGGCGTCCCTCCGACTTCAAGGAGGGAGGGGCAGGCAAGATAACCGAGGGTAAGTTCTGTCCCCTCTGCGAGGGAAATGAGTCCAATACCCCGAGAGAGATAATAGCATGGCGAAAGTCGGGGTCCGAACCGAACAAGGCGGGCTGGGACGTAAGGGTGATCCCGAACAAGTTCCCCGCGCTTGTGATAGAGGGCGAAGTCAACAGGACCGGGATCGGCATTTTCGACATGATGAGCGGCATAGGCGCTCACGAAGTGATAATCGAGACCCCCAAGCACGGGGAAACCTTCGTTGACATGGACGAGACGCACATCGATAAGATACTGTGGGCATACAAGAACAGGATAACCGACTTAGAGAAGGATAAGAGGTTCAGGTATGTCCTTGTTTTCAAGAACTACGGCGAGGCGGCGGGCGCGTCGCTGGAGCATGCCCATTCCCAGCTCATAGCCACCCCGATAACACCAAGATACATCAAACTTGAACTGACGAATGCGAGGGAATATTTCCATGACAAGGAACGCTGTATTTTCTGCGACCTGATCAGGCAGGAGATGGGCGACGGAACAAGGATAGTCTCCGAGAACGAATATTTCGTAAGCTTTACCCCCTTCGCTTCAAGGTTCCCGTTCGAGCTATGGATCATCCCTCGAAGGCATCAGCACGATTTTTCGATAATAACCGATGAAGAGAGGATACAGCTTGCCAGGCTTTTGAGAGAGACCATGTTAAGGCTTAAAAAGACGCTGAACGATCCGCCATACAATTACATGATACACACATCCCCCAACATTGTCCCGAGAGCCGGGAAGCCCGATTACTGGGGCACCGTGCAGTATGATTTCCACTGGCACATAGAAGTGGTCCCGAGATTGACCAAGCAGGCGGGTTTCGAGTGGGGCACGGGAATGTATATTTGTCCCACGCCTCCTGAAGAAGCCGCAAAGTATCTAAGAGAAGTTAAATTATAATAAAGGAGGTGCACAAAATGGCCAGCATGAAGACTCGTTTGGTTAAGTTCACGTTCAAGCCTCCGATGGATGTTCATGAGGTTAAGT
>Ga0315295_10001247_pt1 | contig 21850 bp, 13 predicted proteins | sample YL17G14_0_MG_FD_204453 | JGI IMG/M metagenome (GOLD analysis project Ga0315295, IMG submission 204453) | Sediment microbial communities from Yellowstone Lake, YNP, Wyoming, USA - YL17G14_0 | ecosystem: Environmental > Aquatic > Freshwater > Lake > Sediment | place: USA: Wyoming | collected...
AATATTTTTATGAAACCTTACAGATAGATTTGGCTGTGTGAGTTTCATTATACCGACCGATTCGAGGATAAGGAAACTCAGATCATTAACTGCATCCTTCCCGTCAACTGTCTGCCCGCCGATAGTAACATTCTGATAAAGAGGTCCACCAGCTGAAAACCTTGTATGCGACCATGACCTGATCTTATTCACCGACAACAATTTAAGCCATGTGTTCTCGAGAAGCTCAAGAGCAAAATCTTTGCTGATCCTTCCTGCTGCAATATCATTTTTATAATACTTCCACAGGTACTGGTCCATTCTTCCGAGTGAAACGGAATGACCGTTGCTTTCAATCTGTAATACCAGCTGAACAAACCAGGTAAGCTGAAGGGCTTCATAGAAATCAGAAGCTGGTTTATTGGAAATATTACCGCAGTTTTTGCTTATCCTGAGAAGCTCTTCTTTTCTGATTTCGGTAGTTTCCCGCGCTGAAAGCTCAAATGCAAGCCTTTCATATCTTCTGATGAACACCTGAAATGATTCAATTCCGGTTTTAAGGGATTTGTAAAAATCCTGTTTTTTGACAAAGTCTAAATCAGTGCTTTTTAGTGCCTTCTGTGCTTTTTTTATTTCATTCAGGTAACCGGCTAGACCAATTTTCAGGATCTTTTCAAAATTTACGGCAATATGCGCATCTCCCGATGTCAGATTTCCTTCAGCCCTTATGATTCCTGATTCATGGATCTTACGGTTTAATGGCGACATAAGAGAATTTCCTTTTTCAGTAAGGGTTTTCCCTTCCCACCACTTGCAGATTTCCCTGAGCTCCTTTTTCTGATCCTCTGTTACGTAAAATGCATCGCCGGGACGCTTATCAAATTCGTCCAGCTCATTTATTATCCATGCAGTAACATACTCAGGGAAAATAGGAGCGGCCCTCAAAGCTGAGGACTGGTTCCCCACAATCAATTCTCCATCATCAATGAACACCGACATCTCTTTCAATGTCTTTTCAAGGGCATAAGCCCTTTTCAGGATAACCGGAGAATCCTTTTGTTCCCGGTATACCTGGGTATATAATTTAGCCCGTTCAGTACATATTGTCGATCTTACTGAAAGGATCCTTTCTTTAAGTCCGGCAATCCTTTCGGAAATATCTGTTGATTTTGTTTCTGTTATCATATCAGTTCATAATTCTAGCTGACAATCCTTTTTTCTCTGCATATTCAACATAAGGATTTAACTCCGTCTTTTCAATATTCTTCTGATTTTCAAAGATATATTCCTTCCCAAGCATGACATACTTTTCCCTGGCAAGGGAGTGGAAGGGAATGAAATTAATTTCATGTGAATTATTTAATCCGGCGGCAAAATCGATGATGGCAAAAAGCTCGGGCCCGGAGAAATTAAACTTAGGAATAACAGGAACTCTCACTATATATGTTTTCCCTTTTTCATCAAGCTTCCTGAAATTGTTTAAAACAAGTGCTGCATTCCCTCCTGTATATTTTGTGAATTTTTCTTCATCAAGATGTTTAAGATCAGTAAGAAAAACATCAATCAGGTCCAGATATTTTTCGATTGTTTCCCAGGGTACGTGCAATGATGTTTCAACAGATAAATGTATCCCTCTGGCTTTCACTTCAATAATTAATTCTTTGAGATCCGGATCCTGTGAAAATGGTTCACCTCCGGTAATAGTTACACCCCCTCCGCTCATCTGGTAAAATGGAATATCCTTCTCAATTTCGCTGATGATCTGGCTGACACTCATCTCCTGGCCTGTGACGATCAGAGCTTTTGAAGGACAGACATTTCTGAGGGATGAGAAATCCGAAATGTTTTCCCTGTCGATAATAAGATTTTGGTCCTTCAAGGCAATATGTCCGTTGCCTGCTTTAACACAATCACCAAATGCATGGCATGTTCTTTCATCGAACATTATTGACGGCAAAGGATCAATGCTTTCAGGATTGTTGCACCAGCCACATTGCAGCGGACAGCCTTTAAGGAAAATATTTGTTCTTATACCGTTCCCATCATGTATTGAGTATCTCTGTATGTTAAAGACTGTCAGCACCTGCGTCGATTGTATATTAACTTCTATATTTTTATTTTGTCAAGTTCTCCCAGGATCTCCTTTCGTTGAGATGTCAGTGATTTGATCAGATCCGGGCTGGAAATCTTTTTCAGGTTAAAACGCAAAGTGCGCATCCGTTCCCAGAATATTTCCTGGTAGAAGAGAACAAAATATCCGGTCAAAGGAACAAGCAATGCCAGAAGAAATCCCGTCCATCCGGCAAAGATTGCTGCAAGAATAAGCAGAACCGTGAAATAGATTAGATATAGAACCGTAAATGAGCCTATGAAAACAGAACTATAGAACCTGAGATCTTTAATTAGCTTGTTGCAGAATATTCTTGGGATAATGAAAGGGATAAAGTTGGCAAAATAACCAGCAATAAAAATGGGAAATCCGGCAAGAACTGCAAAATTTCTTAAAAATCCCCGGTCAAGTTTCCGTGCCACATTCTCATCCCTGAGTTTGCTTTTTGCAAGAAGATTAACATAATTTTCGACTTTTTTAGAAAGCGACTCCAGATCAGCCGGAAATTTCTTGCTCAGGTGATTGACTTTTTCGCTGACTCTTTTTTCAGCCTGTCTCCTGTCGTCAGTATCAAACCGCCATTTGAAAAAGGGCAGCACCATATTATGGCGCTCCATCTTTAAAAGCTGCTCAGCAAGCCAGTCATTTTTAGGATCTTCAATTATTATTACCTCTTTCCTGAGGCTGACATCACATTTCTCGTTAAAAGCAAGCAATGCCCTGGCAGGATGTTCCTTATACACTCCTTTAAGTTCATTGATGCTGAATGAATCGTGAAAGTTTATCATTACCTCCTTACGGAACATGGAAGGGTAAGTATAATTAATTCCAACCGGTACAATATGAACATCAAGACCAAACTTCTCCTCAGCTCCGAAAGCCAGTCTCGCTGTTCCCTTTCTCAGTTTCTGAAGCCGTTTTTCCTGTACGCATATACCTTCCGAAAACATTATGAAATTCCCGTTCTTTTTCAGGACTTCATAGATACTGGTGAATGCTTCAAGATTTTTGTGAACATTCTCAAGTCCCTCTTCAATCCTGTATACAGGCGATACATTTAGTTCTCGAAGACAAAAACGGGCTAACGGCTTCCTGAACATATCAGCCCTCATTGTGAAATGCAAAGGCTGCGGAAGATATGAGCCGACAAGGATCCCGTCCATAAATGAGTTCTGATGATTGCCAACAAAAAGAAGCGGCTTGTTAAGTGGTACTTTTTTCAGGTTAGAATAAAATATTCTTCTGAAAAAAGCTCTGAAGGTAAATGGAGGGATAATAAATTTTAGAAATCTACTGAACATCAATCAATTTTTTCTGTGAAATACAGAGTTTATATTCGTCTTTCAAGGCCGTCAAGTTACATTAAAAAATAATCCATTCAATTGCATGATAATGTAATTTTTATACAAAAATAATTAATTACGGGAAAGGTAATTATTACTGCTTATTTCAGATGAGTATTAAAGCTTATAAACTTTAGTTACGGAATTTTAATTTGTGAAATTAGCTGATATTATTATTTTTGTCCCCTGTTAATCTGACAGAAAATAATTTCATGGATATCACACGTACAATTCACAATAAAATGATGAAGGAGCATCTTCTGTTTGTTTTCCGGGGAGATGTTACAGACAGGAATTCGCTTCCTTTGCTGACTCTGCTTGAAAATGAGATGAAAGATGATTCCTACGGATTCATCGGAAGGAAAAGACTTTTTATGTATGTGCTTGAAAGTCTTCAGAATATTGCCAAGCATAGTGACCATTTAAGCAATGGCAAAATGTCGCTCGTTACATACTCTAAAACAGCTGACGGATATACAATAACCACCGGAAATTTAATCACATCTGATCATATTTATGGCTTGAGAATGAGGCTTGAAAAGGTTAACAAACTGGATATAACTGAAATAAAAGATCTCTACAAGCAGATTTTAAATACTTCGGAATTCAGCGAAAAAGGAGGAGCCGGACTTGGATTGATTGAAATGGCAGTTAAAACAGGAAATAAACTTGATTATGATTTTGTACCGGTAAATAATGATTTTTCATATTTCATCTTAAATAAAACGGTCGATTCCACTGGGATGGGAATACATTCCGCGGACATGGAAAATAAATTCAAAAGCGATTCTGTTTGTCAGCTCGAAAATCTAATGGCTGAGAATAAAATTTATATGATCTGGTCAGGACATATCACATCCGGCATCGGTGAAGAAGTATTGTCTCTTACTGAATCAAGGCTCGCTGAGGAGGATATTGATTTAAAGGTTCGCCGGAGAGTATTCAATATTATGGTTGAGATACTGGAAAATGTCTCAAAATACAATCCCGGACGTGAACCTGAAGAAAAATATGGAATGCCTGTTGCAATGGTCAGGCTTGAGGATGGTAAATTTGTTCTGACAACCGGTAATCTGATTCTTAATACAAGTGTCAGTGAACTGAAAGGGAAACTCGATTCAATTAATAGTTACGACAAAGCAGGACTTAAGGAATTGTATTTTAAATCATTGTCAGAGCAGACAATCGAAACTGACAGTACCGGAAATATGGGTCTTATAGAAATGGCCCGCAAGTCGGGGAGCACGCTGAATTACCAGTTTGGAGAGGTAAATGAAATGTATTCTTACTTTATGCTGACAGTCAAGGTATAAGAAGGCACGGATTGATCAGTATTCCCTGAGAATTAATTCCTTTCCATCCCATTCTGCATAACTGCCTTTTTTTATCCAGTCACCAAGGAAAATAATGTGAGCGCCCTGATCAAGCGTGCATATTAAAGCAAGATGGCGATGACCATAGATGAAATAATCAATATTCTCTTTTTCCAGGACCGATTTGGAGTACCTTATAAGATCTTCCTTTTCCTCACCAAGAAAATCCATTTTTATTCCTTTGCCCAGCCTGGAATGCAGCGACCATTTATGCCCGAAACCTACACCTATTGATGGATGCAGCATGGAATAAAGAACGTGGAGCGGCTTGTTCCGGAATATTGAAAGCAGGATTTTATATCCTGTACTATTACTTCCAAGTCCTTCTCCATGGGCAATATAGAATTTCCGGCTGTCAAAGGTATTTGTGTAGGGAGATGTATGAACAATCAGCCCGCATTCACCAGAAAGATAATTCCCCACCCACATGTCATGATTACCTGTGAAAAAGTGAACCGGGATACCGGAATCTGTAATAGCTGAAACTGTTCCCAGGAACCGCGTAAATCCCCGGGGGACAACAAGCTTATATTCCCACCAGAAATCAAAAATATCACCAATAAGATATATTTCCCGCGCATCCGGAACGATATTGTTCAGCCACCTGACTACCTTTTTTTCTCGTTCGACAGGATCTGATCCTGTTTTTAGTCCAAGATGAAAATCAGACGCGAAGAATATTTTCCCAGATTCTTTCAATTCAAAAGCTTAATCATTAAATAATTGATTCAGTTTTATCTGGAGATATTTTCCATGAAGATTTGATCCAGTTATGTTGCCGTCCCGATCATAAAGATAATTCGTCGGAAGAACCCTGACATTATAAAGCACCGCATTTTTGAGATTCTGCGGATCATCTTCCCTTGTATTTATCCATGGCAGTTCATCAAACTTTACTTCTCTTTTCCATTTTTCCTCATCCTCATCAATGTTTATCTGGTAGATCTCAAATCCCTTCTTGTTATAGGTTTTATAGACATCCTTGAGCTGAAGGTTTTCCGCGACGCATTCTTTTGATTCCACCGACCAGAATGTCAGTAGTACAACTTTGCCCCTTAAGGATGACAATGCAATCCGGTTACCATTTATATCTTCAAGATTTGGATCAAGCTTGATTTCAGGTGAATTACTGGCAAGATTCTGGAACTGCCTTTGATACATCTGGTTCAATTCCCGTTTTACATCTTCATTTAAAGCCTTGACATTTTTGGAGTTGGGATAGTAGCGCCTCAGTGAATCAGAAATAATTTTCATATACTGCAGATCGCGCGGATCATAGAGAACATATGTATTATCATCGATCCTCTGGTATAAGGCTTTTATTGATGCCATCGATTTCGTATTGCTGATTATGAATTCAATATTCTTTTTCCGGATATCCTTCAGGACCTTATCGAATTCGTTTTCAAGAAGGGGACCTTTTTCATCAAAACCGGGCTCCTTTGAGGCAGTTTCATAAATGTTCCTTAGTGAATCAAGCTTCATTTTTGTCCGGGTAAGTCTCATATCAAGCATCCTTATCTTATCTGAACCTACTGATCCTGTTACTGTATAGTCCTGTGAAAGACTATTTCCATTAAAGACCAGATTTATTTTTTCTCCCGGTTCAGCCAGGATAGTAATAAAATCTTTATTAGAAAGTCCAAGCTGGTAAAAATCAGGTTCATCTGCCTTGATTCTGAATTTAAACTTTCCGTTGTTCCTGATTTTTGAAGAATCAATAAATATCAGTGTGTTCACATTGACTCTGTTAAGCAAGACAGTTTTCTTTGCAGGTTCCTTAACGAATCCGTTTATTGTGAATGTATTTTTACTTTGGCACCCGGCAGCGATGAGCAGGGGAAGAAGGAAAATCAGAGATCTTTTCATTATCAAATCAAATTACCGGCATCCGGATTTTTAGTATCATTTTAGTTAAATAATTCATCAAGTTTCCGTTGTAATGCTTCTCCTCTCAGGTTTGAAGCAATTATGCGGCCATTCTTATCAAGAAGAAAATTAGTTGGTATTGACTCAATCTTGTAGAGAGGAACAACAACCGAATTCCAGTACCGGACATCACTGACATGTATCCATTTATCGAGCTTGTCATCCTGAATACCTTTTATCCATGCTTCTTTTGTCTTATCAAGCGAAACCTGGTAGATCTGAAATCCCTGGTTGTGATACATTTCATACGCTCTCACAAGGTTAGGACTTTCCATCCGGCACGGTGAGCACCAAGATGCCCAGAAATCAAGCAAAACATACGATCCTCTGGTTGAAGTAAGCTTTATCGTGTCACCTTCTGGAGAAGGCAGTGCAATTTCAGGTGCTTCCATTGTTTCCCCGGAACCTTCTGAAGCAGTTTTTTTGCTTTCATAGTAGGCAACCATATCCTTAACCTGATTGTGTAAATCAATAACCGGTTCATATTCAGGATATTTTTGGAATAAAGATGAATCAACTTTTTTAAAATATGAAATATCACTTTTAAAATTCAGTACATTTACATTTGGAGCTACCTGAGAATACAAAACAACCAGAGATACCAGCGAGGAGATATTTTCATCAATATATTTCTTTGCAAAGCTGTTCATTTCATTCAGATAACCACCGGCAAGATTGTCGAGAGAATCAATTACATGCACAAAATCAGGTCTCCCAAGGTTCTTGTCATATATTTCACTGAGCTTCCTGATTCTATTTATTGTTTTTAAAAGGGTCTTGTTGTAATCTGTCATCAGTTTAGTCCCTTTGGACCCGAGAACAGCAACCGGATAATTCAATGAATCGAAATGGGAAGTCATTTTTATTTTATCTCCGGGCTCAATAAGCATTGTCAGGAAGTTATTTTGATTAATTTTGAGCAAATAAAAAGACGGGAAATTCACCTTTCTTTTAAATTCAAAACTACCATCTTCAGAAACTATGGCGGAATCGACAGTCAGAAGCTCTTTAGATTTAAGCTCTTGGAAAAAAATATATTCCCTGGGTCTTGGATTTTCAAGGATACCGGATATTTCCGCAGTCTTATTATGGCAGCTTGTCAATACTGCTGCACATAGAAAAAATAATGCAAATTTTCTGCTCATTGAGAAAATAATATTTGTTAATTAGAACATTTTATTGAGATGCAAAGTTATTCTTTTTTTCATCTGACAACGCCCTGGCGCTATTTTAATGATCCGGGGAATACTGTAAAAAGTATATCACGAGAATGAAAACTTTTTCAGTGCTTGCGGCGGTTTCTTTTGCAATGTTCAATAAAAACAATTATCTTAAAAGACTTTTTAATACCCGATTATAAAGATTAGTTTATGAGTTACATAAAGTTTGAAAAGGGTCAGATTGTTAACCTTGAATATTCACTAAAAAGGGAAGTAATAAGGACTAACAGGGCAGGATCGTACTCTTCCACTACAATTGTGGGATGCAATACACGCAAATATCACGGTCTGCTGATTTGTCCGGTTGATGCTTTTGGAGGCGAAAGGTATGTACTGCTTTCATCACTCGATGTTACGGTTGTGAATAATGACAGAAGTTTCAATACCGGTATCAGAAAATACAAAGGCGACTATTACAGCCCTAAAGGCCATAAGTATATAGAAGAACTTGAAATGGAGGCAATTCCTTCAAGGATTTACAGGGTTGGGGGAGTTAAGCTGAAACATGAAAGGCTCCTGGTACATTATGAAGAACAGTACCTTGCCCGGTTTACTATTCTTGAAGCATCAGAACCAATGAAACTGCAGATCCGTCCTTTCGTGGCTTTCAGAAATATTCATGACCTTACTCATGCCAATCTGGCAGCAAACACTAAAGTCGACTTTATAGAAAACGGGATAAAAACAAAGCTTTATGATGGATTCCCTTTTCTTAACATGCAATTTTCTACAAAAGCTGAATTTGTTCACGTCCCGGACTGGTATCTGGGAGTTGAGTACACTGAGGAACAAAAAAGAGGATATGATTATTCTGAAGATCTTTTTACCCCCGGATTTTTTGAAGTTGATGCAAAAGAAGGTGATGTGATAGTTTTTTCTGCTTCAACCAAAGAAGAAAAACCATCAGGCTTCAAAGTAAAGTTTACGAAAACCGTAAGTAGCAAAGTACCAAGGAACTCTTTTGTCAATTGCCTGAGAAATGCAGCTCAGCAATTTGTTGAAAAACGGCACGGGAAGACACTTATTATAGCTGGCTATCCGTGGTTCGGATCATGGGGCAGAGATACCTTTATTGCTCTGCCAGGGATCGCGCTGGCACGTGCCAAGAAAAACCTTCAGCTTTACAGGGAGGTCCTCGACACACAGGTTGAAAGAATGAAGGATGGCCTTTTCCCAAATATGGGATCGATGGGCAATCCTGCATTTAATTCAGTTGATGCACCACTCTGGTTTTTCTGGTCGGTGCAGCAATATCTTGAGAAAGGCGGGACAGATGCATGGGAAAGATATGGAGAAGCTTTAAAATCAGTGCTCAATGCTTATAAAAACGGTACTGCATTTAATATCCAGATGAGGGACAACGGACTCATCTATGCCAGCGCTCCCGGAAAATCCCTTACATGGATGGATGCCGTGGTAAACGGGATCCCTGTAACACAGAGAAAAGGATATGCTGTTGAAATCAACGCTTTATGGTACAATGCTGTTTGCTTTGCACTTACAATGGCCAGGCAGGTAAAAGAGAGGAAGTTTATTAAGGAATATGAGAACCTGCCTGAATTGATCAACAACTCTTTTCACGATCTGTTCTGTGATAATCAGCGAGGTTCCCTGGCTGATTATGTAAGTGACGAGGAAGGGAAAAACTATTTTGTCAGACCTAATATGGTTATTGCAGTTTCACTTCCATACTCTATGCTTTCGAAGGATCAGATGCAAAAAGTGCTTGATGTTGCAGACAAGGAACTTGTAACTCCGAGAGGACTAAGAACACTTTCTCCCGGACATCCGCTTTACAAAGGAACTTATCATGGTAACCAGGAGGAACGCGACAATGCGTATCATAACGGAACTGTATGGCCCTGGTTATTAGGTCCCTTCTGTGAAGGATGGCTTAAAGTGTATGGCAAACAGGGAGTTCAGAAAGTAAAAAAACTGATATACGGACTTGAGGAAGTGATGAGTGAACATGGAGTATGCACAATCTCAGAGATTTATGACGGAGATCCACCTCATGCACCCAACGGTGCAATTTCGCAGGCCTGGAGCGTCGGAGAGGTACTAAGGATTATTGATCTGCTCGAAAATGAATATTCTAATTTATAAATCAGGTATGATATGCGTGTACTAATGTTCGGTTGGGAATTTCCGCCACACATCTCCGGCGGATTGGGTACAGCCAGCTATGGCCTGACAAAAGGGATGTCTTCACTCGAAGACCTTGAAGTGATATTTGTGGTTCCTAAAGCCTGGGGCGACGAAGACCAGACCAGGGTAAGGCTTATTGGGGCAAACAAGGTTCCAGTCGCATTCAAACAGGTTCATTATAAGGGATTCAAACGTTCACTCGAGAAGATTGAAATTTCATCGAAAATTGTTCCATATACCGATCCTGAACAATTCTGGAAAAGACTCAGTTCAGAATCTACAGGATATAAACTTATAGTTCAGACAAACAACGAGGGAACTGTCGATTTTTCAGGAAGATACGACATCTCACTTATGGATGAGATATACAAATACTCTGTTGTTGCCTCTGTAATTGCTCAGGAAAATGATTTTGATATCATCCATGCTCACGACTGGCTGGCATATCCAGCCGGTATAGCAGCAATGGAAGTATCAGGCAAGCCTCTCGTTATTCATGTGCATGCCACAGATTTCGACCGCAGTGGAGGTAATGTAAACCCCGATGTTTACCGTATCGAGAAACTGGGTATGGATGCAGCTTCAAAGATCATAACTGTCAGCAACCTTACAAGGGATATCGTGATCAATAAATACCAGATCGATCCTGACAAGGTCGAGACAGTCTATAATGCAGTTGAACCTGTTAAAATTTCACAGGACTCTTTCGTCAATAAAGGCTTTGATGATAAGGTGGTTACTTTCCTGGGAAGGATCACGCTTCAGAAAGGACCTGAATACTTTATTGAAGCAGCTAATAAAGTTCTGAAGGTGATGCCGAACGTCAGGTTTGTGATGGCCGGCTCGGGCGATATGATGGAAAGAATGATGAGAAGGGCCGCTGCTCTTAATATAACCGACAGATTTCATTTTACCGGGTTTCTAAAGGGGAAAGATGTTTTCACAATGCTGAATCTTAGCGATGTGTACATTATGCCTTCGGTATCTGAACCATTTGGAATATCTCCCCTTGAAGCCATGCAATCGAATGTTCCCGTAATAATCAGCAAACAGTCGGGAGTTTCAGAAATTCTGACTCATGCAGTTAAAACTGATTTCTGGGATATCGACGCAATGGCTGATGCAATATATGCCATACTTAATTATCCTGCCCTGTCCAAGATGTTTATCAAAAACGGAAAAGAAGAAGTAGTAAGGCTTAAATGGGACAATTCAGCAAGGCACGTTAGAGATATTTATTACAGAGTGATTTGGCAAAATAAGAACTAGATATGAGTTTAACAGGCAAAAAAGCAATATGCTTTTATTTTCAGGTTCACCAGCCTTTCAGGCTAAAAAGGTACAGATTCTTTGACCTTGGTCATGACCATTATTACTATGATGACTTCTCAAACGAATCAATCATGAGAAAAGTGGCGGAAAACTGTTATCTCCCCGCTAATGAAGTAATTCTCGATCTTATTAATAAAAATAAGGGGAAGTTTAAAGTAACTTTTTCACTTACAGGTCTGGTAATAAACCAGTTTCGTCTCTATGCGCCCGAAGTGCTGGAATCATTTAGGAGACTTGCAGATACCGGAATGGTTGAGTTCCTTGCCGAAACCGAATCGCATTCGCTGGCATCAATCAAAAAAAGAAGTGAGTTTGAACGTCAGATAATTGCCCAGAAGGCTATGATTAAGGAATTCCTGGGAGTTGAAGTGACTTCATTCAGAAACACCGAATTGATCTATTCTGATGAGATAGGTTCATGGGTTGCCGATATGGGTTTTAAATCGATACTCACAGAGGGTGCGAAGCACGTCCTTGGATGGAAGAGCCCTAACTTTTTGTACTGTAACTCCATAAATCCCCGGCTAAAAGTGCTTCTCAGAAATTTCGTCCTCAGCGACGATATAGCTTTCAGATTCTCAAACCGCAACTGGGGTGAATGGCCATTGACAGCTGATAAGTATGCGGCCTGGATTAATAAGCTGTCCTCTAAAAGCGAACTGATAAATGTTTTTCTTGATTATGAAACTTTTGGTGAACACAATCATAAGGATACGGGGATTTTCGATTTTCTTAATCACCTGCCGGGAGCAATATTGAAAAAGACACCTTTCAGGTTCATGACCCCAACCGAGGTTACCGATTACCTTCAGCCTGTTTCTGCTATCAGTATCCCTTCCCCAATTTCATGGGCTGATGAGGAGCGCGACATAACAGCCTGGAATGGCAATGAGTTACAGGCAGCTGCCCTTGATAAGCTTTATAATTTTACCGATAAAGTAAGCAGATGTGAAGATGTCCAGATAAGAAAGGACTGGGATTATCTTCAGGCAAGCGACCATTTTTATTATATGGCAACAAAATTCTTTTCAGATGGAGCCGTACATGCTTATTTCAATCCATATGATACTCCCTATGATGCATTTATGAATTATATGAACGTGCTGAGTGATTTTGAAATAAGGCTTAACCGGTTCATTCCTGATAATAATGAACAAACCGAAATATCTAAACTCAATAATCTAATAAAGGAAAAGGAGTCAGTTATTGATCAGCTTTCAGCCGAAATTGACAACCTTAAGAATAATTCGCGCAGGAAAAAGTCTTCTGCCACAGACATACTGCTGTCAGGAAAGAAATCACCGCGAAAAACCAAAACTACGAGAAAATCGAAATCTTAAAACCTGCAGGAGCAAAAAAACTGTAATAATTTCTGAATACTAATCCGAACCAATATATCTGATAATGAATGTTGAACTAGTTTTTGAGACCAGTTGGGAAGTTTGTAATAAAGTTGGAGGAATTCATACTGTAATCTCAACAAAAGCACTAAAAATTGTAAATGAACTTGGGGATAATTACATACTCATCGGACCTGATGTGTGGAGGGAAGATGTCACAAACCCGGAATTCATTCCTGATGAATCCCTGTTTGCAGATTGGAAAATTCTTGCAACCAATGAGGGGCTCAGGGTAAAAACAGGACGATGGAATATAGCCGGGAAGCCTATCGTGTTTTTAATAGATTTCACCCCTTATTTTGGCCAACAAAATGAGATATTTGCCAAATTCTGGGAGATATACAAACTCGACAGCATAACAGGGCAATGGGATTATGTAGAACCTGCTCTCTTTGGCTATGCTGCCGGAAAAGTCATCGAAAGCTTTACATCATTCTACCATGACCGCCATAATATTATTGCCCAGTTCCATGAGTGGATGACGGGCACAGGGATTCTCTACATTGAAAAATTTGCTCCATGGATCGCTACTTCGTTTACTACACATGCAACCGTGCTTGGCAGATGCATTGCAGGCAATAACAAGCCATTGTACGGAAAGATGAAAGAATACAACCCGGTTCAGATAACACGTGAGTTTAATGTTGTAGCGAAACAATCCCTCGAGAAAATTTCAGCAGCTGAGGCGGATGTCTTTACAACCGTGAGCGAAATTACCTCCAGGGAGTGTTCTTATTTCCTCGGGAAAGACGTTGATATCGTGACACCTAACGGATTTGAAGATTCCTTTGTTCCTGCAAAAGAAGTGTTTGAGGAAAAAAGAATGGTTGCCAGGACAAAGCTTAAGAAAGTTGCGGAAGCTGTTCTCGGGTATTCACTTCCGGATAATTGCATGTTTATTGTAAACAGCGGAAGATATGAATTCAGGAATAAGGGGGTTGATATTTTTATTAATTCTCTCGGAGAACTGAATAAAACTGATTCAATTTCCAAACAGTTTGTTGCCTTTATCCTAATGCCAGCTTACCACAAAGGACCGCGGCAAGATCTTATTGATATCCTGTACAATAACGGACCTGTTAACGGAGTCGACAGATACCTTACCCACTGTCTGCATTACCCGTCGACTGATCCTGTGTTGCAGAGTATTAAGAGCAATAACCTTACTAATAATCAGGATGCTAAAGTCAAGATCATTTTTGCTCCTTCATACCTGAATGGCAATGACGGCATCTTTAATCTTTCTTATTATGACCTGCTGATCGGCTTTGACCTTTCAGTTTTTCCATCATATTATGAGCCATGGGGTTATACACCTCTCGAAAGCCTCATGTTTTCCATTCCGACAGTCACAACTTCTCTATCAGGATTTGGCCTGTGGGTCAGAGAATATTTCAAGAACCCGGGGAACGGCATAGCAATTATTGAAAGAACTGATGATAATGAGGCTAAAGTAGTCACTGAAATCAGGGAATTCATACGGAAATACAACGGCCTTTCAGACAATGAAATAAAGGAAGCACGGGGAAAAGCTCACGAGATCTCAAGAATAGCAATGTGGGATAATCTCGTCGAACACTATTTTACCGCTTATGAAATTGCCCTTACTCACAGCAGTGAAAGGAGGGAAGAACCCAGGGAATTTGCACAGTTTGTTGAGGCGCCTGGTTTACAGGTAAGAAAGCCACACCAGATTCCTGTATGGAAAGATATATATGTTCAGAGTGATGTACCCGATAAACTTGCATCTCTGAAGGAACTGGCCAACAACCTGTGGTGGTCATGGAATTCTGATGCCGAATCATTGATCAGGAGAATGGACCCTTCTCTTTGGGATGAGGTCCACCATAATCCCAAACTGCTTCTCGAAAAAATTGATTATAAGAGACTCCTTGTTCTTGAGGATGATGAAGAGTTTGTGGCAGATCTGGAAAAAATTTACTCAACATTCAAAAAGTACATCAACAGGCCTGATGATAAAGAAAAGCCATCAGTTGCTTACTTCAGCATGGAATTTGGAATTCACCCATGCCTTAAAACCTATTCCGGAGGTCTTGGCATTTTAGCAGGTGATTATCTTAAGGAAGCTAGTGATTCAAACGCCAATCTGATTGGCGTAGGACTTCTATACAGGTTCGGCTATTTTAAACAGAAGCTTGGCCCCAGAGGTGAACAGCTTACAATTTATGAAGCCGAGGAATTTTCACGTATTCCTATTAGTCCTGTTAAAGATGCTGATGGGAAACATCTTACAGTTATCATCGTATGGCCTGGAAGAAGTGTGAAAATACGGATCTGGGAAGCAAAAGTAGGAAAAGTATCACTCTATTTACTTGATACTGATTTTGATGACAATTCCCCTGAAGACCGTTCAATTACCCATTATCTTTATGGAGGTGATCATGAAAACCGTCTGAAACAGGAACTGATTCTCGGTATTGGAGGTATAAGAGCACTGACTGCTATTGGATTAAAACCCGAACTGTATCACAGTAATGAAGGACATTCAGCATTTATCAGCCTTGAACGTCTCAGGAAGCTCATCGAGGATAACCATCTGACATTCAACCAGGCTGTTGAAGCGATCCGTTCCTCAACCCTGTTCACTACGCATACTCCGGTTCCTGCAGGGCATGATGCATTTGAGGAGGATCTTCTAAGAAAATACATCTCGCATTATCATTCACGGCTTAATATAACATGGGATGAGCTTATGGCCCTGGGACGCTGTGAAGGAGAAGCGGATAAGAAATTTAATATGAGCTATCTGGCTGCTCACATGTCGCAGGAATTAAATGGCGTAAGCAAACTCCATGGGCAGGTCACCCAGGGCTTATTTAATAAGTTGTGGCCCGGATACCTGAAAGAGGAGCTTTATATAGGTTACGTTACAAACGGTGTACATCACCCGACATGGGTTGCACCTGAATGGCAGGCAGTCTATAAACAGCTGACGGGAAGTGTGAATTTTGACCAGACCGACAGAAGCCTGTGGGAAAAGCTTTATAATGTGGATGATAAGAAAATTTACGAAATCAAAACTGCACTAAAGAAGAAACTCTTTGCAAATATCAGAAAGAGACTGCAGACAGAGATGATGGATATGCATGTTAGTCCGCGTACATTGCTGAATATCAGCAGTCATCTTAATGAAAAAGCATTGACTATCGGTTTCGCCAGGAGGTTCGCAACTTATAAAAGAGCATCTCTTTTATTCCGGGATCTCGACAGGCTGGCAAAAATTGTTAATGACCCTGACAAGCCCATACAGTTCATCTATGCCGGCAAAGCACATCCTCACGACGGTGGCGGACAGGACCTTATTAAGAGGGTTTTCGAAATATCACAGATGCCTCAGTTTACAGGGAAGGTAATTTTCCTTGAGAATTATGATATCGAACTGGCAAAGCAATTGGTCAGGGGAGTGGATATATGGCTTAATACACCAACAAGGCCTCTTGAAGCCTCAGGTACAAGCGGTGAAAAAGCTGTAATGAATGGTACAATCCATTTCAGCGTTCTCGACGGCTGGTGGGTGGAAGGATATCGTGCTTTTGCCGGCTGGGCGCTTCCGAAGAAAAGAACATTCAATAACCAGGACCTTCAGGATGATGTAGATGCCGAAACTATTTATAATATGCTTGAGTATGAAATAACACCGGCTTATTATTCATTCAATGAACAGGGAGTGCCGGTAGAATGGATAAGCCTTATTAAAAACACGATGGTCAGAATTGCTCCTGAATTTACAATGAAAAGGATGCTCGATGATTATTTTGAAAGGTATTATATGAAATTATGGGCCAGGAATAAATATCTCACTGCAAACGATTTTGAAAAAGCAAAAGAATTAACAGCCTGGAAAAAGAATATGAAAGATGAATGGGATACTATAGAGGTGCTGAACTATAATTTCGAGCAACCGGGAGAAAATGTTTATCATTCAGGTCACGATTACCGTGCTGAAATTGCTTTGGATATCAAGAAGATACCAAAAGATTATGTAGGGGTTGAGTTTGTCTTTACTCACCTGAACAAACTGGGGGAATATGAGTTTGTCGACAGCCAGGAATTTAAACTGATCAGCAGCAAAAACGGGAAATGCCTCTACAGAGCAAATATGATACCTGAAAAAGCCGGAACATTTTTCTACGGGATAAGAATATATCCTAAGCATAAGGACCTTCCCCACAAGCAGGATTTTTACCTGCTGAGGTGGATCGATTAGATATCCGTGGCCCTTCTTACAGCTTCCCTTTTTAAGACCAGAGCACTTCGCGACGGAAGATAAAGATAGAGGTAGAAAGGCTGATCAAGTGCCGGCTTAAGTGTTTTCCTTGCGGAAGTATAATATTGAGTCCTGTTGACCCTGTCGAAACCTCCAAATGAAGGATCATCGGTATCCAGAGCAATACTGAATTTTCCTTTTACAGGAATGCCATAATCTGTAAAAGAATTGGTGGGATGAAAATTATATACCATTAAAAACTCACCCCTCATAAAGGCTATTACCTTATCATAGTTATTCTCATAAATCCTGTGTACAACAATATCATCCAGCAATTTGAATTCTTTATGAAGTTTTACCATTGCATTGTCAAACTTAAGCAGGTATGAATATTTCAGATCCTTGTTATAGGCAAGAGGCCATTGACGTCGAGCATATTTGTAACTCCAGTTATTTCCTTCGCGCGGAAAATCGATCCATTCAGGATGACCGAACTCATTTCCCATAAAATTCAGATAACCACCGCCTGAGGCGCTGAAGGTTATGAGCCTTATCATTTTATGCAGGGCAATTCCGCGATCAATGGTGAAACTATGATATGATTTTGTCATTCCCGTGTACATCTCTGCATCTATCATACGGAATATCAATGTTTTATCGCCGACAAGCGCCTGGTCGTGCGATTCACAGTACGAAATTATTCTCTCTTCAGGCCGGTGCTGTGTAAGCTCATGAATAAGATGCCCCATATCCCAGTTCTCATCGGGTGTGTCTTTTACCAGCTTTATCCAGAAATCAGGCACTCCCATGGAAAGCCTGTAATCAAAACCATAACCGCTTTTTGCATTTTCGCAGGCCATTCCCGGCATGCCGCTCATCTCTTCGGCTATTGTCAGGGCTCCCGGTTTGAAATCATGAATCATCTTATTGGCAAGGTAGAGGTAAATCAGGGCATCTTCATCCTGTCCGCCGTCAAAGTAATCATCATACGATGTGAAACTCTTTTCCAGGCCGTGGTCATAATAAATCATGCTTGTAACACCATCGAATCTGAATCCGTCAAATTTATACTCTTCAAGCCAGTACCTGCAGTTCGATAACAGGAAATGAAGTACATTATCTTTTCCGTAATCGAAACATAATGAGTCCCATGCTACATGATTTCTCCTGCCACCTGTGTGAAAATACTGGCCAGGGCTGCCATCGAACATCCCAAGCCCCTCATTAACATTCTTAACTGAGTGTGAGTGGACAAGATCCATGATCACCCGTATCCCTGAAGCATGAGCTTTATCGATCAAAGCTTTGAGATCCTCAGGTGTTCCGAATCTTGATGAGGCAGCAAAGAAACTGGAAACATGATAGCCGAACGATCCGTAAAAAGGGTGCTCCTGGATTGCCATCAGCTGGATTGTATTATATCCAGAACTGATAATAACCGGCAGGACATTTTCAGTAAATTCCTTGTATGTACCAAGCTTTTCCTCAGGCGAAGCCATCCCGATATGGGCTTCGTAAATAACCGGAGCAGTAACCTCGGCATTAAAATCGTTTATCTCCCATTTATAGGGCATGTCAGGATTCCAAACCTGAGTGGTGAATATCTTTGTATTTTCATCCTGAACCAATCGTGTTGCATATGACGGGATGCGTTCCCCTCTGCCTCCTTTCCAATGCATCGAAAGTTTGTACAGGTCTTCGTGATTTAAAGATTCAGGAGGAAGTTTTATCTCCCAGTCACCATATTTATTGAGCCTGTTTAGTTTATAAGCAGGTTTCTCCTTCCAGCCGCTGAATGTACCGATAAGGAATATACCCTCCGCATTTGGGGCCCATTCCCTGAAGATCCATCCCTCAGAGTTGTGATGAAGGCCATAATAATAATGACCCATGGCAAATTCCCTGAGTTTTCCGCTGCTGCTAAGTTGCCGTTCCTTTGATAAGCCTTTATTAATCCGGCTTTCGATAATACCCTTATATGGCTCTAGCCATGGATCAGATAAATAAAACTTAACAGAATTCATGATAAATTATTAAATGGGATACTTACCATAAAAATACAAAAACTAAATCATTTATTGATTCCATTTTCACCGGCTTTGCTAATTTTACAGCCGTAACATAAAAAAAATATGATCATTCATAAAGGATATGAGAATCTGAAGCTTTCAAATCCATTTGTCACGATCGGAGTTTTTGATGGTGTGCATCTGGGTCACAGGGCGCTTCTTGATCACCTGGCTTCCAGCGCAGGGAAAGCCGGAGGAGAATCAGTCGTTGTTACTTTCAATCCTAATCCCCGGCTTGTACTTTCAGAAAAAATGGAAGGAATCTCTTTCATTTCAACTTTGGATGAAAAGAAAAGACTTCTGGCAAAATCCATGATTGATCACCTGATAATACTGAACTTCTCCAGGGAACTGAGCAATCTGGAGGCTGTAGATTTCATTAGGGAAATACTTGTGAAAAAGATTGGAATAAAACATCTTTTTGTCGGCTATGATAACCACTTTGGCAAAAACAAAGGGGGAGATTTTGGTAAAATTCGTGAATGTGCTGATTTTTTTGGTTTTGAAGCTGAACAGTTTGCCGGAGTTTCCTCTCCTGAAGGAATTATAAGCTCAACTTCTATTCGTGATGCTCTGCTTAAAGGTAATCTAGAAGATGCCAACAGATGGCTTGGGTATAATTATTCTCTGACCGGAACCGTTGTTCAGGGCAGGAAGCTTGGACACTCAATTGGATTTCCAACTGCGAATATAAAGCCGGCTGACATTTACAAGCTGATCCCGGCTGACGGAGTCTATGCAGTTGACGTATTTTTCGATAATAAACAACTGCCGGGAATGTTGAGCATTGGATTCAACCCGACAGTAAACAAAAGTAAAAGCAGGAGATCAGTTGAAGTACACATTTTCAATTTTGATCTGGATCTATATGATAAGGAAATAACAGTAATTTTCAGATTCAGACTCAGGGATGAGATAAAATTTGATAATATCAGATTGCTGGCCGAACAAATGAAGCTTGATAAACAGACAGCTATTAGGTTGCTGGCCTGAACAAAAGCATTGAATTTATTGTTAACTTTGCATCCGGAAAATCACTTAAATAAAATACTGATGAACTTGATGGTCGAAACAAAACAATATGCTGTGAAAGATATTTCGATGGCATCTTTTGGAAGAAAAGAGATCGAAATAGCAGAAAAGGAGATGCCGGGTCTTCTGGCAATCAGAAAAAAATATTCTTCTGAGAAACCTCTTAAAGGCGCAAGAATTACCGGTTCGCTGCACATGACAATCCAAACAGCCGTCCTGATTGAAACTCTTGTTGAGCTTGGAGCTGATGTAAGGTGGGCAAGCTGTAATATTTTTTCCACCCAGGATCATGCAGCAGCAGCAATCGCTGCAAAGGGAATCCCTGTTTTTGCCTGGAAAGGAGAATCACTTAAAGAATACTGGTGGTGCACAGCTCAGGCGCTTTCATTCCCCGGAGGCAAAGGTCCGAATCTTATTGTCGATGACGGTGGGGATGCTTCATTGCTTGTGCATCTTGGTTATAAAGCTGAGAACGACCACAATATCCTCGATAAGAAGCCTTCAAGCCGTGAGGAAGCTTTTGTTTTCGATACTTTGAAAGAGATATCAGCCGCAGACCCGGGGAAATGGCACAGAGCAGTAAGTGAGCTTAAAGGGATCTCTGAGGAGACGACAACGGGTGTGCACAGGCTTTACCAGATGATGGAAACCAGTGAATTGCTGGTACCGGCAATAAATGTCAATGACTCTGTGACAAAATCGAAATTTGATAATCTTTACGGTTGCCGGGAATCTCTCGCTGACGGACTTAAAAGAGCAACAGATGTCATGATCGCCGGCAAGGTTGTTATAATCTGTGGGTATGGCGACGTTGGGAAAGGTTGTGCAAAATCAATGAGGGCATACGGCGCAAGGGTAATCGTCACTGAAATTGATCCGATCTGCGCCCTTCAGGCATCAATGGAGGGATTTGAAGTCAAGACTGTTGAAGACACTCTCGATGAAGGAAATATTTTTGTAACCGCAACAGGGAACAGGGATATAATTCTTCTGGATCATATGCTGAAGATGAAGGATCAGGCAATTGTATGCAACATTGGCCATTTTGATAATGAGATCCAGGTCGACAGACTTAACAGTATGGAAGGTGTGAATAAGATCAATATTAAACCGCAGGTTGATAAATATGTATTCCCTGATGGTCATGCAATCTTTCTCCTTGCCGAAGGCCGCCTTGTGAACCTTGGTTGCGCAACAGGCCATCCTTCATTTGTTATGAGCAACTCATTCAGTAACCAGACTCTGGCCCAGATTGATCTGTGGAAAAACAATTATAAGATTGGAGTTTACAGGCTGCCAAAACACCTTGATGAAGAGGTAGCCTGGCTGCATCTTGATCAGCTTGGGGTGAAACTTACAAAGCTTACTAAAGAACAGGCAGAATATATAAGCGTTGATCAGAACGGGCCATTTAAACCTGAGCATTACAGGTATTGACCTCATCCCCATCCCGATAGCTAACGGCACCCTTCTCCCAAGAGAGAAGGGGAGCAGAAAATATATTATAAGAAGAAAAGTCCCTCCCTCCTGGGGGAGGGATTTAGGGAGAGGCTATTCATTCCACACTCTTATATACCTGTCGCCGTCAAAACTTGTTTTATAATTTTTAAGAGGATACTTTCCCGCACCTGATATCGGAGTGCCATAAGCGGAAAGGGCATATTTGGTTCCGCAGTGCGGGCAGACA
>Ga0315295_10001248_pt1 | contig 21847 bp, 22 predicted proteins | sample YL17G14_0_MG_FD_204453 | JGI IMG/M metagenome (GOLD analysis project Ga0315295, IMG submission 204453) | Sediment microbial communities from Yellowstone Lake, YNP, Wyoming, USA - YL17G14_0 | ecosystem: Environmental > Aquatic > Freshwater > Lake > Sediment | place: USA: Wyoming | collected...
GGGGAGAGTGAGAAAGATGCGATCAGACAGATCGGGCGTGAGCGGGTTGGTGATAGGGGCTGCGATCGTCGTCGTAATCATCGCAATTGTCGCAGCCATACTGGTCGCCTACCCTTCGTTGCTCAGAGGTGGCGGTGGCGGCGGTGGCGGTTCTGGCAACTGGAGGGCAGGCTATTATGTTGAATGGAATATGAACTATGGAACCGATCTTTACTACGCTTCAGGATATAATTGGACTGAAAGGTGGACTGTGACAAGTGTCAATGAAACAACGATAACGGTAGAGGTCAGGACTCTGCAACCATGGTACGGTGAACCGGGCTCACCATTCTATGTCTATGCGACGCACCATCTGACCCAAGATATGTCGACATTTGTCAATATGAAATTCGACGCTGCACACCTACCATCGTATCAGACTGCCGCCTTCGTTGGGAATGAAACTGTCTCAACCAAATGGGGACCGATTACCTGCGAACACTACAACGTGACGACGAGTCTAACATCCACTTCGTGGCAGCAGTTCTACGTATGGAACGGGGTACTTATCAAATGGATTAGCGCCGATAGGACTATTTTTCTGACAGACGCGAACGTTCCGTGGTTCCCCAGTCCCTAAAAACCAATTTCTCTTTTCCTTCTATTTTCAATCAGCGAAGACGATCCCGGTTTGCTCGATATCCGAGTGCATGATAGTGTGGGCGTCGGGATTTGAACCGATGCCGAGCCAGACATTCATTTTCTGAATTGAATTCCACCAGATTGCTTAAACCTTCTCTTTACTTCTTCTTCTCTTATTGGGAGGTGGGGGGCTCAGGCTCCGAGAGATGAGCTGGAACCCTTTACCTTTCTTCTTATCAGGATTTTGGTATTCCTATCCATCTTGGGGTCTTATTCATGTATTCTCGGTATGCATTTCCATACTTTTGGAGGCAAGAGCGTTCTTCAGAAACTATACCAGTATGCACTAGAATCATGAAAACTGCGGTAATTGACAGAACAACCCAGGAAACACATGCGACGCCTATGCCGCCAAAGATCAAGAACATGCCAACGTACATAGGGTTTCTAGAAAAACGGTAGACTCCTTTAGTGACAGGCTTGTCCAATGCAGTAGTAAAGAAATCTAGAATTGCGATAGTTCCGATAATCGCTCCCAGCAAATAGATGAGGAATCCAGCAAAGAACCAGACTGTCCCCAGTTCAAGCGGCAAGAAGGTGCTGTAAGCAATTAGAGCGATGAATAGAAAGGATATGATACTCGAGATTCTTTTCTCAGTCTCGTTGAGCGGCGCATCAGAACCTTTCTTCACTACCTCTTTGTCAATTAGCCACCCTGATAATAGAAAGGGTAATACATTTATAAATATCAGATAAATCATAAAAATCCAAGCATTCCATAAGCCCAACTCAAAAGCTGGAATAAGCGACATAATTCTACCCAAATCTGGACTAGATCATGCGGTTCAAAGTGTCTTTCGCGAAAACTCGAGCTTTAGCAAGCCGCGTCTCGTCGGGTTGGCCCTCGCTGCCATTCGTCTTCGCAAAAGCTCGCGTGCCTTCGTCGGAAGAGAATCTCATTACCAACTTCACGCCCCTGGAAGCCTCTCCTTGGCAATCGAAGAAGCCCATCAGGTTCGCGCCTGCGGCCGCTACTTTGAACTTCGCCATCCATTCCTGGACGTGAGGCGCATCCTCGGGAGCGCAGTGCGTCACGAAGAGTGCGACCTTCCTGCCATTCGTGCAATGTCTCCCTAGGAATTCCTTCGCCTTTTTATTAGGGCCGGCCTGATGCGTCGGGAAGCCGAGGAACGAAAGATCGTAAGCCCCGATATCCTGCACCTCCATAATCGGCTTGATCTCCTTCTCGCAGGTTATCTCATCGTAAATGGCCTCGGCAACCTTCTGGGTGTTGCCCGTCGACGACATATATGCGACAAGCACTTTCATTCTGTTCCCTCTCCCTTACTATTCTCATTCGCGCGGGCATCCTTAAAACTTATGACAGAGGTCCAGGACGTACAGGGATGCGGTGAGGGTTCGGGCCTGAGAGATGAGCTGGACCATTTGCCTTTTCATTTCTTCATGGCTTAATAATACGGGCTAGTCACAGCCTTCACCATTGCCAGAAAGAAGCATTGACCCAAGAAACTAACATTATGATAGGTCCGAATGCGATGCCAACGAGCAGCAAGATTGGGAGTAGGGGAATAACCGAGTCGAGGCCCCCCAATGCCAAAAAGAAAATCATCAGGAATAGTGTCATGACAATGTCCACATATAGAGCTGTCTTCAGGTAATCCATTAAAACCCGATTCGATCTTAAGTTTGACACATTTCTCATGAGAGACTAGGTCTATCGAGTGTTTAATTCTTCGGATGGGATGCGGTGAGGTTCGGAATCTGATATATGAAGTCACCTTTGCCGTGCTTCTCATCTATCACTCTGCCAAGTAAGTTCGTCCGACATAAGTGAGCCACCTAAAGGAAAAAACTACTTAAGCCCGAGGGAGAAACTGATATGGGGATAGGTATGAGTGTTTTTGTCGTTGAGACCTATGTGGTAAAAGCGGAGAAGAGAGCGGAGTTTGAACCAGCCCTTAAGGAATTCGTCGAGTTCAAGGAGAGGAGCGTGGAGCTATTCAGTGGTCTGAAATCTTGGAAACTATATAAGCAGGAATTCGGTGCCATCGGAGGGATGTACATCGAAATGTGGGAGTTCGAGAACCTGGAGGAGATGGATAGGATCAATAGGCGGATCTTCAGTGACGAAGGCATGAAGAAGATTCAAAATGGGTTCCATCTTCTTGTTGATCCAGCCACATTCTCGGCTAATATCTGGGTACCAGTAGCCTGAAAGACTCCCTGAAACAGAACCACAGGGTTCAGATCAAGTTGACGAGGGAAGAATAAGGCACATTGAACAAAGGTCGAGAACATATCGGGATGCGGTGAGGTCCGGGCTCTGAATATATGAATTTGGGCCGGATATGCATGATGGTGCGGGCGTCGGGATTTGAACCCGAGTTTCAAGCTTGGCAAGCTTGAGTGATAACCAGTCTACACTACGCCCGCTCGAGCATCTGCCCGAATGTGCTAGAGTATAATAAAGTTTTCAGACGGCCAGCCATGCTTCCCTATTTGGAGATGGCGATAAGCATCTCACCGAGCTGAATCGTTTCTACAGCCTGTCCGTGCAACGTGAGCTGCTTCAAGAGCTGTACGAAGTCGGAGGTGACCTTGGCGCTCGTTCCGTCGGAGAGCGGTATCTGCATAGAACCGGTCTCCATCAGCTCGACTATGCCGTTCGGGCGCAACTGTTTGAGCGCCTCCGTGACCTCTTTTGCCTGCGCCCTGAAGGTCGGCCCGATCTTGGCCAGCACCGGTCTCACGCCTAGCACCCTCTCCTCCAGGTCCGCTTTACTGGCGAGCCTGATGGACTGAGCCTTCACCGTCTTAAGGATGTCGTTGCTCACGTCGGCCATGAGCTCCTCGTCGGCGCCGATGATCTCTACTGAGGCGAGAGCCTCATTCAGAGGCAGCCCGCGCTCCGCCTTCCAATTGCGGATCGCCGCCACGATGTCCTTGGCCAGGACGCCCTTCCTCTCCGAGGTGTCGTCGTAGAACACCGGGATGGGCCACTTGCTCACATGGATGCTCTTCGCCCGGTCCATGCGGACGAAGTTCTCCTGGTACACCTCCTCCGTCACATGCGGCAGCAGGGGCGCCAGCATCTTCATGATGCCCAGGCAGACGGTGTAGAGGGTGTAGCGCACCGCCTCGTCCTTCAGGTCTTGCGTACGATGCTTCACCAGCTCGATGTAGTGGTCAGCGAACTCATGCCAGGCGAACTGCTCCACCTCTCGCATGACCTTGTCGAACTGGTAGTTGTCGTAGTAGATCGAGACCTGCTTCAGCGTCTTGGAGAAGCGGCTGAGCATCCATTTGTCCGTGGCCTTGAGGTCGTCGCGCATGTAAGGCTTGTGCTTGACCACCGTTCCCACGAACTTGCCCATGTTGTAGAGCTTGGTGCAGAGCTTCTTTCCATGCAAGACGTCCTTCTCGCGGAAGGCGTTGTCCTCGCCCAGAGCGCAGGTGCACGCGTAATAGCGCATGGCGTCCGCCCCGAAGCTCTCCAGGATGGGCATGGGGTCGATGACGTTGTTCGACGAGGTGTGCATGGGCGTGCCGTCCGGCGCCATGATGAAGCCATGGATCATGATGTCGTTCCAAGGCCTCAGCCCGGTGATGAGATGTTCCCGTAGTATGGTGTAGAACGCCCAGGTGCGAATGATGTCGTGGGATTGCGGCCTTAGCGACATGGGATAGAGCTTCTGGAACTTCTTCTCATCGCGCATCCAGAAGGTGTTATATAAAGGAGAGATGGAGGAATCCATCCAGGTGTCGAAGACATCCGGGCACGGCTTCAGCTCGCCGCCGCATTTCGGGCAGCTCTCCGCCGGCGGCTTGGAAACGGTGGGGTCGATATAGCAATCCTCTTCCCTTGCAGGCATGACCTGACCGCACTTCTCGCATTCCCAGACGGGGATGGGCGTGGCGAAGTACCGCTGCCTGGAAATGACCCAGTCCCAGCCCAGGGAGTTGACCCAATCCTGTAGGCGGACCTTCATGAACTCCGGGTACCAGTGCAGCTCGTCGGCCAAGCGCAGCACGTCCTGCTTGAAATCCAGGGTCTTCAAGAACCATTGCGGTCGGGATAGGTATTCGATGGGCTCGTGGCAGCGCCAACAGATGGAGACGTTCTGCTCAAGGTCTTCCTGCTTGAGGATCAGTCCAAGCGCCTTCAGGTCCTCGATGACCTTCGCTCTTGCCTCCTTCACCTTTAACCCAGTGTACTGGCCGGCATGCTCAGTCATGTGACCTTGCTCATCGATCGCCTGCTCCAGAGCGAGGTTGTATTGGCGCACCCAATCCAGGTCCCCTTTGTCACCGATGGTGCAGATCATCACCACCCCGGTTCCGAAGTCCGGGTCCACCTTGTCGTCCGCGACCACCTTGACCTCTCGACCATAGATCGGCACCGTGAGCACGCGGTCAACCAGGTCTTTGAACCTGAGATCATCCGGATGAACGGCCACCAGCTGGCATGTGCTCAGCAGCTCCGGCCGAGTGGTGGCGATGAGCGCTCCCTCTCCGTCCCTCAGTCCGAAGCGGACGTAGTTGAGCTTGGTGACGTTGCTATCGTGCTCGACCTCGGCGTCGGCCAAAGCAGTGATGCAGCGGGGGCACCAGTTGACCGGCGCGGTGCCTTTGTAGACCAACCCTCGGTCAAGCATGCGCAGGAAGGTTATCTGGGTGATGCGACGGTAGGAGGGAGCGTCGGTCTGATAGTAGATGGTAGGGTCCATGCACGTGCCCAGGACCTCGAACTGCCTGGTCATCTCGGTGATGAACGACTGAGCGAACTCCGAGCACAGCTTGATGTACTCCTGCCGGGGGATGGAGAGCTTGGTGATGCCGTACTTCTTCTCCACCTTGACCTCCGTCGGCGTGCCGTTCACATCGAAGCACAGGGGGAAGAAGACGTTGAATCCCCTTTGCCTGTGATAGCGGGCGGCGAAATCGATGAGCGAATAGCCAGTGGCATGGCCGAGGTGCAGGGAGCCGGAGGTGTAGCGAGGGGGATTATCAACGCTATAGACCGGCTTGTCCGAGCTCGGATCGAAGTGGTGGATCTTCCATTCCTTCCATTTCGACTGCCACTTCTTCTCCGAGATCACGTGGTCATAGGACATAGGTGGGAAAGGGGAAAGGGGAGACGGAATAAAAAGGATTGGATGCGCTGGAAGCTCAAGTCTCCCGGCGGTTTCTCTTCCTCTTGGAGATGCGCTCCTCCTTCTTGTCCATCACCCGGGCGCCCAGGCGGTCCATGAGGTCCACCGTGGCCTTGGCCAGGTTCCAGTCCACCGCACTGCCGATGAACGTTCCATGCTCGGTGATCAACCGGGCGTTCAGGCTGTACTTGGCCGCGTTGCCGGTGACGTGATACTTGGTGACGTGCATGGTGAACAGCATAGGCTTGGTCACCTTGGCCGTCTTGGCCAGCCCGTTCTGGATCTCCCTCTCCATGACCTCCAGGGAGAATCGGTCCTCCGCCTCCAACCCGGTGATCTGGGTGTAGACATAGTCCCGTTTGCCGAAGGAGGCGAACAGCTCGATGAGGTCGTACATGGTGATGATGCCCACCAAAGTGTCCTTCTCCAACACCGGCAGGGTGGAGACGTTGTGCTCCAGCATGACGTTCACCGCGTCCCCGAGCGACTTCCCGGGCGCGATGCTGACGACCGCGTCGACCGCCACGGACCCGACCTTGACCTCCACCGGGTCGTTCTCTCCCACGATCTCGCCCTTGGTCTGTCGACGGGGACCGCCGTTCCAGGAGTAGTTGACGATGTCCTTGACCCCGATGATGCCGCTCAATCGGTCGTCCATGTCGACCACCGGCAGGGTCTGGATGTCCAGTTTGCGCATGATCTCCACCGCCCTCTTCACGGGGTCGTCCTCGCGCACCGTCTGGACGTTGGTGGACATGACATCCAGCACCTTCATGTTGCGGATGTCCTTGATCTTGGGGATGAGGGTGATCATACCCGCCCGGGTGATCACGCCAGCGATGTTCTTGTTCTTCATCACCGGCATCTGTCGGTAGCCGGTGGAGATGAACTGCTCCGCTACCAAGGTGATAGGGGCGGTCAGGGTGACCGGCGGAGGCATGTCCATGGCCGACCTGACCTTCATGCCCAACACCAGGTTCTTGCGGCGGATTATAGAGCTGAAGCTGATCACGCCCACGAGCTTCTTGCCCTCGGTGACCGGCATCTCATGCAGGTCCTTGGCCCGCATTCTAGCCACCACGTCGCTCAGTCCCATCTCCGGGTCCACGCTCTCGAACTTCTCCTCCACCAGGTCGTCGACCTTGAAGGCATCGATCTGGGATCGCAGGACCTCTCTCCTCTTCATCGCCTCGACGCTCTCGCCCATCATCTCATGCACGCTCCTTGCGATTCTTGTCCTCGGAACAAATGAATCTGATTCTTGATTCCCCGAACGGTTGCGACATGACCTTTACCTTAATATCCTTTGCACTTTGGCTTGGCCTAAGTTCTGTTCCACAGAGGTCTCAGGTCTTGAACTCCGCGAACGTCTTGTCCATATTGAGCAGGGCGATCAGGAATGGCACGACCTGCTCTTGTTTCACTCGGACCTGTTCCCTTGAGTCTCGATCTCGAACCGTGACAGTGCCATCCTCCAAGGTCTGGTAGTCCACGGTGACGCAGTACGGGGTGCCGATCTCGTCCATCCGCGCATACCTCCGTCCTATCGATCCGGAATCGTCAAAGCTCGTCTCCACTCCGATCCGTCGCAGCTGAGCGTCCAGCTCCGCGGCCACCTGGACCAGGTCATCCTTGCCCATGAGCGGGAACACGCCCGCCTTGATCGGCGCGGAGACGTTTGTGAGACGGAGCACCAGGTATTTCCCTTCTTTGTCCTCCTTCTCCGTATAAGCGTGTTCCAGGCAGGTGTACAATATCCGGTCCAGACCATATGAAGGCTCGATCACGTGGGGCACGAAGCTCTCTCCCGCCACCTTCTCCTTCACTTTGACCACATCGAAGCATTTTCTATCGACGGTGATTAACTGTCCTTCGACCTCCACTTCGATGCCGTCCCTGCCAACGCGGGATACGTCCGCGCTCTCCAGAGCCTTGCCGATCAGGGACGACTTGGCCTTGAACTGCGGCCCCAAGAGGCCGTACTTCGGCTTGATGACCTCCTTCTCCACCTCCGTCGGCGTCTCAAAGCGCTTGAAGGCGGTCATGTTCACCTTGGAATGTTCGATGTGCCGGGACAGGTCCCAGCAGCCTCTGTCGGCTACGCCGACTATCTCAGTCCAACCGAAGGATAGCAGTGCTTCCGCATCCCAGCAGTCGGTGGCGTAATGGGCCATTTCGTTCTTCAGATGCTGCCTGAAGCGGAGGCGCTCCGGGTCCACGCCCACCTCTGTGAGGAAGCGCTGCGTGAACCAGAGGAAGTAGGCCAAGGTCTCGTTGGCGATGATGCGGTTCTCCACCGCTTCTCGAAGCGGCATCTGGACCTCCTTGTCCCCTGGGTCATTGGGGACCAATCGCAGGAGGTCGTTCTTGACCGCGTGGTAGCGGGGCCAGGTCTTGTCCTTCGGGTCGACGAACAGCTCCGCCTCCATCATGTTGAACTCCCGAAGGCGGATCACGCCTTGTCGGGGGGAGATCTCGTTCCGGTAGCCGCGGCCCACCTGAATGACCCCGAAAGGCAGCTTCTCCCGCATATGGCGGTAGAGTGAGTTGAAGTTGACGAAGATGCCCTGAGCCGTCTCTGGTCTCAGGAAACCAACCCGGCCGGCGGAACCCGGGCCGATGGTGGTCTTGAACATGAGATTGAAGTCCTCCGCCTGGGACAGCTCGCCCCCGCAATCTGGACACTTCACCCCCTGAGCAAGGATATGTTGGTCGATCTCAGCCAGCGAGAGCGTACCAGAGTTCGGGTGCAGGTCCTGGAGCAGATGGTCCGCTCTGAAAGGCGTTTTGCACTGAGTGCAAGTGACCAGCTTGTCCGAGAACTGGTCCACGTGCCCGGAGGCTTTGAAGACCGCCTCGGGCCCGATGGTGTCCGAATCTATCTCGATGAACCCCTCGCCCAGGGTATAGGCCTTGCGCCAGGCATTGGTGATGTTGTTCTTCATGGCCGTGCCCAATGGCCCGTAGTCGTACAGTCCGGCGATGCCGCCGTATATCTCGTATGCTGGCCAGATGAACCCCCTGCGCTTGCACAGGGAGAGGATGTCCGCCGAGTTCATTCTCGTTCACCACATAGCACGGAGATGACGTCCAGGTCGTAAATCATAGCCAGGAGGTGATCTTTCGAGTCCCTCACCGGCAACTGCCCGAAGTCGTTCTTCCTCATGATCCTTGCCGCCTCGGAGACCGAGGTCTTGCGGAAGACAGTGGTGGGGTTCTTGACCATGATGCTCCTAACTGGCACTCCGGGAAGCTCGATCTTGGACACCTCATACCAGAGCTTCATCACATTGCGAAGGCCTTCCCAGCTCCATTCATCCTCGTCCTGCCCGCTGCCCATGTCGGCCACGACCACCGAATCGTTGATGAACGAATTGTTGAAGATGTCCCGGTCGGTCAGGATGCCTACCAGTCTCCCTCTATCGTCCAATACTGGCAGCGCGTTCACCTTGCTCACTTTCAGTGTGATCAAGGCGACCGCCAGAGGCGTGTCCTCGTAGATGGGAACGCAGGTGGACTTGATGACCGTCTCCACCGCCTTCTGAAAGTTCCTCTTCTCCACCACCGCGAGCAGGTCGGTAGGGGTAACTATCCCCACTAGCCGATTCTTCTCCACCACGGAAAGGTGATGGATATGGCTATTGCAGAAGATCTTGGCCGCCTTCTCCACTAAGTCCTTCGGACCGATGATCGGAGGGTCGCGGGCCATCAGCATGGCCAGCTGGTCCTCGTCCGGCTTGTCGAAGATGTCCTGCCTGGTGATCATGCCCGAAAGGGCCCCGTCCGTCCGCTTCACCACCGGCAGCCCGGTGAGGTTGTGCTTGACCATTATGCGGAGCACCTCGTCCCTGCTGCCAGGCACCTGTGCTACGATGGGATTGGCGGTCATGACCTCGCCTACTGTGGTCATAGAGATTCACCTCGAGGAAAGCGTATCACCAATACGGGGCAAGAGGCGAAACGCACCACCTTTTCCACCGTGCTGCCCAGCAGGAGCTTGGAGATGCCGGTCCGTCCGAGCGTTCCCATTACTATCAGATCGTAATCCTTGGAGGCATCGATGATATTGCGCGAGGGCGAGCCCTCTTCGATCTTGACGCTGACTTTCAGGCCCATGCTTGCACCAAGAGCGCGCACGTACTCCACCGCATCCTTCCCCTCGTTCTCCAGAAGGGAATAGACGCTCACTATGGTTGAATCCATGGGAAAGTTGATGAAGGAGGTCTGGTCCACCACGTATAACGCGGTCACATCGGCATCGCTCGTCTTGGCCAGTTCCAGTCCCTTCTTGATCGCTTCCTTGGTGTACTCGCTTCCGTCCGTGGGTATCAGTATCTTCTTGAAGGGTGTCATCGCGGTCCACTCCATAGCTCCAGTCCCATGCATACCATGAGAGGGTCGGCCGAGCTCCCTCGCAGCACCAGGTCCGTGGCCGGATCACCGCCAAGGGGCCGGGTTACCATGAAGTCGCAGGGCATGCCAGGTTCAATACCTATGGGTATCTTTTGATTTAATAATTTCCGGCCACTGGAAATGGCCATATCGAGCACCGAGCGGATATCCTTAACACCCTGCGTCCGGAGCAGCCTAGCCGCGAACTCCATCTCCACCAGGATATCGGGAAGGGCGAGCATGGCATTGTCCGTGCCCAGGGCCACGTTCGCTCCCTTTTCCAACATGGTGGCCAGGGGGGGCAGATTGCCGAAGAACATATTGGAGCGGGGACAGGCCACGATCGGCACCTTCGCCTGCGCACAGGACTCTATGTCCGATCCCGTAGCCTGGGTCATATGCACGACGAAAGCAGGTTCGAGGTCGAGCACCTGGTCGATGTCCTCGCGCACTCTCTCGCTGGCATGGATGGCGAATAGCTTGCCCTGGGAACGAACGAAGGCTGAGAGGTCGTTCAGCGTCCCGTAATCCCAATCGGAGATGCTCGACACTCCTATGCCATCGGCGACCTGCAGTATCTTTCGCACCTCCTCCTTGTCGAATGTGAGGCTCACGGGCCGCCCCATGATGGTCGGCTCGGGCTTTCCCCGGGCGAGGGAGAGCATCCGGGCGCCCGTCTCTCCACCCTCGCGGAAGTCGATGTAGCGCGAAACCCCTCGACCTCGCATGAGCGCACCCATTCGCAGCAGGGCCTGGAAGATCTCATCTTCGCTCGCTCTGCCTAGCATTCGATGCTTCAGGCCGTTCGGCGGCGCCACCAGGTCCTCGAGGCACATGGAGAGGTCCATCGGAACGATGCAATCCGCCAGATGGGTGTGCGCGTTCACCAGGGTGGGGGTGATGACCCCTTCCACGATGGAAGTCTCGGGTCGGCCCTTGGCCACCTCCACCACGACCCCATCCTCAAAGCCGACATACCCGTCGATGAAGCCTTCTTGGGTGAGGACCTTCCCGGAGGCGCAGCGCATGGTGGAATGCATACAACCCAGGATATTTCAATCTGCCACCCGCGCCTTCCAAAAGGGTTTTATATGACGCCTCTTCTCACCGGGCAAGAGGTATGCCAATGGCAGCAAAGGTCAAGGCAGAGGACTGTGTCGGGTGCGGCGCCTGCGAGGATGCTTGCCCTCAGGGTGCGATCGAAGTGGACGAGATCGCGGTCATCAACGAGACGGACTGCGTGGACTGCGGCGCCTGCGCCGACGAGTGCCCGAACTCCGCCATCGTGGTCGACAAGTAATCTCTTTCGTTTTCTTAGGGAATCAAGGGCGCCCATGCGCCCACCCAAGATTTCGCCATCTATCTGGTCAGCCAGGCGTCCAATGGAAACCCGGGCAACTCAGGCCCAGTACGGTTTCTGAATGTACTTGAAGGCGCTGTTGGCGGCCGTTGCCCCTTCCCCGCAGGCGGTGACGATCTGCTTGTATTTGCCTGGGTAGACTGCAATGTCCCCGCAGGCGAAGATCCCCCGCCTGGAGGTCTTCATCTCGCTATCCACCGCGATCAGGCCTTTCTCCAGTCTCACGCCCCAGTTCTTGGCGTCCTCGTGCTCGATGGCGAACCCGATGTTGATGATGACCATGTCGGCCGGGATCTCCTCAGATGTCGGCGGTTCTCCTGATCTGATGACCACGCTCTCCACTCGGTCCTTTCCCTTGATCTCCTCGATCTCGGAGCATAGATAGGTCTGGACATGCGAGGCTTCTAGTCTCTCCACGAAGCAGGCGTCGGCACGGAACGACTCCCGGCGATGCACCAGGCAGACATCGGCCACCTCGCAGGCCATGAGCGCCATCTCCAGGGCGCTGTTGCCACCTCCTACGAAGATTATCTTCTTTCCGTGGAGCTCGCTCTTGTCTGGGAGCTTGTAGAACACTCCCCGGTTCACGAATTGGTCCTCGCCCGTCACCCCGAGCTTCTTCGGACGGTTGGAGCCCGCACCGGTGGAAATGATCACCGCTCTGGTCAGATAGGATGATCTCTCTGTGAAGACCCGAAGTCCCTCTCCCTCGTCCAAGATGTTGACGGCGCGCTCCTTCACCTTCAGCTCGCACCCCGCTGCCCGGGCATGGGCGATGAGCCGCTCCGCCATCTCCCTGCCTTCCAGGTTCTCTATGCCCGGGTAGTTGGCTATCCCCTTGCCCGGGTAGATGCTCATGGGCTGGCCTCCAGCCTCTTCGGCCTCCAGGATTATGGCCTTGAGCTTGCGCATGGCGGCGTATATGCCAGCGGTCAGACCGCCCGGTCCCGCCCCGAGGATCACCAGGTCGCAATCCATTGAGCATCGGTATGGAGCACCCGCCTAAAAAAGTGTCGTCTGGCACCAGCTCCCCTCCACCTCGCCTTTCGTCTCGTGAAGATCAGTGCGGCGGGCCGAGAGGGTCTTATCTCCGATATGCGATTCTCAATCGACCGGTTCCCCATGAGATTCCGAGCCTTCATCGCCGTGAATATCGACCCCTTGCCTCCCCTGCTCGATTTCAACCGAGAGCTGATGGACGTGGGTCGTGGCCTCAAACCGGTGGAGATGGAGTCGGTGCACATCACCCTCAAGTTCCTTGGCGACATCGATGATGCGCTCGTTCCTCGGATCGTTGAATGCATGCGCTCCTCCGCGACAGGCATCTCCCCTTTCGAAATCAGGGTCCAGGGGTCCGGGGTCTTTCCCTCCCGTTCGAACGCCAAGGTCGTATGGGCCGGCCTGGAGGGCGCTGAGCCATTGCGACTGATGACGCAGCGTTTGGAGTCATGCCTTGAGCCCCTTGGCTTCCCTAATGAAGATCGGGAGTTCAAGGCGCACCTCACCATGGCAAGGGTCAAGGATCCGCGAGCGTCCGCGGACGCGGCCCGGGTGGCGGACCTATACAAGGAAATCGAGTTCGGAACGCAGCCAGTGAGAGAACTGCGATTGAAGAAGAGCGTCCTCAGCCCTCGTGGCCCCACCTATAGCGACGTGGCGACCGTTCTTCTCGGCCTTTAGGTCTCATCGCCTTCGAAGAGGGCGAAGCTTTCCTGCTTTATCAGCTCCGAGGGCGGATGCTCCTTGACGAAGTCGGTGCTGTAGTGTCCAGAGCGGAAGGCCTTCGAGCGCACCACCAGACGGTGGTAGGGGATGGTGGTCTTCAGTCCGGTCAGCGTGAAGCGGTCCAAGGCGTCCCTCGCCCGGATGAGCGTCTCGTTGCGGTCTTGGCCCCAGACTATGAGTTTCGCCAGCATGGGGTCGAACTCCGTGGGCACCACATATCCCTCATAGGCGTGGGAATCGACCCGGATGCCTTCTCCCGCTGGCTCGATGTACTTATCGATCCTGCCCGGCGAGGGAAAGAAGTTGTTGAACGGGTTCTCCGCGTTCACCCGGAACTCCATCGCCGCTCCCCGTGGCTTCGCTCCACGCAGCTCTTCTCCCACATCTTTGTCGGAGGCGATCTTGAGCTGTACTTCCACCAGATCCAATCCGGTCACCTGCTCCGTCACTGGATGCTCAACTTGGATACGGGTGTTGGCCTCCATGAAGTAGAGTTCACCGCCGGCGCTCATCAAGAACTCGAAGGTGCAAAGCGAGTGATAGCCCGCTTTCATCAATGCCTCTTCTATCTTGGGAAAGAGCTCCAGCCGCATCTCCTCGGTCACAGAGCAGGAAGGCGTTTCCTCCACCAGCTTCTGGTTGCGCCGTTGGACGGAGCACTCCCTTTCTCCCAGGCAATAGCCGTTCCCTTGGCCGTCCCCAACCATCTGGAACTCGATGTGATGCGGTTTCACGACCCGACGCTCCATGAAGATCTGGGGGTCCTTGAAGGCCTTGTCCGCTTCTGCTTGGGCTGACTCAAAGGCCTGGTCCATCTCCTCCTCCTTCTCCACTACCCTCATCCCCCTTCCTCCGCCTCCGCCGGCGGCCTTGAGCATGATCGGATAACCGATTCGTATCGCCTCGCGCTTGGCCTCCTCCGCCGAATTAAGAGGTTTGAGGGTTCCAGGGGTGGTGTGGATCCCGTGCTTCTCCATGAACTCCCGGGCGTCGAGCTTGCTGCCCAAGAGGGACATCGCTCGGGCGCTTGGACCTACGAAGGTGATGCCTGCGTCCTCGCATCGCCGGGCGAACTCCGCCTTCTCGGAGAGGAAGCCGTATCCGGGATGGATGGCGTCCACCTTCATCCTCTCGGCGACCTCCACGATAGCGTCGATGTCCAGATAGCCTATGATGTTCTTGTCGCTGTGAAGTTCCACCGCCTTGTCTGCCAGGTGGACGTGCTTGCAGTGCTGATCGATGGCAGTGTAGATCGCGACGGTGGGGATGTTGAGGCGCTTGCACGTCCGCATCACCCGGATGGCGATCTCTCCTCGGTTGGCGACCAGTAATCTCTTGAACACTTCAATTCCTCTTCAGGGGACGGTGTGGCATGGTAAGGTTTCTCTCGGTATCATAGACGCCGCTTTTAAGCTTTTCAGTAGGCTTGGCTCGGTAAGGCTACGAGTAGCCGCGGTGGATATCACCTGTTCTGTGAAATCAGCACCGATGACTATGTTGGTGAGGCGGAAGCAGATCGAGAGCGATCGGAACGGGGGGATCGAAGGGCTGCCCTTGCAGCTCATGATCATCGTCCTGATCGCGGGCATAAGCATGGCGATAATCCTCGGCTGGACCAACGGGCTGGGAGCCCCGAGGACGATTGCGAGCGTGAACTCGGACCCGTCGGAGATAATCGTGGCCGATGCCAACGGTGACGGTCTCTACACCAATGATGGCCTGGACATAGCGGTCTTCGTCGTGGACAACGAGGGCAAGGGCGTCGAAGGCGCCACGGTAGTGCTCGAAGGGGGCGGGGTGACCACGGATGATGGCAAGACCCCGCACGCCACCACCGATCAGCAGGGCAGAGCGAGCTTCTCATCCCTATGCGTATCGAAATACGGCCGGTCCGTTTCATTCGTGACCGTGACGGTGGTGAAGAGCAACTTCGTCTCCACGGCCTCGCTCACCATCCCAGTCATAGCGGAGTGATTCGATGTCCGTTGACCGCCGAGCCCTGGAGGGGATGCCGATGAAGCTGCTGATCACCTCTGTTCTCATCTCCATCACCCTGCCTTCGGTTCTGGGTGCGCTCCAGGGCTATGAGAGGGCGGCCAGGATCGAGGAACTGAAAGCCCAGGTCCAGCGCATACGCTCGGCCGCTCTCTCGGCCTTCCTGGGGGGCCCTGGTAACATCCGCACGGTGCCTGTAGACCTTGCGGTTGAGTCATCCGGAGGAGGTGCAGCCATAGAACTGGGCGGCTCTCCCGATTCGGCGGAATCGACCGCCATCCGTTACTACTGGTACGGCACTCAATTGGGGAGCATCTTCCTCCTTGACCCGAGGGTGCCCATAGTGCCATGGACAGGCGGGAACGTGCGCATCGATGCCGCGCACTCTCAGATCACCCTGGAGTGCATGCAGGTGGAGGACGACACCTACATCGCCATGGAGATGAGCTCCTGTTAGAGTTCCTTCTCTCCCGGGTGATGATGGCGGTCTTGGGGGTGGGCGTCATCTCGTTGGTTCTTTCATCGTTTGGCGCGCTAGATTCCACAGCGAAGGAACAAGCCATGCGAAATGCGGCAGATGGCATTGCCGCAAGGATGAACGCCCTAGGGTCGCTCGATCATCCGGCCATGGTCCGCCTTAGGGTGGCGGACATGCTGCCCGAGGACGGTTGCCTGCTGGTCATCGAGAAGGATATCGTGATTGTCAGGCACGAAGGGGTATCGAAATCAGCATCGCTCCTCGAGGACGTCGTCCTTCGGGGAGAGGGCTCAAGCAGCGGCAACGAGATTATCGCCGACGCGGGCGATGAACTGGTATTGGAGCGGGTGATGGAGAACGGTTCTCTTTTGACCGTGGTTCATTTGGAGAAGGTGGCGACCATCTCCTTGACCGCGTCGATGAACACGTCGCAGTCCCGGTCGTCATTGTAGATGTAGAAAGAAGCGCGGGCGCAACCGCTCAATCCTCTGGAAACGAAGTATGGATGGCAGCAATGCATGCCCGAGCGGATCATGACCCCTGCCATATCATCCAGGATCATGGCCACATCGTGGGAGCTCATGTCTTTCACGTTAAAGGAGAAGATGCTTCCCCTGCTCCGGGCATCGGCGGGTGCCAGCACCTGCAATCCCGGCACGTCCTTCAGAGCCGCCGTGACCCGGTGGTTCAGATGCAGGTCGTGCTCGGCCACCTCTTCCATGCCCACCCGACCAAGGTAGTCCACGGCCGCTCCTGTCCCTATCACTCCTGAATAGTTCATGAGTCCAGCTTCGAATCGTTCAGGTGGAGGGAGCAGCTCCGCCCCTTCGAAGGTGGTCGTGCTCACTCCCCCACCACCGGTGATGAGCGGTTCCAGTCGACGAAGCAGCTCCTTCTTGCCCCAGAGAACCCCCACGCCCGAGGGACCGAGCATCTTATGCACCGAGAGCGCATAGAAATCCGCGTCGAGGTCGTTCACATCGACCTTCATGTGCGGCACGGCCTGAGCCCCGTCCATGAGCACCAGCGCGTCATGGTCATGGGCCACCTCCGCCACTTCTTTGGCGGGAATGCTGACACCGTTCACGTTGTTCGTGTGCACCATGCTCACCACCTTGACCTTCCTGGACATCTTCTTCTTGAACTCCTCCAGGTCGAAGATGCAGGTCTCAGGGGTGCTCACGAACTCTCTCCTGATCCCCACCAGACGCTCGAGCTGCTGCCAAGGCACGAGGTTGCTGTTGTGTTCCATATCCGAGGTCAGCACCTCATCCCCTCTCTTCAGACCCAGACCTTTGGCCACGAGGTTGAGGGCCTCTGTGCAATTCTTTGTAAAAACGATCTCGTCAGCGCTGCTGGCGTTCAAGAAGCGGGACATCTTCTCCCTGGCCTCGTCCACTTCGATGGAGACCTGCGTCGCCAATCGATGCACGCTCCTTCCTCCGCAGGCCGGGTATTCAGTGTAGTACTTGTTCACGGCCTCGATGACCGGCCGGGGGCGCAGCGTCTGGCATGCGCTATCTAGGTAGATAGGCGTTCTTTCCCCCAGGCAATAGATGGGGAAGTCCTCCCTGATCCTCGCAACATCCATGTAACGCCTGAATCATCCCTCCTGCCTATATCTTATTTCGCCGCGCTTGCGAAGCGACTCGGAAGGAAGGCCAAGCTCAGGTGCCAATAAATAGGCACTAGGTGGAATCAAGGTGAGGAGGGAGCGAACGCTGCGCGTGTATTTCGACAACAGCGCCACTACTGCTGTAGACCCCAGAGTGCTCGAGGAGATGCTGCCTTATTTCACCGAGCGGTATGGCAACGCATCGAGCATGCACTCCTTCGGAAGGGAGGCTTATAACGCCCTAGAAGGTGCCAGAGAGAGAGTGGCCAAGGCCATAGGCGCCTCCGCCCGGGAGATAGTATTCACTTCCGGAGGAACGGAATCGGACAACCTGGCGTTGCAGGGAGCCGCTTATGCGAACCAGGGCAAGGGAAAACATATCATAACCTCGGTCATAGAGCATCACGCCGTCCTGAGCACCTGCCACTTCCTGGAGGGCCATGGGTTCCGCGTAACCTACCTGCCCATCGACCGGCAGGGGTTGGTGGATGTGGAAAAGGTGAAGGAGGCGATGAGCAAGGAGACCATCCTGGTCTCCATCATGGCCGCCAACAACGAGATCGGGACCATTCAGCCAATTAGGGAGATTGGGGCTATTGTGCAAGAGGTGGGGGCGGTATTCCATACCGACGCGGTGCAAACCATCACCAAGCTTCCCTTGCATGTATCCAAGGACAACCTCCAACTCATGGCCATCTCCGCCCATAAGTTCCATGGGCCCAAGGGCGTAGGTGCCCTGTACGTCCGCAAGGACGTGAAGCTCCGTCCGCTGGTGTACGGTGGAGGCCAGGAGAGGGGGCTTCGTTCGTCCACCGAGAACGTCCCTGGCATCGTGGGCCTTGGGAAGGCCTTGGAGATCGGCGTGGCGGAGATGGAGGAGAGCGCGGAGAGAATGTCGCGCATCCGCGACAGGATCATCGAAGGCACGCTCTCCAAGGTCCAAGGAAGCTACTTGAACGGACATAGGAACAGAAGGCTTTGCAACAACGCGCATTTCCGTTTCGATCGGGTGGAAGGAGAGGCCCTGGTCCTAAGCCTGGATGTGAGCGGCATCGCGGCATCCACTGGCTCCGCCTGCTCCACCCGCAGCACAGAGACATCCCACGTTCTGAGGGCACTGGGGATCCGGCCCGAGGAGGGACGGGGCTCGTTGCGCATATCCCTGTCCAAATTCAACACCATGGAGGAGGCGGACCTGTTTCTAGCAGAGCTTCCTGAGGTAGTGGAGAGGCTGAGACTCCTCGTTCCTCGAGGTGCCATGACCTTCAGAGCCTCGGGAGGAGGATGATCTTGGCCTACGGCCCCAAAGTAATGGAGCACTTCACCCGACCCCGGAACGTGGGGGAGATGAAGGACGCTGACGGCGTGGGCAAGTTCAGCAATGACGTGGACGGGGACATCGTGGTCATCTCCATTAAGGTGAAAGACGAGATCATCACCGACATCAAGTTCCAGGTCTTCGGCTGCGCGGCGGCCATCGCCTCCAGCAGCGTGTTCACGGAGATGGTCAAAGGGAAACGCATCGAGGAGGCTTTGAAGGTCACCAAGGAGGGCATTTCCGAGGCATTGGACAACTTGCCGTCGGAGAAGGTGGAATGTTCGGTCCTCGCTCCGGACGCCCTCCGGGAAGCGGTGGGTGATTATCGGAGCAGGCAGGGACGAGGATTCAATACCACGTACGAGGTTCCTCATCCGAAATCATGAATCCGTTGAGCACGAGAGTGGCGTCGCTCGAACTTGCGAACCCTACCATGCTCGCCTCGGGTATGATGGGCGAGACCGGTGCCTCCCTGGTGGCGATCGCCGAAGCGGGAGCGGGAGCGGTCGTCACCAAATCCGTGGGACTGGAACCGAGGAAGGGCTACGAGAACCCGACCTTGGTCGAGCTGGAGGGGGGCTACCTGAACGCCATGGGCCTCCCCAACCCAGGCATCGATGCCTACAGGGAGGAGATGCTGGTTGCGAGAGGCGCCAAGGTGCCGATAATCGGAAGCGTGTTCGCGACGACGCCCGAGGACTACGCCCTCTTGGCCTGGAAGATGCAGGACTACGGCGCGGCCGCAGTGGAATTGAACCTGAGCTGTCCACACGCCAAGGGGCTGGGAATGGAGATAGGCGTTGATCCCACAGCGGTGAGGAGGATCGTCCGGGAGGTCAAGCAGACGGTCAAGATCCCCGTACTGGCCAAGCTCACCCCCAACACCCACCGTCTGGCCGAGGTGGGAAAGGCGGTGGAGGAGGCGGGAGGGGATGGCATCGTGGCCATCAATACCCTCAGGGCCATGGTCATCTCGGTCGAGGCGAAGAGACCGATCCTCTCCAATAAGGTGGGAGGTCTATCGGGTCCAGCCGTCCGGTCGATCGGGGTGCGCTGCGTGTACGAGCTCTATGAAACGGTGGAGATACCTATCATCGGGGTGGGGGGAGTGGAGTCCTGGAGGGACGCCGTCGAGTATATGATGGCCGGGGCGACGGCCGTACAGATCGGAAGTGCCATCGGGCGAAAGGGCCTGAGCGTGTTCCAGGTCATCGTCCAGGGATTGCAGGAATACCTGGAAAGAGAAGGCCTGGAGAATATCGGGGACATCGTGGGGGTGGCCCATGACTAGACAAGATATGGTCACAGTCACATCCGTCACCCATGAAGGGCAGGGCATCTGCACCCTCAGGTTCGAGCTCGACCGTTCCGTGATGCCAGGGCAGTTCCTCATGGTGTGGGCACCTGGTGTCGATGAGATACCGATGTCCGCCTCCTTCATCTACGGAGAGAAGGGCATCACGGTGCGCGAGGTCGGCACGGCGACGAAGGCGCTCGTTGCATGCCAGAAAGGCTCGCTTCTGGGTGTTAGGGGGCCCTACGGCAACGGCTATCAGATCGAGCAGGGCCGGGGACTAATCATCGGCGGGGGAACGGGAATGGCCTCGCTGCTCCCGGTGGCGGATTTCATCGGCGACAGGGAGCAGGTCGACATTCTCGTCGGGGCGAGGACCGCCCCCGAGCTGATCTTCGTGGAAAGGGCAAGAGCGCTCTCGGAAGAGGTGCATCTGTCCACGGACGACGGCTCCATGGGGATGAGAGGGACGGTGGTGGAGATGGCGGCCAAGCACCTGGAGAAGAAGCGCTACGACATGATCTACGCCTGCGGTCCAGAGCGCATGCTGCAGGCCGTGCTGGCGCTGTGCGAAAAGAAGAACGTGCCATGTCAGCTCTCCTTGGAGCGCTTCATGAAATGCGCCTCTGGGCTCTGCGGCTCATGTGTGATCGACGGCTTACGGGTCTGTGCTGATGGGCCGGTCTTCCAGGGTCAGCAGCTGCGCCATCTGAGCGAGTTCGGCATCTGGAAGCGCGACGAGTGCGGCGGCCGGGTCAAGCTTTGAAATGCTCCTCTGGATGCATGACCTCTTTGACCAGTTCCTCGAAGTCCGCATCGCTCACTCGGCCTTTGATCTCGCCCAAGGCCTTCACTTTCAGCAGGATGCGTGCCACCTGCTCCTCGTTCGCTTCCACCCCCAGGTCCTCCAGGCGCTTCCTGATGTAGGTCGCTCCGGAATGTTTGCCCAGTAGCAGATGACGCTTATTGCCCACTGCCTCCGGGGGAATGGACTCATAGGTCAGGGGGCAGTTCAGGACCGCTGCCACATGAATGCCCGACTCGTGAGAGAACACGTTCTCCCCGACCAACGGATGGTTCCTGGCGATCGGGACCTTGGAGTACTCCGCTACCATGTCCGAGAGCTCCTTCAGCTCGGACAGGTCGATGCCTAGGTCCACACCATAGACGAACTTCATCGTGGAAACGAACTCCTCCAGAGGAACGTTGCCCGCTCGTTCTCCTATCCCATTGACGGTCGTGGTCACGGCCTTGGCGCCGGCTTTCACGCCTGCGATGGCATTGGCCAAGGCAAGTCCAAAGTCGTTGTGAAGGTGCACCGAGACATTGGTCTTGAAGGTGGACGTGATTTCGCTCACTATAGTGGAGACGGCCTCGGGCGAAGCGCAGCCCACCGTGTCCGTGATGCCCAGCCGGACCGCGCCTCGCTCCTCTGCCACTTTGTATACTTGCTTTAGGAATGATATTTCCGTGCGGGTCGAGTCCTCACAGCTGAGCGCAGCCCTGACACCTCTAGAACGGCAGTAATCAAGGGTCTCGCCGACCTTCTCCAGAACGTAATCCCGCGGTTTGTTGAACTTGTAGCGCAGGTGGATGTCTGAGGTGGCGATGAACAGAAGGACGACATCCACTCCCGCGTCCACCGCCGCGTCCACGTCCCCTTTCACGAGCCGGGAGAGGGCCAAGATCTCAGCGTCCAGGCCGAGCTTGGTTATGGCACGTATGGTGCGCTTCTCGCCTTCCGAGACCGCCGGGAAACCCGCTTCGATCTGAGGAACTCGGATAGCATCCAACTTCCGGGCGATGGCCACCTTCTGCTCCAGACTGAAGGCCACTCCAGGCATCTGCTCGCCATCTCGCAGGGTCGAATCGTAG
>Ga0315295_10001249_pt1 | contig 21844 bp, 15 predicted proteins | sample YL17G14_0_MG_FD_204453 | JGI IMG/M metagenome (GOLD analysis project Ga0315295, IMG submission 204453) | Sediment microbial communities from Yellowstone Lake, YNP, Wyoming, USA - YL17G14_0 | ecosystem: Environmental > Aquatic > Freshwater > Lake > Sediment | place: USA: Wyoming | collected...
GAAGTGCTAAAGGAAACTGAAAACTCGGAAGAAAAAATATCTTCCGAGCAGATGAGTTTGGTATGAAAGACAAACAAACAGCTCTAAAATTTATAGCTCTCTCCGGAACAACAGGGGTGACGGAAAATTTCTATATATATGAATACGGCGACGATATGATAGTCGTCGATTGCGGCGTGGGATTCCCCGAGCCCGAAATGTTCGGAGTCGATTTGGTTATTCCTGACTTTTCCTATGTAAAAAATAATGCCAGGAAGCTACGGGGAATTTTGATTTCGCACGGACACGAAGACCATTTGGGCGCTTTACCGTTTCTTATGAAGCAGGTAAGAGCTCCAATTTATGCTTCGAAATTGGTAGCAGGTTTAATCAGGGACAAATTTGTGGATTACGACGCAAAGGTAGATAATCTACAGGTTTTCGATCCGGAAAAAGATATTTTATCGCTTGGGGTTTTTAGGGTTACACCATTTAGAGTTTCCCACTCAATTCCGGACGGAGTAGGTTTTTGTATAGATACACCCGAAGGAAAGGTATTCCATGTCCCGGATTATAAATTCGACTGGACCCCCGTTGACGACCGTCCGTTCGATATTGCAAAAGCTGCGATTTTGGCATCCAATGATACTTTGGCGTTGGCCTCGGATTGTATCGGGGCAACCTCTCCGGGATATACGGAAAGCGAAGCCGCGATAGAAGGAAGAATTGAGGAAATTGTCAGAAAAGCCAGGGGCCAAATTTTCTTTACCACAATTTCCTCGAATATCTCCAGAATGCAGCAGGCTCTAAATGTTGCACTAAGGCTTGGCAGAAAAGCAGTTTTTGTCGGCCGCTCAATTGACAGAAAGGCCGCGATAGCCAAGGAGCTGGGATATCTGCACTATCCGGAAGATTTGGTAATTTCTTCAAAGAAGATAGGTAAAATGCCGAAAAACAAACTCATGTATATTATTTCCGGTAGCTATGGTCAGCCGGGTAGTGCTCTCTATCGTTTGGCTACGGGAGAACACGAATTTTTGAAGCTAAGTCAGGAAGACGTGGTTGTTTTCTCTTCCGACCCGGCGCCCCCCGGTTCGAAAGCAAATGTAGATTTTGTTGTGGATAAGCTTATCGAATCCAACGCCGATGTTCATTATTACGACATGCAGGAAGATTTGCATGTTTCCGGCCACGGAAGCATGAAAGATATAGAAATGTTATTTGCCGTCATTAAGCCAAAATATTTTATCCCAATAGGGGGAACAATAAGGCACATGAGGGCATACAGTTTGATAGCCCAGTCGATGGGAGCAACACCCGAAAGGGTTTTCAAGCTTCTTCCCGGACAAGTGGTTGAATATAAAAACGGCAGTGCGCGGCTGGCCGGGAAAGTTCAAGTCAAAGATGTCTTGGTTGACGGTCTTGGAATAGGAGATGTTGGGAATGTTGTTTTGAGAGATAGACACATACTTGCCAAGGACGGAATTGCGATAGCTCTTTTGCAGCTTGATAGGAATGAGGGCAGGTTATTAAGCGAGCCGGATATTTTAAGTAGAGGTTTCGTTTATGAAGCTAAAGGTAAAGATTTTCTAAATAAAGCATCCAGGTCTCTTAGGCAGGAATTGGATAAACACGGAAAAATTGATGCCAAAAGAACAAGAGATATTTCCATAGACTTTCTTGAAAGATTCTTCTTTAAAGAGATTGGCCGAAGACCAATGGTACTACCCGTAGTGGTAGAGGTCTAATATCGTGCTTCTTGTATAATGTAGTTAGCCATGGCCAAAAAATACAGACGCGGCAGAAGAAGGTCATTTAACCTCAAATTAAAAAAGGGGACCGTATATTCGATTGCCCAAGTTGTATTTTTTGCTCTTGCGGGTTTGATTTTAACTTCTTTTGCCAGGCGGGGAGCAGCACTTGTTTTTATAAATAACTTTCTGGTTGTAAATTTCTCCTGGACAGTAGTATTTTTGCCCTTTATTTTTCTTGCATTTGCCCTTCTGGTTTCCAAGATAAAAACTCCTTTAAGCCGGCCGAATGTGATTGTCGGGGGCTTGTTGTTTTTTATTTCCCTTGTAAGTATTTCAAGGGCGGGAACGGTGGGAAGAGCGGCTTGGGACGGCGTTTCCTCTTTGGTTACCGGAGTCGGAGCGTTTATTATTCTTCTCGGACTTTGCATGGTAGGGCTTATTGTTCTTTTTAATACCTCAATAGACCAAGTCGTTACTTTTATTCTCTCCTTGTTTAACCAGTCGAGGCGCTACATTACGGGTGCTCAAGCCGGAGGCGGAGCTTTTACGAGAGGGGGGTTAAAAGTTTCCGGCGGCCAGCCTTTTTCCAAAGAACCGGCGAAAGGTTCTCCCGCTGTTGCCGAGGAGCCTTTGGCGCCCAAATTGGTGAGTAATGTTCCTGGAGAAGAACGGGTTTGGAAATATCCGCCGATTAGCCTTCTTAGCGATACCGAAACCGGCAAGGCCGACAGGGGTGACATCAAAGGTAACGCCGCAACTATTGAGAAAACCCTTGAATCTTTCGGTATAACGGCGCGGGTTGTTGAGGTTAATATGGGCCCGGCGGTTACTCAATACGCTCTTGAAGTTGCGCTTGGCACAAAACTATCCAAAATTACTTCACTAGAAAGAGACCTTGCTCTGGCCCTTGCGGCACCCACCGGGACAATAAGAATTGAGGCCCCAATTCCCGGAAGGAATTTGGTGGGTATTGAGCTTCCCAACCGTTCTCCCGAATTTGTGCCTCTGAGGAAAATGCTTGAGTCAAACGAAATGCGCGAGAGCCATTCTAAATTGGAGGTTTCCTTGGGATTGGATGTTTCTGGGAAGCCAGTTGTTTCAGATATCGGCAGAATGCCCCATGTTTTGATTGCGGGGCAGACCGGTTCGGGGAAAAGCGTTTGTATAAATTCTTTCCTGGGCTCTATTCTTTTTAGGGCAACACCTTCGGAAGTTAAATTTATTCTGGTTGACCCGAAGAGAGTTGAACTTACCGGCTATAACGGTGTTCCCCATCTTCTTTCTCCGGTAATTGTGGAGCCCGAAAAGGTCATTTCGGCCCTAAGATGGATTCTTTCGGAGATGGACAGAAGATATAAGCTTTTTCAGCAAGCCGGGGTAAGAAACATCGATGCCTATAACGAAATGTCAGGTTTCCAGGCTCTTCCATACATAGTTTTAATTATCGACGAATTGGCGGATATTATGCTTTTTTCTCCTGTAGAGGTTGAGGACAGCGTTACCAGAATTGCACAAATGAGCCGAGCAACCGGAATTCATATGGTTTTGGCGACACAAAGACCTTCAGTCGATGTTATTACGGGACTTATCAAGGCAAATATCCCTTGCAGAATTGCATTTGCCGTTGCTTCCCAGGTTGATTCCAGAGTTATTTTGGATACACAAGGAGCCGAGAAACTTCTGGGTCGCGGAGATATGTTGTATCTTCCCCCGGAACAGGCAAAACCGCTCAGACTTCAGGGCGCATTTGTCTCGGATAGGGAAATAAATCAGCTTGTGGAATTTTTGAAGAATCAGGGAGTTACTCCGCAATATACGGAAGAAGTAACAAAGATGACGAAATCCGGAGTGCCTCAAGTTCCGGGACTGGACGGGGACATGGATGATTTATTCCAGGAGGCAGTCAAAACCGTTTGCCAATACGACAGAGCTTCGGCATCACTGCTTCAAAGAAGGCTTTCTATCGGCTATGCCAGGGCGGCGCGAATTTTGGACCAGCTGGAAGCCACTGGAGTTGTTGGACCCGCGGAAGGAAGTAAACCAAGAGAAGTTTTGATTCAAAACGCAGATGAATTTTTGAATAGGTCTGCCCCACCCGAGTCTCCGCAGTAATAACGTTTAATGAAAACAATAGGCGAGGCTATCAAAAATGCCCGGTCGAAGAAAAGATATTCTTTGGCAAAAGTCGAGGCCGAGACAAAGATAAAAAAGGAATTTGTAGAGGCAATCGAAAATGAAAAGTGGGAGCAACTCCCCGAATATCCGGTTCTGGTTGGATTTGTCAAGAATTTGAGCAGATTTTTAGGGTTGGAAGAACGAAGCACGGTCGCGCTTTTGCGCCGGGATTATCCTCCGAAGAAGCTTTCTATAAATCCCAAACCGGATGTCTCCAGTAAATTTTCGTGGAGCCCAAGACTGACATTCTTTGTGGGAATAGCGGTAGTACTGGTTGCCATTTTCGGTTATTTGGCTTTCCAGTATTACAAGTTTATTACTCCGCCACGCCTCTCGGTAAATGAACCGCAGCAAAATGAGGTTGTCAAAGTCCGAAATTTCAAGGTTTTTGGCAAGACCGATCCGGACGCAACGGTAAGAGTAAATAACCAGTCCGCACTGGTAAATGACGACGGAAGCTTTAGCGTTGACATTGCAATTTATGAAGGAACAAATGAAATTGTGATAAGTGCAACTTCTCGCTCTGGAAAAACAACCACAATACGTCGTAATATAAAGCCTGAACTATAACAGCATTCAAGAAAACTCCCGACTTTGAGTCGGGAGATGAATTGAACGCTGATATGTCATCCTCGTTTAGACGAGGAAACCCAGCACTTAAGTGCGGGAGGATGTCATAATGGACGGAGTTCAAACACTTTTAGTAATCGTAGTAGTTTCTTTAACCCTTCTTCTTTTGGTGGTCGGAATTCAGGTTTTGATGATAATTATCGATTTGAGGAAAGCCATAAAACGGCTAAATAGTATTTTGGAAGATGCAATTTTGGGCGGAGGTTTAATCCGGCCCGAAAAACTTACGGGTGTGGTTGAAATTTTCAGAAAAAATAAAAAGATGGAAACCTTCGGCCAGGAATCTTCTCCTCACACTCCCAAATGACCTCCATTCGTCGTATACTTTAGCCATGACCACGGACGAAATTCGCGAAAAGTATTTGAAATTTTTTGAAAGCAAAGGACACGTTAGGATCGAACCCGCCCCACTTGTGTTGGAAAACGACCCCACAACTCTTTTTACTTCGGCCGGAATGCAACCGCTCGTCCCGTATCTTAAGGGTGAGCCACACCCGAGAGGGAAAAAGCTTGTTGATAGCCAGCCGAGTTTTAGAACCGTAGATATCGACGAGGTTGGTGACAATTGTCACCTGACTTATTTTGAAATGCTTGGAAATTGGAGTTTGGGAGATTATTTCAAAAAAGAACAACTTGAGTGGTGCTTGGAATTTTTTACTAAAAATCTCGGGTTTTCCAAAGAAAAACTTTGGGTATCAGTTTTTGAAGGGACCAAAGAAGTACCAAAAGACGAAGAATCATTTGCAAGATGGAAGGAGCTTGGGATTTCCGAAGATAGAATTTTCTTTTATGGAGTGGATAAGAACTGGTGGAGCAGGTCGGGACCGCCGGAGGCGATGCCGCCGGGTGAAATAGGGGGCCCCGATTCCGAGGTATTTTTTGATTTTGGGACCCCGCACGATCCAAGGTATGGCGAAATATGTCATCCAAACTGTAATTGTGGCCGTTTTATAGAAATTGGGAACTCGGTATTTATTCAATATCAGAAGAACGCGGACGGAACATTAACCGAACTTCCTCAAAAAAATGTGGATTTCGGAGGAGGACTGGAGAGAATCTCGGCAGTAGTTAACGGCGACCCCGATGTTTTTTTGACAGATATTTATACCCCGATTATCAAAGTTTTAGAAAAAGAAACCGGAATTAAATATGGTTCCTCGGATGAAAACACAACCAGCTTCAGAATTATCGCCGACCATTTAAGGGCGGCTGTGGCAATTGCCAGCGAGGGGGTCGAACCGTCAAACCGCGGGCAAGGATATATTTTAAGAAGACTGTTAAGAAAAGCAATTGTCCGTTATTCGCGATTAACAGACAAAGAAATTAAAGATTTTCTGAAGTCTAATAGACTGGACACAATTGTCGAGGCTCTAGGTGGGGCAAAGGTAAAAGAGTTATTCCAGGCAGAGTGGGACAAATTCGAAAGAACGTTTCATACAGCCTATCCTGCGATTATGAAACTGGCTACGAGAGAAAATAATATAGTAAGCGGAGAAGAAGCTTTCGAGTTATTCGAATCTCACGGTCTGTTGCCAGATGTCCAGAAGGAGGTTTTAGAGACAAGATTTGGAAAAAGAATCGATTGGGATAAATTTAAAGAACTTTTTGAAAAACACCAGGAGCAATCAAGAACCGCCTCTGCCGGTATGTTTAAAGGTGGACTAGCGGATACATCGGAAGAAGGAACCAAACTTCACACGGCAACACATCTTTTACACGCGGCCTTAAGAAAAGTTTTGGGCGAACACGTTTCCCAAAAAGGTTCAAATATTACTGCCGAAAGGCTTCGATTCGATTTTTCGCACCCACAGAAACTGACGGAGGAAGAAATCAAAAAGGTCGAAGATTTGGTTAATGAACAAATTAAAGAAGATTTGCCCGTCTCTTTTGAAACAATGAGCCTGGATGAGGCAATCAAAAAAGGCGCATTCCATTTCTTCGGGGAAAGATATGGCAAAGAAGTCAAAGTCTATACAATAGGCCCTTCGACTATGAGCTCAGGGTTTCCATTCAGTATAGAAATTTGCGGAGGACCGCACGTTTCCCACATCGGCGAGCTCGGCCGTGTTAGAATTATTAAGCAGGAAAAAGTAGGGGCTGGCATAGTCCGTATATATGCCGCCCTAGAGGGAAAATAATACCCCATGGATTTGAAATCACTTTTGGGTAGCCGTGAAGATAAGACTCGAGAGCTCTACTGGGCTTTGGTAATTGAACCTTCTTGGATTCAAGCCGGTATTTGGGAAATTGTTGCCGGGAAAGCAAACGTAATTTCAATTAGTCCCTCCGCGGCTTGGGAAACCGAAGAGGAAATGATTGCCGCCGCCGACACCGCCCTATCGGCTTCCATTCAAATTCTTCCTGAAGAAGCCCCCGAGCCTTCAAAGACGGTTTTTGGCGTTGCCTCCCTATGGGTTGCCAAAGGACAGATTAAAGATGAGTATCTTTCAAAAATCAGAAAAATCTGTGCGGAACTTTCTCTCCAACCTGTCGGTTTTGTCGTAATTCCGGAAGCGGTTGCTCACCTTGTTAAATCCGAGGAGTCCACCCCCCTAAACGGAATAGTTGTAGGTATTGGAGCGGAAGAGTTGGAGCTTTCCCTTTTTAGATTGGGGAACTTGGTAGGAACGACACAGGTCTCAAGAAGTGTTTCTTTGGCAGAGGATGTTACCGAAGGGCTTGCCCGCTTTAACCAAACAGAGCCTCTCCCTTCAAGAATTCTCATTTATGACGGCAAGGAAGGAGAGCTGGAGGACGAAAGGCAAAGCCTGATAAAAACAAATTGGGAAGATTTCGAAAAGCTAAAATTTTTGCATACTCCAAAAGTGGAAGTCTTGGAGCCAGATAGAAAAGTTCTGGCAACCTCTTTGGCTGGAGCATCGGAGATTGCCAATGTTTCTGCGGTCGAAAGCCCGAAAGTAGAACGCTTTACTGGGGAGGAGGAAACCCCGGAAGATGTAGAAAACGTAAAGGCTCCGGAAAAAGAAGTTACCGCAGAGGAGCTGGGGTTTGTGGTTGGACAGGATGTCAGAGCAAACCAAGAAGTCTCGCAGCCACAAGTTCCAACTTTACCCCCGAAGGAAATTCCTCATCCTGCCGCAAGCGTTCGTCATCTCAAGCCGCCCGCCATATTAGGTTTTTTTAAGAAAATCCATTTGCCAAAATTCCGGTTGCCGATTTTGGGAACTCAGCCATTTATTGTCGCCGGAATTTTCCTTGGTCTTCTTTTTATTGCAGGTTTTATCTATTGGTGGACCGTTCCAACTGCCGACGTAACAATCTTTGTTTCTCCCAAGAAATTGAATGAGAATGTTTCGATGAAAATTTCCACCAGTGCGACCAATCCGGATATAAATGCCAAACTTCTTCCTGGCAAAGTTTTAACGACTGATGTTTCGGGAGACAAGACAATCCAAACGACCGGTACAAAGGTGATTGGGGACAAGGCAAAGGGCTCGGTGAATATAAGAAACGGAACTGCATCTGCCTTGGATCTTCCGGCTGGAACCGTAATTTACGGAACAAACGATCTTCAGTACACCCTGGATCAAGAAGCTTCGGTTTCGGCACAACTTTCCCCGGGTACCCCCGGTACAGCGATCGTTAATGTGACTGCTTCGGATATCGGCACTCAATATAATTTGGATAAGGACGTTTCTTTTAAGGTTTCAAATTATCCGCAGTCTGTGGTAGATGCCGTATCCACTGCAACATTCGCCGGGGGTTCGAGCCGTGATATTTCTTCGGTTTCCGAAGACGACCAAAAAAATTTGGAGAAAACGCTTACCGATGAACTTTTAGATAAGGCTAAAGATAAACTGTCCAAATTGGTTGACCAAGGGATGTATTTTGTTGGCGCCGGCCTTGTTTCAACAGAAGTATCGAAAGATTTTAGCAACAAAGTTGGAGACGAGGCCTCAAATCTTAAACTTTCGCTTTCCCTTAGTGTTCAGGGTTTGGAGGTAGATAAAAAAGCATATGTGGAATTGGCCAAATCCGCTCTTTCCGCGAAAGCTCCATCGGGGTTTGTTTTAAGGGAAGACCAAATAAAAGGAAATTTCGATTTCAAGAAAAAAGACGGCAACACTTACTTTTTCGACATAGCATTTAGCGCCAACTTGCTTCCACAAATAAACACGGCGGATATCACAAAGAACGTTGTCGGGAGGCAGCAATCGGTTGCGGAAACCTATCTTACCAGTATTCCCGGCTTCTCGCGGGTTGATATTAATCTAAAACCCCGTCTGCCGGGAAGACTCGGAAGCCTTCCGAGAATAGAAAAGCATATTCATATCACTATTGACTCCGAACGATGAAGAAAAAGCTTCTTTCGAGAATTTTTGCGGGGGTATTGGGTATCTTCGGCTTGGCAATTTTAATTGCGATTGCCGTTCCGCTTGCGAATTATCAAAGAATTTCTTCGCAGAAGTACCCGAAACTTCTAAGTCCGATTCCGGATAAGGGTGGCTCTACACTTGGGGAGGAAAGCGATTTAACTAAAGCCTCAAACTGGTTTGTTGGTGGGGCCAAAAGCGGAGATTTTACCTCGTCCAGCGTTTCTTTTTATACGATTTCAATTCCTAAACTAAAAATCGATTCGGCCTCCGTTGCAATTGGCGGCGAGGATTTATCAAAAAGCTTGATTCATTACCCTGGCACGGCACTTCCGGGGCAAAAAGGCAATGCCGTAATTTTCGGCCACTCCGTTCTTCCTTTGTTTTTTGACTCGAAAGATTATTTAAAGATTTTTTCAACCTTGCCGAACCTAAACAAAGGAGATGAAATTTTAGTTAATTATGACGGCGTTTCCTATAAATACCGCGTTGAAACAATGCAGGAAATTTTGCCGACCGATTTGCAGGTTTTGGATCAGGACAAGAGCGATTCATTTTTAACGTTGGTTACCTGTGTCCCGCCGGGAGACCCCAGAAAACCATTTAGACTAATTGTTCGTGCTAGAATAGTTCCACTTGCGCAGACAAATGCGAATACTTGGAATTGATTACGGAAGAAAAAAGATAGGCCTTGCTTTTGCTGACTCAAAATTGGCTGACCCCCTAGTTGTTGTTCACGGAGAGACAATGGAGGAGTTGATAGAAGAGCTTAAAAAGATTATTTTAAAGAATCAGGTTGAAGAGATTGTGGTCGGGATTTCGGAAAACGAAATGGGAGAGGAGTCTAGGAACTTCAGTCGAAGTCTAAGTAAAAGTCTACGACGAAGTCGGTTATTCAGAATTCCGATCGAAACTTTTGACGAAACACTTACAACCCAAGAGGCCCAAAAATTGGCCATCGAGGCCGGCATAAAAAGACAAAAAAGAAAAGGGCTGGAGGATGCATACGCAGCTGCGCTTATGTTACAATCCTACTTAGACGAGAAGGAGATAAATGTTTAAGAACGTAATTGCACCGATTCAGGCTTGGCTTCTTTCCCAAAAACGCTGCGTTGGTTGTGGAAAAGAGCTCGCCGATGCCAAAAGAGGTAAGGCAAAGGGAGGCGAAGAAAAAATCACTTGTTTCTGCGGCCGTATTTATATTCACGACACAAAAACCGACAAATACAGGCGCGCTCTCTTGGAAGAAGTTTAACCTCAATAACATCCTCCGCATGCTAAAGCATGCGGTTTCCTTTGAAGGAGGATGATATATCAGGTTCAATTCATCCACGAATTAAAATTCGTGGTATCCTTGAAACTGTTATGAAGCGCATTTTTATCTTATTATTTTTCTTGGCTTTGGCGATCTTGGGAATAATTTGGTGGGGTCAGAATATAAAATCCGTATCATCGGACAAATCCGTTAAAAGCATAGTAATTCCCAAAGGATCGTCCGCCGGTGCAATAGGCACGCGTCTTGCCCAGGCGGGGTTAATTAAAAACTCTTTGATTTTCAGAATTTATACAAGGATTACCGGAACGGCCGGAAAAATCCAGGCGGGAGAATATCTTCTTTCGCCAAGTTCCCCGTTAACAAAAATTGTTGAATATCTAACAAATGGGCCCGTCGAAGTCTGGGTTACGGTACCCGAAGGAATGCGAAGAGAAGAAATTGCCGATAAATTTGTATCGGGACTCGGCAAGAACGGGGAGGATGTGACGGTCTTTAGAGACGAATTCTTAAATCGCTCAAGCGGACTTGAAGGTTTTCTTTTCCCCGATTCATACCTATTTCCCAAGGACGCAAGTGCATCCGCAGTCGTTGCCAAATTAAAATCGACATTTGATTTACGAGTGGATTCAAAAATGAAAGAGGATATTTCCAAGTCCGCTTACGATTTGGGCCAGATTATTAGTTTGGCCGCCATTATCGAAAGGGAAACAATCACGCCTGGTGAGCGTCCAGTGGTCGCAGGCATTTTATATAAAAGATTAAAAGCTGGATGGCCTCTCCAGGTGGATGCGACAATCCAATATGCACTCAGTAGCCAAAAATGCTCGGTCGGTACGGGATGCAATTGGTGGCCGAATGTATCAATAGACGATAGAGCCATAAATTCTAGATACAACACATACAAATTTGCCGGCTTGCCGCCAACACCCATTGCCAGTCCCGGTCTTTCGTCAATTAAGGCGGCAATTTACCCGGAAGATTCGCCATATTGGTACTATCTTCATGATTCAAAAGAAGTAATTCATTATGCACGGACGTTGGAAGAACATAACCAGAATATCAATAAATACATAATGTAAGGATATGAGAAAGTTTCCCCTTGACACGAGCGTGCTGTTTTGTATAATCCACCCTAGGCGTACGTAAGTACGTTGTTCCCGCTTCATTCTGCGGGGGTTTTGTGTTTGTAAAATGAGTCAACCAAAAAGAATAAATTTTGGAAAAGAAGAGAAAAATTTGCCGGAGCTGGACCTAAGCTTCGTTCAAAGGCAATCATGGGAATGGTTTCTAACAGAAGGCATTGCCCAGGAACTTACGGAAATTTCTCCAATTGATGACTTCACAGGTAAAAACTGGCAGCTTATATTAGGTAAGCATGTGTTGGGCGAGCCGACAATTTCTCCAAGAGTTGCCCAAGCAAAAGGAATAAATTATTCTTCCCCTCTTAAAATTGATGCAACACTTATCAACAAAAAGACAGGCAAGGAAGTAACGCAGGAGGTATTCTTGGGAGACCTTCCTCAGATGACTTCGCAAGGAACTTTTGTCATAAACGGAATCGAAAGATCGGTTATTAATCAGATTGTAAGAAGCCCAGGAGTTTATTTCTCCGGCGACTTGGACGCATCCTCGGGAAGAATGCTTTACCATGCGGAAGTCAGACCCTTGCACGGTTCGTGGCTAGAATTCGAAGTTGCCAGAAACGATGTGATTTCGGCAAGAATTGATAGGCGAAGAAAAGTCTTGGCCACAATTCTTTTGCGTGCAATGGGGGTAGAAAGTGACAGCGAAATTTTGGAATATTTCAATAACGTCGATAAAAACCCAACCCATAAATACGTCAAAGCCACATTGGAAAAGGATTCTACAAAAACAAAAGACGAAGCTCTTTTGGAAATTTACAGAAAAATGAGGCCTGGGGAGCCGGCAATTTTGGAGAATGCCGAAGCCCTCTTTGCCAGCCTTTTCTTGGAGCCCAGAAGATACGACTTGGGTAAGGTGGGAAGGTTCAAGATAAATAAAAGACTGGGTCTTACAATCCCTAACGAAAAAGCGACATGGATACTTACAAGGCAGGATGTGTTGGGAACAATTGCTTATCTCATCGGATTGCAAAACGGTCAGGGCAGGGTTGACGATATCGACCATTTGGCAAATAGACGCCTCAGAAGGGTTGGGGAGTTGGTTGCCACAAATGCATTTAGAGTTGGCCTTTTAAGACTCGAACGCTCGGTAAAGGAAAAAATGAGTCTTATTTCACCGGACGATAAACCCCTTCCGGCAAACCTTATCAATGCCAGACCCTTGATTGCCGCGTTGAATGAATTTTTCAGAAGCAATCAGCTATCCACAATCTTGGATAACACCAATCCTTTAAGCGAAATAGACAACCTTAGGCGTGTTTCTGTCTTGGGACCGGGCGGAATTAATAGAGAAAGGGCATCTTTTTCTATCCGCGACGTAAATTCTTCCCAATACGGAAGAATAGATCCGGTTAGGAGCCCCGAGGGACCGAATATCGGACTGGTTACCTATCTCGCATTGTATGCAAGGGTCAACGAGTTCGGATTTTTGGAGACTCCTTATAGAAAAATCGAGAAAGTCAAAAAAGGAAGCAAAACTCTGGTTCGTATTACGGATGAGGTTGTATATCTTACCGCCGACGACGAAGAAGAGTATCACGTCACCCATTCGGGGGTGGGAATTGATAAAAACGGTTACATAACCGACGAAAGAGTTCCTTATAGATATAGGGGAGCTTTCTTGGAAGGGGCGGCCCAACTAGTTGATTTTGTCGATGTTACCCCCAGACAGGTAGTCGGGGCCTCGGCATCTCTTATTCCGTTTTTGGCGCACGACGAGGGAAACCGGGCGCTCATGGGTTCGAACATGCAATGTCAGGCAGTTCCTTTGGTTGCCCCCGAAACTCCGGTGGTTGGAACCGGAATGGAAGAAAAGATTGCCGAGGGGATGGGTAGAGTGATTAAAGCAAGACACGCAGGAACGGTTTTGTATGCGGATGCGGAAAGAATTGAGGTAAAACTTGACAAAAAAGTAGCGGAAATTTCCATTGCCGAAGATGTCGAGCTGGCCGATGGTGGCAAAAGGGAAATTTATTATTTGACTAAGTTCAAAAGAACAGCCCATTCAACCTGTTACAACCAAAGGGTAATAGTGGAAGCGGGTCAGAAGGTAAAAGAGGGAGACCTTTTGGCGGATGGTCCTGCAATTGACGGCGGAGAATTGGCTTTGGGAAGGAATTTGGTTGTCGCATATGCTTCTTTTGAAGGATATGGTTTTGAAGATGCGATTTTGGTTTCGGAAAGATTGGTAACAAACGACCTTCTTACATCAATCCACATAGAAGAATACGAAGCGGATGTTGTTGATACAAAACTCGGTCCGGAAGAACTAACCCGTGATATTCCCAATGTGGCCGAGACGGAGCTTGCAAATTTGGCGGAAGACGGAATTGTAGTAATTGGAGCCAAAGTTGGTCCGAATGATATTCTGGTTGGTAAAATTGCTCCAAAAGGAGAAACGGAGCTCACTGCAGAGGAAAGACTTCTCCGCGCAATTTTTGGAGAAAAAGCCAGGGAGGTTCGGGATACGTCCCTAAGAGTTCCCCATGGAGAAAAGGGAATTGTGGTAGATGTTCAGATTTTGGATAAGGACAAGGGAGACGAGCTTGGACCCGGAGTTATCAAGAAAGTCATTGTCAGGGTTGCACAGATGAGAAAAGTAATGGTTGGAGACAAAGTAGCCGGACGCCACGGAAATAAAGGAGTTATAGCCAAGATTTTGCCAGTAGCCGACATGCCTTATTTGGCCGATGGCACTCCGGTTGACATTATTATTTCCCCGCTTTCGGTTCTTTCCCGTATGAACTTGGGGCAGCTTTTGGAAACTCACTTGGGTTGGGCGCTTTCCAAAAAATCTGTCAAAGCCGCTCTTCCCGTATTTGACAAGATTAGTGAGGATGCAATTTCCAACGAACTTAAAGCTGCGGGTCTTCCTTTAACTGGGAAATCAAGACTCTATGACGGAAGAACCGGCCAGCCGTTTAAGGAAGACACGGTTGTTGGTATCGGCTACATAATGAAGCTTATCCACATGGTTGAGGACAAAACCCACGCGCGTTCAACCGGACCGTATTCTTTGGTTACACAACAGCCTTTGGGAGGTAAAGCACAGATGGGAGGTCAACGTCTCGGAGAGATGGAGGTTTGGGGGCTTGAGGCACATCGCGCCGCATACACTCTGCAGGAAATGCTGACTATAAAATCCGACGATATCCTGGGACGTGCCCGCGCATTCGAAGCAATCGTTAAAGGTGTTGATATTCCCGAAGCCACAGTTCCGGAATCGTTTAAAGTTTTAGTCAGAGAGCTAAATTCCCTAGGGCTTTCTATAGAAGCCAGGGGAGCAGTTGTTGCCAAAGAGACCGAAGAGGGCGAAAAGACGGAAGAAGAAGCCAAGGAAATTGCAAAAGCCGCAGGTGCGGAATTGGTGGCGACAAAGGAATTATTAAAACCCGAGGGTCCTATGGAAGTGGAGGAACAAGCCTAAAATGGAACCATTAACAGACCTTAGAACATTGGCAGATTTTAAGAGTTTAATTATTAAACTTGCGTCTCCCGAAGACATCAGGAAGTGGTCGCGTGGGGAAGTCACAAAACCCGAAACAATTAACTATCGTACCCTCAAGCCGGAAAAAGATGGCCTTTTTGACGAAAGAATCTTCGGTCCCACAAAAGATTGGGAATGTTACTGCGGAAAGTACAAAAGGATCAGGTACAAGGGAGTAGTTTGTGACAAGTGCGGCGTTGAAGTTACACAGTCCAGAGTCAGACGCGAGCGTATGGGCCATATTACATTGGCAACCCCGGTTATCCACGTTTGGTTTTTCAAAGGCGCGCCCAGCAAGATTTCGCTTCTTTTGGGTATTCCTCCCAGAGCTATAGAGCAGGTTATCTACTTTGCCAGATATTTGGTTAGCGAAGTTGACGAAAAGGGCAGAAAAGAAGCCATCAAGGTTCTCGAAAGGGTAAAAGCGGAACGCGAAAAAGAGGTTTCGGACGGATTTACCGAAAGAAAAGACCAGCTCAAACTTGAGGCGAAGGAAGCTAAAGATAAGATTCAAAACAAAATTAAAGACAAAGAGCAGCTTTCTTTGGCACTTTCGGAGATTGACCTGGATCTTAGGAAGAAAGAGACGGGATTGGGCGAAGAAGAAAAAGGCACAATAGAAAAAACGGGTCAGCTTTTCGAAAACTTACTCACAATAGTTAGATCGGTTAAGCCCTTGAGTGTTCTTACCGAGGAAGAATACGACGAAATGGCCAACCACGGGGCGGCAGAGTTCATGACGGTAAAAATGGGTGCCGATGCAGTTCTTTCGGCTATAGAGAAAGTTAATCTGGAAGAGCTGGCCGCGGGATTGAGAAAAGAACTCGATGAAGCCAAAGGTTCTTCGGCCAGATATATTAAACTTGCAAAAAGATTAAAGCTTATCGACGGATTAAGAAGAGCAAAGGTTGAAGCCACATGGATGGTACTGAGGGTTCTTCCGGTTCTTCCTCCGGACTTAAGGCCGATGGTTCAACTTTCCGGGGGCCGTTTTGCCACAAGCGACTTAAACGACCTATATAGAAGAGTCATAAATAGAAACAACCGTTTGAAGCACTTAATTTCTCTTGGTGCACCGGAGATAATTTTACGAAACGAAAAAAGAATGCTTCAGGAAGCGGTGGATTCCTTGATTGATGCGTCCCAGCGCAAAGCTACGAGAAAAGGAAGAGGAAAACAGGTATTGCGCTCTCTTTCCGATATGCTGCGAGGCAAGCAAGGACGATTTAGACAAAACCTTTTGGGGAAAAGGGTCGATTATTCGGGAAGAAGCGTAATTATAGTTGGACCGGAGCTTAAGCTTACCCAATGCGGACTTCCTAAAGAAATGGCCTTGGAAATGTTCAAGCCCTTTGTCTTAAGAGAGATGATTATCAAAGGAATTGCCCCGAACGTCAAAAGTGCCAAAAACATGCTTGAAAGAAGGCCGCCGGAGGTTTTTGATATTTTGGAAGAGATTACCATGAACCATCCGGTTCTTCTTAATCGCGCTCCCACTTTGCACAAACTTTCAATTCAGGCATTTTACCCCGTACTTATCGAAGGGAATGCTATTCGTATTCATCCTGCAATCTGTTCGGGATTCAACGCTGATTTCGACGGAGACCAGATGGCTGTTCATGTCCCGCTTTCCTCAAGAGCTATAGAGGAAGCTAAAAACTTAATGCTTCCGTCTAACAATTTACTTAGACCGTCAGACGGCTCTCCGGTTGCCACCCCGGCATCTAAAGAGATGGCTCTTGGTGTTTACTATTTGACCAGCGACGACCCAAGGCTTAAATCGTTTGAGACTATTTTTTCGGATATAGACGAAGCAATTTTTGCCTATCAGGCAGGTAAAATTGAGCTCAGGCAGAAAATCTTTGTAAGAATCGGCAAGGAAACGGTCGAAACAACCGTAGGGAGAATTTTCTTCAACGAGATTTTGCCAGAAGATTTCGGTTATGTGAACGAGGCAGTTACCTCTACGGTTATCAAAAAACTCTTTACTCAAGCTTATCAGATTGTCGACAAAGATAGAATTGTGCAAATGGTTGACGACATCAAGGACTTGGGCTTTAGGGGCGGAACCCTTTCCGGTATTTCCTTCGGAATTTTTGATGCACAAATTTTGCCCGAAAAAAAGGCACTTCTTGATGAGGCGGAGGCAAGAATTACCGAGATTGAAAGCACTTTCTCACAAGGTCTTATCACTGCGGAAGAGAAAAAGAGATTGTCGCAGGAAGTTTGGATAGAAGTTTCCGAGGATTTGGCGGATAAAACTTGGGAAGCCTTTGACGCGACAAATCCGATTAAGGTTGTTATTGATGCCAAAGTCGGTCGGGCATCTCGCGACCAAGTTAAGCAGTTGGCCGCTATCAGAGGTCTTGTTGTAGATCCTCTAGGAAAAATTGTGGAGCTTCCTATCAAATCCAACTTTAGGGAAGGCCTTTCGGTTTTTGAATATGTCACCTCCTCCAGAGGTTCCAGAAAGGGTCTAACTGATACCGCCATTAAGACCGCAGATGCCGGTTACTTGACCAGAAGATTGGTTGATGTAGCCCACGACGTAATTGTCAGAATGGAAGATTGCGGAACCAAAGACTTTATAACAATAAGTAAGGGTTCAAGACCCAATATATTTACCCAGAGAATTTTTGGAAGGATAGTGGCTAAGGATATATCTGCTCCAAAAGGCGGTAAAATCATTGTTGAAAAGGGAGATATTATTACGGAAGCCAATGCGGCAGAAATCGATGCGGCCGGCATTACGGCCGTTGAAATTCGTTCTCCTCTTGCCTGTGCGGCGAGATACGGAATTTGTGCAAAATGTTACGGTTGGGACCTATCAACCAAAGATATGGTTCAGTTGGGTTCTCCGATGGGAGTTGTCGCAGCCCAATCGATTGGTGAGCCGGGAACTCAGCTGACTCTTAAGACCAAACACGCCGCAGGAATTGTGGGGCTTGATGTTACTCAGGGCTTGCCTAGGGTTGAGGAACTGTTTGAAGCACGAGTTCCGAAAATTCTTTCCCCTCTTTCCGAAATTGCGGGTAGGGTGAGGGTTGTTGAAACCGATGAAGGTTGGAAGGTAACGGTTACTTCGGTCGGCTCCAAAGTCAAAGAGGAAAGAGAATATCTGATTCCGAAAACCATCAAGCTCGCCGTTGAGGATAAACAGCTTATTGATGCCGGAATGCAGCTTGCACAAGGCGCATTGGATATTAAGGAAATTCTTTCCATAAGAGGCTTGAAGCAGGCACAAGAATATTTGGTTAATGAGATCCAGAAAGTTTATGAATCACAAGGCATTCCTATAAACGACAAACACTTCGAAGTGATGGTCAGAAAGATGAGCGACGAAGTTAAAATTATAACTCCAGGAGATACGCCCTTCCTTCCGGGCGATATTGTCGATAAATCTACATTTGAGGAAGAAAACGAGAAGGTTTTGGCAGCCGGAGGCGAACCCTCAAGTGCTCAACAGGTAATCTTGGGAATAACAAGAAGGGCACTAAGAACCGAAAGCTGGCTTTCTGCAGCTTCATTCGAACAGACTACGGATGTATTAACCGAAGCCTCCTTGTACGGAAAAGAGGATAAATTGATAGGACTTAAGGAGAATGTTATTATAGGACGCCTTATCCCGGTAACCGCCGAGAGGGCAGCAATGTTGCAGGAGGTAAGCAAATAATGCCTACAGTTTCTCAACTGGTTAGAAGAGGGAGAAAAAGAATTACCAAGAAAACCAAAACTACGGCTCTTAGGCGCTGGTTTAGTGCAAGAGAAAGGAAGTTTTCGGAAATTTCTTCGCCGTTTAAAAGAGGGGTCGTGCTTTCGGTTAGAACAATGACCCCAAAAAAGCCAAATTCGGCTTTGAGAAAAGTTGCCAGGGTAAGGTTTTCAAATAAACAGGAAGTTACAGCATACATTCCCGGCGAAGGCCACGAACTTGCAGAGCATTCGATAGTTTTGGTCCGCGGAGGAAGGGTCAAGGACCTTCCGGGAGTAAAGTACCATGTAGTTCGAGGAAAATACGACACAACCGGTGTTGTCGGAAGACAGTCGGCAAGAAGTAGATATGGTGCAAAGAAAGGAGGGGCGCCAAAGTCGGTACCTACACCTACCCCGACTACGACACCCGAAGCTTAAAGGTATGGCAAGAAGAGGAGCCACAAGAATAAAGACAGTCGAACCCGACCCTATTTACAAAAGCGAAGTTGTAACAAAGCTGATAAACAGGTCTATGTTGGATGGGAAAAAAAGTGTTGCCCAAAAGGAAGTCTACAGGGCTTTTGAGGCAGTTAAAGAAAAAACCGGAGAAGATGCTCTGAAAGTTTATAATCAGGCTTTGGAGAATATAAAGCCCACAATGGAAGTTCGCCCGCGAAGAGTTGGCGGAGCGGCTTATCAGGTTCCTATGAGCGTTCGGGGTCCGAGAAGGGAGTCTTTGGGAATCAGATGGATGATTATAGCCGCCCGTTCCCGTTCGAATTCCGAATATCATACATATGCCGAAAAACTTGCGGCTGAGATTATCGATGCTTCAAAAGGAGAAGGAGTTGCAGTCAAGAAACGCCAGGACATGGAAAGAGTGGCAGAAGCGAACAGAGCTTTCGCTCATTTTAGATGGTAAAGCTCTGTGAAGTCCTTCTAAATCGCTCCACGAGCCGTATTCGAATAGAATTGAAAAGGCGAGTGGCAAGATTGTGTAGGACGAACCGCGCATTTGCTCACTTCAGGTGGTAATTTCCAGTTAAAATAAATTATGGCAGAACAAGCAAAAAAGAAGGCAGCTATGGTTGTGACGGTTACCAAAGACCGTGATGTTCCATTGGAAAGAATAAGAAATATCGGAATTATCGCCCATATTGACGCGGGAAAAACAACTACAACCGAGCGGATACTTTTTGAGACAGGCAAGACATATAGGATAGGCTCGGTTGACGAAGGAACAACGGTTACAGACTGGATGGCGCAGGAGCGCGAGCGCGGAATTACTATCGTTTCCGCAGCCATCACTACCTTCTGGGACCTGAAAAACAAATCTTCTGTCGAGCCAGGCCATTATCGAATAAATATCATTGACACTCCGGGACATATCGACTTTACAGCAGAGGTTGAGAGGAGCTTGAGAGTTTTGGACGGGGCGGTAATGGTTTTTGACGGTTGTACGGGAGTCGAATCCCAGTCCGAAACCGTTTGGCACCAGGCAGATAAATATAATGTTCCAAGAATTTGTGTTCTTAACAAGCTAAATCTTATTGGGGCGGATTTTGAGGGAAGCATCAAATCCATCCACGAGCGCCTTGGGGCAAATGCTAGCCCAGTAAACATTCCTATCGGGGTTGAACATGCCCACAGAGGAGTAGTTGACCTTATCAAAATGAAAGCCTTTACTTATAAAGACATTTCCGATAATAAGCTTACCGAGGAAGAAATTCCGGCTGACTTGGTCGAAGAAGCCGAAAAATACAGGCACGAGCTTATAGAAAAAGTTGCTGAGTACGACGATGTCGCTCTTACAAAATATCTCGAAGGCCAAGAGCCAACAGAGGAAGAATTGAAAAGGGCAATAAGGGCGGGGGTTGTGGCCGGCAGGTTTTTCCCAATTTTTGGCGGGGACAACAGGACCGTGGAGGTTCAGATTCTTTTGGACGGCGTTGTGGAATATCTTCCTTCTCCTTTGGATTTACCTGCCGTTATCGGAACTAATCCCAAAACAGGCGAGAAAGAAACAAGAGAAAGGAAAAACGAGGCCCCCTTTAGCGCCTTGGCATTTAAGGTTATGACCGACCCGCATGTTGGCCGTTTAGTCTACTTAAGAATTTACTCCGGCAAACTTTCAACGGGCCAGGTTATTTATAATTCAACCGTCAAGAAGCAGGAAAGAATAGGAAAGTTGGTTCTTTTGCATGCTGACCAGAGGGAGCTTATCGAAAACGCATTCGCCGGAGAAATAGTGGCTGCAGTCGGAATCAAAGATACCACAACCGGAGATACTCTTTGCGACCCGTCCAGTCCGATTCTTCTTGAGTCAATTTCTTTCCCGGAGCCCGTTATTTCTTTGGCCATTGAGCCGGCAACAAAGAGCGACCAGGAAAAAATGGGAATTGCTTTAGGCAAACTTTCCGACGAGGACCCGACCTTTAGAATTAAATCCAACCCCGAAACTGGACAAACAATAATTTCCGGAATGGGAGAGTTGCAGCTTGAGGTTCTTGTGGACAGAATGAAGCGCGAATTCGGAGTTGTTGCCACAACCGGAGCCCCACAGGTTGCCTATAAGGAAACGGTTAAAAAAATTGGTCAGGGAGAGGGAAAGTATATTCGTCAAACAGGAGGAAGAGGACAATATGGGCATTGTTTACTTCGGGTTGAGCCTCGCGGGCGCGGTGAAGGATTCGAATTTAAGAGCGAAATAAAAGGTGCTGCAATTCCTTCCGAATTTATTCCTGCTATCGAAAAGGGAGTCAAAGAGAAGATGGAGAACGGAATTATGGCGGGTTTCCCAATGGTCGATATGTTGGTGGCGGTTTATGACGGGAGCTTCCACGAAGTCGACTCCAGCGAAATAGCCTTCAAAATCGCCGGTTCTTTGGCGGTTGAAGAAGCGGCCAGAGCCGCCGAAATGATACTTTTGGAACCTATTATGAAATTGGAAGTTTCCACTCCGGAAGAGTTTATGGGAGATGTCATCGGAGATTTATCCTCTAAGCGCGCCCAGATTCAGGGAACGGAGAAAAAGGGGAAAATGACGGTTATTTTGGCCCTGGCACCATTGGCCGAGCTTTCCGGGTACGCCACAAAGCTGCGTTCGATTTCTCAAGGAAGAGCCAGCTATTATATGGAGCCTTCTCACTACGAAGAAGTTCCCAAAAATATTACCGAGCAAATAGTTGCCAAGAGCGGGAAGCAACCTGCCTCTTGACAGGCTTATTTAGCCTCGATTATAATACGGGCCATAGGGCGTTATATGCCCTTATTTATTTGCCCCGAAGTTATGTTATAATTTCGGAATTAGAATATTGTTATGGCAGGCGAAGCAAAACAAAAATACATTAGATCTAAGCCGCACGTAAACGTCG
>Ga0315295_10001250_pt1 | contig 21833 bp, 14 predicted proteins | sample YL17G14_0_MG_FD_204453 | JGI IMG/M metagenome (GOLD analysis project Ga0315295, IMG submission 204453) | Sediment microbial communities from Yellowstone Lake, YNP, Wyoming, USA - YL17G14_0 | ecosystem: Environmental > Aquatic > Freshwater > Lake > Sediment | place: USA: Wyoming | collected...
TGAAACTCCAGATCGAGCCCTTCCAGGGACTGCTGGGGTTGAGATTGTTGACCTCGTCCACCCGCCAGTAGTAGGTTTGACCAAGATCCAGAAGGCCAGGGGGATCATACGAATTCGAATCCTGGGCAGGTCCTACCTTGACTGAGGCAGCACCATTATTAACATCATCAAAGCTTGTACCAAAGTAGACAATATGTTGTGACGCAGCCCAACCCGCCTGCCAGGTTAGGATAATATCCCTCACCACATCGGTGGCCTCGTCTTCAGGACGTGGCCCTCTTGCCAGATAAGGCCGATCTACCACCGCGAACCACTCCGCGGGATCCATGCCGGCGCGGTTGGTGCAAGCAATTCCCTCGATGATACTGTCATTGGTCAATTTGTTGCCGTTTTGGTCGAGCAGGTCGGTGATCGCCCAGCATATTCCGACAATGTTTTGGTTGTTACCGCCAATAGCGCCGTCAATGCTCCGGCCCCTATTTGTACACCCCGTGCTACCCCAGCCACCACTAAGGGTGACCGGTCGACCAGTCACGCCGCCAGGCAGGATCGCAGCGATTGAAGCTGCATCGCCGGTTCCAGCTTCGAACAAAAAGAAGTCGGGATTGTCACCGTTGGAGTTTCTCCATAACGCGCCGTTGAACATATGCACCGAAAATTCATTTCCAGTCTCTCCGTTGGCGAAAGCAAAACTGAGGTCCATATCGTCAAGCTCTGGAATCGGCGAGCTAGGATTGAACGTCAGCGTTTTCGTGGAAGTTCCGCTAGCGAGTTGGGATCGGTCGACTGTGTAGCTGCCTACAGTAACACTCCGGATATCATATTTTGGACTTCCTGCCTGGCTGTCGGTGACGACAGAACTGATAGGCCCCATCGCAGCCGAACACACGGGCACTACTGCAGCCACGACCCATACCACAATACAGCTCAACCAACCAAAGGTTTTCATCGTAGTACTCCTCTCATGCCAAGAGTCAGCTCCGGGGCCCCTGCGAAAACGATTCGCGGAGGACCAGAAAGACAACCTGTGCAGCCGGGGGTTATCCGGTCCCAACACAAGCGAGACCCATTAGCCATACATCGGACATTTGACATCATACCTCACAGGATTGTGGGTGTCAACAGAGTTTTGGCACAATCCCCAGTCTTTTCTTGTGTAGGAGGAATTGTTGCGGCGTTATGCAGTTCCTCGATCGGATCTTCCGCCGGTGCTTCACAGGCCGCTGGGGCAGAGGTCGGTCAGGGTGGCCATCATCGCTTCGGCGTTGGATTTGTCCCACCTCGTGCCGGGGCCGAGGTTGTACTGACGGCAATGTAGCATGATGGCTTCCCTCAGGGCTAACGGAAAGAACCTATGGCGCAGCCAAACAATCGTGATTATTGGCGTATTATCGACGATTCTGCGCCCGGAATCGGGAGTTTCTTCCGGTAACCCTCAACTCTTCTGCTTGAAAAGCCTGTTATGATTGTAGGTTTCCGTGACATCGATCACGAGGCGCCGATAATCGGTGAGGGAGCCGATGGGGCTTTGGTCTCGGACCTCCAAGACGATGTGGAACTGTTTACCGGCTGCTCCGGTGGGAATCGTGACGGTGGTTTTGGCTTGTGAAGGCGCTGGGATATGCACTTGGCCGGGACAAGTGCCGGCCTCCGCATACTGCCACCAGGTTACCGCCAGAGGGTCCCCGTCCGGGTCGCGGGAGGCGGAGGAGTCCAGTTCGATGGTTTCGCCAGGAGAGGCATGCAGGTGGACAATGCTGTCGCTCGTATCGCCGCTGAACGCGGCGACCGGATGATGATTGGCCTGCTCGTAGGGCTGGACGCACCAGTCCATTCGACACTTGAGGTCGTTGTACATGGCCGCTCGCCATCGCCAGACCGGGACATAATCACCGCTGAGGGTCTCGCCGGTCGCCGGATTCGTCCAGATATCGCTGACCTCCCGATAGGTGTAGAAAGGCGCAACCTTTTCTTCATCCACGCGGATGTCACCGTGTCGTGACCAGAAGCAGGCCACCTTGCGAGCATAAAACGTCCGCCCCAGCCGCCCCAGGAGGGATGGTCGATGTCGAAGAGCCCCCGGTTCACCAGGCCCATCCAGGGGATGGTCCCGCCGCCTTCCATGAAGGCAAGTTTCCCGCGCACGGGGTCCCCGAAACGTCGCTCGGGATAGACTTCCCCCAAAGCCCCATGGTTCTTCATGACATGCTCTTTGAGCCATTCGTTTTGGCCCTCCACGCTATACTCATGGGGTTGCCAGAAGTGGGGGCCTAGGTTGCTAAACACGTCGCCGTCCATTCCCCCCGGGCCACCGTAGGCGTAGGTCTGGTAGTTGCTTCGGATCCAGTGGATACTGGGAAACTCACTGCAGATCCAGGCGCCGGCGTTGTCCTGAGCGCCGTTCTCGAACACGCGCAGCTTGGCCACGAAGGCATTGACTTCGGCCGGCGAGCATTGCGACCGGTAGTCCACCAGGGCCTGGGCCAGGGTGTTGGAGCCGGCATTGGCCACGATCCAGACCGGCCGGGGATCGCTTCGGGTGACCGCTTCGACGAGGAGCGTCGAACCTGGACTGGAGTTGCCCACGGACACATCGGCGAGGCCGTAGCCCCTCTGGCCGACCGTCACGATACTCCGCAGATGATCCGGATCAGGCCAACCCGACGCATGCTTCCTGAGATTGTCTACCACTTGGGCATAAGCGTCAATCAACTTGATGAACAGCTCTGGATGGGGTGCCCTGCGATAGGGATTGGCGTCCTCGGGGCGCAGGTACTTGCCGGTTACGGCAACTAACCCCTCCACGTCAAACATATTGGAGCACACGAGCATATGGGCCATTTGCTGTTCTTCATCCGGCTCGTTGCCCATATCAGCCATGATAATGAGCCTCGCTCGCGTCTGCGGCGTTGACGCTTGCCCCGAGGTCCCCAATGCAGTGACTAGTAGCCCGATCATCCCCAATTCAATGAACTGTCGAACAGTCATGTGGACTTTCTCCATCGCACAGCAACGACACAAATCAGCTTTCAAACAGAACGACACTTCCGTATGCTACAACTCTCAGCAACGGACAAGTATACTCAAGAGCGGCAGGACAGCCAACTCCGCTGAGGATCGTGGCATCTACCCGCTGTGGATTGGAAAGGGCGTGGCATGAACACTGATAGACAGTCAGGCAGGTTCGACATGGAAACAGGCGTGGCGGCGATGATCCTGATGCTGCTGGCATCGCCCGTCGGTTCCGGACGAGACCCACTGCGACAGCCGTTCCATCACGAGAGCATCTGTACCATGCCCATCGGCAGCGAGGCCGAATACGTGCACGCGAAGATCCAGAAAGCCACGCAGGCCGGCATGACGATCTATGAGTACCTGATCGCGCTGACGCCGGAGGCGCCCTTGCTGGACATCTATCAAAACAACGCCGGCTGGAACCGCAACCGCAGCCGGTGCACGATCGACGGGGGTACCCTGTTCCGCGCGCCGATCCTCGCGGATTTCATCGTCAGTCCCGACACATGGGATGGCCTGACCCCGAACTCCGGCCTGGCCGTGCTCATGCCGGACGGGCGGACAATCAAGCAGACCCAGCCGATCGTCCGCTGCACAACCGATTACGGGACGAGCCGGTATGTCTTTGGTGACGAAGATCTCTACGACCCCGGCTACTACGGCGCCCACGGCGGCTCCGGGCTGTCCTGCATCGGCGGCACACTGCGCGTAGGCGAACTGGTCCCTGGCGCCGGGCCGATCCACCATGCGCCGAAGGTGAATCTCTGCGTCGTCCGTAATCTCCACTACGATGAGCAGACGCGAGGCTACCGGTGGCCGGCGAAAGAGGCCGATGGATATGCGGCGCGCAGATATGGTACGAAGGGCGAGCCGTTAAAGGAATGCCGGATGGGAGCCCTGCTGGCGCTGCCGCCGAGCCTGGCGATCGACGAAATGAGACTCGCGACAGAGCCTGCCCGTGTGCTGGCCCAGGCTTTCCAGGACTATGGCGCATACGTCGTGGACGACACGGCGTGGGATGTTTGCGCGCTTGCCACCGAGCGGGGACCCGACGGACGCGTGAAGGACGAATTCCGGAGTACCTGGGGCTTTGAGATCGATGCTCGCAACCGGGACAACCCATGGGCGCGGGACATGGATCAGATCTTCACGAATCCCCACGTAGTGGCGAACAACAGACCTGACCGGATCGGCGGAGGCGGCCGACCCAGAGTGACGCTTATCGAACCCCTGGACGAGGCCTCGCCGGGCGAACATGCCAATAACCATTCTGCCCATGCCCACGGCGACGTGCCGATCCGGCAGATCGACATGCGGCCGCACTGGGATGACCGCATCGCTCTGGAGAATCCTCACAAGGGCTGGTACCACCACTTTCCGGACAACCACGTCAACAAGTACCTGATCGGCGAGGATGCGGACCTGCTGGAGTTCCCCGGGATGGACCACCTCTACATCCGCCTGGCCTGGGCGTATCTGGAGCCGCAGGAGGGGCGCTTCGACTGGCCGGTCATCGACCGCCTGATCAACAAGTGGGTCGGTCACGGGCTCGGCATTTCGTTTCGGATCTCCTGCAAGGAGACGAGCACGGACCGCGTCGAGCAGCAGTTCGCCACGCCGAAATGGGTGATGGAGGCCGGAGCCAAGGGGGGCTACTACCGCAACGGCCAGCCGGTCGGGCCGGACGGGCCCTGGGAGCCGGCGTTCGACGATCCGGTGTTTCTGGAGAAGTTGGAGAACTTCCTGCGGGCGTTCGCCGCTCGCTACGACGGCAAGCCGTGGCTGCGCTACGTCGATATCGGCAGCATCGGCGACTGGGGCGAGGGACACACCCACTCGGGCAGCCGCAAGGAGTACAGCTACGAGACGCGCAAGCAGCACGTGGACCTGCATCTGAAGTACTTCAAGGTGTCGCCACTGGTCATCAGCGACGACTACGTGTACTCGCTCTCCAACCTGCAGCAGCGGGAGGCGTTGCACCGCTACATCGTGAAGAAGGGCATCTCTTACCGCGACGACAGCATCCTCGTCAACGGATACCTCTCGGGCCACGCCGGCACGTGGACGGTCCGCAGCCCCGGCTTCTTCGCGGATGTCTGGCGGCAGATGCCGACGGTGTTCGAGCTGGAGCATTACGGCAGCGTCAAGCGGCAGGGCAACTGGGTGGCCGCGCCCGGCTCTTCGCTGGAGAAGTTCGGCAAGGGCAAGAGCGGCGCGGACTTCTTCCGCGGGGCCCTGGGGTTGCTGCACGCCACCTATATCGGCTATCACGGCTACGCCCACGAGTGGTTCGCGGACAACCCCGCGCTGACTGTCGAGATGCTCAATCGCTGCGGGTACTGGTACTTCCTGCACCGGGTCGAGTTCCCGGCCGCGCTGCGCGTCGGCGAGCCCTGCATGATCCGGATGGCCTGGGAGAACCGGGGCGTGGCGCCCGCCTACCACGCCTATGTTCTGCTGATTCGCCTGGAGGGCCTCGACACACGCGATTTCGAGTTCGATTCGCACAATCGCGGATGGATGCCCGACGCAGTCGATCCGGTCCACGCTGAGGACTACACCTTCACGATCCCCGCAGACCTCAAGCCCGGCCGATACACGATCAAGGCCAAGCTGTACGCCCCGGCCGAGAAGCGGGACGTGCTGCTGGCCCTCGACTCATCCATCCGCGACGCGGGCAATTACTATACGCTGGTGACCGACATCGCTGTCTCCGCCCGGCGGGACTGACCGATTCTGCCGTGGACAATATCCGACATGGATTTGAAGGGACGCGGCAGCGGGACCGACTTCGTCATCCTGAGTCGCTGCGCCACGACACGGCTGGTATCGGGAATGAAGCGACGTGCGCCCTCTGGTCATCCTGAGCATCAGCCGAGGATCTGACCTGGGCGCAGATTCCGGCCTTGGGTCCCATTGGGGCGTCCCTGCTCGTGGATACGACACCTTGTGGTCACTTGCGTCAAGTGGATACCCCCTAATGGGAAATGTCGGACTACACGCCCAAGCATGGCAGTTGGCTGGATATGGCGGAGATCGAACTGGGAATCCTGGGCCGGCAGTACCTGTCACAACGCATCGACAGCATTGATGAGCTGCGCCGGAAGACACAAGCATGGGAGAAACGCCGTGACACGGCCAGAGCCAAAGTCAACTGGCAATTCACGATGGCAGATGCCAGAACAAAGCTCCAGGAGCTTTGTCCCTCACTTGAAGAGTAAGGGAGCACTAGCGCGCGGTCTGCGAAAAGGCCTTCAGAAATCAAGTGAGCAGCCCTGACGGCGCGGTTACACCCAGGGCTGGCCCGCCACGCTGGCACCGAGACCCGGGATATGAAACATTGGCGGCGCGCTACCGGACATTAGTCCGCCACGATAACGACATGCCCTCCGCCTAAGCCTTCCCGTCCTTCGGTCTGGTCTGCCTCCAACTCCATGGCGTGGATTCTTGGCGTGATCGAAACGGTATCGCCACTCCCGATCAGGACTCGGCCTTTCTGATTCGAACGAACCAGCGTGGAGCGGATTGAGAGGGTCTCTCAGTAGCCGCAGACCGGTAGGATCGCACGATAGATTCCAGGTTTGCCCTCGTAATCATCGTCGTGTATGACCTCAACAATCAGGTGGACCTACCCAAGCCGCCAAGCGCGCAACAGGCGCGCCACAAGCGGATTCGTTTTGCCTTCGGCGCGGCTTCGGCGCCGCTTCGGCCAGCATCATAAGTCCTGTAATGTCAATTGTTAATCGTTTTGCCACAAGCACTTACGAACCTGGGTAAAGGACTTGTTGTCCGATGACCGCCAGAGATCCGACCTGGTCACAAGCCTGGATCCACGGCTGACATTTCCAGTGCCTGGAAGTCGGCCCTGGAGCACAGGGCCAGAAATGACGTGCGGAAAGTGAGTCCGTTGTCCCATCTGAAGGCAAGCAGGCAGACCTCTTATTCAGCAAAGTGCGGACAGACTCGAAGAGGTTAGGCCGGCGTACCGGCCCAACCTCTCTTGTGCCTTAGTTACAGCCATCAATGGCCTGTTTCGGTCGGTGGATACCGACTTTTCGTTAATTGGCAGGCGCAACGACGAATTCGTATGCGCCGATGTCGTAGCCCGCTCCCTGCGGTCTGGTGTTGCCGCTGTAGTCCGTCGTCAAAGGCACACCGAACGTGGCCGGGTCAACGCCTGCGTCGATGGCCGGCGAGCCGGCGCCCGGAGCGTGATTAGCATCGAGCAGCGGATCGGCATTCACGCTACCCGTTTCTGTGCGTTGGCAGTTGGGTCCCGCACTACCGTTTTGGCGTTTGTTGCCGAAGAACAGGCAATTCGTCGCCGCGATCGAGAAACTGGCGTCGCGGCTGCCCAGAACGTGGTCGCCATCGCCAATGATGTTGTTGGCGAAGATGCAGTTGACCACCTGCGTGGTATCGGCCGTCTCGTCATCAACGCCGTCACCGTCTGTGTCTTGGACGTTGGCGTTGTTGTAGATCATGTCCTCGTCGAACTGGTTGTTACCCACGAATGTGCAGTTGACGAACTTGGAGTTGCGCGTCACCTCGATCATGCGATCGGGACCGCCATCGGCCTTTGTGATATTGTTGGCGAAGACGCAGTTCGTGACGGTCAGCTCACCGGCGCCCTCGTTTCCAATTTGCATCACACTACCATTGTCCCAGGCGGTGTTTCCTTCGAACCAGCACGCATCAAGGCGGATAATGCTGCCGACCGCCCCAGTCCGAATCGCACCACCGCAATCCGAGGCGTCGCCGTTGAGGAAGATACACCGGTTGGCGATTAGTGTGGTGCCGGGCGTGAGGGCCGATGCCGAGCCGCCCTGTACGGCGATATGACCACCGTCACCGTCGAGAGGCAGCACCTCAAGGGAATCGGGAGAAACGGCGTAGTTGCCGTCAAACTGACAATCGTTGATGGTCACCACGGACAGAGTGTTAATGTTGATCGCACCACCGTCATCCTGGGTATTGTTTCCGTTAAATTTACAGTTACTGATCGTTATCAGCGAGACGCCGGTAATATTGACTGCGCCGCCGTCGTCTCCGCCGACAGAGTTGCGATTGTTCAGGAACTCGCAGTTCTGAATGGTACCGTTAGCCTGGTTTTCAATGGTGATAGCGCCGCCGTCACGGGACATGTTGTCATTGACGACCAGGTGGCCGGCGCTGCCGACGGGATTGGCGTCGAGGTAAGCCTGAAGCTCGACGTCGGTGAGATTATCATCGGCGCCGCCGCTGAGGATATTGAACCATTCAGGATTATCTGCAATACCGCCGTTCTCCGTCTGCGCGGCCGCGAGCGTATAAGGAACACCCTTGTAGTTGGTGAGCAGGTCGCGGGCGGCGCTCAGAATATCCTGGCGATCTTTCGTGTCCGTCACGCAGTTTTGGATGGTCATTCCCTCTAACACCCAGCCCTTCGGGCCGGTGTCGTTCGGCACTCCGACGCCGTTGGCATCGACCTGGCCGTTGTTGGTGCCGCGGTCGCCCCAGGCGGTGAAGGCCCGCGTGACGTTGTTACCGTCGATGATGGTCAGCCCGGTTCCTGCGCCCTTATAAGTGACGCCGTCTTTGACCTCGATCTGCGAGGTCAAGGTGTACGTGCCGGCGGAAATTTGAATGGTATCGCCGGCCTTGGCTTGGGCGTTAGCCGCAGCGATATCTCCGTTCGGATCCACGATGATCGTGACGGCGGGGTTTTTTGCCGAAATGCTCAGCGTATCGTGCCCCGGTGCAGTGATGCGTACGCCCTGCACAGGCACGTCTGTTTTAAACACGACGCCGAAGGCATTCTGGCCGTTGACGCCTACTCCTGTGTTCGCGTAGGGGCCACCCGCGCTGGCCGTGACAAATGGAACAGCCGCTCCTAGTGAGCCATCGGTGTAAATCGCCTGGTATGTCCCCGTGTCGTTGCCGCCTCGCTCGAACACGAAGAAGGTATCGGTCGGAGACGGAAAGATGGTCTGCTGGAAGTTGATCCCGTCGATTGATGATATGTCCGTAGCCCCGTTCAATGTAAATAGGAAGTTGTCAGCCTTGGCGCCGATGTCCCCCACCTTCGGGTCCGACGAGCCCGGCACGGTCACCGCTGGGGCTGGATCACCGTCCACCCATAGCGTCTCAACGCCCCCGACGATGTACCAGCGCGTCGTCGTACCTAGTATCAGATCCCCGTTGGTGACAACGTATTCGGCACCGTCATGCCGTAAGCTGACGATCGCACCGCTGACGACCGTAACATCCGGCAAACCAGTGAGCGTGTCGGCCACGGCGGGAACCGCCATGACCACCAGTGTCAAGAAAAATAAACCAACAAATTTGTCACCCATGATAATTCTCCTAACAAGAAGATACGTATTGCTTTGGTCATATCCCAAAGCGATGGACGTTGGCCCAGCCCCCAGTTACATTGCCTCCTCAGGTCGGGGCAAATCCTCTGGATATGGTTTTACCTCCTTCCTTCTATCGGCCGATATGGACGCTCTGTAACCGGCCGAAAACCTGTGATCGACTCCGGATAACTGCTCTTCGGCTCAGCCGGGAATCCACAAGCCTGACAACGTTATTTCTACCAGATTCGCCCCGGCCCCGTCAAGAGAAATAGCGGACGCGGGTTCCAAGAGGTCCACTTTTAAGTTGCATGGGGCCTGTTGTTACTCAAGAAATTGCGGTTAACCAACGTCGATAGAGATTTGAACCTTGAACAGCCCATTCGCCAAGGAGACCTTCCAACTGGTCCCCTCCAATTTGAGGTTGTAGAACGAACCTGTCCGCAGTGGCGTGTCATCCTCCCAGACGTGATTATTGGGCGATTCCAAGGTCTATTGGGCGATTGTTACCGCGGTGTTCCTCGCTGCCGACTCGTAGACGGCTTCCTGGACGGCCAAGGTTTTGAGGTATTCGCGGCCGTTGGTCTCGAAGGGCTTGCCGTCTAACAACCGGTCGATGAAGTGCCGCTGGGTCGTATAGCAGCAGTCGCCCGAAAAGTTGCGGTCCTCGTGATGATAGTCGTGCGTTCGCTCTTTCTCGCCTAAGGGCTGGATGGTCAGGCGGCCATCGAGGTAGAGCCTGATCGAGCCGCCGCTGGCGTCTAAGAGCAGCTCGCCGAACGTGTAGCGGGGTCTGAGGTAGTTACATTCGTTGTAGCGGTTCGCGTCCCATAGGCCGACCGCCCCGCTCTCGAAGCCGAAGACGATAGCCGCATAGTCCTCGCCCGCGATGACGGGATTGAGCTTCTTGAGCACGGCATAGACCTGCCTGACCTCGCCGGCCAGGTAGCGGTACGTGTCGATGAAATGCACGCCGTTCTCATAGACCAGCAAGCGCGGATACTCCCGGAAATAAGGCTGGCGGTTGAGGTAAGCATCGTCGCCCCAGCCGTCGCCCATGCGGGAGCGAAAATAGATCGAATGAATCTTGTCGCCCACGGTGCGGGCGTCTAACAGCTTTCGTATCTCGCGATACCAGGGCTGGAAGCGCCAGTTCTCGTGGACCATGAAGCGAACGCCGGCTTTGTCTGTGTATTCGACGATCTGGCGGGCCTGCTCGAATGTGGGGGCCAGCGGTTTCTGGCAGATCACGGCAACGCCCAAATCCGCCGCGATCTTGCACATCTCCAAATGCGTGGGGGGCGGCGTGATGATATCCACAAAGTCGGGCTTTTCCTTCTCCAACATTTCGCGGTAATCGGCATAGTGACGCGCGATGCTGAACTTGTCCAGGATAGCCTCGGCTCGCGCGGGGTCGCGGTTGCACATAGCCGTGATGGTCACTTCGGGAATCCGCTGCCAGGCCTCGTACTGAAAATGGCTAAAGTACCCCGCGCCGACACAAACGCCTTTGAGCGGGAGTCGCCGGTTACCAGTTGTGCAGGGTGGGGCTTGCCCCGCCGATTTTTGTCTCTTTGCCATTTAATATTCCTCCAATCCCTTGTCCGGCCGGACGAAAGCCCACAGCAGGATGGCCAGAAGGTTCAGGGCCGCCCCGACAAAGAAAAATGGGACAACCGAGCCGGTCCAGGCTTGCAGGTAGGGAAAGGCGAGCCCCGTGATCACCGAGCCGATGTTGCCAGCCATATTCATGGCGCCTGAGACCGCTCCGGAGTGCTTGCGACCGATGTCGATGCACAGTGCCCAGGAGGGCGGCAGCGTCATGTCCGCGCCGAACAACGCCAGAGAGAAAAAGATGACCACCGTCAGCGGCTCATGCATGTAAACACTGGCGACCAGCCCCACGGCGGCCAGGAGGAAGCCCGCCATCGCCGGAGCACGCCGCGATAACACCCATTGGTTGTGCCGATAGATTCGATCCACTATCCAGCCAGCGGACCAGTTGCCCAGGGCCGCGAACAGAAACGGTGCCGCGGTGAAGATACCGGCTTCCACCGGCCCAAGCTGGTAGGTCTTCTTCAAATGCGGGAACAGCCAACTGAGGGCGAAGAAGAACGTGAAGTTGCTGCAGAAGTACTGCACCATCGCCAGCCACAAATTGCGGGAACGCAGCATCACGGAAGCCGAGAGTCTCGGCTGGTCGCTCTTGTCGTCCTTGGCCTGCTGGCGGGTTTGGCGGATGTACTCCAGCTCCGCGGGGCTGATGCGCGGATGCTCCGCCGGGTCGTTGCGGAACCACAGGTACCAGACCATCGCCCACCCGAAGCCCACCACAGCCCAGAAGACAAACGTGCCACGCCAGCCGAGGACGGTTATCATCCACGCCACCAGCGGCATGGCGAAGGCCGCACCCAGACGTGAGCCCGCGAAGTTGATGCCCTGGACGCGGCCGCGCTCCTTCATCGGGATCCACGAGTAGAACGCGCGCGCCATGGTGGGGAACGCCGCCGCCTCCCCCGCCCCGAAGAGGAACCGCACGACCAGCATGGACAGCAGACTCCGAGCGGCCGCGGTCAGGCCGGTGAACACCGACCAGAAACTTACAACAGACGTCAGGACCAGCCGCGGCCCGAAGCGGTCGGCCAGGAGTCCCCCCGGCATCTGGAACAGCGCGTAGCCTAGAGCGAAAGCCGAGATGACCCAGCCGAATTGTTTGTCCGTCAGGTTCAGGCCGCCTGCGATGGACTCCTTGGCCGCCGAGATGTTCACCCGGTCGATGTACAGCAGCAGCGACAAAAGGAACGTCAAGACCACCAGTAAATACCGCTTGGGGATCGCAGCTTTCATGTTTTGCCCTCTACGAAACTAAGGCTGCTCGGCGCTCCCGGATCAGCCTCAGGGTGTTCTTCCAGGCATTGATGAACATATCCCGGAAATATCTGACCGGCCCGTAGTCCTCGTATTCGGCCGGCTTGAGTCCGTCTTCCATGTATGCCTGGCGAAACGCCGGCACCTTGGCGAGCAGCTCATCCAGAACGTGCTCCTGCACGGGATTGAACAGCCGGGCCACCACGGGCTGGTCCAACTCCAGCAATTTATCCGCCTGCCCTGGCCAGTTCATGGTAATGCACACGTCGCCGCCGACCATTTCGGTAAAGTGCTGCAAGCCCCGCACGCCCCCGCCGATGAAGCCAAGCTGATACCCCCGGTCGTGCACGAATTTATAGACTTTCTTGGCAATGACCATGCCCGCCTGGTAAAGAATGTCGGGCGAGATTTGGATGCCTTGTGCCTGGACTTCTTTGGCGAGCCACTCATCGTAGATGCCAGTAATCAGGGAGAAATACATGATAGGCTTAGTCTTCGTTCGGGCGGTGATCTTGTGGTACATCTCGCAGACGTCGATCACCTGGCTCAGGCCCATGATCTCCGTGGCGTTCAGCGGCGTATTCTCCTCAATAAGGACACCCATCGCTTCGAGACCCGCCTCAGTGGCGGGGATTTTGATCATGATGTTGGGGCTCAGTGCCCGGTTCTTGCGCCCTTCCTCGATGATGACATTGGGATCTTCCTCATTGATCGGGTCGCCCTGGATGCTAACGTAGCCATGCTCGTCGTTGGTTCGCTCATAGACGCTCATGAATTTATCGGCGATACCTTTGATGAGCTTGCGCTGCAAGATGCACTCGACCTGGTTGTCGTCGTTGCTTTCCTTGAGGATCTCATCGAGCAGGGCCAGGGCGTAGGTCTTTCCCTCCTCGTGAGTCAGCATCTTCCACGTATAGGCAGGATTCTGCGTGCAGCCCATCGCTCTGGCATCGATGGCCCACTCTGCTTCCTGGGGCGTGACATTATTGATCCACATCTTCGTGGGGGTCAGGGCGGCGACGCGATGAAAATAATCCCTTTTCATGACTCACTTCCTTTCCAGCACTCTGTCATCTATATCCAATTACTCTTCAATAGCCACGGCTCTGGCCGGGGCGCCGTCACCGCCGGCAATCTTCAGCGGCAGCGTGATAAATGTCACCTTGGGCTTCGAGAGCAATGCCAGGTTCGCCAGCCCTTCGATAACGATGACTCCGCCCTCGAAGAGAATACGATGTACTTCGGTCAACTCCCCGACGTTGTTGACGTCCGCCACCGAAGGCGGCTCGACACCGAGCATGCGGACGTTCTTGTGGACACACCATCGTGCCAGCTCAGCGCTGATTCGAGGCAGCTCGTTCCGATAGTTATCCTGGCCGTAGAATTCGCTCCAGTTCGTGCAGATCAAAAGACTATCGCCGGGCCTGAATCGTCGGACAATGGCCCCCAAATGTTCGGGCTCAATCAGCGCACGCGGCTCGACTGGGCGAACATCTACCACCCAGGCGGGACCGATGAAATTGTTCACGGCAATGGCATCGATTGTCTGTGTTCCAACGCCAAAATGGACGGGAGCGTCTATATGCGTGCCGCAATGAGAATACAGAGATAACGTCGTGGCATTCCAGCCGTCCGTTTCCAGCCGGCGCGCTGGCTCGATGCGAACACCCCTGTCGCCCGATGAAAGAGGCAGTGTCAGGTCAATGATTCGTGACATTCATTACCCAAAACATTCGAGGATTGACTATTGACCAATGACTATTGACTATCTGGGACCCGGGATTCAGAAACAACACTTGGGCGCCTTTCAATAGTCAATGGTCAATATTAGATAGTCAATTCACTCAAGGTTTTTCACAATCGTATCGCCAATCTCCGTCGTCCTGGCCGAGCCGCCAAGGTCCACGGAAAGCACTCCCTGCTTCACGGTTGCCTCAATTGCTCGAACGATCGCGCCGGCTGCGCTCGCCTCGCCTAAATGTTCGAGCATCAGAGCGCCCGACCAGATAGCTCCGATCGGGTTGGCGATTCCCTGCCCCGCGATATCCGGCGCGGAGCCATGAATCGGCTCGAACATCGACGGATAGTGTTTTTCCGGGTTGATATTGCCGCTCGGACCCAGACCCAGGCTGCCCATTATCGCCCCACCTAAGTCGCTGAGGATGTCGCCGATGAAATTGGTCGTGACAATCACATCGAATTTCTCCGGATGCAGGACTAAGTTCGCCGAGGCGTTATCCACGTACATCTTGTTGTATTGCACATCGGGATATGCGGCACTGACCTGCTCGACAATGCGGTCCCAGTAGGCCAAGCTGTGAATCAGCGTGTTGGACTTGGTGACGTTCGTGACTCGCTTGCGCCGGCGCCGCGCCAGCTCGAATGAGTATCGGGCGATGCGCTCGATCCCCTTGCGCGTAAAGATGCTCGCGTCGGTCGCCATGCCGTCAGGGAAGTCCGGCCGGACAAAACCGCCCGACTGGACGAACTCGCCTTCGGTGTTCTCGCGGATGACGACAAGGTCGATGTCCTTCGGACCTTTGCTGGCAAGCGGTCCCTTGACGCCCGAAAGCAGCCTGGCGGGACGGTAATTGACGTACTGATCGAATCCCGTGCGGACCTTGAATGTGAAGAACCTTGCAGGTAGCGTATCATCGACGTCGGGCAGCCCGACCGCCCCAAAGTAAAGCGCGTCGAACGCCTTAAGCAGGTCCAGCCCGTCGTCGGGCATAAAAGCTCCGGTCTTTTTGTAGTATCCCGCGCCGTAGGGAAACTGCTCGTACGCAAGCCCAAAGCCGAATTTCCCCGCCGCAGCATCAAGGACTTTCATACCAACGGGAATGATCTCAGTCCCGATCCCGTCACCCGGAATAACAGCAATTCTATATGGGTTCTTCTTGCTCATAATCTACTGGATTATAGATGTCAGGCGCAAATGTACAAGATAAAATCATGCCCGAAAAGCCCACCTGAGAGCATTGCACCGAAGCGAGTCTCGGCTTTCGCCCGCACATTTTCACAAGCGGTGTCTATTCGGAAGCGAGTTCCAACTTGCCTTGGCCTTTGATAACAAGGAGCCAGTCGTCGGCGTCAGGTGCCGCAGCTTCGACCTTTCGCCCCGCATCGACCGAGCCAGCTCTGAGCAAACCGTCGAGGCCATCCCCCGTGCGGGGATTGAACCAGCCGTACGTGAAATTGCCGGCCGTCACATCGAGTTCAATCGCGCCGCCATGCTTGAGATAGACCAGGTAAATCTCCCCTGGTTTGCACAGGACGTAATCGTCTGCATTGGCAGTCAGTTCATCTTCGCACTTCATGTCCCAGAACGGGATTTCGTACTCGCGGAAGAACTCCAGTGCATAGCGACATTGGGTCCACATCTTTTCCCTCGTGCGGTAGTCCTGGCATGTCAGGTCGCTGTGCGGATGCTTGTAGCCGAAGTACCATTCGAGTCCGGCGCCGCCCGCCATGATGTTGCCCCACAGGCCATTCTTGCGGGCGTTGTCGTGGGTCGGGTCTTCCACGTCGGTAATCAGCGCGTGGCTGGCGTCCCCCGGCTCATCGCAGGCAACGACCCAAGGCTTTCCCGCCGCGTCGGAGCGGTCGATATAGTCGCGCGTCCGGCGGTGGACCTCGCTGAAATCAGGCTTGTTGGTCTGAAGCGAGAAGCCCGTCAGCTTCGATGCGTCGCCTAACATGTCGTAGTGCGGATCACCACCGTTATGGATGACGATATGGTGCCGATAAGGATCATGTGTCCAAAAGTATTCCGCCCAGGCGGCCTTCTGCTCGTGCGTGGCGTTGTTGACCTCTTCGCCGAGGTTCCAGTTCAGCGCCAGATGATGCGCGAATCGAGCGATCAGCTCACGGTAGTAGAGCTTTCGTTGGACGCCCAGGTCGCCCTTGTCCAGCAATAGCTCGTTCTCGGTCTCTTGTGTCTTGAAGTGCAGGTACATGCCGAGCTGGTCAGCATGCTCAAAGACCATCTCCCATTGAGCCAGCCGCGAAACGTCCATTCGTACCCGCTCGTCGTAGGTGGTATAAGGAAAGACGTTCTGGTCATCGCCAATAATATTCATGGTAAGAAAGGAAAAGACGTTCATCCCCTGCGACGCCAGATAGTTGACCGCCCCGACGATGCCTTTACCCTTGTCACCCTGCCAGGTCGGATCGCCCTGCCTCCAGTCTCTAATGTGTGGGACCCAGTCCTTGATGAAGTTGTCCTTGTGGCCGTCGGTTTTGAAATCGCCGTCGAAGCCGCGGTAAGCCAGAAAGTTCTCGGGTGCGTCGGCGCCGCACTTGAGGAAATATTCGCCCGTTTCAGCGAAGCGCAGATGATGCTTGCCGACGTATTGCAGCATTCCTTTGCCGCGAAAGTCCCGGCCGGTCTTATCCGTCGGTCCGATCTTGAACGAGCCGGTCTGCCCATCCATAAAGCTCGCACTCTGCCCGGCGGCCTCGTCTTCGCTTACCGCTATATTGGGGCCTTTACTGAATGACACACGGTACGTCCAGGTTCCGACTGCGTCGGGGGCGAAGTGGACGCGCCATTTGTTGCCACTATCGGCACTGGTGTTGGCGGCGTCGCCATCCGCGGCGAAATAACCTGGAACCAAGCAAGACTTACCGCCTTCGTGGGTAAACGTAACATTGAGACGATAGTCCAGGAATGGATTCGGTTCGGCGATCTCGCTCGTGGCAGGCCCAGCGAACGTCAACGTGACTTTGTGCCATCGCTTGAGTTCTCCGGTGATTTGGCCACCCAATGCTGCTTGACACGAATTGATGGCAACTGCCACCGAACATACCGCACACACCAACATTTTCAAATGCTCGAACACGTCAAACTCCTTATCTGAGAAGGTAGATATTACCAAGATGACTTCGGGCCACTGTATTCGACTTACTGTATCTTGGCTTGTACTGCGCTCAAAATTATCAGCGCGATGCGGAACTTGCCGGCACACCGAAATCGTATGGCGTGACCTCCATCGCGTCCTTATCGTCCGAGTGGCCGTCGATGAACAGACAGTTAAGCCACCGCTTGTGACGATTGCGCGCCACCCGCCGGGAGCTGTCCGGCGCCGATGGCAGGTGATTCTTGTTCCAGACGTCCAGCGACTGCATTTTGGTTTTCGTAGTATCCGTAGAATCTTCTTTGAGTATGATTTTGATTTGGTCCGCGTTTGGGATATATTCATAGTCCGCCATGAAAATCGTCGTTGCATGGCGAGGGAAATCGTCCATCTTGGTGAATCCAAAGCACTCCGTCCCGCCGCCCTTGAGGTCGAAAGCGTTCGTGCAATAATCGACCGTTTGCTCCTTGAGCGGATAGCTGGGGCAATCGTAGATCTCGACTTCGTGGTAACTCTCGAACTTGTCGGACAGACCGCCTACATAGGGCATGAACAAGACGGGCCACCTCATGTCTATGTTACTGTAGATGGCGACGCCCGGCCGCAGCTCGGCCCGAGGTAACAAGTAATTGTAGTCGCTGGCGTAGGCGTGCATCGCTATGCCGATCTGCTTGAGATTGGCTAAGCACCGGGTCTGTCTGGCCTGTTCCTTGGCCCGGCTCAACGCCGGCATCAGAATCGCCAGAAGCAAGGCAATAATAGCTATAACCACCAGTAGCTCTATAAGTGTAAAACCTCGAAGGCGTCTGCTACTTAGCATCATAGTCCATACTGCTTTGTCAAGCAGCACTCCCCATAGGCGAAGTCATCTTACTCTCATTCATCAAGACACCACAGTATTATATCTTCAAGACACACCTGCTGCAACTTTGAGACGCGCTAATGCCGGTTCGAATCAAGCGGCATTTCATTTTCATGGGTGTTTCCCCGTCAGAGTGAGAGCAGTTTTTCTTCGATCCATTGCCATGTTTTCAGGTAATCGCCCTTTGCGACAATCGCATTGAGCTCTTCGGCATTCTGTCGCTTCAGCCATGTCCACAGCTTGTTGGTGGGGCGTACATTCATCTCGAACGTTCCCCTGATATCCCATCGTGTCGGGGACGTATCGGACGTAAAGAAATCGTTATAGCCGAACTTCTGGAGGTAGTAGAGGAACTCGATATAGTCCAGCAAGTGATGCATCCCGACCATGTAATCCCAGTCCCATTTGCCGTTGTTGTCGTCAATATGGATGTAGTAAACAACCACGGGTTAAAACCCGTGGCATTGCCGCTCCGGGCTACGCCCGTCCGACTTTGTCGGAGAACTTCATCTACGGGTTTCACCCGTAGTTTTGCGGTGGAGAATAAACAACAATTCGCGTCTAAGACGAAACCGCCCTGCTCTCAGGGCGTAACATTCGGACGATACAGTCGGATGTCGTCGAAATACATCTTGCCGGAGCCGCCGGGTGTCGTCATATTGCCCCGCATGCCCAGACCTATCGCAAGCTTATCAACGTCGGCCAAATTGACGCCCTGATCAGAAAAGGCTGACAGCGGAATCACCCACTCGGTCCAGGTGGTTTTCTGTGTCCGACTTGTGTCGTTGTTATAGACTACTGCGGCGCCGTTGAGAGCCACATACATCCGCTCGGCAGCATTGGTGGACTGGCCTCGGAACCACAGCGACACACTCGCCACCCCTTGCCGCGTCCAGTCCCGCGCCGCGCCGCTCAACGTCATGGTCGCTTCCGAGAACTTTAGATTGTTGTCATATGTATAAGGCATCGACTGAGTGCCGCTGTGCACGATGGTGCGCTCGGCATAAGGGGGAAAGTCGTTGCCCACCAAAGCGCCGTTGGTCGTCGTTCCAAAGCCGTCAATCCAGGTCTCGAATATCCTGTGGCTCGCCGGGTCGGGTGGGTCGATGTCGTTGTAGGACTCGAAGCCGTCCACCAGCAGGAAATCACCGATTGTGAAGCTCCAGAGCGGTCCTTTCCACGGGCTGTTCGGGTTGACATTGTTGACCTCATCCACGCGCCAGTAGTACGTGCTGCCCGACGTGAGCAGCCCGGGATCATAGGTCTCGGCGCCAAGTGCCCTGACGCCTTTGTATTCGGGCGATGTGGTATCGGCCTTCCGCAAGGCCTCCTTATCCGTGCCAAAATAAACCTGGTGTGAAGCGGCGTTATCCGATGGCGTCCAGGTCAGAATAGCATTCATCGCGGCATCGCTGGCTCCGTTCGCAGGAGAAGGACTTCCGACTGCCCCGAGGGTGGCAAAGCTCCAGACCTGGCCTTTGTGTGTGGCGGTGCCGTCGAATTCATCGACTCGCCAATAATAGACCTTCTGACGCTGGAGCGGTCCGGGGCTGTACGTTGTCGATCCCGACGTAGCGCCCGCTGTGGCATTGTTCACGTCGTCAAACTTGGTACCAAAATACACCGTGTGCAGCTTGGAACCGTATCCTCCGGTCCACTTGAGTGTCGTGTTGAGAGCCACTGAGCCGGCACCGTCAGCCGGGACGGGAGCATACGCCGTATAGGGCGCAATCGAGAAGCTCCAAACGTCACCTTTCCAGGGGCTGTTCGGATCCGCTTGGTTGACCTCGTCGATTCGCCAATAATAGGTTGTACCTGGAAGAAGGCCGCCCGGATAGGGATCGCCCGACAAACCGAGACCAACAATCAGACTTGCCGCGGCTTGATTGCCTCGGAACGTACTGCCTGTTCCGGTGTTGACATCGTCAAAGTTCTCCCCAAGATACACGTTGTGTGAGACCGCACACTTGCCCGGTGTCCAGCTCAGGGTCACCCAAGTGTCGTCATGGATCGAGCCATTGGCAGGATCGGGCCGGGTAGCGATATCGGGTACCACCTTCAGCGCCGAAATACTTAGTGTATCATGTCCCGAAGCCGTAATTCGCACGCCCTGCACCGGAACGTCTGTCTTGAAGACCACGCCGAAGGCATTCTGACCATTGACGCTGACTCCCGTGTCGGCATAATCACTGGCGCCGCTGAACTGAACCGGCATTCCAAGCGAACCGTCGGCATGAATTGCCTGCCACGTACCCTTGTCGTTGCCGCCCCGCTCGAAAAGGAAAATCGTCTTTGTCAGGAACGGAAAAACGGTCTGCTGAAAATCGATCCCATCGATAGATGATATGTCGGTGCTCCCGTTCAGCGTGAACAGGAAGTTGTCGGCCTTTGAGCCAACGTCGCCCACTTTGGGATTCGACGTTCCATTGACCGTTGGCGTCGCAGCGGGAACGGGATCCCCATCCGGCCACAAAACCTCGACGCCCCCGTCAATATACCACCGCGTCGTCGTACCGAGCCCCAGCAGCCCATCGGCAATAACGTATTCGGTCCCCTCATACCGAAGGCTGATGATCTCCCCGTTAACCACGGTAACATCCGACAGGCCCCTGAGTGTGTCGGCCCCAACGGAGCCCGCCATGACCGTCATGGCAAACAGGGCCAGACAAAGCAAATTCCTCGACATAGCTGTCCTCCTTCCAAAAAAGTCGTTCTCAAAAGAAGCTGTGATAATTCGCTACTTAACTTCGTTTTATATACCAAGTTTGCTTCCTCTTGTCAAGGAAAAACGCTCAGCCGACCTCTGCTGTGTGCACAGACGCCGAACACTTTTGCAGCGTCTTTATTTGGCGAATCCGGCCTCAGCCGGCCTATAATACCCCTTGGCCAAATTCGCTAAATTCTTTCGCAGTTTTCGGAGCCGAGAATGGCGATTCTGAAATGCAAATGGGACGTCCAACCCAAAAGAATTGGCAGCCTTCTCTGTGCGGATGCATTTCCTCCTGAGAATCTCAAGGTCACACGCCGGAATCCCTGCCGGTACAGAGTCTTTCTTGAAGTATCCACGTTGCCACGTATTTCAGGCGAGGGACGCCAAGGAACAGTCGATTGTCAAGGGGCGCTTAAACCCGGCCAGTATGGGCGCGTTCAAAACCAGCCACCGATGGGCGCGTCAAAACCAGAACGCCATGGATCAGTCGAGCGCCCTATTGTTCTTTGACTCATTGACAACTGAATGGACCAACCCAAGTGACGAAGCGCGCAACAGGCGCGCCACAAACAGCTTCAGTTCGCCTACGGCGCGGCTTCGGCTCCGCTTCGGCCAGCATCATAAGTCCAATAATATCAAACATTAGTCGTTTAAGTACAAGCACTTACAAACCTGGGGCGAGGACTTGTTGTCCGATTACCCTTCCTCGCTGCCTACTTCCCAATTGGCTCTGATACGTACCGCATCGGATCAAACGCTTGCCGATACGTCCGCCCGATCCTGCTGTACAGCAGTTCCTCCCAATTCGGCTCGGTCAAATACTTGGGCCCCAGCAACACCGCCGGTATTTGATTGTACCGGTAGATCTGCTCTTTTCGCAGAAGCTCATCAAGTCATGTATAACTGAGAAAGGACAAGGTTTGGCAAAGAAATCAAATAAGCAGGTCAATCTCTCACCCAGACCGAGAAACAGTAAAGTTTATAAACTTCAAGATCCTTCTATTACCACTAAATAGTTACAAACATTCAAAAAATGACAATGCCCAATAAACTATACGAGATCACTACTGTCCGGTTATAAGTTGAATAATGGCAATTGTTTATAGTTTTGAGAGATTTCGTTTTGCAGAGGAATCTCCGTAAGTAGTTGTTGTAGCTGTACTTGTTCGAAAAGAGCAATGCTGATG
>Ga0315295_10001251_pt1 | contig 21829 bp, 19 predicted proteins | sample YL17G14_0_MG_FD_204453 | JGI IMG/M metagenome (GOLD analysis project Ga0315295, IMG submission 204453) | Sediment microbial communities from Yellowstone Lake, YNP, Wyoming, USA - YL17G14_0 | ecosystem: Environmental > Aquatic > Freshwater > Lake > Sediment | place: USA: Wyoming | collected...
CAGGTCTTGAGGGTACTTGGGGTCCTCCGAAACCCCCGGCTTTGGAGGTGCGCCAAACCATCCGACGTTGGAGAGCCAGCCGCGGCTGTACTCCGTTATGCCCGGAACTTTCAGGAGCATGGGGATATAGACATCGTATCCCCATTCATTAACCCAGGCATCGTACTTTTCCCAATCTCCGGCGGATAGGCTGAGGCCTTTCAGTAGTATGATGGGGACATTTTCCGACGTATATTCTTTTTCCTGGACGGCGTTTTTATCTGCATTTTCTTTACCTTCGGGTAAAGCATCTGAGCCATTCTCAAACCTTTTTGCTATCTGGTAAACCACCTGCCATGGACGTTCCATCTTATTGCCCCAGGTTGCCCGGATATCCTTGTAATAAGCATCTCTTTCCGGGCTATGTGCGTAAGTAAGGAACCCTTCCAGGTTTTTTGCATAGTTTAAGGTGATATATTTGGGGTACTCAGGTTTTTCTTCGAGGACGAGACAGCGGTCTATTCCCATGAGTGTGGTATTCAACAACATCGGCACATAAGCACCGTTTGCCCATTTGTCATATTTTTCTTCGTCTTCTTTGCTGTCAAATTTCGTACCGGTAATACCTATGAGGTGAGCGTTGTCCATAAGTAAGCCTCCTTACGATTTCTGGCATAAGTATAAGGCTTCCTGAAATCATTAAAAAGGGGTTAATTAAGGCGTCGTTTTGGGCCCCAGTATTTCCAGCAGGTAAAGACCGCGGATAATCATGTTCACGCCGATGGCGGCGAGGAGGAGGCTGAGCACGCGGGAGAGCACCGCCCCCTCTTTTTAAGAAAACCCTGGCTTTTTTGACTTACTTCTTCGCGGAAAGGTACTTATCCGGATTGGCGTCAAAAGCCTTCTTGCAGCCAGGGGCGCAGAAGTAATACTTCTTGCCCTTGTACTCCGAGGTGATTTTGCACTTGCTCTCATCTACCTGCATCTTGCATACCGGGTCAACTGCCATTGCCATGGTAACCCTCCTTTATCCCTTTAGTTCTGGAAGGACTTATCCCAATTTTGGATTAAACCTTCTGAGTCTTAATGAGTTTGTAACCACGCTGACTGACGAAAACGCCATCGCCGCCGCCGCCATGATGGGGTTTAAGAACCCGTACTGCCCCAGGATGAACTGCAGCCCGGCGGGAACAACCGCACCCCTCGCACCGAAGAAGAAGTAGAGGAGCCCGGCGGCGACAGGAATTAAGATGGTGTTGTAAAAGAACGCCCAGAAGAGGTTCTCTTTGATTGTCCGCACGGTATGCTTGCTGAGTTCGATGGCAGTTGGGACGCCCGTCACGTCGCCGGAAATAAGGGTAATATCGGCTGACTCGATGGCGACGTCCGTTCCCGTGCCGATGGCGATGCCGATATCGGCCTGGACGAGGGCGGGGGCATCGTTGATGCCGTCGCCCACCATCCCCACAACCCTTCCCTCTTCCTGAAGGCGTTTAACTTCCCGGGCTTTATTTTCGGGGAGCACCTCGGCGATGACCCGGTCGATGCCCGCTTCTTTGGCAATTGCCTCGGCCGTACGCCGGTTATCACCGGTTATCATGGCGACGGTAATGCCCATCCGGTGCAGCTCGTCCACGGCTTTCTTCGTCGTTGGTTTGATGGTATCAGCGAGGGCGATGACGCCTACCACCTGGTCGTTTACGCCTAAGAACATGACCGTTCTCCCCTTTTCCCAGAGGGTGTCGGCGGTGGTTTCCATTCCGTTAAGCTTAAGGTTTTTGTCCTGGATGAGTTTCAAATTGCCCAGGATGAGCTGTTTCCCGTCGGCCGTTGCGGTAACGCCGTGGCCGGGGATGGCGTTAAAGTTAGTCGTTGGTAGCAGCTTGATATGCTTTTCTTCAGCTTCCTTCAGAATGGCGGCGGCCAGCGGGTGTTCCGAGCCGTGCTCAACTGATGCCGCGAACTGAAGTGCTTCATCCCCCGTAATTTTGGGAATGGCGATAATGTCCGTTACTTTTGGTTCGCCCATAGTCAGGGTGCCCGTCTTGTCCATGAGCACAATATTGATAGCACTCGCCTTTTCTAAGGCTTCACCGTTTCTAATCAAGATACCGTGCTCTGCTCCCTTGCCGGTGCCGACCATGATGGCCGTCGGTGTCGCCAGTCCCATGGCGCAGGGGCAGGCGATGACCAGCACGGCAATCGCATTAAGGAAAGCGAATGTAAGTGACGGCGCCGGCCCGAAGAAGTACCAGATTACGAAGGTAACGGCCGCAATGACAATAACGGCCGGTACGAAGCGGCTGGCAATAACGTCGGCTAATCTCTGGATTGGGGCCTTGCTTCCCTGAGCTTCCTCGACGAGGCGGATAATCTGTGAAAGGGTGGTATCTTTGCCTACTTTCATTGCTTCAAATTCAAAGCTGCCCGTCTTATTGATGGTCGCGCCGATAACGATATCGCCGACCTTTTTCTCAACCGGGATGCTCTCCCCGGTAATCATGGACTGGTCAACGCTCGAATAGCCGCTCCTAATAACGCCATCAACCGGGATGCGCTCACCGGGTCGCACCAGGATAAGGTCACTGACCTTAACGTCATCAATCGGGATTTTCTCCTCTTTGCCTTCCCTGATAACTGTTGCCGTGTCCGGACGGAGCCCGATAAGCTTCCCAATTGCCTCAGATGTCTCACCCTTGGCGCGGGCTTCCAAGTAACGGCCGAAAAGGATGAGGGTAATTATCGTGGCTGAGGTATCGAAATACATGGTGAGTTCCATGTTGACTCCCCGGAAAAGGCCAGGGAAGAACAGAGCGGTAGCCGAGTAAAAATAGGCGACCGAGGTGCCGACGGCAACCAGTGTGTTCATGTCGGTGGTGTGGTGTTTCAAGGCACCCCACGCCCCGCGGTAGAAACGCCGCCCCGCCCAGAACTGCACCGGCGTCGCCAGAAAGAACATGACATACCCGGCGTAAGAGTTCATCATAAGGGCGGGCACGTACATGATTGTCATGATAACGGCGGAGATGACGGCTGAGACGATAAACCGCCTCTTCAGTCCGCCGATTTCACGCCTCGCCGTTCTGGTAACATCCTCAAGCGTCGCTGTCTCCGAACCGAGTTCGTACCCGGCGTCTTTCACTGCTTTCTTGAGTCCGTCGGTGTCCAGTCCTTCAATGTATTCCACGGTGGCTTTTTCCGAGGCCAGGTTGACGTTAGCCGATATGACGCCGGGAACGCTCTTAAGGGCTTCTTCAACATGGCCGGCGCAGGTGGCGCAGGTCATGCCGGTAACGGGGAAGATAGATTTCCTCGTGGCAACGCCGTAACCGAGGTCGGTAACGGCAGCCTTGAGCTGGTTGAGGTTTACCTTGGTAGGGTTGAAGTCAACGGATGCTTTCTCCGAGGCCAGGTTGACAAAAGCCTTCTCAACGCCGGGGGTATCGGAAAGCCCCTTCTCAATTATTGCCGCGCAGTTGGCGCAGGTCATACCGGTAATGTGAATTATGGCTTTCTCCACTTTGCCGGGAGTCGGTGTCTTCTCTGCCATAGTTTTCTCCTGAAGTGAGGCGCAATCTTAAAAAGGTAAGAGATGGTTGTGATTGCGCGCGAAGGTACTTGTTTACATTATAGACTTGCCGGGAATTTTTTGCCGGATTTGTCTTACGTGACCGGATTTTCCCGGGCGGAAAGTTCAGCAACGAGGATACTGAGGGCGGTATCGCCGTCATATTTGCCCGTCTTGATGGCAAGGTCGGTTTCAAGGAGCTTCCGGTAAATCTCTTTTAGTTGAGGGAAAGTAAAGCGCTCCGCCTGAGCGGCCGTCCTGAGCCAGGCAAATTCCTGCATGAGTCCGAGCCGGGACTGCATCTCCATCTTGGGCCGGCCGTGCTCCTTCATATCCTTGAGCCGGACGATAAGCTGCATCTGGCGCGCCAGCATGAAGAGGAGCTGGGACGGCGATTCCCCGGCCTGCAGGAGCTGCCGCAGTATGTCCAGAGCTACGTCCAGCTTGCCGTCGAAGACGGCGTCAATCAGATTAAAAACGTTGCTCTCGCGGGCGCTCGCCACCAGCAGGTTAACGTCTTTTTCTTCGATGCGCCTGCCTTGAGCGAAGAGCACCAGCTTGGCGATTTCATTTGACATAATCCAGAGGTTGCCGCCGATGAGCCGGGCAAGGGAGGTGACCGCTGGTGGCGCGATGTTGCCGCCCAAGTCGGTGACCCTTACCTGAATCCACATGTTAAGCCTTTCGCCGGCAAGCTGGGGCCTAACATCAATGGTCGCGCCGGGTTCCATTTCGCGGAAGAGGGGATTAACCTCCCTCAGCTTTTTCGTATCCCGGATGTCTCTATCCTTTATAGCCGTATCCAGAAGGACAAGAACGGTACTCGGCGGGAGATTTTGCATCGCTTCGGCAAATGATTTATACCCATCCTCTTTGCTTCTGGCGGTGGATTTCTTCGTCGCGGCAGCGGATTTTTCTCTGGGATGGAAACGTTCGAGCAAACCGTTCACAATAACGAGGCGCTTTTCCGTCATGAAAGGTACGGTTGAGCACTCCGCCCGCAGGCGTTCGGGTGAAAGTCCTTCCGCTTCGAGCAGAGTAGTGTTTGCCTCAAGCAGGGCTTCATCACCGATGCCCTTCTTAATCCGCTTCAGCGTTTCACCGGTGGTGAAATCGTCCTGTCCGATGAGAATGTATATCAAGGTGCTTCTCCTTAAGACACAATATTTTACCATATTGAAGGTAAGTTTTATCAGGCTTGATACATTATGCGAAGCTGTTGTTACAAAAATATGTTTTCGTTTTGTCATTCTGAGGAAGTCCTTCTTGTAAAGGAAGGACGACGAAGAATCCGTATCCTCATTGATAAAAGACGGATTCTTCGCTTCGCTCAGAATGACATGTAGTTTTTCATCCTTTGGGGTGTTGGTCACCAACAACATGAAGGGTTGCGATTGATATATGAGAGATTGATTGATTCTAACGTAAAAGCATTGAAGATAAAGCCCAAAAACGGTAAAATAGATTGCTTATTTGAAATTAGTTTACATCGAATATTAAAGGTTAAAAGATTAAAAAATGAGTGTTGATATTGGTATCATCGGGCTTGAGAAGAGCGGGCGCACGACGATTTTTAACGTCCTGACCGGTATGAGTGCCGATACGAAGACCTATTCGAAAGAGAACCTCGCTCCAAATCTCGGCATCGCCAGGGTGCCGGACGGGCGGCTTAATGTTCTCGCCGGGATGTTTCACCCGCAGCGCATTGTCCCGGCGGAAACAAAATATATAGATATCGGCGCTTCAATAAAGACACTTGCCGAGGGTAAGGGCATCAGCGGGCAGCTTATCAACGAGCTTTCGAAGGTTGATATGCTCCTTAACGTGGTGCGGGCTTTTCAGGATGACAGCATCCCGCATCCCGACGGCAGCATTGACGTCAAACGGGACATCGGCAGCATGACGCTTGAGCTTGCCTTCTCTGACCTTGTCATCATCGAAAAGAGACTCCAGCGAATTGAGTCCTCGCTCAAAGCCGCTAAAGCGGGCGACCGGCCGGCTATCTTGAAGGAACAGGATTTACTTTCCCGCATAAAGGGCGACCTGGAGAATGAAATCCCGGTCAGGGAGATGAGTTTAACTACGGAGGAAGTCAAATCCCTTGTCAACTACCAGTTTTTAACGGCGAAGCCGCTCCTCATCGTGGTTAATATCGGTGAGGACGACCTGCCTCAGGCGGAGGCCATGAAAAAAGGGCTTGAAATAGAGTTTCCGAAATATAAGGTTGCCGTTATCTGCGGCAAGCTGGAATCCGAGCTTATGCAGATGGATACGAAGGATGCGGCGGAAATGCGCGCCGAGTACGGCATCAGGGAATCGGGGCTGGATTCGGTTCTCAAGCTATCGTATGCGCTGCTGGGGCTTATCTCGTTTTTAACGACGGGGGCGGATGAGTGCCGCGCCTGGCCCATTCAAGACGGCACAATTGCCGTCAGGGCGGCGGGTAAAGTCCATTCGGACATCGAGCGGGGCTTTATCCGGGCTGAGGTTATCAGTTACGATGACCTGGTTGCCGCCGGCAGCCTGGCGGAAGGACGTAAAAAGGGCACCCTCCGGCTTGAGGGTAAGACATACGTCGTTAAGGACGGCGATGTGATTAACTTCCTGTTCAACGTGTAAAAATCTAAACTGTCATTGTGAGAAGTCCTTCACTTCCAGGGACGGACGACGAAGTAATCCGTACTCACAGCCATTAGGGGATACGGATTGTTCGCTTCGCTCACAATGACAGTCGAATGAAATTTCTCAATTAGTATTAAAATCGTCAAATTGCGAATTTCGTAAGGAGTATCTTCTCTGATATATAAAATAACCGTCTCACTCAAAGATGAATTCCCCGACCCGCGCGGTCAGGGACTGGTCAAAGATATAGAAGACCTGGGCATATGTAAAAAACTCTCCGCCCGCGTGGCCGATATTTACTGGCTTGACGGCGATTTGACACCGGAAGAAGTCGAAAGAATCGCTAGAGAACTACTTGCCGACCCGGTGACCCAGGAATACCGGCTCGGCGGCCAGTTATCGGATGAAGCTGGCAAAATCCATTCCATCGAAGTCGCCTACAATCCCGGCGTGTCCGACCCGGCCGAGGCGACCGTCATGAAAGCGGTCGCTGATATGGGCGTTAAGAACCTCAGGGCCGTCAGGACGGGCAAGAAGTACACCATAAGAGGGGAACTGAGCCGGGGTGACACCCTGACCATCGCGGCGCGGCTACTCATCAATACCATAATCCAGCATACCGTAACAAAAGAGGTAACTTCTTTCCCCGAAGCGCCCGAATACCGTTTTGAGCTTAAAACCGTTGCTATTCTCAGCGCTTCCGAGAAAGAAATCGGTCGGATTTGCCGAGAGCTTGGCTTTAGCCCGGATGAAATCGGAGCAATTAGGAGCTATTTTATGAAGATGGAGCGCAATCCGACCGACGCTGAGCTAGAAACACTGGCCCAGACCTGGTCGGAGCACTGCGTCCACAAGACTTTCAAAGGGCGAATCACCTGCGGCGACCGGGTCATTGACAATCTGTTAAAAAGCACAATCATGAAAGCGACCCAGGAGCTTAATAAGCCCTGGTGCCTCTCGGTTTTCGAAGACAACGCCGGGGTTATTGAGTTTGATGACGAAAACGCCATTTGTTTTAAGGTTGAGACGCACAACCATCCTTCGGCCGTTGAGCCTTACGGCGGGGCGTCAACCGGTCTTGGCGGTGTCATCCGGGATATTCTGGGAACGGGACTTTCGGCCAAGCCTATCTTGAACACTGACGTCTTTTGCTTCGGGCCGCCCGATTTGCCCTATGATAAATTACCCGCTGGCGTCCTGCACCCGCGCCGCATTTTTAAAGGCGTGAGGGCGGGTGTCGCCGATTACGGCAACCGCATCGGCATTCCGACGCTTAACGGCGCCGTGCTCTTTGATGAACGCTACGTCGCCAATCCCCTCGTTTTTTGCGGTACACTGGGTATTATCCCTAAAAGGTTTGCGAAGAGGGGAATGCAGCAGCCGGGGGACAAAGTAGTGCTCATCGGTGGTGGGACGGGGCGGGACGGCATACACGGCGTCACCTTCGCCTCGGCTGAGCTTACCGATTCGTCGGTCATTACGTCGCAGTCGGCCGTCCAGATTGGCAACGCCATCGTTGAAAAGAAGATTATTGACGTCCTGTTGCCAGCGCGGGATAGAGGATTGTTCCGCCGGATAACCGACTGCGGCGGCGGCGGTCTTTCTTCGGCGGTGGGCGAGATGGCCGAGGAGACGGGCGTTAGAATTGACCTGGATAAAGTCCATTTGAAATACGCTGGATTAACGTATACGGAGATATGGATTTCGGAGTCGCAGGAGCGCATGGTTCTCGCCGCGCCGCCGGAGCATGTTGACGAACTATTAAAACTCTGCGCTGATGCGGAACTCGATGCCGCCGTCATCGGCGAGTTTACCGATGATAAAAGATTAAAACTCTTCTACCAGGGCAACCTCGTCTGTGACCTCGACATGAATTTCCTGCATAAAGGGAGGCCCCAGCTTAACGGTATCGCCAGCTGGAACAGGCCGAAATTCGCGGAGCCGGAGTTTCCCGAGCCGGATTTGCACGATGCGTTATTATCGGTCTTGGGGCAGTACAACATCTGCAGCAAGGAATGGGTCATCCGGCAGTATGACCACGAGGTGCAGGGGGCAAGTGTCTTAAAACCGCTCGTCGGCAAAGAGGCCGACGGCCCCGGCGATGCGGCAATAATTCGCCCTGTCCTCGGCTCGGATAGGGGCGTCATCGTCGCCTGCGGCATCAACCCGAACTACGGGCAAATTGACCCCTACTGGATGGCGGCATCAGCCATTGACGAAGCCTTACGCCAGATTGTTGCCGTCGGCGGCAACTTAAGAGAGGTTGCGCTTTTAGATAACTTCTGCTGGGGCAGGACGTCCCGTCCGGAGATGCTGGGGGCGCTCGTGCGCGCCGCCGAGGCCTGCCGCGATATGTCCCTCGCTTACGGCACGCCCTTTATCTCCGGCAAGGACAGCCTCAACAACGAGTTTGAATACGAAGGCAAGATTATCTCCATCCCGCATACGTTGCTTATCTCAGCGGTTGCCGTCATGCCTGATGTTAAAAAAGCCGTGACTATGGACTTCAAACGGCCAGGCGACCTGATTTATCTCGTCGGTGCAACTTACAATGAGCTGGGCGGTTCTGAATACTTTAAGACTAAGGGATATGTCGGTAATTCCGTGCCGAAAGTAAATGCGGAAAAGGCGAAGGAAATTATGCGGCACGTGGGGCGCGCGGGTATCCATAGTCTGGTTAAAGCCTGCCATGACTTAAGCGACGGGGGGCTGGGGGTCACCCTGGCTGAGATGGCCTTTGCCGGGGGATTTGGCGCCCGCATCTACCTGAAGTCAGTCCCGCTCGGCGAGAAAATCAACCGCGATGATTTTATTCTCTTTTCTGAGTCAAACAGCCGCTTTCTTGTCGAAGTAGCCCCAGAGGACAAGGAGAGGTTCGAAGCGGTAACCGTTGGCCTGGACAGAGCCGCTATCGGCGAGGTGACGGATTCCGGTAATGTTGAAATCTACGGTTTGAGCGACTGCCGGGTCATGTCGGCGAATACCGACGAACTTAAAGAAGCCTGGCAAAAACCCCTGCGTTGGTAGCATCGAATGAACAGTAAAGTCAAGATACTTGTCCTGCGTGCCCCCGGCACCAACTGTGATGGTGAGACAATCTTTGCTTTTGAAGAGGCGGGGGGAAGCTGTGCTCTTGTCCCTGTCGGTGAGCTGGTAAGGCATGAGAAGCGACTGGCTGACTACCAGATAATGGTCATCCCCGGCGGCTTCAGCTACGGTGATGATATTGCAGCTGGCAAGGTGCTCGCGGGTGAGCTTAGACTCAAGCTCAGGGAAGAGGTGCCGGAGTTTGTGCGGCGGGGTGGGCTCATCCTCGGTGCCTGCAACGGTTTCCAGGTGCTGGTCAAGACAAGCATTCTCCCCGGATTTGAGGTAAACGGACTTCAGCCATTAACCCTGACGAATAACGATTCGGGGCGTTTTGAGTGCCGCTGGGTGCATCTCGGCGTTAATCAAGACAGTCCCTGCGTTTTTACAAAAGGGATTGAGCGGATGTACCTGCCGGTCGCCCACGGCGAGGGCAAACTGGTGGCGCTACCAGGAGTTCTATCAAGAGTTCACCCGGTCGTTTATTACACTGATGCCGGAGGTAAAAAAACGGCAAAATACCCGGACAATCCCAACGGTTCGGCGGATGCCATCGCCGGGATATGCGATGATTCGGGGCGTATCTTCGCCCTCATGCCCCACCCGGAAAGGCACATCCGCGCCACCCAGCACCCGCAGTGGACGCGGCTGGGAAATGCGAGTGGATATGGCGATGGATTTAAGATTTACCGCAATGCGGTGGAATGGGCGGAAGGTCTATAGAAGTTTAACGGAAAGTTGGTAAATAGTATAAATGCCAGGATAAAACTCCCGGCATTTATGTTTTGCGTTTCATAATGAAAATTTTGAATCATTTTTAGGGGGTTTCAGCTTGAACGAAGGAAGGATTTTGGGTGACCTGTGAGTATGACTGAGGTTCTACTACTTTTTAGTTGCTCAACAGTTTGCCTATTGTTATACTACAACCTAATTATGTAAGAGGAGTGACTTATGCCAATGTCAAGTGGGGGGCCCGACCCAAAGGTGGAAGAACACTTAAAAGATTTGCTAGCTTTACAAAAAGCGGGCGGTTCTTGGTTTTGGCGTACCATAGCTATCGCCGTCTCTTTTGCAGCAATCATTAGTGCAGTATTCCAAGTTCTCATATATGCCAAAATGTAAAATATTTTACTAGGCGATTCTCCTGCTACGGCGACCTTTAAGTGGACGGCGGGAAAAAGCGAAAGTTCCCGATACATTGGTTAGGTAAACACATGACTGAAATGCGCTGGTAATTATTCGGCAAAATACGTATAATACAGTTTTGGGTAGAGTTAGATAAAGGAAGGTTTTTATTGATGGTAAAAAACATTCTGGGACTTTTTAAGGGGCAAGACGATAACGACGCTGTTGAGCACCATCACGGCCGGGGGTATCTCTTTGACAGAATAATCAATATCACTCTCATGTTGCTTATGGGGGTGGTGGTCGTGGTAGGTGTCATTGACCTGGCATATGAACTGGTAGTCCAAGTCTTCAGCCGGTCTTTCCTGCACGAGATTGATAAAATGCCTGAGATTCTCGCCCTCTTCCTCTCGGTGCTAATCGCGATTGAACTCCTGGATTCAGTGAGAACCTATTTCGCGGAGCATCACCTGCATGTTGAAACGGTTGTCTCGGTGGCTGTCATCGCCGTTGCCCGTAAGATAATTATTCTTGACCTTCATGCCGATGAATCACTCACCATACTGTCACTCGCCGCGGTTGTTATCGCCGTCTGCGCCGGTTATTACCTGGTCAGGAAAAGCCACAGCCATCTTAATGAGGACGTCAATAAAGAAACTCATTAAACTGTCCTAACTTTTATGAGATAAATCTCCCTCTCGGCCAGAGGGAGATTTATTTTTCCGGTCGCTTTTTAGCGGTAAGTTGCCGCATTAGTGATTTGAGCCAGCACATAGTGCGGCAGAAAATGTTAAAATTATGCCGTATTCTTTAACAAAGAATTAACATTTAATACGCAATATACTCTTGACAGGCGGAATATACTGTGCTATTTTATACGGCATAGTATTACCGTATTCCGTTAGCCTTATTCCAATAGTCGGCTTTATTTTACCTTTGAATTATTACGGGAAGATTACGGGCAGGTAAAAACCGTGTTACACGATAGAGACAGGCCGTAGCAACAGAGAAAAACAGGTTCGGCTTACTCGCCGCCGGCAAATGATTGAGTTTGCACTCATTCAACTCGTCTTTTCCGCCGTGAGTTAGCGGAACCGAAAAGGGTATTTTAATGAAACGTATTTATATCAACGAACGGGTTTGTATTGGTTGCCACCTCTGCGAAGTCTACTGCACCCTCCAGCACTCGAAATCCCACGACCTCGTTAAAGCCTACAACCGCGAATCACCGAAGCCTCTTCCCCGCGTCCGCATCGAAGAAAAGAAGCCGGTATCCTTTTCCGTGCGCTGCCATCACTGCGCCGAGCCGGCCTGCGTCTATGCCTGCCTCTCCGGTGCGCTCACCAAAGACCCGGAAACCGGCGTTGTTTCCGTTGACGAAGAAAAATGCATCGGCTGCTGGACCTGCGTCCTCGCCTGTCCCTACGGCGCCATCAAGCAGGACAAGGAACAGCACCATATTATTAAGTGTGACCTGTGCAAAGGTCTGGATAAACCAATATGTGTAGCTAACTGCCCCAATGAAGCGCTAATATATAGGGATGGTGATACTCTCCAAAAAGCGTAAGGGCAGTTATCTTCCTTTTGCCGTTACTGCTCGGCTGAAAGGCAGGATGAAAAATGATAGCTATTATTGATTACGGTGCGGGAAACTTGAGAAGCGTGGTAAACGCCATAGCGCACCTCGGCTACGAAATGAAGCTGACGAATAAGCCGGAAGATGTGCTCACTGCCCGCGCCGTGATTTTACCGGGGGTGGGTGCCGGCGGCGATACGGTGGCGAGCCTTAAAAAGCTGAATCTCGCCGATACCGTCCGCCGCGTTATCGCTGAGGATAAGCCGTTTTTGGGCATTTGCATCGGGCTCCAGGTGCTCTTTACCTATACCGAGGAGGGAGGACGGCACGATTGTCTTAATGCCATCCCCGGAAAGGTGCAGAAGCTTCCATCCGGGCTTAAGGTGCCGCATATGGGCTGGAACCAGGTGAGACAGCTTAGGCCCCACCCGGTATTTGACGGTATTCCCGACCTGAGCAATTTCTACTTCGTCCACAGCTACCACGCCGTACCGGATGATAGGTCAATTGTCGCCGGTGAGACGGAGTACGGCATCACTTTTTGCAGCGTCGCCGCCCGGGGAAATCTGGTCGCGACCCAGTTCCACCCGGAGAAAAGCGGCGTCATGGGTTTGAAATTCTACGATAATTTCCTGAAAAATGCCGGTAAGAAGCAGTATCCGGTTAATTGACGCAACTTAAAAAGAGAAAAACAGTTACTGTCATTGCGAGGAGTCCGCCAGAGGCGGACGACGTGGCAATCTCCGGTCATAGTAAGGCTTATCTAATTGTGAGATTGCCACGGCTCTTCGAGCCTCGCAATGACAGACATGTAAGTTTTATTTAGTCGTGTATAGTTATTAGAATTTGTTTGGTACTCGGTGTCTGGAATTTATCTCATAAGATAAGTAAACAAACATTGCCGGTCGGTTTTTCGATATTTGTTAGAAAGCCAGATAGGGATAAAGGCAGGAAGACGATGGAAACGAAATATTTGATTATCGGGAATGCGGCGGGCGGGGTCGGGGCCATCGAAGGGCTCAGAATAGCGGATAAGGACGGCGGTATCACCATTGTATCGGCCGAGCCGTACCCGGCCTATTCCCGTCCCCTGATTGCCGAATATTTAACGGGTGAGCGGGATTTTGACGGCCTGCGCTACCGCCCGGCCGGTTTTTACGAGAAGAATAAGGTAGCGACTATCCTCGGTAACGGGGCTGCGGAACTCGATGTTGCGGGTCACTCTGCCGAACTATCGGATGGCAGAAAAGTGACCTGGCAGAAACTCCTGCTGGCCACCGGCGGGCTTGCCATCATGCCGAAAACGCCGGGCATGGAAGCGAAGGGCGTTTTTACCTTTATTAACCTTACTGATGCCAAAAAAATAAAAGACTATGTCGCCGGGCGCAAAATCGGGGCGGTCGTCATCGGCGGCGGGCTTATCGGCATGAGCGTCAGCGAAGCCCTGAGGAAATGCGGCGTAAGAGTCACCATCGTCGAACTCAAGGATTACATTCTTAATACCATCCTGGATGCCGAAGGCGGGGCTTTTGCCGCATCAGCCGTGAAAAAAGCCGGGGTGAATATCTTGACCGGGCGCACGGTAACAAAGATAATTGCCGGTTCAGACGGCGCTGTAAGCGGGGTAACCCTTGATAATTGTGCCGATATCCTCTGTGAGATGGTCATCTTTGCCATCGGCGTCCGGCCGAATACCACGCTTGTTAACAGCACCGGCATAAAGGTTAACCGCGGTATCCTGGTTGACCGGCACATGGCGACCAATGTTCCGGATGTTTTTGCCTGCGGTGATGTTGCCGAGGCGTATGATTTCACCACCGGCGAGGCACACTTAACCCCCATCTGGCCCAATGCCTACCTCGGCGGGAGAATCGCCGGGTGCAACATGGCGGGTAAAGCCGTCGAATATCCCGGCGGGACGGCGATGAACTCGCTCAAGTACTTCGGCCTGGAGATTGCCACGGCCGGGCTGACGGCGACACTCCCTGACGGCTATGAGGCCATAAGCGGGGTAAATAACGGCACCTTCCGCAAGGTAATTATTAAGAACGGGCAGATTGCCGGCATGGTCTTTATCGGCAACATCGAAAAGGCGGGCATCGTTTTCAGCTTTATGAAAGATAAAGTCAACGTCGGCAGCTTCAAGGAGCTGCTTGTCGCGGGTGACCTCAATGAGGCGGCGCTGCCGGAGGCTATCTACCGGAATAAACTCCTGCCGCCGGTCACTGTGGCATAGATTGCGATAAGTTTGTATTTGGTCATCAGTCCCTTAAAAATAAAAAATTAGTCCAGTCTGTCATTGCGAGGAGTCCTTCCCACTCCCTTACTCCCAGGAAAGGACGACGTGGCAATCTCCGGATAGAGTAAAGCTTGTCTTAATCATGAGATTGCCACGGCTCTTCGAGCCTCGCAATGACATATTGATTGGTAGTCTCTATTTTGGAGTTTGGTTATTTGAGTTTGTTTAGTATTTAGAATTTCGTGCTTAGAATTTATTCAATTGTTTCCGGCTCGTCCGGGTCAGGGAGAATGATATGGAAGACTTAAAGAAAATCAACAACCCCTGGGGGGATACCAAGATTATCGACGCCTGCTCTCTTTTTGGCGTGCTGGACACAACGGGGCGCCGCTTCTCCGGCGAAGGCGTGATAAAAGCGATTGCCAACATGCATGACCGGAGCAACGGGTTAGGCGGCGGCTTTGCCATTTACGGACTTTTCCCGGAGTATGCCGACCTCTACTGCTTCCATGTCATGTATCTCTCTGCGGCGGGCAAGGAGTGCACCGAAGCCCTGCTTAAAGAGCGGTTCAACATTGCCCATGATGAGGAAACGCCGACGCACAAAACGGATAAAATTAAGAACCCTCCAATCCTCTGGCGTTATTTCTTAAGCCCGTTGCATATGCCCGATGGTACTTCCGAAGAAGACTATATCGTCTCCGCTGTCATGGACATAAACAATAAGCTCAAGGACTCCTTTGTCTTTTCTTCCGGCAAGGATATGTGCGTATTCAAGGGAGTGGGCTACCCGGAGGATATCGCCGAATTTTTCTGTCTTGATAAGTACCAGGGATACCTCTGGACGGCGCACGGACGCTTTCCCACCAATAGCCCGGGCTGGTGGGGGGGAGCGCATCCCTTCAGCCTCCTCGACTGGACGGTGGTGCATAACGGTGAAATCTCTTCTTACGGCATCAACCGCCGCTACCTCGAGCAGTATGGCTACCTCTGCGCCCTCCAGACGGATACGGAGGTCATCGCCTACGCCGTTGACCTGCTCATAAGAAGGCACGGCCTGCCCCTTGAGATTGCGGCAAAGGTTCTTGCCCCTCCCTTCTGGTCGGAAATTGAGCGTATGAAAGACGGACAGAAAGCGGTTAATATGTCGCTCAGGCAGGTTTACGGCAGCCTGTTACTCAACGGCCCCTTTACGGTGATTATCGCCCACCAGGGCGAGATGATTGGTTTAACCGACCGCATCCGGCTGCGCCCTCTTACCTGCGGGGTAAAAGACAAGGTGCTTTACCTGTCATCGGAAGAATCGGCGATACGGCTTGTTTGCCCGGATTTGGATGTCGCCTGGCATCCGATGGGCGGTGAGCCTATCGTTGGTACTCTCAATAAACCATTGCCTGTCCCGGAGGGACTCGTGAAATGTTAACGAAGCGGATTATCCCCTGCCTTGACGTTGACCGGGGCCGTGTGGTCAAGGGCACCAGCTTTATAGAGCTACGTGATGCCGGCGACCCGGTTGAACTTGCCGATTATTATTACCGTGAGGGCGCGGATGAGCTTGTTTTTCTCGACATTACCGCCAGCGCCGAACATAGAAATACGATGGTCGGTGTCGTCGAGCGCATCTCGGAGAAGGTATTTATGCCGCTCACCGTCGGCGGGGGAATACGGAATATCGAGGACGTCCGCCGGATGCTCCTCGCCGGGGCGGATAAGGTATCCATCAATACGGCGGCGGTGGAAAACCCGCGAATTTTAACCGAAGGCGCAACGCGCTTCGGCAGCCAGTGCATCGTCATCGCCATTGACGCGAAAAAAATCACAGGAAGTTCCGAGCCGCGCTGGGAGGTCTATACCTACGGCGGGCGGAAATCCACCGGTATTGATGCGGCTCTCTGGGCAAAGAAGGCGGTTGAGCTTGGTGCCGGCGAGGTGCTCTTGACCTCGATGGATGCCGATGGGCACCGGGCGGGGTATGACATTGGACTTACCAGAGCGATATCGGAAGCGGTTACCGTTCCCGTTATCGCTTCGGGAGGTGCCGGTACGCTGGAAGACCTTTACCAGGCGCTAACTTCCGGCAAGGCAGATGCGGTGCTCGCCGCCAGCATTTTCCATTTCGGGACTTATACCATCCGCGAGACCAAAGAATATCTCTTCAAAAAAGGTATTCCGGTGAGGGTCGTGGTGAATTAGAAGCCGTTATTTAAAAAATAAAATCCATCTGTCATTGCGAGTCCCGATGGAATCGGGACGTGGCAATCTCTAAATAATTAAGATCTCCCCCTTTGGGAAAGGGGTTCACCCTGAAGGGGACAAAGGGGGATTTAAATACTTAATCCCTCTTAATCTCCCCCTGTTCAAGACAGGGGCAAGCTCTTTAGGAAAGGGAGAAACGGAGATTGCTTCGCTTCGCTCGCAATGACAATTTGGTAGGTTGTGTATTTTTTGGTATTTGGTCATTTGAATTTGCTTAGAATTTAGATATTGGGATTCAGGGTCTATAAATTCAGGAGAACTAAGATGAAGACCTATTTGCCACCAAAATTTTTCGTCGAGAGGGATGAGAAGCGCTGTATAAGATGTCAGGTCTGCGTTAACCAGTGCTCCTTCGAGACGCATTACTATGACCCGGAGGACGATGAGGTCAGGAGCCATGAGGAGAACTGCGTCGGCTGCCACCGCTGCATGCTGTTCTGCCCGACGCGGGCGCTTACCATAAGGCAGCACCCGGTCGGTTACCGCGAGAATGCCAACTTCCGTCCCGAGGTGATTGAGGATATTACCAAGCAGGCGGAGACGGGCGGCGTGCTCTTAACCGGCATGGGCAGCGACCGGTTGCAACCGGCAAGTTACTGGGACCGCCTTCTCTTAAACGCCAGCCAGGTGACGAACCCCTCCATTGACCCCCTCCGTGAGCCGATGGAGCTTACGACCTACCTGGGGCGTAAACCGGAGAAGCTCGATTTTGACCCCGAAATGGGTGAGCTAAAGACCAAAATGACGCCGCTCGTCAAGCTGGACGTGCCGGTGATGTTCTCCGCCATGTCATACGGGGCGGTGAGCCTCAACGTGCAGGAGTCCCTGGCGCGGGCGGCGACCCAGATGGGCACCCTCTGGGATACCGGCGAGGGCGGTCTGCATAAGAGCCTGTATAAATACGGCGACCACACCACGGTTCAGGTGGCATCGGGGCGTTTCGGGGTTGACCAGGATTACCTCAATGCGGCGCGGGTGGTTGAGATTAAAATCGGGCAGGGGGCGAAGCCGGGCATCGGCGGGCACCTGCCGGGGGAGAAGGTTTCAGAGGACGTGGCGCTGACAAGGATGATTCCACGGGGAACGGACGCTTTGTCTCCCGCCCCGCAGCACGATATTTACTCCATTGAAGACCTGGCTCAGCTTATCTGGGCCTTAAAGGAGGCGACGAATTACACCAAGCCGGTCTCGGTCAAGATTGCCGCCGTGCATAATTCCGCCGCCATCGCCAGCGGCATGGTGAGAGCCGGGGCGGATGTCATCGTCCTCGATGGCCACCGGGGGGCTACCGGCGCCGCTCCCAAGGTCATGCGCGATTATGTCGGTATCCCAATTGAACTGGCGCTGGCGTCGGTGGATACAAGGTTGCGCCAGGAAGGTATTCGCAACCAGGCGTCCATCGTTATTTCCGGCGGTATCAGGTGCAGCGGGGATGTGGCGAAAGCGATTGCCCTTGGGGCTGATGCCGTCAATATCGGCACCGCTGCCCTTATTGCCCTGGGCTGCCAGGTCTGCCAGCAGTGCCATACGGGCAAGTGCGCCTGGGGCATCTGCACCTCCGACCTGTATTTGACCAAGCGGATAAACCCGGACATCGGTGCGGCCAGACTATGTAATCTCCTGCGCGGCTGGAGTCTCGAACTCAAGGATGTCCTGGGCGGGCTTGGAGTGAACGCCATCGAGAGTTTACGCGGCAACCGCCTCCATTTAAGGGGCGTCGGTCTGACCGATACCGAACTGAATATACTGGGAGTAGAAATGGCAGGGAGATAAAAAAATGATGGTGGAAAGCATTAAAGAAGGGGTAGAAGCTAGCCGGATTGACGCGGCCGGTACTTATTACCGTGACCTGAATCAAAAGATTAAGGAACTCGCTCAGGACGGCGTGAGCCATATTGAACTCCATAACGTCTTCGGGCAGCGGTATATCGGCACCGGTCTCGGGAGAGCCATAGACATTGATATCTACGGCACACCGGGAAACGATTTGGGGATGCTCATGAACGGTTCGAAGATTACCGTTCACGGTAACGCCCAGGATGGCTGCGGCAACACCATGAACGAGGGCACCATCATCGTCCACGGGCACGCCGGTGATGTGCCGCTGCTCTCGGCGAGGGGCGGCCATCTATTCGTCAGGGATGACGTGGGCTACCGCGCCGGAATCCATATGAAGGAGTACGGCGAAAAGAAGCCGGTGCTGGTTGTCGGCGGCACGGCGCAGGACTTCTGCGGGGAGTACATGGCCGGCGGCGTTCTCATTCTGCTGGGGCTTACCTTAAGAGAGGGAGAAAAGCATAAGGCGAACTTTGTGGGGACGGGGATGCACGGTGGGGTTATCTACCTTCGGGGTGAAATTGACAGTTACCGTTTCGGGAAAGAGGTCGGTGTTGCTCCGCTCGATGATAAGGATATCAGCACGCTTGGGAAGTATGTCGGTGAATACGCGGCTTATTTTAAGTGCCGCGCCGATGATATAATGAAAGGGAAATTCACCAAGCTGTTTCCGAAGTACCTCAGGCCTTACGGGCAGCTGTACGCTTATTAAACATTTGCCGGATATTGTGTTATTGAGATAAACTGAAGCCGTACAACAACGAGGTTGGTTCTATTGACTCGCATACTGGTTATCGCCGAAGAAAACAAAGAGACCAAAGAGCTCGCTCGGGTGCTTTCCCGGGCGGGCTTTGACGTTACGTTTGCCTCCCGCGCTGGGGCGGATGTCGAGCTCACCGGAAATCCTCCCGACCTTGTTCTGGTGGAGGTTGACGGTGCTGGCATGTCGGCGTCTTTTGGCGGGCTTATTCAAGAGATTGCGGAAGAGGCATCTCTCCCCGTCATGGCGCTTATCGCCAGAGAAAGACTCGGGAGCCTGACGCCTGACCTGTCGTTAAGCGACTTTATTGTTTCCCCTTATGATGCAGGAGAACTCGTTCTCCGCATAAAAAGGCTGCTCAGGGTGGGCAGCGGGACCGAAGAAGGCGGTTTCATTAAAGCCGGCAATCTGGTTATTGATACGGCCAAAGCCGAGGTGATGGTCAGCGGACACCGGGTAGAGCTTACTTACCGGGAATATGAGCTCCTGCGTTTTTTAGCGAGCAATCCAGGCCGGGTATTTACCCGCGAGGCACTGCTCAACAAGGTCTGGGGATACGATTATTACGGCGGCGACCGGACGGTGGACGTCCACATCAGAAGGCTTCGCAGCAAAATAGAAAACGACAAAATTACCTTCATCGAAACGGTCAGAAACATCGGCTACCGTTTCCGTGATGACCTTAAAGCGACTGTACCTTAACAAATGAAGAGTTAGTTGATACACCGCCGCTCTTAAAGGAACGGCTTTTAGCGGTGCCGGAAAAGGGTTGATGCTGTAACACAAACGTAACACTATAGTAATCTCCCCGAAATATACAGGGGTTATCATAACCCCCATAAAATAAAGGTAACTTCTGCGAAAGAGGGGAGAAACAAATGGGAGTGACTACGGCTGAAATGGTTACGGCTATCAACACCATGTGGGTGCTTGTCACGGGTTTCCTGGTATTCTTTATGCAGCTCGGATTCGGCATGCTGGAGGCGGGGCTAATCCGGGTAAAGAACATCACCAACATCCTTATTAAGAACATCCTGGACTTCTGCATCGCCTCGATTGTTTACTGGATGATGGGTTATGCCCTGATGTACGGGGCAGGTAACATGCTATTCGGTACAACTTTCTGGTTTCTCTCTGGCATCCCGGCGACCACGGCGGGCGTCCCGACGCTGGCTTACTGGTTCTTCCAACTCTGTTTTGCCGGGGCGGCGGCGACCATCGTGGCCGGTGGGGTGGCGGAGCGCACCAAGTTTATTGCTTATCTCTTATACAGTGTTGTGGTAAGTACTTTTATTTATCCTATCGTTGGTCACTGGATATGGGGCGGCGGTTTCCTGGCCAGCATGGGCATGCTTGATTACGCCGGTTCTTCCGTGGTACACAGCGTCGGCGGTTGGGCGGCCCTCATCGGCACGATGATGCTGGGGCCGCGCATCGGCAAGTTCAACAAGGATGGCTCGGCCAACGCCATTGTCGGTCACAGCATGCCCCTCGCCAACATCGGTCTCTGGGTATTATGGATGGGCTGGTTCGGTTTCAACCCCGGCAGCTCTCTATCCGGTATGCAGGTCGGGCTCAATGCATCCGTTGCGGTTAACACCAATGCCGCGTCCGCTACCGGTGCTATTACCTGCGTGGTGCTCTCCAAGATTATGACGGGCAAATGGGACCTGGGTATGACCACAAACGGCGTTCTTGCCGGCCTGGTGGCGATTACGGCACCGTGCGGCTACGTCTCAATAGCAAGCTCTATTGTAATTGGGGCGATTGGTGCCACATTCTGCTATTTTGCGGTCGGGTTCTTCGATAAGGTTCATGTTGATGACCCGGTCGGTGCATTACCCGTACACCTGGTCAATGGTGTCTGGGGGACGATATCAATTGGCCTCTTCCATGAAACCAAAGGCCTGTTATTCGGTGGCGGTTTTGGACAGCTTAGTGTCCAGCTCCTGGGTGTAGTTAGTGTCGCCGCCTGGGTGGTAACGACGGCAACGGCCCTCTTCTGGGTAATCAAGCACACCGTCGGTCTTAGAGTCTCAGCACGGGAGGAGTTGGAAGGACTTGATATCGGTGAGCATGGCATGTCGTCCTATCCTGAATTTCAGATTACCACTCCGTCAATGATTCTGGACGGGCACAGTGCCGAGACTCTGGCGAATATTGAAAGGGCTGAAAAGGCAACTCGGAAATGAATTCTTTAGTTACCGTGAGGAGGTAAAGTGATGAAAAAGATTGAAGCGATAATCCGCCCGGAACGCCTTCCCGCCGTGAGGGCGGCGCTTGAAGAGATAGGTTATCCGGGAATGACGTTAAGCGAGGTTAAAGGCCACGGTAAGGAGGCAGCGCAGACGCAGCAGTGGCGGGGTGTAAAATTCGAGATAGAGTTACTGCCCAAAATAAAAATAGAAATCGTGGCAATTGACGATGATGCGTCAATAATTGTAAGCGCCATCGTGAGGGCAGCCCGCACCGGTGAATCGGGTGATGGAAAGATATTCGTTCTGCCCGTGGATGGTGCCATAAGAATCCGTACCGGTGACCGGGATATCAATGCAATATAAAGAATTTATTTGTAACACCGGCGTAATAATTCGGTAATATTCCTGAAACATAAAGAAGCTATTATTACAGGCATAAAGAAAGGGGGAATACAATAATGGCAGACATGAAAAAGAAAATGGAAGGTAAATCACTGGACGAACGCAAGGAGTATGTACTCAAAACAGCCAAGGAACACGATGTAAAATTTGTCTGGCTCTGGTTCACCGATATTCTGGGTTT